>Ga0316191_10001287_pt1 | contig 17479 bp, 30 predicted proteins | sample Eddworburr2cm_MG_FD_204928 | JGI IMG/M metagenome (GOLD analysis project Ga0316191, IMG submission 204928) | Coastal sediment microbial communities from Maine, United States - Eddy worm burrow 2 cm | ecosystem: Environmental > Aquatic > Marine > Coastal > Sediment | place: USA: Maine...
GCTATATCTTGCCTAAAATATCCTTGACCGCGCAATAACTTATCGAGTCCTCCGTGTGGTTCCAATCCATGTCGATCATGTTCTGGAATGCCACATGGCCGTTGATCTTCCGAGTGTACCAGTGTGGGGGATCGACAAGCTTCTTGCTCTGCAGATCATCCATGGTGATTACCATGCCGCGTCCTTGCAGCTTTTCAACCACCTTGTTCATCTTGTCACCGAAAGACATGCCTTCGGTCTTGCTCAAGAGGAATGGCCTGGTGTCGCCTGGCAGGGCCACGCCAGCCTGCCTGCACAGCACTTCCAGCCGGTAAAGAACGCGGCAGTGGTGTTTCTGTGCCCTGAGGCGGCGGCGGAAGTACCGCGTGGTGCGTGCCCTGTCTTTCTCGTCGTCGTAACGGGGATGGTCCTCGGGCAGCGCATTGACGACCAACCCAAGAACCTTCTTGCGCTGGTAGCCTGACTTCAGCGTGTACTTTCTCGGGTTGACCTTCATGCCGAGCTGCACCAGCAGCGCGACGACGCGGGAGTACACTCGCCGTACGGCCTCTGGGGAGGCTCCGCTGAAGATCATGTCGTCAGCGTAGCGGGTGTATTGCACCTTCTCGGGATACCCGCGCCAGCCGGCACGGTAGTCGAGTCGGGCCATCACGACGTTGCTCAGGAACGGGCTTGCCGGGGCGCCTTGCGGCAGCCGCAGCCCTTTCCCGTCGCCAAAGTCGCAGAAATGCATCTTCAGCTCTGGAACGACGTGGTCCAGGTACGCACGCATGAATGCGCTGTTCTTCCCGGCGTTCTTGTTGCCGAACACATAGGACATGGGGCTTGCATACGTACGGCTGGCCCACTTCTTCGCGCCGTTGAGCAGCCCATCGGTTACCTCGGCGTCGGCGTCGTACTCCGGGTCGAAGTGCGCCCACTTGACGCTGGGGAAGAAGTCCTTCAGGTCAACGGTCAGCACGGTGTTGGCACCGACGTGCGGCTTGGCACCGCTGGCGATGGACCTGCCACGGGCAAACGCGTGGGCGAAGTGGCTGATCTGCAATACCGGCTCGTTGTCCGTCAGGCCGGCTTTCAGCCGCTGTTTGGCGCTCTCGATGTGGGCGGTCTTGTCCTCGGGGGCCATGTCCGTCTCGTTGAGTGCCTCGGCGACGTCCTCGGCATACTGGTCGAAAGCCTGTTTGGCTGCTTCGAATCCCTTGTAGATCTTCTGCAACCGGTAGAGGCTGGCCTTCTGTGCGGCCTTCAGCTCGTCGCTGGGGGCCTCGATGATGCGCTTGCCGCCGCTCTTCTTGGGGATGGAGTATACGTGATACATGTCAGCGGTGCTGAACTTGTCGCGCATGTCGAGGGGTTCGACCAGCTGCGCGAAATCCGCTTCATCCACGTCCATCACCGTCTCCACATCCTCCGGCAGGCAGCATTTTGCCGCCTTCACCTCGTCTTCGTGCTCTTTCAAGCACACGGCGCACACTTTGTTCAAATCAGTCATAGGTTCTCCTTTGCGGGGGTCGTGACGACCCCCATTTGTTTTATCCTTAACAGGGCAAATAACAGATGTCCTCGCAGTACGGGGCCAATCTGTCCATGTTGTAGTCTCGGGTGATCATGAGCATTCTGGTCACCACGCCGGCGATGTCGTCAAAGCAATGCTGGATGTCAGAGTCTCCGTCGGTAAAGCATATCAACGCTTCCACGCAGTCCTCGTTGTTGTCCTGCATCCACTGGACGACTGGTCTGTGGCTGGTGCCGCAGCCTCCCTCGAAGTTTATCTTCTCCGAGAGCATACCCTTATCGGTTTCCCGTAGTTCGATAACCTCAGGGGTACCAGCGTCGCTGTGCAGCAGCAGGATGTCGACGTGCGGATGTGAATCCAACATGCCGTAGAGCTCTCCCGCTATTTGCTGCAGCTCATGGTCTCCCATGGAACCACTGGTGTCCACATGGGCGATCAGTTTGACGCCTCCCCGCTCCGGGCCTGGGAGGATGATGCCCGTTACCCAGCTCGTCCTTCGTGGTCGCCTGTAGGAGGTATCGGTAGCCACGATGGGCTGCACGAACCTCTGCAGGCGGTCACGCCAGTCGATCTTGGGGGTTAGCATCTCTTCGAGTTCACGGCGCAGGCTGCCGGGCATAGTCCCCTTGTGGGCGTTAAGGGCACCAGCTACGCGGACCATCCAATCACCAGCGGCCTCACGGGCATCCATCCCGTTCTGCTGGTTACTGTCTCCGTCGCCTTCTCCGTCGCCTTCTCCGTCACCATCTCCTTCGCCTTCGCCACCCATTGCCCAGTACGAGTGATCGTCGAGCTGCTGGATCTGGCAACCGCCTCCTCCTCCTCCGTCACCGTTCTCCTCATCCCACTCAAGCAGCTCTTTGTAGATCTGCTCGGCTGACTTGGTGTCGATGCCGTCGATGGTTAGCCGACCGCCGCTGGCGTTGGGGTGCCTTGAACACCAACTACCCCAGCGGCTTGGGATGAGCTCGGTCTCGGGTAGGTCACCGACCTTTCCGATCTCGTGCATCATGTAGTTGACCTTAAGGTCGATGGCCACGTTGAATAAGTGATGCTTTCTCATAGCCTCTGCAGTCAGCCGGCCGGAGCGCTGCGCTTGCAGCACTTCCGGAGGCTCCCTGAAGGGGTGCATGAGGGCTACATGGAGCACCTCATGCACAATCACCGCCGTCACGTTTGCGGGAGTCAATTTATCGACCCAGGGCCGGGACACGTACAGTTTTCCCGTACGGTCCACGCCCATGGTCTCGATCCCGTCTTTGAATTCAGGTTGGAGGTAGATGAGCAGGTCACCGATGTACGCAGCTTCGTTACGAAGCTTTATACGGGCCTGCATCAGTTTACCCTCCGCGGTCATGTCTGCCATTATGCTGCTCCTAGGTGTCCCGCCATTTCAACGAGGGCCTGACGGGCGTTCGGGTACTGGCTGATCTTGGCGATCTCTTTCAGGAACGCCGTGCCAACGGTGCTCTTCATCATGTACAATAGGGTGTCCATCATGTCATGGCTACCCAAATCGTCCAAGAACCTGCACGCGTTGAGAAGCGGCGTGCCACCACCCTTCGCGTTGCCGCTCATCCACATACCGAAGGCAACCTTGCGGTCCCATGCGGAATCTCGGAAGAGCTGTGGATTCTGGAACATCTGCGGCCCTAGGGTCGCCATGTCGTGATCCAGAACGGCCTTGAACTTGGCTGCCGGGCCACTACCAACGCGGCTCGCGACGAGACGCAGGAAGAAGGTCTTCTCGCGCTCGTGATCGACGTCATTGATCAGGTCGCTGGTCAATGCCCAGGACCGGGGAGTAGGGAAGGCGTCTTCCTTACGGTTGCCCACCGGTTGGTAGAGCTGATCCGGGCAGGAAGCGATGAACATCAGAATGCGCGGATCGATCCGGCTCTTCTTGATGCTTCCGTCCTCGTTTAGAACGTCCTTGGACTTGGCCCAGTCAACCCACTGTCTTGCCGACGGAGGAAGCAGGACGCAGTGGCCCATGCGGTTCTTGACGTGCTCCAGGAGCTCGATGACGCCGCACTTGTCGTGGCGCTCGTTGGACGCTGCGATGACGGCTACCTTACGGGAAAGCCGGCTGTCGGCGATCTGACCGTTGAGGAACGTGTCCGCGCAGGTCTTCTGCATAGCCTGCGGGGCCTGCATGAACTCGTCGAGGAACAGGACGCCGGCCGCGTTCTTCTTACTGAGGATCTTGAAGAGCATCGGGGGAACCCACTCGACCCAGCCACCGGCTTGCGGTACCGGGATGCCGCCCATGTCCTCGGGCAGCTTGTTGAGGGTGTCGAACACGCACAACAAGTAATGTTTCTTCAGGAACTCGTCGTCTTCCGCAAGGCGGACGCGGACGTCGTGCTCTAGATCTACCCAGACAAGCAGCTCACGGTCGAGTCGCTTGGCTTCGATATGGGCCAGCTCGGTCACGGAGTCGGTCTTGCCGAGGCCTACTCCACCGCGGATCATGAGGCTCTGGTTGGCCCTGGTGGTCTTCAGGGCGAGTTTCATCAGTTCTTGGTGATTTACCTTCTGCAAAGAGAAGTCGTCTGTCATAGGTCTGTTTCTCCAGTTGTGAAATTACGGGGGCCGAAGCCCCCTATAGGGTTAGGCGTCCAGGCCAGCGGCCTTGCGGAACGCACGTGCGGCTTTTAGGAGCTTGGCGTCCTCCTGCTTCTCCTGACGGAGCTTCTTGATGGTCTCCTCCTTGGCTTCCACCCGCTTCTTCTGGTGTTCCAGAGAAGCCTTGGTCTGCTCCAGTTCCTTCTGCAGTTTCTCGTTCTCTTTCTTAAGCCCACTGCAGTTGACGGCTTCGACGCCGTTGGCTGCGAACTGCAGCACCTCCTCGAAGGGCACTCCCTTGAATAGTGCCAGTAAGTTCGAGCCGGCGGGCTCGATGATCTCTTCCACGGGGGTATCCTTGCCGTTGGCCGCGTCCGTCAGAAGCTCCTTCGCCTTGTCCCACTCGCGCGGGGTAGCAAAGGCCGCCTTTTCCTGCTCGGGAACTATGGCGCCCTCTTCACTCTGACGCTTCCTGTACTCTGCTTCAAGGGCATCGAGGAACGGTCTGAGGGCCCTCTTCTGGCCGTGCCGTTTGTCGAGGTTCTTCTTGCCGAAGCGCCTATTGCCCTTGCTGTGCTCGATATTGTGGATAACCGTGCGCAGTTTGTGCATAACCTCGCTTGCGGCCCGCAAGGTGAAGCCGAGCCTTTCGTCTTCCAAGCCGGCGGCATACTCCTTGTAGTTCTCGATATTCTGGACCGCCTTGGTGAAGGTCTCACTTGCCTTCGTGGTGAGGTTGCCAGTAACGTACGAGCTACTGCAGAAGTCAGTTTGTCTTCCTGCCATATCTAGTTCTCCTTTCTACTGTTCCGGGAAGAGTGCTTCCCATTCTTCCGGGGTCATACCACTGAGCATGAACTCACGCTCATCCGCGCTCATGAACGGCAGCGCGTCCTGGATGAATTCCCCTTGGTTGATCTTGAAGAGGCCAGCCTGACACTTGTCGTAGTCATGCGTGGTCTCCATGGTTACCGGTTTGCCCTTCATGTTGCGGGCGTGGATGATCGTGCCGCCATCGGACGGCTCGAACTTGATGAATGTAAGCAATGCCATACTTGTTCTCCTATAGTGTGAAATCGATCTCTTCGATCTCGTTCCTTAGTGCCATAGTAACAGCAGCTTGTACAACCTCGTGGGCCGCGCTGCTTTCGAATGGATCGGCAACGCGGGCTACCATGGTTTCCACGTCCGTGTGTATAGCCCATGGCATATTGGTGGATCTCGCGGCACCGGTGCGAAGCTGCGCACCGAGGTCATTGTGGAGTGCCTTCATCGTGGTGTAGTCCAGCCTGGACACCTCCACCTTCTTGATTATCCTAACTTCCATCAGGGGCTCCAGTTGGCGATTTCATCCAGGTTGTACGCTTCCGACTGCAAGGCCTCCCTGACGCATTTCTCCATCTCCAGGTCGGCGTTTATCTCGTCCTCAATCTCCTTGATGCGCTTCTGCGCCGGTTCGGAGATGGACTTGCCTATGTTGGTGAGCAGCTCGATAGCCGTGCCGTACTGCTTGGTCATCGCCTCGTCGCGTGCGGTACGCATAGCAGTGCCGAGCGCCTCCAGCCCATCGTCGATGATGGCCAGATGGTCTTCGGGCACGAACTTGCTACTGTCCTCGAGGAATTCGGCGAGCTCATGCGAGGCCACTTTGATGCCCGACGGGTACGTCACCGGGGTAGCGCAGTTGTTGCACACGAAATGCGACGACTGCCCCTCCTGGAAGTCTACGTCGGCCAGAATAGGCTCGCCGTACTCGTCAATCCCTTCGACCCTCTGGTGAATCGTGGCCTGGGTAAAGACCTCGGAGATGCTGCTCTTGGTTTTGCAGTCGCTGCAGAATACTTCAACTCGTTTCATATCGGGTAGTCTCCTTCTACGTCGGCCAGGAACGAGTCGATCGTATCCTGGTCCGGGTATTTACCGCCTTCCGTGGGATCATCGTCCCACAAGATGACGAACTCGTCGGGGAGCTCCTCGGGCAGCTCACCGCGTTTGAACTCTGGCAGGGCATCCACATGGCTGCAGTGCACGTACTTGATCTCGTACGGACTGTTCTCGCCCACTTCCAGCTCCAGCTCCTCGATGGTCTCATCGGGGGGCTGCAGGGCCTTGGGCTCATCCTTCAGGCGGTAGGCACTGTAGGCTGGGTCCATACAATACGAGGGTCTGGCCTCGCAGCAGTAGGTGCCCTCCTCGCTGTCGTACATGTAGACGTCATGCTGCTGCTTGCAGTGGATGGCCACGAGGCTGTCCTCATGCCATGTCTTGATGTTGCTGACGCACCATAGTTTCTGTATCACGTCATGCCTCCGAGGCTGTCCCACACGACGTGGGTGAATTCGTGCTCCTTGACCTGGCCCAGCTCCTTCAGCCACTCCATGACGGTGTCGGCCCAGTGAGGCGTGGCCTGGTCCTCCAGGAAGTTGTACAGCTCACCGTAGCGCGGCTGCGGCAGCTTGAACTCCACGGGACCCGCTTCGACTTCCTCTGTCTTGTAGTTCAGGCCCGTCCATGTGACCGAGCCTTCGCTGGATTCGACTTCAAGGCGCCACTTGCCGTTGTACGCCCATTCACCTGGTTTGAATTTCTTCTTCATGTGTTTACGCTCCAGTTCCATCGGTCTTCCGATTGCTGGTAGAGGTTGAGGCCTCCGACCATCGCGGGTATGGGCTTGGGCCCGTACATGCCTCTCTCACCGTCTCCGGTGTAGAAGCTCAATCCAACATCCGCTTCCTCGCGGTCCATGTTCACCTTGCCAATGCTCATGTCCACGTTGGTGCGGCGATCGTGCTCCTCACCCCACTGGTGGAGGTAGTCGAGCCGCTCACGCAGTTGCGTAAGCGACCCGGTGCGCTCGGCCAGTTCGATGAGGGCGGCTATGTTTCCTACTATTCTGAGCATAGGGGTTCTCCTTGTTGCTTGGCGAGTTCTGCGACCTCAGGTATGGACAGAAGCTGCTCCTTAAGCGCTAACAGTACCTTTGTCTTCTCGCGGACACTTCTTTTATAGTTATGCTTTGTGCGGACTGCCGCTATCTCAGCACTTCGGCGATTCCTGTATCCGGTGTCTTCCTGCATGCGCTGGGCGCATCTATCTATGCTTGCCGCAGTTGCACAGTTACTTGAGCAGTATATGTGGTTTGCCCTACGCGGTGAGAATACCACATGACATCCGTCCAACTTACAGGTTCGAGGAATGTCAAGACCACGCGACTGCCTACTCTCCTCATTTTCTTTATCTCTATACTCTCTCCATTTATCCGGGGTTTCTTGTCGTAAGCGTCGCAGCCGCGCCTTCGCCCTACACGACTGACTACAATGTATGTGGTCCTCTTGTTTCGCTACGAATCGTTCCGAGCATCCTGGTAGAGCGCACTCTACAACCTGACCTATGATTGTATTGATCTGTGTTGGATCAATACTACTGGTAGAGCACTTGTAGGAGCAGAACCGCTTATTGGTCGACTTTGTCACGAACTCCGCCTGGCATTTCGGGTCCTCACATATGCACAGATACCATTCTGCATTCTCAGACTTCCTGTTCTGTCTGATCACCTGATGATGCTTGTTACAGCATTCCTCGGAACAGAACCTATTATCCGAGGCTTTCGGAGTGAACACATTAGCGCAAGGCCCATATGCGCACTTAACAGGCTCATACGTTTTAGGTGTGTATCTAGCAGGGCTACTCTTACGATACGCTTTTTTAGCCACCTTATTACCACACTTGGAGGAGCAATAGATATTGTTCTCCCTGGTTGGTACAAACGTATTAGAGCACCCGGGGCGGGCGCATTCACGCTCCCCGGGTGTCCAAGTAGGCGGACTAACTCCCTTATTTCTCCAATATCCTGCTCGTTTTGAACATGTATTTCCACAATACTTCCTATGCCCCTTCGGGAGGGGCTTGGAGCAGTTCGGAGCTTGGCATATAAGGATTCCCAAGTCAGGCGCCCTTAGACCGTTCCTTGGCGATCTTCCTGAGGATGTCGTGCAGCGCCAGCTCATCGAAAAATAAGTCTGGTGCATGGGTCTTCAACCCACCATCAACGATTTCCCAATCAGGCTGTTCCTGCGTATTTGCAGGCTCAACGATCTTGGTGGTCTTGGTGGGCGGGTGCTTCTTCCCCTTGCCCTCATCAATTATTACGACATCGAGCTTCAGTGCTTCGCGCTCGGCCTTGGCGGCATTCTTCTTCTGCTGGTCGAAGAGCCATGCTCGCTGACTTGGGACATCACGTACGCCTTCGGGAGCCAGTACCTGGGTGGTCTGGTCACAGGTCAAGGCATGCAGAGGGGTATTTAAAGTATCCACGTCACCATCCTTGAGGATGACGAGCTGCACGCCCTTATCCAGTATCTTCTTCTGCTCGCTCTTGGGGTAACGGGCCACTAACCGGTACTTGTCATTATCCGGCACGAGAACCAGGCGCTCGTCAATCTCTCCGTTGGCCACACGGATACAGCTGTCGATCATAGCCTTTGTGGCCTGTGTCGGTTTGATGTTTTTAGTGTCCCAGTTGTCTCCCCATTCCTCACGGGCGGCAATGAGCAGCTGCCCGATCATGAAGGCGCTGGAGGTGATGGATTCGAAGTAGCTTACGATTGCTACGGCTACTGCGGCGGCTCCCTGGTTCAGCAGGGCCTTGATCTCTACTTTACTGAGTTTCTTCATGGCTAATGTTCTCCTTTAGTCTCTGTTCACTTCGTTTACATACATGGGTGTGCCGGGGCCCATGTAGGCACCGATCACGTTGAAGCCGATCCATTCCTGGGCGGCCAATACGGGGTCTTCGTCGTCCTTGAACTCCTCCTCGAAATGGGCTTGGAGGCGCTCGAGGCTCACGATGGCCCTGGGTACGTCACGATCGTCGTCGTGGAAGGTGGCGATCACGCAGTCTTCGCACCCGGTCGGGTACATGACTCCTTCGTCGCCGTGGTGCAGCTCGACGTGTTCGTTGAGCTGCTGGTCGCCGGAGTGTACGTCCATAGCGGCGTCCGCCGGGCTGTCCTCCGGAATAATGTTGTGTGGCGTGGATCGCTTGCAGCCTGCGCAATACACTGCCAGGTGCATCTTTGCCTGCCGCACATGATGGGTTCCTCCTTCGTCGATTTTGCCGCAATCGACGCATTTCAGCTTTGCTCTCATTGTCTTGTTCTCCTTATAGGTAAAAGAAAAGTACAGGTTATCATTCATACTAAAGTTCCCCGAGGGGCACCACCCGTACCACAGCGTACAATGGGACTCCGCGAGGGAGCTCCACTGTATGCCGTGACACGGGTGGGTTGGGGCGTAAGGCTGCCCAGCCACTAGTTATGCCTTTTTCCTGTAGAACCAGTACTCGGCTGAAGTGGGAGCGCGTCCCTCTTCATCCGGTTCAAAGTCATACTTCTTGATAAGGCTTTTGAGTTGTCTGACATGCCGGCCTGGGCCGACAAACTTGATATTGCCATCCGGATACCGTCTGACCATGATCCGAAGACCATGCTCGACATGCAGCCGGTTATCTACCGTTTCTTCCGTAGGCATGATAGCTCCTCCGTGAGCTTATCCTTCAGTTGCTGCGCGAACAGATCCCCGTAGTCGAGCACTCTGATCGAGCGCTCCAGGTCTCTTTCCTGGAATTGGAGGACTCCTTGGCCTTTCACCGTACTCTCGAGGAACTTCAACTGAAGCCGCTCGAGCGGGATGGGGTTGTTGGCTTCCTCGGATTCCTCCGCCTTGCGGATGGCAGCGAGCAGCGTATCCTTCTCGAACCAGCTGAGGTCAATCTTACGCGTCTTGGCTGGCGGAGTGGGATTGCGCACCTGTGCCACCTGATGGGGGTATAGATCCAAGATCATACCGCCTCCACGCGGACGCTGGCGAAGATGCCCCTGTTCCTGATTCGCTTGAACTCCTTGTGGCTGATGGTGGTCTCCCTACCGCCGATAACCTTGCAGAAGTTGACGGGCTGGCCGTCGAATGTCTTGATGATAAGCTCAATCATTTTTGTTCTCCTGTTCTTTCTCTTCTTCGGCTAGGCGTTCCTCGTCCATGAGTGCCAAGACCTCTATTATATCGAGCGGAGTGATGAGTCCATCATCACTCAAACACATATCCTCCACATGCAGTTCCAGGTCGCTGGGCATGCGTGCCTCCTTTGTGTTACGGGTTACTGGGTTAGACGCTCCAGACGCGGCGGCCGTCTGCCAGGCGGCGGGTGCCGTCCAGGCGGTAGTCGATGGCGCTGCAGGCTTCTTTGACGGCCTGGGGACCACGGAAGCCCTGCTTGACACCATCAATAGCGACGATAGCATCGGCCACCTCGAAGTCGTCCTCAAAGACCTTGATGGCCATGCGGCGATACTTGACGATTCTTTCCTTGAACATGATGTTCTCTCCTTCTAGGGTTAGTCTCTGATGAGACGTTTGAACTCGCGCCAACGATTGCCGTCGTCGACGAGTCTCGATAGCTGGGCCAATACCTTGGCTTCGATGCCTTCGCTTAGAGCATAGGCCTTCTTGCCTTTCATCGACCTCTCGTGCAGCTGTATCTCCGGGTCCGCGACGTCCCTGTCGCAGGCTTTGAAGATAAGCGCTTTGTCTTCACAGTCCCGGGGCATTCCTATGCACCCGCAGCTATACTTAACCAGATTGGCCATTGTAGTACTCCTCCATGACTTTGGATTTGCCGACACCTGCTTTGCCCCGCACGAACGGAGGCAGGGCCTTCTCGATGTCCTTGTCGATCGCCAGGTTGACCTTCTCCATGAAGACCTTGATGTCCTTCTCGCGCTGCTCCCGGCCCACTTCGCTGAAGCCCTCCTTGTCACACTCCTGGAGCATGATGTAGAGGCTCAGCTGCCTGAGCTGGTCGTACTCACCGTCCTTGGTGAGCTTGCGCAGGAACTTCCTGACGCTCTTCTGGCCGCACTCGTGTATGTTGTAGATCCACGAATGCTGCTCGATGATGACGCACAGGTACTCCGGTACGCCGATGCTGCGTGCGATTTCCGCGGACGCTTCGGCGTGCTTCGGGAACTTGCCGTCCTCATGCACCTCGAACTTGCCGATGTCATGCAACATGGCGATCGTGTGCAGGTCGCTGGAGAAGTACATGGCATACGCCGCCTGGGCTACCCGGATGATGTGCTCATCCGTGGTCAGGTTGTGGAACTCATGCGTCGGTTTCAGACCTCCGGCGCTGCGGATCTTCTCCACGTAGCGCTCGTAGGTCTCCTTAACTTTCATCATATCAATCGTGGGTTCGTTCATCTTCTTTGTTCTCCTTGAGTTTGGCCATATCACGCCTGAAGTGCAGCATATCCTCAAGATCTACATTGGCCTTTTTCAGGGTCTCATTCTCGCTCTTGAGCCTCTCGATCTCCTGCAGCTCGGCGCAGTAACACACACCCTCTCCCGGACCTCGTTCACACATAACGCAGTACGTGCATTTCACGGGCTCTCCAGCTTCCTCGACGCACTCCTCCAGGACTTCCGACCAGTCGCCTGGAGTGGTCTCTGCCTTGATGACCTGGTAGATGGAAGACGCGACCTGTCCATAGGTTAGGGAGTTGACCATCACCGACGAATGCGTCTTGAGATTGCCGTCCACCATATGCATTATCCGGCAGATGGCACAGTCCAATCCATTGACGAACTGGGACTCTTCAGGTGATTCCTTCACCCAGCCGAAGTGCCCTACGATGCGGCCCTTCTTCTCTGTCTTCTCCATGTCGTACATCCACAGAGTGAAGCCCTCGCTCCACACGTGGCTGATCTTGGCGGCCACTTCCACAGGAGCATGATTCCGCAGACTCGACAAACGCTCGTTAACGACGAGGACGGTTTCGCGGATGACGCGCTCCATATACTCGTAGGTGAGTTTCTTCTTCTTTTTGGGCTTCTTGTTCATTGAAAGAACCTCCTGTCTACCGGATCTTCCCGGCGTTGGGTTGGGTTATACATGAAATGTTTCAACTCGTGCGACACGACCTCGGGGATCAGCCGCATGCCAATCAACCGTTTGTACTCATCGTACACCAGAATCGTGTATTCTCTCCTGCTCATGCTATATCCTCCAGTTTGATCACTTTGCCGTACTTGGCGGCCTCTTCGAGGCTGTCGACGTAGTGGTTCTCGTAAGCGTGGCTGTACGGGTCGTCCCGCCAGGACAATACGCGATCATACGGCCAACAGGTGTTTATGCGGACACTCAGCTTGCCGTCATCGTGCTGCCATACACACCCAACCGTGGTTCTGCCTGTCTTCCCTTCGGAGCCTTTGGCGTGCTCGAATGGTTCGAGGTTTGCTATAGTCTTGATCATGATGTGCTCCTAGCTGATCTTGTCGATGTCTCTTTCCCAAACGAAGGCCTGGGGGGCGGTCTCTTTGATCGGTTCGGGTTTGATCTCTGCGGTATCGGCGAGCTGGTCGATGACGCTGCCCACAGCGCGGCGGACCCGGTACTTGTGGTTGAGCATCATTTCGAAGCGGTCTTTCATGTAAATACGCAAGATACCGAACTTGTGGTTGTCTCGGCGTTTGTACTTCATGGGTTTCGGGCTTCTCATGTAGTATTCTCCTTGTGTTAAGGGTTGGGGCTTCTAAGGCCCATGAAATCAATAACCCGCGGCGGCCGACTGAGTCTGCGCCGCCGCGGTATGTAGCCTGTCTACTTGACGGCTTCTTTTTCTTCGGTCTTGGCCTCGGTCTTCTTCTCACCGGTCTTTGCCTCGGTCTTGGCCGCGGTCTTGGTCTTCTCGCCCGTCTTCTTCGCGTCGGACTGCTTCGTGCAGCCGGTGAAGGTAATGACAGCGATGGTAATGATGGCGATGATCAGGTGTTTCATTTCCTGGTCTCCTAGTTTTGCACCTTTTGTTTTTCTCACCCATGGGATATGGTGCTGTTATCTTAGGGCGTTGTGAGTTTGGACACGGTGCCGGGAATCGAACCCGGGAATCCTCAACTGCATGGCACTGCACAGGCAGTCCACACCTCTATGGCTTCCCATGTCAGGGAGGTATACCACTCGTCTCAGAAACTACCATTCACCGTGTAAAGTGGAGGGCCTGGTACCGTTAAGTCGGTTTGATGCGCCTCTCTACCCGTACCACCCAGCCGCCGAAGCGGGAGGAATTACGTACGCCAGTCAAGTTATATGTTAGACGGTTATCGACTTCCAGCCATCGGACTGCTCCGCCATCCAAGCGGCGATGCCATCCGCCACCGCGCTGACACCCGGGAGTTCCCCCTCGGGCTTGAACGGGCTGCCACCGATGGCGTCTGCCCCACCCCATGCGCCGATGCCGAAGCGCTCGGTCAGAAACGGCCACAGCGTAGCCAGAGACGGAACGCGAGCGAAAGGCAGCTTCCCGATGGTGATCTTGTCGCCGTGCAGGAAACCGAAGTTCCCGTCGGCGTAGATCGTCGTGAAGTTGCATTCACCCTTGGACCGTATCTTGACGCTGCCATCCTCGTTGAGGACGACGGCAGTGCACTCGAAAGCGTACTGCGGGCTGCGGTCATAGATCTCGCCGGTGCTGAGCTTGTGGAAGCCCAACTCGACGAGACGCATGAGGACGGCGCTGGTCAGCTCCTCTCCGCGCTCCGGGCGTGCCCAGCTGAAGATGTCCAGGCCATCGGCGTGGGGATCTGCAGCGGCGGGTCCACCGGCATCGACCTGGCTGACCTCACGGACGAGCTCTGCGAACTTGGTGCTGACAGCCAGATGCGGTGCAAGCACCAGCATCGTGGCCAGCACGCTGTCGGCGTCGATGCTGCTGACGAAGACATCCTTGTCGCGGAGATCCGCACCGAGGCGGATTCCCTGCAGGGTCTGCAGGCAAGCGGCGGACAGCGGGAAGCGGGGGCCTTCGCCATGGTGGTCGAAGCTGTAGCTGTTCAGCTCCGGGTCATGGGCGAAGCCGCGGTAAGCGCCGTCCAGGTAGACGCTGTTGGGGGCCATTTCGGTGAAGGGTTCGGTAACCAGCGTAACTCTCAAATCCGTGTTCATGCGCATGTTCTCCTATTCGTAGTCTTCGTTTTCCCACTCACCGAGATCGTCATCGTCTATCAAGAAGTCATCGGCATCGACACCGGTGCCCGGTTTCTCGCGATTACGCACATCCTCATAGCGCCAGAACCCGGGGTCGGGCTGGCGTGCGTCCTCGAGGAACTCGTCCTCGAAGAAGTCAACGATGGATTCCACTTCCTCCTCGTTGCCGCCGAGAAGGCTGCATACCGCGTTGATGACTCCGCCGTCCGTGGACTGCCGCTGCTCAAAGCCGCCGGAGACCTCCATCGTGGCCTTGTTAATTTGTCTCGAGTAACTACTCATGATTATTTCTCCTTTTTTGGGTTAGCCCGTAGGCGGTTTAAGAAATTGAAAATGCGAGGTTATATAGCAAACGAAGGAAATCGGTCGATCAGGTTTCCCACCCCTGACCTATTGTTCACCCGGCTTTCGCCCAAGGGGCAAGTGGGTATAGCCCTCGCAATTACTTGCGTTTGACCGGTTTCACGAGATTTCCATCCCGATCAACCAGCCACAGGGCGCCATTGATGAGCTTCACAGTCATCGCAAGCCTCCGTGTTCTGGAGAGGCGTTTGAGCTCTACATCGGTGGGGGCCAAATCCCACGAGCCTGCCTATTCGGCGTTAGTAGCACATCCATGCACTACGGTTCCGTTCTCCAAAATGATAGATAATTTATCCATCACTCTATCTTACCACATTTCTATGGTGTTTTTACCGGCCAATATACCTGCACCAATTCCTTCCAGGCGGCGTGTTCCGCGTTCCTCTCCTCCTCGTCATGTCCACGTGTGCTCGTCAACCTGTAGTTGAAGAACGAGCACTGGAGACACAACGACCTATCCCTGCAGTATCCGCACGGTGCCTCCTGTTCCGCCGTCAGCTCGAACGACTCGAACTCCCTCTCGAGCTTTTCCTTGTAATCCTTCATGGCTGTCACTCCTGATTGTTAGTGGGTTCCAAGGCCGAACGCCCTTATGATGAATATGCTACACTCATCACAGTCGCCGCCGCACTGGTGGCATGGGTCCGGGTTGGGGGCGTTTTCCTCTTCCGTCCAGAAGTACTCCTCCTCACATCCACACGAACAGAACTCCTGCTCACGGTACCCAGACTCCATATCCTGCTTAGTTTCAAAGCTCTCACCACACCCCGGCCGACGGCATACTGCTACGATAGTTTCCATGCAATTACTCATCTCAAAATCCCCCTGTTTGTTAGCTATAATTTCCCTTCAAGTTATTTTACCAAGAAATGGCCTATATTTAACCCTATTGGACAAACGCGCGATTATCTTTATATTAGTCTATATGGCACATCTACTTGCAGACTACATTGACGCCCTGGCCACCGGTAAGATCGACACGATGGAGCCGCTGGTGTCCCTGTTCTCATATCAGGGCAAGCCAATGAACATGAAGCGGCATTTTCAGCTTGCTCCCATGTACAGCCTACGCATGCCGAAGCATAGCGTCTACCAATGCGGACGACAGGTTGGCAAGTCCTTCGGCATAGCGGAGAAGGGTATCCTGCTGAGCGCTTACATGCCGGACTTCCACACACTGTACGTCCAGCCGCGTTTCGACCAGATAAAGCGCTTCAATACGGCCATCGTGCAGCCATTGCTGCGGAGTATGGTCACGCAGGCCGAGGTTATAGACAAGGACCAGATACGGGCCTTCCATATGCGCAACTTCAAGAAGAACTCCATCATGTACATGGAGTTTTGTCTTATAAGCCCGGACCGTACACGTGGTATCAGCGGCATCAGCCACGTGTTCTACGACGAAGCGCAGGATTTAGACCTGGACAACATAGAGATCATCAGCGAGGTTATGTCCGCCTCCATCAACTACGGATTCAGCCAGTATACAGGCACCCCCAAGACCACTGACGGCGCCTTAAGCGTGCTGTTCGACCGCAGTAGCCAGGGGCACCTCGTGATGCCCTGTAGCTGCGGCCACAATAACCTGGCTCACCCGGATGAAGACTTGTTCAAGATGATAGGGAAGTGGGATGACAACCTAAAGACTGGGATACACTGCACCAAATGTGATAAGGGGCTGGATTGCAGGGAAGGATACTTCAAACACTTCTTTCCGGATAGGCGGCCATACTTCCCTGGTTATCATGTCGGCCAGATCACGCATCCGCTGCACTGCGCCCTGGAGAACAAGTGGGTAGATCTACTTTACAAGTATAATAACTATACCAAGGCCAAGTTCTACAACGAAATAGCCGGCGTGCCTTGTGACGAGAGCGTCAAGCTCCTCACGATCGCCGACCTGAAGGCTGCATCCAATGGAATAAAGCCGACCATGGAGGAGGCCATCAAGAAGACGAGAGCCTATGACATGGTGGTAATGGGGGTTGACTGGAGTGGGGGTGGAGCACTTGGTAAGAGTTTTACGGCTGGGGCGATCATAGGGACTAGGCCAGGGACGGAGAGGATAGACTGCCTACACGCTTTCAGACTACCGATGGGGATGAAACCAGAGGACGAAGCCGCCGTACTACTCCGCTACATGAACGAATTCGGCTGCACTTTCATGGCGCATGACTATACTGGGGCGGGGTACCTGCGGGAAGTGGTCATGAACCAAAGCGGCATACCGTCCAACAAGCTGGTTCCCTTCACTTACGCTTTCGTACCAAAGAAAGACATCATCAGCGTACACGCGCCCTCCGACGGCTCCAGGGCCAGTTACATTCTGGACAAGGCACGGTCCCTCGCCATCATGTGCGGGCTGATCAGAGGTAGGATGCTATCCCTGCCGGAGATGAGAGAGAAGGACGACCACCCGGTCATCACTGATCTCCTGGCCCTCGTAGAAGACCCCAAAGAGATGCCCAGGGGTGGCATCGCCTACATGATCCAGCGCTCCCCTGATAAAAGCGATGACTTCGCCCATGCGCTAAACATGGCCTCCAGTGCCATCTGGAAGATACGTGGAAAATACCCGGAAGTAGCCGGGCTTGGACGATATGAATTGAGTGAACACGTGTTGAGGGAAATCGACCCATTCATGGCGTCTATGATGACATAGCGCTTGACTCGGCGGCGTTTCGCCGCTATACTATCAACGGAACTGAGGAACGATCGGAGCATGACGCATCCGGACAAGCCAGACTATATCGACGAGCTGCATGAATTCTTTCGTGACATACTCGTACGTCACCTGTCTGCTGAACAGCTACAGCTACATGACTACTTCAGTACCAAGGACCCGCTATACTCGGGTGCAGACTGCTTTGACGAGTTCCCGCTCGTCGATGGACTGCCTGAGATACTAATAGCAGAACAGGAAGAAGAAGAAGAAGTAAAGGAGGATGATTTCGATGACAGCGGATTCTTCCAAGAACTCCTATTTGAGCAGA
>Ga0316191_10001288_pt1 | contig 17479 bp, 18 predicted proteins | sample Eddworburr2cm_MG_FD_204928 | JGI IMG/M metagenome (GOLD analysis project Ga0316191, IMG submission 204928) | Coastal sediment microbial communities from Maine, United States - Eddy worm burrow 2 cm | ecosystem: Environmental > Aquatic > Marine > Coastal > Sediment | place: USA: Maine...
GTTTCCGGCGGAATAGAGCAGCATTTGACCGTTCGGCGACCAGCTCGGAGATTCAACGCGTTGGCCGGTAGCAAGGTAGCGCAGGCCGCTTCCATCAATATGAACGGTTGCCAGTGCATACTCCCAATTTTTCAGGGTGATGAATGCGATGCGATCACCATGTGGTGCCCAGACCGGGGAGGTGTTGTAGCTGGCCTCAAGGCTGATGCGTTCAGCTTTGCCGCCGGAGAGTTTTTTTCTGTAGATCTGCGGGCTTCCATCGCGGTTACTGGTAAAGGCGAGCCATTTTCCATCCGGTGACCAGGTGGGTGTGGTATCGATACCCGGATGGTTTGTGAACTGTCGCCAGGTGCCTTTTTTCACATCATAAATGTGAATTTCGGTATTGCCTGTGTAGGAGAGGGCGGCTGCAATGAAGCGGCCATCCGGAGAGTACTCAGGCGTACTGTTCAGGCCCTTGAAACTACCGAAGGCGCTACGCTTGCCTGTTGTCATGTCAAACGTCTCAAGTCTGGGGCGGTTGCCTACATAGGTGTTCAGTGCCACAAAACGGCCATTGGGATCCCAGTCGGGAGAGAGCAGCAGGGTAAAGTTTTTCCCGACTGTCTGGCGGTTGGCACCATCCTGATCCATGTAGATCAGGTCAGATTTATCACCGTGTTTTTTGACATAGAGGATATGGGAGTTGAAGTGGCCGTGAACACCGATAACGGTCTGGTAGATAAAGTCGGAAACCTGGTGTGAGAGCACCCGGAATTCGTTGGCATCACGGGTAAATGTCTTGGAAGCAAGCTGTTTGCTGCGAAAAGGATCGTACACTATCACCTCTGCCTGCCACTTCTGATCCACTTCGGTCAGGCGGCATGTAGCAACGAGATCGGCACCGATAATACGCCAGTCGGCATAATCGATCTGCTTCAGAGTCGATGTGGTATCGGCAATAAAGCTTAGCGGATCAAGGGTCTTGAACGATTGGCTGGAGACCAGGTCGTTTTTTACAACACTGTAGAGCTGACGTTTTTCTCTCTGCTGCTCCGCATCGCTATCAACCACCAGGGCGATGTTGAGCGGTCGGTACTCGGACTGGTAAACATCAAACTCCACGGCAAAGAGTGTTGTGGAGAGTGTCATGAAAATAAGCAGGAGAAGTAGGCGCATGTGAGGTATCTATCCTTTGTAATCTTGTATTGATGGGTTGCTATTTTAACGGCCTGAAGCGTATCTGATTAATACGAAATGCTTCAAACTGTTGCTGCGGCAGCTTGAACGGAGCGGCTGCATGGATGGCGTTGATCAGTGTCTGGTCCAGAGCACTGTTACCTGATGACTCCACAATCTGAGCGCTGACGACTGAGCCATTGCGGCTAAGCACCATCTCTACCAGTGGATCAGGTATGGAGCTGTCTACGCCGGCAGGAACTTTCCAGTGGCGCTGGACAGCCTGCTGCATCATGGCGATATAGGCATCGAGTTCCCTTTGAGAGAGCTGTTTACCCATGATATCCGCCATATCGTTCCGAGCCGCCTTTTTGGGCGTGGTGATATCGCTTTGCGACTCCATCGGAGCAAAAGGGTCAAAATCCTCTTCGATCTCCTTAACCGGAGTCTTTTTTTCCGGTTTGGGCTCGTATTTAAGCACGGGCTTGGCTTCCGGCTTCTTCTGCTTGGGTTTTGCGACAGGTTTGCGGACCTGTTTTTGCAGTTTGGCCAGCTCTGCACCGGATATCATCATCACCTCAATCCGATTCAACGGTTCAGGTTTTGAGATCGACTGCCACCATGTCAGAATCACAATCAATGCGATTACAACAATATGCACGACTGCTGCAAAGAGGAAATCCGCAGTTTTCAGTGAGTGCTGGTTGGTGGAATCAGCGACGAGGTTCAGTGACAAGCCCGATCTTCTTAATCCCTGCCTGCTCCAGCGCACTAAGGGTGCGGGCAACATGCTCATAAGGTGTTTTGGCGTCACCGCGAATAAAGACTGGCAGGTTGGGTTTAACTTTGCGCATGGCGCTGATGCGGGGCGCCAGTTTTTTCAGCTCAATTTTATGTTTTTGAAGATAGATATCCCCATTTTTATGAATGGTAACCACCAGAGGCTCCACATTCTGTTGCATGGCCGGAGAGTCAGCATCCGGCAGATCGACATTGATGCCCTGTGTCAGCAGTGGGGCGGTGACCATGAAGATGATCAGTAGCACCAGCATAACATCAACCAGCGGGGTGACATTAATCTCGCCCATCGGTTCCGTCTCTTTATCCCATTTGCTCTGACCAGCCCACATTTTATATCAGCTCCGGATGTGGCGGGATATGATGTTCAGAAACTCGGACGAGAACTGCTCCATACCGGCCGCAATACGCTTGAGATCGGATGTGAATTTATTGTAAGCAACCACGGCAGGAATGGCCGCGACAAGACCGAATGCGGTTGCCACCAGCGCCTCGGCAATGCCGGGGGCTACAGCCGCCAGAGATGTGTTCTGGCTCATGGCGATACCCTGAAAGGCATTCATGATGCCCCATACGGTGCCAAAAAGGCCGATAAAGGGAGCTGTTGAGCCCACTGTTGCCAGAAAGGCAAGGTGTCTGGAGAGTCCTTCCAGTTCACGCGACAATGCAGCGTCCAGTGCTCTGCGAATGCCGTCAAGGCCACCGCCGGCGACAATCTTGCCATCTTTATCATTTCCGGAATCACGACGGTTACGCATATATTCCCGGTAACCCGATTGAAAAATGTTGGGTAGCGGGCTGTCTTTGTACTGCTGTGGAATACCTGCGAGAAGGGTATCCATATCGGAGCCGCCCCAGAATGAAGCTGAGAAGCTTTCCGCATCACGTTTGGTCTTTCTGTAGATACGCCATTTATTAAAGATAATGCCCCACGACATAATGGATAGCAGAATGAGAAGCAACAGCACCGCCTTGACGACAATACCGGCCCCTAAAATCAGACTCCAGACGGTTAATTGCTCAGCCATAGATACTCCTTAATCAGGATAAACTGCTTTGATGGATTTTCAGGGCGGGCAGCAGCATGGAGGGAATTCTTTTTGGTGCTCCCTCTTTGTCAATGCAGGCAAGTTTGATCTCTGCCTCTGCCAGCAGGGTGTCACGGCTCTCATTGGCCCGGTGCATACGCCATACCTGCTGCCTGAACGTCAATCTGGCACCGCGCGCGTCTGTCAGCACACTGTCGATCTCAATCAGGTCATTAAAACGGCCGGATGATTGATAGCGCACATTGGCCTCTGTAACAGCAAACATGACACCGCACGCTGCCTCCACTTCATCAAGTTCGATACCGGCTGCACGCAGATATTCTGTGCGTCCGCGCTCCATAAACTTCAGATAGTTGGCATAGTAGACGACACCGCCATGATCCGTGTCTTCATAGTAGATGCGAAACTGACAGCGGTGACTAATACTGGTCATAGCAACGAACCTTGCGTGACAGCGTCAGGCAGCTCCCGATCCAGATGGGTATAGGCCATGGCTGTGGCCACCCGACCGCGAGGCGTGCGGGCAATCAGCCCCTCCTGCATCATGTAGGGTTCAAGCACGTCCTCAATGGTGTCGCGTTCTTCCGAGATGGCTGCTGCCAGCGTATCCAGCCCCGTCGGACCACCACTGAACTTGTCAATCAGACAGGTGAGAAACTTGCGATCGAGACGATCCAGCCCCAAATGATCCACTTCAAGCCTATTCAGGCCGTGGTTGCTGGTTTCACGGTTGATGGTTCCGTTATGATCCACCTCTGCAAAATCACGAACGCGACGAAGCAGGCGGTTGGCAATGCGTGGTGTGCCGCGGGAGCGTTTAGCTATTTCCATGGCGCCATCTTCGGTGCAGTCAATCTGGAGAAGAGAGGCAGATCGGTGAATGATTGTGGCCAGCTCACGGGCGTTGTAAAACTCAAGCCGTTCTACGACTCCGAAACGATCTCTTAGTGGATTGGTCATAAGACCGGCACGTGTAGTTGCGCCAATCAGGGTGAAACAGGGCAGATCCATTTTGATGGAGCGAGCGGCAGGACCTTGTCCAATCATGATGTCGAGCTGAAAATCTTCCATGGCAGGATAGAGAATCTCTTCAACCTGCGGGCTTAAGCGGTGGATCTCATCAATGAAGAGAACATCGCCCTCCTCAAGATTGGTCAGCATGGCAGCCAGATCACCCGGACGTTCTATAACAGGTCCTGAGGTGGCTCGAATAGTGCTTCCAAGTTCGTTGGCAATGATGTTGGCCAGCGTGGTTTTTCCCAGCCCCGGAGGGCCAAAGAGGAGGACGTGATCCAGGGGCTCGGAACGGCGCTTGGCTGCCTCGATGTAGACCGAAATGTTATCTCTGATCTTCTCCTGCCCTATGTACTCAGCAAGCGATTTGGGACGCAGGGCTCTGTCCCAGTCCTCAACACGCTGATCGGCGGACAGGATTCGCTCTTCATCCATCTCCTCAACGGTCATGATATTACCTTAATTGAAGATCTAAAATCTTTTTCAAAATCACCAGTTAAGTCAATTATCTTAAGTGCTTTATCAACCTGAAGAGGCTTGTATCCAAGGTTCAGCAGCGCTGAGCGTATGTCACTAACATCCTTTGATAAGGAGTCAGATTCGGCTTCGTCTGTGGTGAGTTTACCCTTCAATTCAAGGATAAGACGCTGGGCGGTCTTTTTGCCAATACCCGGAGTTCTGGCAATGGCAGTGTCATCAGCACTGTCAATGGCCTGAAGCAGTTCGCCGGTCGGCATGCCTGACATCAGACTGAGCGCTGTGCGGGCACCAATGCCCGAGACACCGTTGAGCTTTCTGAACAGTTCACGATCACTGCTGCTCAGAAAACCGAAGAGGCTTAACTGATCTTCTCTCACGTAAGTGTGTATATAGAGGCAGGCAGCTTCTCCCTGCTTCAGAGTGCAGAGCGCCTGCATGCTGACGGCCACATCATAGCCGACTCCGTTTGTTTCCAGCAGGATAGAACCACTCGGGTCAAGTTCCCGGACTGTGCCTGAAAGCCAGCCGATCACTGCTTCATTTCCAGGATTTTGTTGCGTGCGATCATGGGCGCATGATGCGCGTGGCAGATGCAGACAGCAAGCGCATCTGCTGCGTCTTCCGGAAGCGGCATGGGTGGCTTCAATAGCAGCTTCACCATGTGCTGAACCTGCTGTTTATCTGCTTTGCCGTGTCCGACGGCGGAGAGTTTAACTTTGGTCGGGGAGTAGGGAGTAACCGGGAGTCCTGAATCACCACAGGCGGCAATCAGTGCGCCTCTGGCCTGGCCCAGTTTCAGTGCAGATGAGACATTTTTTGAGACAAAAACATCTTCCATGGCTACGCAGTCCGGTTGGTATTCGGCGATAATTGCTTTCAGTCCGGAGAAGAGCGTGTAGAGCCGTTCTGTGAACTCTCCTGAGCCGCAGCGGATAACCGAGTGGTGCAGGTGAACCAGGCGATTGCCCTGGCTCTCGATGATGCCAACGCCAGTTTTTTGTGAGCCTGGATCTACGCCGAGAATACGCATGATTCAGCCTTCGATTCGGGCCATCTCATCGTCAGAAATGTCAAAGTTGGCGTAGACATTTTGAACATCATCCAACTCTTCAAGTCGTTCGATCAGGCCCAGAAGTTTCTCGGCAACTTCACCTTCAACCTCAATGGTGTTTTCAGGAATCCAGGCAACTTCAGCAATCTGAGATGTCAGTCCAGCACTTTCAAAGGCATCCTGAACAGCCACGAAATCGCCAGGCTCGCTGGTGACCTCAATGCAGCCTTCATCAGGCTTGTCCTGAATATCATCTGCACCGGCATCCATGGCGATCTCCATGATGGTCTCTTCATCGGCGGCTTCACGATCGAACAGAAATTGGCCCTTCTGGTGGAACATCCAGGATACACAGCCGGATTCACCCATATGGCCGCCACCCTTATTAAAGGCAGAGCGCACATCGGATACGGTGCGATTGCGATTATCAGTCATACAGTCAACGAGAATAGCTACGCCAGCCTGTCCATAGCCCTCATATCGAATCTCATCAATATTACCTCCATCATCATCACCGGCACCACGGGCAATGGCACGATCAATGTTATCCTTGGGCATGTTAACGCCCTTGGCTGCGGTAATAGCTGATCTCAGTCGTGGATTGGCATCAGGATCATCACCACCTGCACGGGCAGCAACTGTTATTTCGCGAATGTAACGCGTAAATATTTTGCCGCGCTTGGCATCAACAGCTGCTTTTTTGTGCTTGATGCTGGACCACTTATTATGACCTGACATATCTTATAATCTCCAAACCCGTTGTTACTTGTGGTAACGAGAATCTTATCATGCCGTTAATAAAAAAGGCAGGGAGTTCCCCTGCCTTTTAAAATCAATCGGTCACTGCTGATTAGTCAATATGCTCGTTAATGAACTCGATCAGTTTGCTTTTGTTGGCCGCGCCAACCTTGGTTCCCTGTACATTGCCGTCATTAAACAGCATCAGGGTAGGGATGCCGCGAACACCATAGCGACCCGGCGTGTTCGGGTTATCATCAATGTTGATTTTGGCGATGGTCACTTTGCCCTGCATCTCTTCGGCAATTTCATCCAGAATGGGGGCGATTTGTTTGCAAGGGCCACACCAGGGTGCCCAGAAATCAACAACAACCGCATTGGATGCTTTTAGTACGTCCGCTTCAAAACTATCGTCGCTAACATGAATGATCTGTTCAGATGACATTGTATTCCTCGTGACTGTTTATAGGATCGACCGCTACGTTAATCGGGGGCGAGATGAGCGTCAACCATAATGCTTCTGCTTTAGAGCTAATCATACAACAGCGAATAGATGAGGCGGGTGGATGGATTCCATTCGACATCTTCATGCAGTCCGCTCTCTATGAGCCAGGGCTTGGATACTATGAATCTTCAAATGTATTTGGTGAAGATGGCGATTTTGTAACCGGTGCGGATATGGGACCATGGCTGGCACTGGGCTTCGCCGACCTTATCGAGTGGGGATGGAGAGAGCTGGGTTCTCCGATCGAATGGACGCTGGTTGAGCAGGGGGGTGGTACTGGCAGACTTCTCTCTGCTGTCATCTCTACTTTGAAGGATAGGGGGCTAACACCGACACGCGTGGTGGCCATTGATGCAAGTTCGGATATGCGCTGTCGCCAGAAGGCTCTCTACAGTGATCAGCAGCTGGATGTTGACTCTTTTAGCTCTCTGGAAGATGCAGGGGAGCTTGATAACTGCCTGATGTTTTGCAATGAACTGCCCGATGCCTTTCCTGTACGCTGTTTCAGCTGGAAAGGTGGTCACGCTTATGAGCGTGGCGTAGCTCACAGTAACGGTAGCTTCTGTTGGCAGGATGCAACGATGAAAATGAGTGTTCCGTTAGAGATTGATCCCGAAACAACCTCTGAATGGCCGGATGGTTATGTCAGTGATTGGAATCCGAATCTGAAGGGGTGGCAGGAGAAGGTGTCAAAGATGATTCGATGCGGATTCCTCTTTTGTGTCGATTACGGCTACTCGCAGCAGGAGTACTACAGGGCGCAACGTATTGAGGGCACACTGCTGGGTCATAGAGGGCATCAGGTCATTGAGGATGTTCTTCAACAGCCCGGGAGCTGTGACATCACCGCCCATATCGATTTCACCTCTCTGCGCCGGATTGGTGATACAGTTGGTCTTTCCCCCTGCAGCTTCATGAGTCAGGGCGCATGGCTTGCACAGAGCCCTTCGGTTCAGAGGAAAATTGAGCAGCTGGCAGCTGACGGTAGTGTTGAAAGTGTACAGGAACTGGCCCATGCCAAGCGCATGCTGATGCCGTTTGGTATGGGGGAAACGTTTAAGTTGTTGATTCAATCATGTCATCACAAGCAGAGTGCGCCGGGTTATCTGAGTCACTTTGACCGGATGCGTGATCTGAGGGGTGCGAGGGGAGTTGCTTGACATGAGCATGGATGCGTCAACAATCGACAGTTATGCGTTGCACAACATGCAGTCTAGAGAGCTCAGGTGTTCGGGATTTTTGCCCTCATTGTGGCGTTGCCATGATTGGTGAAGGCAATGTTCCGCATCTTGGCAACTATCGTCTGGATTCAAAGCTTGGCGAAGGCGGCATGGGTGTTGTCTACCAGTCCATGGATGAGAAACTGCACCGCGAAGTAGCCATTAAAGTTCTGCACCCACACCTGCTCCAAAATGACAATCTGAAAGAGCGCTTTCGCCGTGAGGCGAGAATGCATGCCAAGCTGATGCATCAAAATGTGGTGACGCTGCTATCCATTTATGAAGATGGCGAGCATATGGCACTTGTGATGGAGATGGTGCACGGCAAGAACCTTAAAGAGTACATCAGGGTCAACCCGAACCTCTCTTTGATCGAACTGGTTAAGATTTCAGATGCGATTCTCGCAGGGCTTGAGGCTGCACACCAGCTGGGTATGGTGCATCGTGATCTGAAGCCCGCCAATGTGCTTATTTCCGATGAAGGCGCTATCAAGCTGATGGATTTCGGATTGGCAAAGCCTGAGCGTGGCGAAGATGACCTGACCCAGAGCGGTGCAACGGTTGGTTCATTCCGCTATATGGCCCCTGAGCAGATCCTGAATCAACCCGTGGATGCACGCACTGATCTCTACGCCTTTGGAATTTTGCTCTATCAGGTATGTACAGGGAAGCTTCCGTTTGATGCAACCGCTGCTGGTGGCGGCGAGTTTGAAATTATGGAGAAGCAGGTTCGTGAGGAGCCGGTTCCTCCGCATGAACTGGTTCCATCATTGCCTATGCCGCTCTCTGATCTGATTGTTCAGTTGCTGGCAAAAAATGCTGCAGATCGTCCGGCTAGCTGTGATGAGGTTCGCAAGGCGTTGCAGAGCATGCTGAAGCAGGATCCTGCTGAGCAGCGGATTAATCCTGTTCGCATGCCGACCAGACAGGCCAATGATGATTCCAGCGCTAAAATTGCTAAAGGGTTGTTGAGAGCCTTGTGGCAGAGTGTGTTCGGAACGTTTCGCGTCGCAACTGAGGCTGTAAAGCCTGGTATCAGCCAGATACAGAGCAGAATCAAACCTGGCATTGCTCAAATACAGGGGCGTATTAAAAAATCGGTCACCCTGCTTTCGGTATCCAAACAGTGGCAGGCTCCGTTAACATGGGGCGTCATTGCTCTCTTTGTCATCTTGCTCGGGTGGACTCTGGTTAGTGTAATGGATCTCGCAGGAGATTCGGCAAATCGTGAACCCTCCCAGGTTGAAAACAGTGTGAAGCCGGTTGTGGCCAAGAGTTCAACCGTTAAAGCCGAAGAGACGCCGCAGTCAACGCTTAAGAAAGAACCGGCAGTCGTTGGAAAGCCCAAGGCGACCGCTACACCGGTTGTCAAAGCAAAACCCGTTGCTAAAGCAAAGCCAAAACCTGTTCATCGAACTACCAGGTCAGTTACTTATTCTGTGCCTCATAAAGTGAAGCGGAGTGATAACAGTGATGTTAACCCGAAATCACATGAGTTCCGTGGCGGCAGTCGAGTTTGGTTTACATCGCTAAAAGATTATAAATGGAAGGATAAGTATCGCTCCTATAAAAAAGGCGAAACCAGAATTTATCTGGATAATTCCGTGAATCTTTCACGGATTGTTCTGAAAAAAGCGAGTGTCGGCAGGCTCGATTTTAGCGGTGGTGAAGTCAGTCTGGCTGTTCAAAACAGCAGGGGACAGTGGACAGAGTTGTTTGAAAGAAAGGATGATGATGTGGATATTGCCGTAACGCTGACCAAACCTGCCGCTGCTTTGAATGATGTGAAGAGTGTGCGCCTGCGCTTCAAGACACCTGAGCCAATTAGAATTGGGCCGATTGATCTTATTCGTTGAATGCTGATTCACTGTTAACAGGAAAAGTAGAAGCTCTTTTGCCTGGAGGGGAAGCGCTGGTTCGTTCTGCCAACAATGTTTTTCTTGTTGGCAATTGTGTGCCTGGCGACGAGATATCTTTCTCTCCTGTTCAGAAGCGTCGTGGCGCTTCACGTGGCCAGTTAATCAAAATTATTGAAAGTTCCCCTAATCGTGCAGTCCCGCCTTGTCCTGTCGCTGAAGCGTGTGGCGGTTGCGCGCTACAGGCACTGAACCCTGATCTGCATGCTGAGATTAAATCTGCCTGGGTTTTGGATGCATTTCGAAACAACCAGGTTGAAAAAGCGATCTGGATTCCAGTTGTTCAGGCTAATTCGCGTGGGCGCCGCCGGTTAAGGTGGTACGTTGGGCGAGATGCAGAGGGTGTTTTTCTTGGCTTCCGGGGCAAGAGTAGCCATACGGTGGTTCGCCATCATTCGTGTATGAGTGCAACCTTAGAGCTCAACAGGCTTCGTTTGCAGCTGGAAGCGTTAGCGGTAGAAGCTTGTCTGGAAAGATATGAATCCGTGCAGGCTCTGCAGGTTGATGATGGCATACATGTCATTCTGGAGAGCGCTCTGTGTCCGGAAAAATTTGTTATTCCATGCCACGAGCTTGGAGATATCCCTCTGCAGTGGTGGCATCGTGATGAAAAGAAAACGATCCCATTAACAAAACCAGCCAAATGTTTTCATGATCTTCTGCCTGCCGGTGATGGGGTTCATATCGCTGTGCAAATTGGGCCGGATGACTTTATTCAAGGACAATCAGAAGGGAACCGGCAGATGATTGGGCAGGTAATCGAATGGAGTAGAGGTGCCCGTTTTGTTGTCGACCTCTTTTCCGGCGTGGGGAATCTCTCTTTGCCCGTTGCCAAGGCCTTGAAGGTTAAGGTTCTGGGTGCAGAGCTGAATATGGCAAGTGTGCGCGCAGCCAACGCTAATGCGAAGCGTATTGGTCTGGATGCCCGTTATGCTCAGGCCAATCTGTTTGAAAAATTTGATGTTGAGCCGTTTGTGGGCGCGGATGTGCTGATTCTTGATCCGCCAAGGCGTGGTGCAAAAATGGTGTGTGGCATGATGGGAAGTCTCTTGCCTGCAAAAATCATCATGGTGAATTGTGATGTGGCATCCGGTGGCCGGGATGGTGAAGTGCTGCAGTCGTTTGGATACAGGCTACACACTTTGAAGGCGCTGGATCTATTCCCCTATACCGGACATATTGAGGCGATGAGCCTGTGGACACGATGAGACGCCTTTCAGTTCTGCTGCTGTGCACGCTACTACTGGCTGGTTGCAGCGAACCTTTGCAAGAGAACGGAGCGATCAGGGTGGGCCTCTCGCAACTGCCGATGAGTCTTGATTCGCGTTATGCCACCGATGCGGCATCGCATCGTATTCAGGAGTTTCTGCATCGAGGTCTGGTGCGTCTGGATAGCAAGTTTCAGCCGCAACCCGACCTGGCTGCATCGTGGCAGCATCCCGATCCGTTGACTTGGCATTTCAGGTTGAGGGAAAATGTTCATTTTCATGACGGCTCGCCGGTTCGTGCCAATGATGTGGCCGCAACACTCAGTGCGATTCTGGATGTCTCAAAAGCGAGTCCGCTCAGGGCAGGGCTGGCTGCAATTGAATCGATTGAGGTGGTTTCGGAACACGAACTGGTGCTAAAACTCAACAGGCCCGACGCCTCGCTGTTAACACGATTGAAAATCGGTGTGCTCCCCGAGCATCTTGCCAAGCAGGGCCATTCCCCCAGAGGTACCATCGGTTGCGGTGAATATCGTCTGAAAGCCTGGGGTGAGAACCGAATCGATATCGAACGCGTTAGTGATGGAAACGGTGTGGATAGGCTCCGCTTTGTCGGGGTGAAAGACCCGGTCACCCGCTCCCTGAAACTGGTTCGGGGAGAGCTTGATTTTACGCAGGGAGAGCTGCCGCCACATCTGTTGCCCTATCTGAAGGAACAGGAGGGTGTAGAGATTCAGTACCATGCATCGACGACCTTCTCTTACATTGGCATGAATCTACAAGACAGCCACTTCAGGGATTTGCGGGTGCGAAAGGCGCTGGCACTGGGTCTGGATCGCAAACGGTTAAAGCAGGCACTCTTTGATGATGCGCCGGTACTGACTGAAACCATTCTGACTTCATCGCATTGGGCTGCAACCAAACTTGCCGAGACCCCGTTTGATCCGATTGAAGCTGAAAGATTGCTGGATGAGGCGGGATTTCCAAGAGGAGCCGATGGTGTTCGTTTTTCCATCAACTACCGGACAAGCACCAACCCAACCCGACTGCGGCTGGTAACGGCTATTGCCGACAGCTGGCAGAAGCTTGGCGTGCAGGTTTCAATCGAGTCACTTGAGTGGGGAGGCTTCTACGCCCGGATTAAAAGAGGTGATTTTCAGCTCTTCTCACTGGACTGGGTTGGCATTACCGATCCGGATATCTACCGCTGGATTCTGCATTCGGATATGTGGCCTCCAGCAGGCTCAAATCGTGGCAGGTACAGCAACACTCAAATGGATGAGTGGCTGGATGCAGCAGCAATCAGTGAAGACCAGACTGAGCGCGCCATGCTCTATGCCAGAGTTCAGAAGCAGATGCAGGCCGATCAGGTCTATATTCCGCTCTGGTACAGACCTGTTATTGCCGTATCCGGTCCGCGTGTTCGTGGATTCAGCCCATCTCCTGATGGCAGCCTTCTATCGCTTCGTGAAATAAGAATCGTCAACTAATCGGGACTTTTTGCCACCAGGTGCAGGTAGCGACCCATGTGCAGGTAGGGTTCGTGTTGCGCGTATTTCATTTCAATTCGGACAATCTCTTCGATGGGGCGCTTATCCCTGATTCTCCGTTCCATGTAGTCGTAAATCACGCGAACGCCTGCTCGGCTTAATGTCTTGAACTCCCATCTCTCCAACCAGCCCGCCACCTCTTCAAGCGTGAGGGGGTGATAAGGGGTAAGGCCACCCTCATCTCCCTGCAGATTGGCACTCTCCGCCTTTCGCCAGTTGCCTCGAATCAGATTGCGGAAGACCAGAGCGTCTCTGTTGTAGAACATCAGCGATAGATGTCCCTCCGGCTTGATCAGCCTGGTCAGGTGGTGAAGGGTCTCTTCAGGTTCTGCCAGCCACTCCAGCACTGCATGAAAGAGGATCAGGTCAAACTGGCCGAGTTCTTTATTGTCCAACTCCTGAACAGGTTTATGAAGAAATGTAACACTTTCTTTTAACATATTGTTTTCAAATAGTTTTTTTGTTTCATCAACCATCTTCTCCGAGATGTCAGAGAGCACCAGCTCATGCCCGAGTTGGGCCAGTTTCATCCCCATCTGACCCAGTCCGCAACCAGCATCCAGAATGCGCAGAGGCCTGCCTTCGGAGAGTTCGGGGAGTGTTTGTAGAAGATGTTCCCAGACAATGGCCAGACGCACCTCTCCCTTGGCGCTGCCGTAGATGTTTTTGGCAAAGCGGTCGGTTAGATCATCGAAGTTGCGATCGGTTAGAGGAGGGGGTGAAGTCATGCCGCTGAAGATAGCCTCTTCTCCATGATGAAGTCATCCATCACGTAACCATTGCCGATATCCTGAATCACCTCATCGATTTGGGTGAAGCCCATTTTTTTATAAGCTGTAATGGGACCGTTATTGTGACGGTTAACGGTTAACCAGATTCGATGGATATGCTGCTGATGACAGGTTGTCTCGATATGCTCCATGAGCCGTCGACCGATGCCTTGGCCTCGCTGCTCGTTTAAAAGGTAGAATTTACTTAACTGAATAGCGTCGCGACTGCTATCGGTGAGAAATGAAGCATAGCCGATGTTACGCCCTTCACGTTGGACCAGAAGGTAGATGTGGCCGCTATTGATCTGTTGGCGAATGACTAAGCTGCTTTGGTATTTTTCGAGCATATATTCAACCTGTTCAGTCCCGATAATCGGCGTGAAATGCTCATGCCAGATCTCATTGGCAAGAGATTCGATTGCAGCAATTTCATCTGCGCTTTGTACTTTAATAACTTTCATTGCCACCCTGTTTCAATTGGTGCCTGAAGCACCTTTTAGAAGAGGTTAACTATCGTGGAGTTCTCATGGAATAACCAGCTTGCAATCTGCAGCCTTACGCCTATGATTCGCAACGTTGAAAGTGGGCCGTGGCTCGCTTTTTTTGTTTTATGACTTTGAGTTATGCGATTTGGCAAGGAGAGTGATGGTGAGTCTGGAATCAAAAGTTCTTGAACTGCTCACACCCATCACGGATGAGTTGGGTGTGGATGTGCTGCGTGTCCGTATTGGCGGATCAGGCAGCAGTCAACTGGTTCAGGTGCTTGTTGACCGCAAAGGCGGCGTTGATTCGGATACACTGGCCCGCGTCAGTCGTGGGCTGGCCCTGCAACTGGATGTTGAGGATCTGATTCCGGGCAAATTTCGCCTTGAACTTTCTTCGCCAGGGTTGGAGTGGCCGCTTCAGACAGCTGCCGACTTTGATCGCTATGAGGGCGAATGGATCAGGGTCACCTTTGAAGAGGGTGAACCGATTGAGGGTGATAACCTCGGGCCTGACCGGGATGGGTTTCTTATTCAGGAACGGGGAAGTGAGCCGCGCTATTTTGCGCTGAGCGAAGTGAAAAGAGTTGTGCGTGCGGTGGACTGGAAAAGGGTCTCCCGTGGTAATGAAAAATAAGTTTATTGTGATTGATTGAAAGAGGATAACAGACAATGAATGTTGAAATGTTACAGGTAGCCGATGCAGTGGCTCGTGAAAAATCAGTTGAACGTGAGTTGGTTCTTGAAGCGATGGAGCAGGCGCTTAGAACTGCTGCGCGTCGTACATATGGCAATAAGGCGGTTGAGGCGATTATTGATCGTGAAACCGGTGTGATCAGCCTGAACCATGTCCGCACTGTTGTTGAAGAGGTCGAGGAAGAAGAGAACGATTTGACCCTTGAGCAGGGTAAAGAGCTGGATGCCGATGCTGAAATTGGTACGGAGTTCCGTGAACCGCTGCCGCCGATCGAACTTGGTCGAATCGCTGCCCAGACCGCCAAACAGGTGATCAACCAGAAGATTCGTGAAGCAGAGCGTGATCGCGTGGTTGCTGAGTATGAACCTCGTGTAGGTGAAATGATTACCGGTATTGTGAAACGTGTTGAGCGCGGAAATGTCTACGTGGATCTCGGACGCGGTGAGGCAGTGATGTATCGTGAGGATCTGTTGCCGCGTGAATCGTACCGTCAGGGTGACCGGGTGCGTGCCTACCTGCGTGAAGTACGCAACCAGCCTAAAGGTCCGCTGGTTTTTATCTCCCGTTCTGATGCGGGTATGGTGCAGAAGCTTTTCGAGCAGGAGGTTCCTGAGATTCAGGATGGTCTGATTGCCATTCAGGCGATTGCGCGTGACCCGGGATCCCGCAGTAAAATTGCTGTTATTTCCACTGATCCAAGTATTGATCCGGTCGGCGCATGTGTAGGCATGCGCGGTGCGCGTGTACAGGCCGTGGTAAATGAGTTGCATGGTGAGAAGATCGATATCATCGAATGGACCGAAGATCCGGCTGCATTTGTCGTGAATGCTCTGGCACCTGCAGAGATTGAGCGTGTGATGGTGGATGAAGAGAGAAACACCATCGAAGTGGCCTGTAATGAAGACAACCTGGCGATTGCCATTGGTCGTCGTGGTCAGAATGTGCGTCTGGCATCTGAACTTTCCGGCTGGAATGTTGAGATTATGTCGACCGGTGAAGAGCAGCAGAAACGAACTGTTGAGATTGAAACGGCCAAGATTGATTTCCAGGCAGGCCTTGATGTCGATGAGGATTTCACAACCCTGCTGATCTCTGAAGGCTTTGTTACGCTTGATGATCTTGCCTACTGTGCCGTTGAAGATCTTGCCTCTATCGAAGGCCTTGATACCGAGCTTGCTCTGGAGCTTCAGAAGCGTGCCCGTAATGCGCTGCTTGATAAGGCGATGCAGGCTGGTGAGAGCGAAGAGGGTGAAGGTTCCATTTCCCTGCTTGAACTGGAAGGGATGACCCGTGAAGTGGCCGAGCAGCTTGCAGCACGCGAGATGGTGACGGTAGCTGCTTTGGCAGATGCGGCGGTTGATGAGATTGAAGACATTGAAGGATTGAGTCGGGATCAGGCGGAAGCTCTGATTCTGGCGGCAAGAGAGGCCTGCGGCTGGTTTGAGTAAAGCCGTCAGTCAGGACCGGAAACTGAAGCAGCGTCAATGCCTGATCTGCCGGGACAGCGCAGAGAAGAGTATGATGTTGCGCATGGTTGTTGATGATGAAGGTCAGATTTGGCCCGATCTTCTTCAGAAGGCACCCGGTCGCGGGACATATCTCTGCATGAAGCAGGCTTGTCTCGAAGGGCTAACGGATAAAAGGCTGGGTGTACTGCGTAACAAGTTCAATGTGCAGCTTCCACAGAGCTCCAGTCTGATGGAGCGGATACGTGAAGGGTTACGACGGCAGTTGATGCGTCTTTTTTCGCAATTTTCTGCAGTGGCAGTGCTGGGAAGGGATGCGGTGATGCATCAAATGTGGAAGAATGGCCCCTTACTGGTCATGTTGGCCAGCGATGCCGGCGATGCATTGGTGCAGCAGGTTGAAGATGGTGTAGCTAAAAGGCAGGGAGCAGGAAAGAAAACCATGTTATTGCATCGGTTTTCCACCACGTTTCTTGCCGAGGCTTTTAGCAGAGATAAAATATCGGTGGCGGCACTGGATACGGCGAACGTATCGACAAAGCTGCAGATGTTTTGTGAGTGGTATGTGAGAGTAAAGGAATCAGGGTAAAGGTACGACATGGCGAATAAACGCATCCTCGAATTGGCAACGGAACTGAGTGTTGGGGTTGCAGACCTGCAACGCGCTGCAGTGGATTGTGGCATAGCAGTTTCTGGTCCAACCAGCCTTCTGAATGAGGAAGATACTGCGAAGATCAAAGCATCGTTAAAAGTGTCTGCTAAGAGCAGTACTCCAGCGGGCGGGAAAACCCTGACGTTGAATCGTCCTATGGTCGCCGGACAGTCGCGACCCGGCAGCAGCGTGGAGGGAAGAGGCCGTACCGTTCAGGTGGCCGTTCGCCGCCGCCGTGCGCCTGGTGTCCAGCCAACCGAGGCTCCGGCTGAAACGATCATAGAGACACCGGTAGCCGCCAAAGCTCCGGCCCAAGAGCCTGCCAAGACAGTGGAGAAGAAAGCGCCCGTCAAGACAGCCGCTAAAACACTAACACCTGTTCAACGTGCCTCACTGGCAGTGGAAAACAAGAAGAAGGCGGACGCAGAGAGCGCAGATGCTTCTAAACGCGCTGCTCAGCAGCAGAGAGCCGCTGCCCGTCCGGCATTAGATGTAAGACGCAGCCCTCAGGGTACAGACCCAAGACGCAGCCCTCAGGGTACAGACCCAAGACGCAGCCCTCAGGGCGCAGACCCAAGACGCGGCCCTCAGGGCGCAAACCCAAGACGCGGCCCTCAGGGCGCAGACCCAAGACGCGGCCCTCAGGGCGGAGCGCAAAAGAGTTCAGGGCCACGCACAACCATTCGTCGAGGACTGACTCCAGCACAGATTGCAGCAGCCAAGGC
>Ga0316191_10001289_pt1 | contig 17474 bp, 15 predicted proteins | sample Eddworburr2cm_MG_FD_204928 | JGI IMG/M metagenome (GOLD analysis project Ga0316191, IMG submission 204928) | Coastal sediment microbial communities from Maine, United States - Eddy worm burrow 2 cm | ecosystem: Environmental > Aquatic > Marine > Coastal > Sediment | place: USA: Maine...
GACCATGGTGCCGCGCTCGACCGAACCATCGGTCGAGTGCAGCGCGTATGAAAGACGTAGCGTCCCGGCGTTCTCCTCGAGCCGGGTTAGCAGAAGGTGACTGGTGCCGTAAATGTCTCGGAGTTCTTTCAGATCATCCGATACGCGTTCGTCACCGGGTAGCCCATTGATCTCGGCAAACCGTATGGCATCCGATGCACGCATGACGCTGAATTCCCCACTCTGCGAGGCCAGGTCAGCTGTGAAACCCAGCAGCCCAAGCTCTGTCCAGTCGTACTCACTGTCGTTGGTCAGGTTCTCCACCGGCATGATGGCAAGGTGCACAGAGCCAACCGGCGTATTCGCGGGCCACAAGTAAATGATGAATCCGATGAGGGTGATGGCAATTGCAGCAGCAAGAATGCGTGGTCTCGTCGATGCCGAATCACTTGTGGACTCCTGGGCATCTGGTGTTTCGTCCTGGAGAGCGGCAACGAACTGGTAGCCATGCCCGTGTACTGTCCGAATGACGTCCTGCGTGTCGGCACTATCGCCAACGGCGCGGCGGGCTTTCATGATGGCGCGCGTCAGGGCCGTTTCGGAGACGATCCTCCCTGTCCAGACTGAATCCTGAATCTCATCCTTGTCGACGGCACGATGGTGCTGATCGATCAGGTAGACCAGTAACGCAAATACCCGCGGCTCGAGCGAGACAAGTTCTCCGTCACGGCGTAGTTCCCGACGATCGAGATCGAGCTCGCAGCCGTTGAAGCGGAGTACCTTGGATGAAGGATTGCTCATGCGTTCTCTATATTTAGTTCTGCCATGCCAGCCATAACATAGTCAGCGTATCGTCAGATGTCGGTCATGACTCCCGCGGCTCCCCCGCCCAAACTACGACCTGTACAAAATAATCTTTATATCAATCACTTAGACCGTTCCTGACTGGGGAGCCCATTATGAAACGTTTTGCAACGCTTACCTATGGCATTTTTTCTTATGCCGTGTTTTTTGCCACCTTCTTGTACGCCATCGGCTTTATCGGCAACCTGATCGTACCAAAATCGATCGATTCGGTGCCGACGTCTTCACTCGGCACGGCGCTATTCATCAATACATTGCTGTTGCTTGTTTTCGCCGTACAGCACAGCGTCATGGCCCGGCCCTGGTTCAAGCGCGCCTGGACGCGCATCGTGCCTGTCGAGGCCGAACGCAGCACTTATGTCCTGTTTTCCAGCCTCGCGCTGATCCTGCTATTTGTCCTGTGGCAACCGATGGGTGGCATTATCTGGAATGCCCACAGCGAGGCGGCACGTATCGCGCTACATGTCGCCTACGGATTTGGCTGGGCACTGGTGCTCGCCAGTACTTTCGCGATCGACCACTTTGACCTGTTCGGGTTGCGTCAGACCTGGCGTGCCGCGCGTGGTGTCGCGTACGAACCGCCGGTATTCGTGCAGCCGATCCTGTACCGCATCGTTCGTCACCCGTTGTACGTTGGCTGGATCTTCGTCATGTGGGCGACGCCGACGATGACAATCGCACACCTGTTTTTCGCTGCAATCACGACTCTGTACATACTGGTCGCGATTCAGTTCGAGGAGCACGACCTCAAGAAGTCGCATCCCGAGTACGAAGACTACAAGCGTCGCGTACCGATGCTGGTTCCCGCACTGGGTGGAATGTTCAAGGGCCTGCTTTGGCTGGCAGCACCGTTCGTGTTCTACTTCGTGATGTGAGCATTAATTACCGAGCAGAGTTCGATATTCCGCGAGACGTTTGCTACCTGAACGCTGCCTACATGGCGCCTCAGCCGCGCGCGGTAGCCGAAGCCGCCGTCCGCGGGACTGCGACACGGGCGCAGCCATGGGGCATAGTGCCAGCCGACTTTTTCAAAGAAGTTGAAGCGTTGCGTGCCGCGTTCGCGCGGCAGGTTCATTGCTCGCCCGACAACATTGCAATCGTTCCGTCAGCCGGGTACGGCGTGTCCTGCGCGGCGAGGAACCTGCCGCTAACAGGTGACGGGATCGTCTTGTCGATGCACGACCAGTTTCCATCGAACTACTACGCATGGCGCCGCGCGGCGCTGGCTGCCGGAGCAGAGTTCCATGTCGTTAAGCCGGAAGCCGGCCAGACCTGGGCCGAGGCGCTGCTCCACGCCGTGGAGCTTCTTGGCGATCGCATCGAGATCGCCACACTCGAGGGCCACCACTGGGCCTCTGCCGAGTTTGTTGACCTTGAAGCAACTATTCCGGCATTGCGTGCTGCCGGAGCAAAGGTCGTTCTCGACCTGACGCAAACGATCGGGGCATGTCCTGTCGATATTGGCAGGCTGGCACCGGACTTCATGGTTGCCGCTGGCTATAAGTGGCAGTTCTGTCCGTACGGCGTTTCGTTTCTGTATGTGAACGAGCGCTATTTCGATGGCGTTCCAATTGAAGAGGCCTGGATGAGCCGGGACGGTGCAGAGGATTTTTCCCGGCTCTCGGAGTTTACGGACAAGTACCAACCGGGCGCACGTCGCTTCGATATGGGCGGTAAGTCGAGCTTTTCGAACATCACGTGCGGGCTGGCAGCGCTCGAACAACTGGAACAGTGGGGCATCGCTACTATCTGCGAAACACTCGCGGCAACCAATCTGCGACTAGCCGAGATCCTGGCAGGGCACGGCTTCGAAACGATGGCGCCCGAATCCCGGGCGCCGCATTTCCAGGGAGCCCGGCTTCCTGCCATGGACCCGAGAAAGCTCGCTGCGCGCCTTGCCGAAAATGGTGTCTATGCCAGTGTGCGTGGCGATTACTTGCGGGTCGCACCTCATCTCTACACGGACGATGAAGACATGGCGCGACTTGATGAGATCCTTGGTGCGCCTTTAGCGTCGCTCGAATCATGAGCACGCGAGTCGTGATAAAGAATCAGTCGATCCTCGCGCGAGTGAGGTTGATTTGGCTGATGGCTGTATTGATTGTAGGTGCCGGCTGCGGTCCGGAGCCAGAAGCTGTCGATCTGCTTATCGACAATGTCACGATCTACTCGGGTGTTGATCCGATGCCAGTGGTCGGAGCCCTTGTTGTCACCAACGGCGAAATTGTCGCCGCCGGTCCGGTTGAGCAAGGGCGATACTCGGCGACCCGGACGATCGATGGATCGGGAATGTATGTTGCTCCGGGACTCTGGGATGCTCATGCACATATCCGGAGTTCTCGCGACCGTGGCCTTGATCCGGGCAATTTTCTTTCGAACGGTGTGACCTCCATTCGAGACATGGGGAGCGTGGTCGAGCGGACGCAAGCGCTGCAGCGCGAGATAGAGGAGGGCGGCCTGGTTGCACCGACAATCTATCCGTCTTACTCGACTCTCAACGGCGAAGTCTTCGGGTCACATCAGCGGGCGGTCACGACAGAGGAAGAGGTCGTGGTAGCAGTTGGCGAACTCGCTTCGTACGGCGCGAGCATTATCAAGATTCACCGGGCAACGCTGCCCGAAATGCTGCCGGTAGTCATTGACGAGTCCCACCGCCACGGGCTCAAGGTAACCGGTCATATCCCACTGGGAGTACACCCTCTTGATGCCTGCGAGCTGGGCATGGACGGCATCGAACACCTCGGATCCTTCATCGAGGCACTGGTCTCCCTTGGCGATGCGGCGGGTTTGGAGGCGCAGCGCGCCGCTGGTCAGTGGATGTTGTCGAAAGAGGCCGACCCGCTGTACGAGTGTCTTGCGCGGCGGGGCGTGTCGGTGACGCCGACACTAATCGTCTATCAGACAATCGCTGAGCGTCGTTCCGATGGTGGCGAGATGCGTCCCGAGTTTGTCGAGATGATCGAAATGCTCAAACAGCTTACGGTTCGGCTACACCGGGCCGGGGTCCCCTTGCTGGCCGGGTCGGATGTGTCGGATCTCACCGACCCGATCAGCGTCGATCCCGGTGCGAAATTGCACGCGGAGCTGGCCATGCTCGAGCAGGCCGGCATACAGCCTGGCGAACTGGTTGGGATGGCCTCGCTCGAAGTCGCCCGGACCGTCGGGACGAATGACGTTAGCGGTTCAATCGAGGTCGGCAAGGTTGCGGATTTCGTACTCTTGGCAGCCGACCCGGGTGAAGCCGCTCGAAATCTTCAGTCCATCGTGTCGGTGTTCAAATCGGGTAGCGTGTTGGCGCCTCAAAATTGACCCTGAGGTTACCTTTGTCTTGAGCCCTGTGCTTCTCGAGAAACGCCTGCCATCGTGGATTTGATTTAATCGGTCGAGATGCGCATTGGCGGAGCTTTGCCGTGCGTCCAGAATCGCCACAACCATTCAAATGGACCAAACGCGAAGCGCTTCATCCACATACGGCTGGCGATCATCTGAATAGGCAGGAGTCCTGCGACAATTATCAGGCCTGCTGCGGGGAACACTTTTCCGTATAGTCCCAGGCCCCACTGGAAGCTGATGAAGGCCGCTACAAAGCCAGTGAAGAGGTAGTTGGTCAGCGCCATTCGCCCGATCGGGGCAAACGGGCGCAATCGAGTGCGCCATTTTTCTTTGTCCATCAACAGGACGACCGTGGCCGCATAGCCAAGACCGAGTACGGGCATTCCCAGCGGCCAGGTCAACAAGCCGCTCACGACCGAATAATGAATCGAGTTGTCATCGCCGAGCCCGAACTGCGACATGGCCATGCCGAGCGCGCCGCAGGCAAAGCCTATGCCGAGCAGCCACCAGACGTATCTCTTCGCTAAAGAGATCTGAACCGTGCGATCCCAGATAGCCCCGATGCGGCCAACGCACAGACCAAGAAGCATGAGTCCCAGGATATCCAGGTCGCCCAGGTAGTATTGCAGTGAAGTGAACTCCACCCACGTGTGCCGAAGCTCAACAAGCGCAATTTCCGCAAAACTTCCCGTCGGCAATGTCGCATCGACGAGGTCATGAATTGTATCGGGCGTCGGCGAATTCAAAGGCACACCGGTGATGGAGGGCCAATACGTCGGTATCAACAGGTCGATGGATTCAACGATGACAAACGTGCCGATCGCGGCGGCAAGTATGACGCGTGGCGGCAAGCGGTAGAACAGCAGTAGCGCAAGGCCAAAGACCGCATAGTCGATAAGGATTCGGACCGGCAAAGTACAGGCAGTGGCAATGAGCCCGATGATCAGCAAACCACTCAGCCGACGCACCCAAAAAGGCGCAACGCTGTTTCCCATTTTGATTCTGCGCTCAGACTGGATACAGAAACCGACGCCAAAGAGAAACGAAAAGATCGTGATGAACTTTCCGCTGGCGAACAGGTTGACCATTACAAGTGCGAAGAAATCCGCTGAACCCGGTTGCAGGGATTCGTAAATGTCGGACCACCAGATATCCGCCGTCATGTTTACAGAGAACATACCGAATATCGCGATGCCGCGAAGTACGTCGAGAACCTCGGCGCGTTCAGTTGTCGGGGACAGATTCATGTAGCCCCTCCGGCGTCCATTCGAACGTCCAGGAAATCGCCAGCACCGGGTACGAAACAGAGGCTGAAATGCAAGTATTGGATTGTGTCACTCAAAAACTGAAGGCCATTCAATGCCAACGATGCGCGCATGCCCGCCGAGCGGTGCCGTTGTGTAATACAGTATCTCGCCGTCAGGATGAAGTCGCGGCATCAGGTCGCTGCCATCCGAGTTAAGGCTTTCGATCGGCACGGCGCTGCTCCAACCGTCGTCGGTTCTGTGGCCGTAGTACAAATCACCCGGGATCGAAATATTGGTCGGCCGTGATGACGACTCGAAGATTATCTCGCTCTCATCGGCCGCAACCCACAGGTTCCATTCACCGAATTCGCTGTTGATGCTGGTGCCGAGGAGTGTGGGTGGACCGAAGCCATCATCCAGCATGTCGGCGCGATAGATATCGCCTTGCCCGTAACCGCCCGGGCGATCCGAGGCGAAGTACAGTGCCCCGGTATTGGTAACGAACGGGGAATACTCTTCCGAGTCCGAGTTCACTGACAGGAACTCCATCGGAGCCTCTTCGATCAGGTTGTAGCGCCAGATGTTCGAATCGGCTTCTTCATCCGAGTCGTCAGACGGTCGATCGGAAATGAAGTACAGCCAGGTGCCGTCGGGTGAGACGAACGGGTCCTTGTAGTCGTATTGCCCTGCGAACGGCACGGGTGCCGGCGAGCTCCAGCCATCGTCCTGCTGCGTCGAGGAATATATAGCCTGTGGGCTCGTGGCGCGGCTTCCCCACTTGCCATCCCACTCGACCCAGTACGCCGTCCTGCCGTCGGGCGAGAACGTCAACCCGAGGCGATTTTCGAAACCCGCGTCGAAGGGTGACGGCTCGTCAGCAACGGCGATCGCGCCGCACACCAGGACAAGAAATGCAGACTTGTTCATGCCTCAAGGATACCCGTTTGGCGTGCTAGGATCGCAGTCGTAAACACGAGAGGTAGCATCAATGAATTCTGAACTTCGAACCGGCCTTGTTGACCTGTTTCGCGAAGCAGGGCAGGCGCATCACGCGGCGTTCACCGCGACGGACGGTGACGATCCCGATTGGCCGATCTGGTATGCCGACTATTTGCAGCAGCCGTTTGCAGAACAGCTCGACATGACGTTCTACAAGAGCCAGTTAATCTACTGCCTGATGAACGCCGACTTTGAACACCAGGCACGGTCCCCGGACAGCGACTGGTCCGAGTTCTACGCCGACCAACTCCTTGAGCGATGCGCGCCGTCGGAGACGCCCGAGCAGGACCAGCTGATTCTGTATCACTCCAACTCCTGTCCGTTTTGCAGAATGGTTCGGGCCAACATCGAACGCCTGGGCATCGATGTCGAGCTGCGGGAAATTTTCGAGGATGAACAGTACCGCGATGAACTGATAGAGGCTCGCGGGCGCGCAACGGTTCCGGTGCTACGCATTAGCTCGCCGAACGGTGACGAGCGCTGGATGCCGGAGTCGCGGGATATTGTGGCGTATCTGGAGAAAACGCTGGTTTCGGGTTAGTGCGCTGAAAGACCAAACCACTGCGGGAAGAACACCAGAATGGCCAGCACGATCACCTGCAGGACGATAAAGGGCGCGACGCCAAAGTAGATGTCCGTGGTACGGACCTCGGCGGGCGCGACACCTTTCAGATAAAACAGGCTGAAGCCGAATGGCGGCGTCAGGAATGATGTTTGCAGGTTCATCGCCACCAGGATGGCGTACCAGATCGGGTCTATCCCCAGGCTGGCCGCGATGGGCACGAGGATCGGCACGACAATGTAGGAAATCTCGACGAAGTCGATGAAGAACCCCAGCGCCATGATGACCATCATGGACAGGATCAGGAATCCCCACTCCTCTCCCGGAAGACTCAACATGAATTCTTCTACGATCCAGTCACCGCCGGTGTAGGTAAAGACCATCGAAAACGCGGTCGCGCCGATCAGGATCGCGAATACCATCGCCGTGATCTTGACGGTCTCCAGCGAGCTCTCCCAGACCATGCGAATCGAGAAGCGGCCGTAGAACGCCGCGAGGACGATGGCACCAACGCCGCCGACCGACGACGATTCCGTTGGTGTTGCGACACCGGTCAGGATCGAGCCGAGCACGAGGATGATCAGCACGAGTGGCGGCACGACTGCCTTCAACGCCTGGAACACCTGGTGCTGTTTCGAGCCCGTCATCTGTTCGAGTTCTATCGGCGGCGCCAGGTCTTTTTTCATCAGCGTCACGACGACGATGTAGATGACGTAGAACGCCACGAGGGTCAGGCCGGGCCACAGCGCGGCCCTGAACAGGTCGCCGACCGGTTCCTGGAACACATCTCCGAGAATAATGAGAATGATCGACGGCGGAATGATTTGCCCCAGGGTGCCCGCGGCACAGATGGTCCCGGTGGCCAGTTGCTTGTCGTAGCGATACTTGAGCATGACCGGCAGGGAGATGACGCCCATCGCCACGACGCTGGCACCGACGACGCCGGTGGATGCCGCCAGCAAGGCGCCGACCAGGATCGTCGAGATTGCGATGCCGCCGCGAACCTTGCCGAACAGGAAGCCCATGGACTCGAGCAGGCGCTCGGCGAGGTTGGACTTTTGCAGCACGATGCCCATGAAGATGAACAGCGGAATCGCCATCAGGATCGTATTGTTCATGATCGACCAGATGCGATGGGGCATCAGCGAGAAAATCTCGGGTCCCTCGGCCAGCAGGCCAAAAAAGACGGCGACCCCGCCAAAGGTAAACGCGACCGGAAAGCCAACGAGCAACAGCAGCAGGGCAACGGCGAACATGATCAGCCCGATCATGTCTTACAGAACCTCGGCGCGACGTTCGGGCGGTTCCTTGAGGCCCAAAAGAACATTGATATTGCGAATGACGAAGCCGATTGCAGAGACAATCAGGAAGACGAATGACGCCGGGATCAGGAACTTGATCAGCCAGCGATAAGGCAGGCCACCCGGGTCGCCACTGACCTCACCCGAACTGTAGGCCTCGTTCACATACCAGACGGAGCCCTCGACAATCAGGACGCTCAGCGGGAGCAACAACAAGAGGGTGCCGCCAATGTTGATGATGGCTTGCCGGCGCGGCGACAGACGATCGTAGATGACATCGACCCGCACGTGGCCGTCTTCCTTGAGCGCGTAGGCAATACCGAACAGGAAGACCATCGCGAACAGGTGCCACTCCATCTCCTGCAGGGCAATCGAACCTCTGCTGAAGAAATACCGCATGATCGCGTCATAGAAGACGTTGAGCAGCATCAGTAGGTTGAGAGCGCCGGCGATCCACCCCATCAGATCGGAGAAGCGATCGAATATTTTCTCCAGCCTCAGGAGCATAAAAACGCCTTCAGGTTGCGGGTGGGAACTCCCGGCCGAAGCCGGGAGTTCCGCCGGGACTATTCGAGGTTGTCCTTGAGATACGCGTAGTCAGAAATCTCTGTCCACTTGCGCGCTATCTTCATGTAGGCCACTTGCGAGTCGAGAATTTCCTTGAAGGCCGGATCGCCGGCTGCACTTTCTTCCAGTAGTTCCTGGTTGGCCTGCTTCATGGCAGCAATGATCTCGGGTGAGAACGTGCGGATCTTGACGTCCGGGTATTCCTCTTCAATGGATGCCCAGTTAACCGCACTGTCGTGGTAGGAGCGGGCATACATATCATAGGCCGCGTACTGCATGGCAACCGTCAGGATGCTCTGCAGATGCGCGGGCAGCGCATCGAATGCTTCCTTGTTGACCATGAACTGCAGTTCCGTTGCCGGTTCATGCCAGCCGGTGTAGTAATAGGGTGCGATCTTCTGGAAACCCATGTTGAGATCCAGAGACGGGCCAACCCACTCCAGCGCATCGATCGTGCCACGCTCGAGTGCCGTATACAGTTCGCCGGGGGCGATGTTTGTCACGACAACGCCCAGCTTGGCCAGGATCTCGCCGGCAAAGCCCGGGACACGCATCTTGAGACCGTTAAAGTCGTCGAGCGTGTTGATCTCCTTGCGGAACCACCCGCCCATCTGGTTTCCGGTATTGCCACCCGGGAAAGAATAGACGCCGTGTTTCTCGTAGACCTTTCTCATCAACTCCATGCCGCCGCCGTAGTAGAACCAGGCGTACTGCTCCGGAGCGATCATGCCGAACGGCATGGTCGAGAAGAACATCGTGTTGGGGTCCTTGCCCTTCCAGTAGTACGAGGCGGAGTGCCCCATTTCATACTGACCGGCCTTGACCATATCGAGGATACCGAGCGCCGCCTTGTGCTTGTTGGCCGAGTCGATGCGAATTTCCAGTTCGCCGCCGGACATCTCCTTGACGAGGTCGGCCATGTTGATGACCGCGTCGCCGAAAATCGGAAATCCTGTTCCCCATGTTTGCGCCAGCTTCCAGACGATGGCCTGCTTCTCGACAGGCGCCGCTTCCTGCGTTGCTGCCTGTTGTTTCTCCCCGCAAGCCGCCAGGGCCAGTAACGATACAAGTACTCCCAGTCCGGTAAGCACTTTTGTATTACGCGTCAGTTGTTTCATTGTTCTATTCCTTATCTGACAGAAGGAGATTCGATTCTAGCGCGTTCTCGAGCGGAAATGGCCTAGACATTCGGCGTGCCTGGGTCGCATCCGAAATGACAAGAGGCCGCCAGATATGGTCGGTCGGGGTGAAGTCTGGTTGAGCTCAGTGGGTGAGGCTACGCTGATCATCGAAGTTATCGACTCGATGAGTGGTGAAGTCATTTTCCGGGCGGCCGAAAGGCGTGCAGCGGAACCCGGTCAGGGCACGACAGGCGTGAGATCCAATTCGGTCACGACTTGGGCCGAAGTGCGCCGGTTAATGCGTCGCTGGGCACGTACCTTGCGCGAAGGGCTTGATTCAATACCGGGCGAGGACGCGCCAGCGGCTGAATGACCGGCCCCGGACCCTCGGACTATCAGCCGACCATCAGGAAGGGGCGGGGTTGCTGAACTGCAGAACCCCGTCCTCGATGGGCCCCTTGCCGATGGTCTTTCTGTCCAGCGCGTAGTTTTGCGTATTGCGCCACGGCGATTCCGTTCCCTGTTTTGGTAGCAGGGACAGTTTTCGCTGGATGTAACCTGACGAAAAACCGTCGATCCAGTCTTCACCGACCATGCCCTGCTCATGCGCTCGTAAGCGCGGCGTGCACTGCTGCAATCCTGTTTCGGTCATATGGTTGAGCAGTCGACAGGAGTATTCAGCCGTGAGGTCGGCCTTTAGCGTCCATGACGCATTGATGTAGCCGAAGGTCGACACCAGGTTCGGCACATCCGAGAACATCATCGATTTGTAGGAGAACGTCTCCGCGATGTCGATCAGCTGCTCATCCACGCTGATCGCCACATCGCCGAGCACACGCAGATCGAGCCCGGTTGCAGTGACGATGATATCGGCCTCGAGCTGTTCGCCCGAGCTGAGGCGTATGCCGGTTTCCGTGAATTCATCAATAGTGTCGGTGACGATCGACGCATGACCGTCCCGGACGGCGTGAAAGAAATCGCCGTTTGGCACGAGGCACAGCCGTTGGTCCCACACGCCGTACTGCGGCACGAAGTGTTTGTCGAAATCGACCCCGTCTCCAAGGTCTTTGCGCGCCATCTTCAGGAGTTTCTTGCGCATAAAGTTCGGTGCTGCCTGCGATTGCCAATAGATCCATCGCTGGTACTGAATATTCTTCCACCGGGTAATCGCGTAGGCGGTCTTTTGCGGCAAGAGCCATTGCAGCAGTTTCGCTATCCAATCGGTGTCTGGCGCCGAACCCATGTAAGTCGGCGAGCGCTGCAGCATCACGACGTGCCCGGCTTCCTTGGCTATCTCCGGAACCAGCGTCACCGCCGTTGCACCCGAGCCAATGATGACGACCTTCTTGTCGCTGTAGTCGAGACCCTCGGGCCAGTGCTGCGGATGCACGAGCTCGCCCTTGAAGCGGTCGTGGCCTTTGAAGTCGGGGAGGTAGCCCTGCTCGTAGTTGTAATACCCGGCACACATAAGAAGAAAGCCACAATGCATCGTAACGGTCTCGCCGGTGGCCTTGACGTGTACTTCAAGCGTCCAGGCCGCATCCTCGCTTGACCATTTCGCCGAGGTGAGCGAATGCTGATAACGAATGTTCTGCTCGATATCCGCTTCGGTTGCGGTTTCCCGGACGTATTTCAGGATCGACGGGCCATCGGCAATGGCCTTGCCGTCTGTCCACGGTTTGAAGTTGTAGCCGAGCGTGTACATGTCGCTGTCCGAGCGAATCCCCGGGTAGCGAAACAGGTCCCAGGTGCCACCCAGCGTGTCTCGTTCTTCAAGAATCAGGTAGCGCCTGTCCGGGCACTTGTCCTGCAGGTGCCAGGCAGCACCAATTCCGGATAAGCCGGCCCCGACAATGACGACATCGACGTACTGAACAGACATGCGTCATAGCATCCCACAAACGTGCACCGGCCGCGACACAAGGGGGGCAGTGACCCTAACTCTAAGATTACGCCGGCAATGCAGGCGGCGGCATCCTGTCCTACCTACGACACTATCCACAAAATGGTTTGTTTCGGATAGGAGATTCTTCAGTGCCCTGACACGCGCGGCTCCAGCACCACGAACTTACCAGGCAATTCGCACGCCCATGTAGGGACCGGACAGGTTGAAGTCTGTGCTGGTACGCGCGCCGGAACTGTCGTCGTCGAAATCATATTTGAAATCGACATATCGATAGCCAGCCAATACGTCGAGTCTCGTTCTTTCTCGGGAATACACCTTGTATGCACCGGCCAGGTTCAGTGACCTGTAGTCGATGGTGTAAGAGCCTGTCGACGCACTAAGGCCCTGGACACCGACCGATGCCGAGAATTCTTGCCAGCGTTTCGTATAGGTGGTCGTCAAGTAGCCGAATGGCAAGTCGTCGCTTATCGTCGCGCTTGGTCCTGTCTCCGGTACCAAGCCAATATCCAGTTCGACCTTGCCGACTCCTGCTCCGATGCCCCAGTGCATATCGGTGCGCCCCAGCAAATCGTATTCGACATTTGCAAGGGTCATCGTAACTTTGATGTCGCTGTCGATCGGCGTGCTGGTGCCAATTACCGGACCATCACCAAAGTCGAGTGCCTGCACAAGCATCCCTTCACCGGTGAAGTCGGACGGCAGGTAAACCAGCTGCACACCAAGTCGCTTCCAGCGCATACCGAGCGTTGCCTGTGCTTCACTTGAGGAACCGAGGCCCAGTGAATCGGCGGTTGCCCGACCGGTTAACGGTGGTGCGACACTGAACAGATCGCCGTCGATTTGCCGCCAGGCCCAGCCAACGGAGGCACTGAATCCCCAGTCGGAGACGGGTTCCTGGGCGCATGCAAGCCGGCCAGTGCCTGACCCAGCAAACAATACTGCGAGCACGATTAGTAGTCGACGTGGCATTGAAGGTTTGTTACTCGCGGGAATACCGCGTCACTCTAGCAGTTCACGAGACGTCGTGTCGATTGAGGCCAGTCGTATCTGGACGAAGCGCCAACCGAAACTGAGATCGCAACGCTTCGCCATCACAGCAACACCGGGCGGCCGGTTGGCAACCGGCTATTCATTGCGAAACTGGAATCATTGACCGGCCGGCGCCTTGTTCGCCGAAAGCCAGGGCCGCCTGCAGGAAATAGATAAGGTCACTGTCCCCTTAAAAGGTGAATTGGCTTCGGACCTCGCGAAATTCCGGCTGTTCGAGTTCAGGATCCGCGAGTACGTTGGCCGAGATCTGGGCCAGTGACTTGAAGCTGCCGTCTACGATTCCCTGGTCTACCACCTCGACCGCCGATTCTCTCAGCAGACTCAGCGCCTGCGGGTACTGCCCTAACGCCAGCAGGGACATCGCCCGCGGCCCGGCACCCACATTTGTAGTCGAGGATTTGGCTTCAATGATATCGACGATTCGTTGAGCGTCTTCCGCACTGCCTGCGCGCGAGTACGCGTACGCGAGCTCCGCCAATAAGTCGGGGCTCGCAGTGGATAGCTGGGTAAGCGCCTCGGCCTTCCGAAGCTCGATGAGCGCGTCAGCCAGGTTACCGCGTGCTACCTGGTTGTTGGCGACGCGCAGGCGGTAAACCCCATAGTCAGGGGCAAGCGATGCAGCAGCTTTATGGGCCATATATGCCGCATCCCAGCGACCGGCAAACGTGTTGCGCTGCCCGAGTTCGGCATGCGCGGCCGCATTCATCGGGTCGACATCCACGGCTCGCGCCGCGAGCTCAATCGCGTACTGATGATTCCGCGCAATTGAGTTAAACCAGGCGTAACCGCGCAACAGGTCGACATCGTTGGGCGCAAGCCGCAGCCCTTCCTCGTAGGCTTGTCGGGCCGCAGTGCCGTTCCAGCGATACTGGTTGATTCTTGCAAGCGCTATGTATGCCCTTGAAAGACCGGGGTCCAGCTCCAAGGCGCGATCGGCGTCCGTCCGGGCCGCTTGCTCGATCTTCAAACTTTGCGCGGGCCAGTCTTCCGGGAAACCTGGCGTATTGTTCAGTGACGTCGCGTTCACTAGCGCCCGGAAGGCGATCGCAGAACCAAAGTCGGCGTCGATCGATATCGCCTCGTCGAGGAGCGCGAGCGCGCGATCCTTGTCTTTGCCGGAGCCCCAGTCGAGGCCCACGGCCTGGAAGTAGTTGGCCAGCGCCCGCGGGGACTGACTCTGCAGGGACTCAATGCGTTGCTTGTCTTCAGGAAGGAAATCGGCTTTCAGCGCCGTCGCGATGCGCCCTGCAATATCCGCCTGTATTGAAAACACATCGGTCAGCTCTCGCTGATAAACCTCGACCCACAGGCTTTCGTCAGTCTGCCCGTCGACCAGCTGGGCCTGGATGCGAACGTCATTTCCCGAATACCTGGCGCTGCCTTCCATAACAAACTGCACGTTCAGCTCGTCCGCAATCTCAGGTATGCCGACAGGCGTCTCGACGAACCGCAGCACGGATTTTCGCGAGATAACTCTGAGGCCGCGGATGCGTGCAAGTTGATGCAGGACTTCTTCGTGCAGTCCAGCGGCAAAGTACGCTCTGTCGGGATCGGGGCTCAGGTTTTCGAACGGCAGGATCGCCACAGAATTCGAAGGCGATTTGCCCGTAGATTCTCGCGCCGGTTCATCGACGGATGCGACCGATTTGTCCGAGTCGGTGACACTGAAATCGATTACGTAAAGCAACCAACCGGTCAGAGCAAGGACGATGGCAAGCAAGGCATACTCGGCCCTGATCCCCATGCGACTCCCAGCGCGCTGACGATCACGAACAATGCCATTCGCTGTGATGTCGAAAGCCCAGGCGAGCACCATTGAGACCGGGAAGCCAGTCACGACGATGAACACGACCACGCGGCCAATCCAGTCTGGTAAATCGAGGAGGGTGGCCAGAACGCTGGTCAACTGCAACAGCAACCACCCAACCAGCGCGTACCCTCCGGCGACCCTAACTACCTTTCTTCGCTTAAGCTCGGCCCAGATTGACATGGAAGTCAGCGATCCGATTTCGTTGTGAGAAGAGCGATGCGCCTGGCAATTAGTTCGCGCCGCCGTTTCCGTGGAATCTCCGGGAACGTCAGTGCCTCCCATGCGTGATAGCAGATGAACAGCATGGCTCGCACGTCTGCCTCATCTTCGGAAAAGCCGATTTCTCCAAATGTCCGCCGCCCATATTCCAGTCTTCGTCTATTTACCAGCCGGACCGCTCGCGCCGCCCTCTTATCATTCATAGCCCACTGTCGGATGCCGATTTCATATCGAACAAGGTCATTATCAATAATTATTTCGGCAGCTCTTTCGAGCCGATCCTTCGGGTCCAGGGCCATAAGTTCCGAGTTCTTCGTAATGACTTCGGTAACTTCGTGGTTCCAGTAGTCCAGAAGCTCATCGAGTAACTCGTCCCGATTTTTGAAATGCCAATAAAATCCGCTCTTGGAAATACCCAGGGTACGGGCCAGGGATCCAATGGTAATGTCCGAGACATTGCCTCGAGCCAGCGCATCGGTCGCTGCCTGCAGCCACTCGGCTTTTGAGACGCCCTTGCTTATCGTCCTCTCCTGCTGGCCCCTTACTTGTGCATTAAAACACAATACAGCAGGCACGCACTCCGGGCGATCTGTACTAGGCGGTCTAGACTGGGGGGTCTAGAAAACCGACTTGAGACGAAGTAGTATTATCGATCCGCAAGGAGGAAGATCAGATGAGAATTCCCAACAGAGCAGCAACTTTCGTCGCTGGTTTTGGCGCATGCCTGACACTTGTTCTCGTTATGGGTGCGCAATCCGGCGATACGCCGTCGCCCGTTGAGCCCGCTCCCGAGCGGGATGTTTATTTTCCCAATACGGAAGCTCTGGCGGCCGATGAGATGCGCGTCATCGCTTGCGGTACCGGCATGCCGACCACTCGCGCCGCCCAGGCGGCGGCCTGTTTTCTCGTCGAGCTTGGCAACGGCGACAAATTCATCTTCGATATCGGCAGCGGATCGGCCGAACGCATTTCGTCCTTGCAAATCCCTTACGACTTTCTCGACAAAGTGTTTGTCGGGCATCTGCATGCCGACCACTTCGGTTCTCTTGGCGAGTTATTCATCGGCGGCGCACTCATGGGTCGGCAGGGACCACTCCGTGTCTGGGGCCCGAGCGGTCCGGTTCCGGAGCTTGGCACGGCTTATTCCGTTCAGAAGCTGAAGGAAATGTATACGTGGGATCTTGCTGGGCGCGTGGGTCTCACAGATCCTCGAGGCTACTCGATTGAGGTAAACGAATTCGATTACAAAGCCGAGAACGCCGTCATCTATGAAGATAATGGGGTCACGGTCCGTTCATTTCCGGCGATCCATTCACTCGACGGACCGGTTAGTTTCAGCCTCGAATGGAATGGGCTGAAGTTTGTCTTCGGCTCCGATACCTACCCCAACAAGTGGTTCGTGGAATACGCAAAGGACGCGGATATCGCGATTCACGAATGCTTCGTTGCCGTTCCCGATCTCGTCACGAAGATGCGGTTTACACCAGAGCAGGCATTGTTGGTCGGGACCCAGATTCATACCGCCCCAGAGGCTTTTGGCAAGGTAATGTCGCAAATAAAGCCACGTGTGGCGGTCGCCTACCACTTCTTCAAGGACTTCGATACGACCCCATCCGTGAACGACCGTATCCGCAGCACCTACGATGGTCCACTGAGCCTCGCCGAAGATTTCATGGTCTGGAATATCACCAAGGACGACATCCGAATTCGCATGGCAGCCGTGGAGGAAGCCACTTGGGCACCGCCCCTCGCCGGCGCTCCGCAGCTTCCCGGGGGCGATTCTGACAGAAAGAAATTCAGCGAGGGTTTCGGTGTTCCCATGGAAGCGATGTTGTACTCCGACTTTATCAAAGAAGGTCGATGGGGTGAGGTCGATGAGGCGCTCCGTGGAGTTTACAAAGAAGCAAGCGAAAAACTGGGCCGGGAATTTCCATACCCCGAGAACTAAAAAAAGCGGAGTCAAATAATGAAAATTTTCTCTTTGGTCGTAACGGCCGTAGTTTTGGTGGGTTGCAGCTCAGCGCCTCCAACCATACAGACAGGTGAAGACGCCGAAATCAGTTTCGACGGCCTGCACCGTGTCGACAATGCACGATTCGCAAGTTCGTGGGCGGATCCGGACATCGATTTCAGCCGGTACAACAAGGTCATGCCGGGTGGGGCGGAATACGAGTTCCGTGCAGTACGTAAGACGTCGCAAGCGGGCCGCGCGCGCAGCTCGGATACCGAGTTCTGGATCAGCGATGCCGACCGGGAAAGGCTGCAGGAAGAGACAGCTGCGATCTTCGCAGAGGAACTCCAGAACAGCACGCGCTTTGAGGTCACGGATACGAAGGGCGATGACGTGATCGTTATCCGCGGCGCCCTGCACGATATCGTTTCGAGAGTACCGCCAGATATGGTCGGTCGGGGTGAAGTCTGGTTGAGCTCAGTGGGTGAGGCTACGCTGATCATCGAAGTTATCGACTCGATGAGTGGTGAAGTCATTTTCCGGGCGGCCGAAAGGCGTGCAGCGG
>Ga0316191_10001290_pt1 | contig 17470 bp, 18 predicted proteins | sample Eddworburr2cm_MG_FD_204928 | JGI IMG/M metagenome (GOLD analysis project Ga0316191, IMG submission 204928) | Coastal sediment microbial communities from Maine, United States - Eddy worm burrow 2 cm | ecosystem: Environmental > Aquatic > Marine > Coastal > Sediment | place: USA: Maine...
CAGTATCGCGTTAATCTTGGCTGCATTGATGAAGTTGATACAACTGCAATCAGCATAGAGTTATTTGATGGGAAATCTATTTAGTGAATATCGAATAGTAAAATATCGGGTTCTGCGTCATGGCAATAAATGGGCCCTAATTTCATTAGATTATGAAAATGAATATGAGAATTATATATATCAATCATTGGCATATGCGAAGAGCAAAAGATAAACCAGCATCTTCAAAAAATAACTGGATCTAAAGATAATATATTTGAAAGGAGACACATAGATGGCGCAATACATTATTGCTTACCTGGGTGGCAATCAGCCATCTAGCGCAGAGGAAGGCAAGCAGCATTTTGAAAAATATAAAGAATGGTTATCTTCATTAGGCGAGTCAGCAGTCAGCCCCGCTAATCCGCTTAAGAACACGAGCACAGTTAATCCTGACGGCTCTGTTAGTAGCGGCAGCATATCATCTATGTCTGGATTCACTATTATAGAATCTGAAACTATGGAGAGGGCACTGGAGGTAGCAAAAGCTTGCCCCTTTCTCGAAATTGGCGGTTCACTCGAAGTGTCAGAATTGATGCAGATGCCTGGTTAAGATGAATATGAAAGCAAAACCGGCAAAGTATTCTGTTTATGTTAAATAATTTGTAGCTGGAAGAGACTGAATAATGACTCTGTATGAGTTGGTACGGTCAATTAATGGAAACAATATAATTTGTATCTTTTTATATATGATGTTCAGTCCTGGCCGCATTAAACAAGCCAAAGTATCACAATTTATGATCACTCGATGAATAATCCAGGCTTCCCACCGCTGCGGCTTTCATGGCTGGTCTGGGGCCTGGGTGCGCTGTTCTACGTTATCGCGTTCTTTCAACGTGTCGCTCCGGCAGTCCTCACCACGGAGCTAATGTCTGATTTTGCTCTTACCGCCACTACTCTGGGTAATTTATCCGCCTTTTATTTCTACAGTTATGTCGCCATGCAGGTTCCCACCGGGTTACTTGCAGACCACTGGGGCCCGAGACGGTTACTAACGCTGGGTGCTGCAGTCGCCGGACTGGGTACGCTAATGTTTGGCATGGCTCCAGATGCACTGTGGGCAAATGCTGGCAGGTTGCTTATAGGAGGTTCGGTGGCTGTAGCCTTTGTCAGTATGCTTAAGCTGGCGAGCCACTGGATGCCTCCCCGGCAGTTCGCCCTGGCCTCAGGACTGGCACTTTTTTGCGGCATCATCGGAGCTGTCTTTGCTGGAGTCCCGCTGCGCCTGCTGGTCGATGCATTTGGATGGCGTCCGGTGATGATTGTTACGGCAGTAATCACATTTACTATAGGAATAATTATATGGCTGCTGGTACGTGATGATCCTATAGATAAAGGCTATCTTAGCCATGCCGCAGACATTGATAACGAAGGTATTAGTGCCAGTGGCAATGCTATGGCAGGAATCAAAGAAGTTTTGAGCTATCGGAATACATGGCTGCTTTATTTGATCCCGGGTGGTGTTGCTGGCAGCGCCATCACATTTGCCGGGCTTTGGGGTGTTCCGTTTCTTGCCAGTCATTACGGTTTGGAAAAAACGGCAGCGGCAGCAGTCTGTTCGACACTATTGATATCCTGGGCGGTTGGTGGCCCGGTGTTCGGCTGGCTGTCTGATCACCTGGGTCATCGCAAACCACTTTATGCACTTGGCTGTGTCATATTGCTCTGCGGCTGGAGTATTATACTTCTGGTGCCCGACTTGCCCGTTCCTTTACTGGTAGCTTTATTAATCGTGGTCGGTTTTGCATCAGGTAATATGATTATTGGATTTGCCTATGCAAAAGAATCAGTACCTGCGCATCTTTCAGGTACCGTCTCAGGGGTTATTAATATGGGCGTAATGATGGGTCCGATGTTATTGCAACCAGCCGTTGGCTGGATGCTGGATCGTGCGTGGGATGGAGATACCATGGATGGTGTGCGAATCTACAGCCTCGAAGCATACCGAGATGGTTTTTTGCTCATGCTTGCCTGGCTGGCGTTGGCAATGTTACTCGTTTTGTTCACACGAGAAACGGATTGCAATCAGTTTAAATAGCTACCGCGATAATTCATTTCTCACCATGCAGGGTAGAATACCCCGCGGTTGCATAAAATGCTAAATATAATCAGGAGAGACTCGTGTCAAAAATGAAAAGAATTGCACTTTTAATTGATTGTGACAATGTTAGTCATAATTCGATAGAAGGTGTACTGGAAGAGCTCGCAAAATACGGTATGGTGAATGTTCGCCATGCCCACGGCGACTGGAACAACCCTTCCCTGTCCGGCTGGATAAACAGGCTGCACCCGCATGCTATACGACCAATGCAGCAATTCGCCTATACTAAAGGGAAAAATGCTACTGATTCAGCAATGATAATTGATGCGATGGACCTGCTTTATAGCGGCAATATTGATGCATTTGCATTAATGACCAGCGACAGTGATTTCACCCCACTCGTTCTGCGGATCCTTGAAAGCGGGCTACCCGTTTACGGCTTTGGTGAAAAGAAAACTCCCCAGCCATTTGTAGATGCCTGCTCGCCTTTTATATATACAGAAAATCTCGTAACTGAGCAGGAAGAAAAAACAGATGTGCCGAAACAGCCTGCAAAGAAAAAAACCAGTAATCTCAGAGGAGATACATCGCTGGTTAAGCTGCTACGAACCGCTGTTGAACAAACTTCAGGAGATGATGGCTGGGCACATATGAGCAGGGTTGGCCACTACATATCCAACAACAGTTCGTTCTCATCAATCAACTATGGCTACAAAAAACTCGGTGATTTAATCCGTGCCAGTAAATTATTTGAGGTGGAAATGAGGGATGACGGCAACGCGATGTACATAAAAGATATTCGTAAATAAAATTATGCATATCGCAACTGATTGTTGTCTGCAGGAATTCTCATCCTTAGAAGCCATCAGTGAGAACCAAACTGATGACAGAGCGATAACAGCGGCATAGGCATATGCAAAATAGTTCAGATGGTATGACAAGAACAGGATTTTATGGTTATGAGTGATCTTCCCGCAAAGGAAAAAGACGAACTGACTGAATCGCTTGGGAATTCATTACAGGAAGCGGTTGATGCGGCCGATGAACAGCAGGTAATGGAAATAGTAGAGTCGATATCGAGCCAGGAGGCTTTAAGGCAGGCCTCGCTGATGAAGGCAGATGATCGCGAGCAAATGATGTCGATCATGACGCCGGAGTTGGCGGCAGAGATGGTCGAGGAGGCGCCTGCAACTCTTGCCGCGACGATGATAGAAGGTCTCGAGACTTCCGTAGCTGCAAAGATCATGGAAGAGCTGCAGCCTGCTACACAGGCTGACATAGTGCAGGAGATGGACAAGGATAATGCTGAATCCATCCTTTCTGCCATGGACTCCGAAACTGCTGCTGATGTAAGGAGTCTGTCGCAATATGACCCGGATTCAGCAGGCGGTCTGATGGAGCTGGAGGCGTTTTCCTTTTTTAATGATGAAAAAGTAAACGATGTCGTCAAAAGCATGCTGAGTGATGATGAGGAGTTTGAGCGCCATCGCGGGCAGCATCCGTACGTTGTCGATGAATCCGGCAGGCTGGTAGGAGTTGTATCTCTGCGCAGTCTTCTGAGAAGTAGACGTGCTGTTCCGCTTGTCGATATTATGAGCCCAGCTATATCAGTTTCACCGCAAACAAGCATGAACGAACTGGCAGTTCTTTTTGATGAGAATCCTTTTCTCGGCATACCGGTTGTTGATGACAGTGGAATACTGCTGGGTGTTGTCTCCAGGATTGAGATCGCGGAAGCTGAGCAGGAGCGTGCTGAGCTCGATAGCCTGTCGAGACAGCAAGTTGGTGATGAATTACGCTCAATGCCGACCTTGCTGCGTTCAAAGCACAGACTGGCGTGGTTGTCATCAAACATCGTGCTTAATATTATCGCAGCCAGCGTAATCTCTGCTTACGAGGAAACACTAGCGGCTGTAATAGCTATCGCCATTTTTCTACCCATGGTATCGGATATGAGCGGCTGCTCTGGAAATCAGGCAGTAGGCGTCAGCATGCGTGAACTGGCGCTGGGTTTAACGCGCCCCGTTGACGTATTCCATGTTCTGCGAAAGGAGCTCAGTGTAGGCATTATCAATGGTATTGTCCTGGGGATCCTGATTGGAATAGTCGCATGGTTATGGAAAGACAATGCGTATCTTGGACTTGTTATTGGCTTAGCCCTTTCTGTAAATACCCTGATTGCAGTTTCAATTGGCGGCACAGTACCTCTTCTTCTCAAACGTTTTGGTGTCGATCCCGCCGTTGCCTCCGGGCCGCTGCTGACAACAGTTACCGACATGGCAGGATTTTTTCTGGTACTTAGCCTGGCATCATTGTTTATGCCGCAACTGCTGGGCTGACAGCAATCTATAACATGTTCAGCAACAGGTAAGAATTAACAGAGATGAGTTCGATAACATTAACAGATTGTGAGTGATAAAAGAGTATGCTGGCGCATGTTGTGTTCTATCATGCAATGTGTGCGATTAATGATACCTGGATATAGAAGTCTTCAGAATAATAGAAATGTATATAGCATTGCTTGTCTTAACCTTTTTCATTAGCGCAATTCTGTGTCATTTTATAGCCAGCAGCAGAAACGCTAATGCAGTATTTTGGGGTGTCCTGGGTGCGGTTTTTGGACCCCTGGCAATTCCTTTTGTGTTTTTTTCAAAGCCAACTGGTACAGAGCTAAAAAATGATAATAGTGATAGATAGTAATAATGTGCTAGCTAATCACTGGCAGAGCGGGAATGTGTCAGAGAATGGACAACAATAGACTGACCACTGTATATTTTTAATGTTTTTGTTTAGCGTACAAAAAATAACCATTCGGCGGTTGTAGCTAATGAGTGAAAGGCAAGTGGCATGTGAGCCAGTTTTATCGCAGTAGAGTGCCAGTCGGAATAATTTGATATAGCCAGGCGGCATGATGTCGTCAAACTGGGAACATCAATCAATTCATTTGCAAAGACTGTGAAAAGACTTTAACCATGAGCAGACAACTATGAGCAGCACACAATCAAATGGACTTATTCACGCGATTCTTCTTGATGGAAAAGGCGGAGGGCGATTACTTTCATGGGATGAAGTTCTGTTGTGGAATGCTTCAATGGGGGCGCTCTGGGTGCATTGTGACTACACGGATGACAGGGTTCAGGAATGGATCAGAAATGACAGTGGACTGGATAAACTGACAGCAGAAGCGTTGCTTACAGAAGAGACGCGGCCAAGGACGACGAATATCGGAGATGGGTTGCTGATTGCGCTGCGTGGAATAAATTTAAATCCGGGATCTGAACCTGATGATATGGTTTCAGTAAGATTATGGGCAGAAAAGGACCGCGTGATCAGTACCAGGAAGCGTCTTCTTATGTCCGTTCAGGACCTGATGCAGCAGTTCAGGGCAGGCAAAGGGCCAAGAAGTACTGCTGGTATTGTTGTCGGTCTGGCTGGCGCAATGGTCTGGCGCATGAGTGGTACAATTGATACGTATGAAGACACGATTAATGTTCTTGAAGATCGTATCCTGACAGATAGTAATGAAGACTTCCGCTTTGATCTTGCATCATTGCGCAGACAAACAATAAGTCTCAGGCGATACTTATCACCTCAGCGTGATGCGCTGGCACGACTGATAATAGAGGATGTCAGCTGGATTGACGACAAACATCGCATGGAATTAAGGGAAGTGAGCGATAGGCTAATTCGTCATATAGAAGATATTGATGAAGTAAGAGAGCGCGCAGCGGTCACTCATGAACAACTGCTCAGCCGTGTCTCAGAGCAGCTGAATGAACGTATGTACGTATTGTCAGTCGTCGCGGCGATTTTTTTACCACTTGGTTTCTTTACAGGACTTTTAGGCATCAATGTGGGTGGTATACCGGGTGCTGAAAATTCGTATGCCTTCATTATCTTTATTATAATTCTTGTCGTTATTGTGATGCTACAAATAGCAATATTTAAATGGAAGAAGTGGTTATAGCCTTAATTTAGCGATAGCTCCACAATAGTGCCAATCTCTGCTGCCTGTCTCTGTGTCGGTCAATCACTATACATATCTTATGACTGAAGTATGAAAACCCAGTGTTTGGATATGAATATTTTTTAGATAAATCATGTTTCAGCAGTTAATGGTTTTTAGATTTATGCTAATTAGAGGATAGAAGAGAATTCCAATGTTCATCAGTGTACTGGAGCTTTTCAAAATAGGTATTGGTCCATCAAGTTCACACACTATGGGGCCGATGATAGCAGCTAAAGATTTTATCGATCGCGCGAGCCAGTATGTAATGGCCCACCCCGAAAATCAGAATATCAAACTCTGTTGTACCCTCAAGGGTTCACTGGCCTTTACCGGCAAGGGCCATGCAACTGACCGAGCAGTTGCTCTCGGCGTGCATGGATACATGCCTAGAGATGTAGCAGATGAGGATGTTGATGCCGTCATTGACCGTATATATATGAAACCTGAGGTTGCTATAGCAGAGAATTGCGTACTTCAGTTTTCTCCGGAAGACGTTGTATTTGATCACGGGGAGCCGCTAAAGGCGCACCCGAATGGATTGATTTTTGAGTTGATCGGGCAGTCGCAGGAAGTGTTGCTTACAGAAACCTATTTCTCAATAGGCGGTGGTTTCATCAGTACACTGGCGGAGATTAATCAGCTGGTTGCACCACTGAAAATGGAGTCTGCAGTCTCATGCCCATATCCTTTTGACTCTGCCGATTCTATGCTGAAAATGTCTAATGAAAGCGGTTTAACAATCGCTGCAATGAAGCAGGTCAATGAACTCCAATATAGAGAAGAACGGGTAATAAATCATGGCCTTGATGAAACCTGGCAGGCAATGTGTACCTGTATCGGGAAAGGGTTGACCGCAGAGGGAAAATTACCCGGTGGCCTGGAGTTGCCCAGACGGGCCAAAATTCTTTATGAGCAGCTAAAAGACGGGCCAGAAGCAGCCAACATAAACGACTGGTTATGTGCCTATGCGATGGCGGTGAATGAAGAAAATGCAGCTGGCCATCTGGTGGTGACAGCTCCTACCAATGGCGCCGCCGGGGTGATCCCAGCCGTTCTCTACTATTTTGTTAAACATCAAAGTGGAACAAAAGAGCAGGTTCGTGAGTTTCTGCTGACAGCCAGTGCGATCGGCGGTCTGATCAAGCATCGAAGCTCTATTTCCGGTGCTGAAGTTGGCTGCCAGGGTGAGGTGGGTTCTGCTGCTTCTATGGCTGCTGCCGGTCTATGCGCTGTGCGAGGTGGTACATCTGAACAAATTGAAAATGCAGCAGAAATTGCTCTTGAACACCATCTGGGAATGACCTGCGACCCGGTTAACGGACTGGTGCAGGTGCCCTGTATCGAACGCAATGGTTTTGGCGCAATCAAAGCCTATACAGCGGCTTCGCTTGCCATGCGCGGAAGCGGTCAGCACTTTATGCCTCTGGATAGCTGCATTGCTGCGATGAAGCAAACAGGGTTGGAGATGTCACATAAATACAAGGAAACATCGTTAGGTGGCCTTGCTGTTAGCATTACCGAATGTTGATTTGTCATGATCTAGTAAAATTATCAGGTGTTTGTATACAGTAGTCGAGTTCGAGCGCAACAGAAATATACATATTATAGAAAAAGAGAATTTTGTATTTTTTGCATATCACAGGAAAGCTAGCGACTTGTGCGTGACATTTGTCTATACATTAAATGACCACTTATATATTTACATGGCAAAAACAATTGTGGCTTATTGATTGTAATGAAATTGCATGTGAGATAGTTCTACCATTTAACCTGATTTCTGGAGTGAAGATAGATGCGTAATCCGCTAGTAGAAAAAGTGCTGACACGGGAAGAGCAGGATAAGTTGACTCCTGATGAAGTTATTAAGATGTTAAAGCAGGGTAATCGTAATTTTGTTTCGGATACGCTCACCAGCAGAGACCATTCCATGCAGGTGAGAGCCGCAACAAATGGTCAATACCCGATAGCAATTGTCCTTTCCTGTGTCGACTCAAGAGTGCCGGTAGAGGATGTGTTTGACAGAGGTATTGGCGATATATTTGTTGCTCGTGTAGCTGGGAATTTTGCTAACACGGATATCCTCGGTAGCATGGAATATGCCTGTAAAGTATCTGGTTCAAAGCTCGTGCTGGTGCTTGGTCATGAATATTGTGGTGCAATAAAGAGTGCGATTGACGGGGTCGAGCTGGGAAATATCACGCCTATGCTCGAAAATATTAAGCCGGCAATTGAGCGCTTTACGGATTATCCTGGTGACCGGACGAGCCAGAATGAAGATTATGTGCACCTGGTGTCAGAGCAGAATGTCAGGATGACAATCGAATATATTCGAAATAATAGTATGATACTGAGTGGCATGGAACAGAATGGCGAAATCAGGATAGTTGGGGCAATGTACGATATGGATACTGCTGTGGTCACTTTCTATGACCACTAAACTAGTTAAAGCAGTTTGCAGTACTCTAGAAAAGGCATATAGAGGGGAGTAGGAAATGGGTGGTTCATTGTTCGATCAGCTAAAGAAAACCGGGCTGGTGGATAAAAACAAGGCGCAGCAGGCCAGCAAGAAGAAGCATTTACAGAGTAAGCAGCAGAAAGGCAAGAAGGCCGGGAAGACAGATGAAAGCAAGCTGCGTGCACAACAGGTACAGGTGGAGCAGGCAGCACGTGATCGTGAGCTCAATCTAAAACAGAAGCAGGCTGCAGAGCAGAAAGCCATCGCCGCACAGATAAGGCAGCTTATAGAGATGAACCGTATCGATGATGATGGTGACATTGGTTTTAATTTTGTCGATGACAGCAATGTACAGCAGATTTACGTAAGTGAAAAAGTTCAGGACGAACTGGTTCGTGGGCAGCTGGCTATAATCAAACTGCAAAATAGGTATGACCTGGTCCCCGTAAAGGTGGCAGAGAAAATCGCACTGCGTGATTCATCTTGTGTCATTCTCTGTAACGCAGTGAGTGCAATAGATAGCGACGACGATGACCTGTACGCGGATTACAAGGTTCCAGATGACCTGATGTGGTAATTAATAGGGTACCGGAATGAAAAAGATACTGGCAATAAATGGATCATATAGAGATGACGGAATTACCGATCAAGCAGTAAACAAAATGCTGAGTGCAGCAAAAGCATTTGGAGCGGAGGTCGAGCTAATTCTTCTGCGAGATTATCCAATAGAGTTCTGCCTCAATTGCCGGGAGTGTACCCAGTTACCCGGGGATATGCCTGCTGAGTGTGTACAACATGACGGCATGAAACAGCTGGTCGATAAAATTGAGTCGGCGGATGGATATATTCTCGCTGCACCGACAAATTTTGGCTCGGTGACTGCAATATTTAAACGTTTTATGGAGAGGCTGGTTGTATATGCCCACTGGTCGTGGGAAATGAATGCTCCCAAGTATCGAAAAGCGAATTCGGTGAAGAAAAAAGCAATTCTGATTTCTTCATGTGCCGCCCCTGGTGTTCTTGGTCGATGGTTATATGGAACCCATAGTCAGTTAAAAATGACAGCAAAAACAATCGGAGCCGAGACAGTAGGAACAATTTTTACAGGTATGATAAGTAAACAGCCCCACCCAGCACTGCCAGAAAGAGTGAATTCGAAAATTATCACGCTGGTTGAAAAATTGGTATCGGCATGATTACTTGATCATATTTTGTTTATTGCTGGTCTAAAGATGATAGAAATAATCAGAGCCGACCTAACAAATCCAGCACATACGGAAGCACTTATCAGTTTGATGCAGGAGTATTCCTTAGACCCAATGGGTGGTGGCAGGAGATTATCTGATTTTACAAAAGCAAACCTGGTTACAGCTCTCATTGAAAGAAATGATGTCGATGTCATATTGGCATACATTGAAAATGAAGCCGTAGGACTGGTAACCTGCATGGAAGGTTTCTCAACTTTCTCATGCAAGCCATTATTGAATATTCACGATGCATTCGTAAATGCAGCATATAGGGGACAGGGAATCATTACCATGTTACTAAACGAGGCAGAAAATATTGCACTAGAAAAGGGTTGCTGCAAAATGACGCTGGAAGTGCTTGAAGGGAATTACCCCGCACAGTCCGCATACACGAAGTTTGGATTTTCCGGATATGAGCTGGATCCCAAAATGGGTAAGGCCCTGTTCTGGGAGAAAGTTCTTTAGATTGAGAATAATGAGACTATTTGTATCTGCCATGGCTTGTGGAATTAAATAGGCTTCCGCTATGGAAATAAACCGTTTGTCACTTATAAGATGCTACATAGGAGAAATGTATGATAAATATTGAACTTGATGAAACAGACGGAATTGCAATAGTAAGGCCTGAAGGTGCATTATCTGAGAATGATTTTGATATTATTGCCAGCACAATTGATCCCTACCTGGATAAACAGGGAGTACTGGCCGGACTGATAATAAGCACCGAATCTTTCCCGGGCTGGGAATCTTTTGCATCTTTTGTTAAACACGTAAAGTTTGTAAAAGGCCATCATAAACAACTATCCCATGTTGCACTCGTTACTGATTCTGAGATGGCTAATATGGCAGAAAAAATCGCCGGACATTTTGTCTCTGCTCAGATCAAACACTTTCCATATGAGCAGCTTAACGAGGCAAAAGAATGGATAAAAAATTCCTAAACAGAAGTATTTCTCGGTAATGATCACTACTCAGGTTTATTAATAGTATGGAAATAAGGATCGAGGATCTTGACGTTGTCATCGTTGCCGTACTAGTACTTTTCCTCGGTCAGATGCTAACCAGAAACATAGCATTTCTTTATCGTTACAATATACCTGCTGCTGTCACCGGCGGTATTATTTGCAGCCTTCTGGTAGCGGTGTTAGAAGGGTTTTGGGATATTCGAATCGTATTCGATCTCCAGTTGCGCGATTTGTTCCTGCTGTTTTTCTTCAGTGCCATTGGTCTTGGTGCAAAGCTAAAAACTCTTGTTCAGGGTGGGAAAATACTGGTAATACTTTCTGCCGTGGCGGCTGTATTACTGGTAGTACAAAATTCACTAGGCGTTGGGCTGGCATTGCTGGCCGGGGGCGATCCAGCATTCGGTATGCTGGCGGGCAGTGTTTCATTTGCCGGCGGTCATGGCACCGCAATCGCCTGGGGACAGGTGGCGACAGAAGCAGGCTTGCAAGGAGCAGAAGAGTTTGCCATCGCCTGTGCCACATTTGGTCTTATAGCAGGGGGTGTCATTGGGGGCCCTATCGGCGGATGGCTAGTCACAAAATACAAGCTGCAGCCAACAAGCGACACCAGCGTAGACCCTGTCAGTATTAATGAAGCTGAGCAAGATCGGTGTTCTGAAACGCACATAAATGATGTGCTGGGTACGATATTGGTTCTCTGCCTATGTGTTTCAGCTGGCGATTTAGTCAACGAACATCTTTCAATGCAGGGTATCAGTGTGCCAGGTTTTCTCACCGCGATGATGGTTGGCATTGTTATCACAAACCTGTCTGATGTCTTAGGCAGGCCGCTGCACAAGATAACAATCGAACGCACTGGCGAGCTCAGCCTGGAGTTGTTTCTTGCAATGAGCCTGATGAGCATGCAGCTGCTTTCGCTGGTAGAGTCAGCAGGCCCAATTCTTGTTATGGTGCTTGCACAAACACTTGCAATGACACTGATCGCGGTCTACGTTGTATTTGTTATTACCGGAAGAACCTATGATTCTGCAGTCATGGCCTCAGGCTTTTGTGGGCTGGGACTGGGGGCTACACCTGTTGCTATTGCCAATATGACTGCAGTAACCAACAAGTATGGTCCATCGCAGCTCGCTTTTCTTGTTATTCCGTTAATTGGCGCGTTCTTTATCGATTTGATGAATGCATTTGTAATCAAGTTCTTTCTCGCAAGCCCGTTGTTTTCCGGTGGTTAGCAAAGAAGTTTTCTGGCTCAATGATAGAAAATATTAACTGGTGTTAGTGATGGCAAATATCCTTATGCTCTATTCGACAACAGATGGTCATACTGTTGAGATCTGTCAAGAGATTCAGGCAATACTTGAACAGCATGCAAATGCTGTTGAATTGTTTTCAATAAATGAGGCAGCAGATGTAGACTTAGCGAAATATGACAAGCTCGTCATTGGAGCGAGCATTCGATATGGAAAGCATAATAAAAGCGTAATAGATTTTATTAACACGCAGCAGGAGATACTGGAGAATATGCCCTCTGCATTTTTTTCCGTCAACGTAGTCGCCAGAAAACCCAACAAAGATCGGCCTGATAACAATCCCTACATGAAGAAATTCCTGCAGCAAGTACCATGGAAACCAGCTGAGCTCGAAGTGTTTGCAGGTAAAATTGATTACCAGAAATACCGCTTTTTCGATCGGCAGATGATACGGCTGATTATGTACATTACTAAAGGACCGACAGATCCGAAATCAGTCAATGATTTTACCAATTGGGAACAAGTAAGAAATTTTGCCGGTGTAATTGATAAAATGTAACGCATAGTTCCATAGGATGTAACTATTACCTGGGACCTGGTAGTACATTTCCTCTTATGTAGTTCCAGCCAATTGAGAAAAGTGAGACGTAGAATATGAGAGAAGTTGGAGTGACAATAGAGCCGGTTGAACTTTACAAGATCCTGAAATTTGAGGGCATGGCCTCAAGTGGAGGTGAAGCAAAATCTGTAATTGCAGAAGGCCGTGTCATTGTGAATGGCAAGGTGGAAACCAGAAAACGCAGGAAAATTGTTTCTGGAGATATTATAGAGTTCGCTGAAGAGAAAATAGCTATAAAGCTCAGATCATAGCAGGGCATGTAGAGTGTAGAGCAGAACTGGAAAGGTAGACTGTAAAAAAGGATAACTTATGCCGTATGTGAATATTAAAATTACCAATGAAGGTGTGACGAAAGAACAGAAGGAAAATTTGATTAGTGGTGTTACAAATTTGCTTGTTGATGTGCTTGGGAAAAATCCAAAAACCACCGTTGTCGTTATTGATGAAGTTGACACTGATAATTGGGGTATTGGTGGAGAACAGGTAACTGAATTAAGAAAGGCGGAGAAATAATATAAGGGGGCATTGTATGGGAAGCAAGATAAGTTCAGCGTGAATTCCCTTTCGGTTCCCAGACCACTGCCGCCCATTGCCTGGTAACAGGCAATGGGCCCGACAGTAGTATATTTTCCAATGCTGCCCGTCAGCGGCGTAAGCACAGGATTTTTATTGATAAAGATCAAAGAATAGCAGGCAGCCCACGAGTAGGATATGAGGCCTGGCTTTTCCCAAAATGCTAAACATTTGCCCAGTATCTCAAAATGAATGCAGACATGTTTCCTTAGGGCATAATTTACCTTCTCTACTTTGAACTCTCATGTTTCAGGGCTTTCCAAAATGATTGAAATAACTCATAAAGATACCGGTGTGGTTCTTGCCAGCATCAACGCCGACAGCCTAAGCGGTGCAGATCTCAGGGAATATGATTTACGTGGTGCTGACTTGAGCGGACAAAACTTACAAGGATCAGATCTCTTGAATAGTGACCTCAGTGGTGCCGATCTGAGCCATGCCCATCTCGAACAGGCCAACCTGCAGGGGGCGCGCTTTAATAATGCTATTCTTCACAAGGCAAATCTGTCTCATGTCAATGCTGGGGCTCCTACTCGCGGGAAATCAGTCGTATTTAATGGTGCAGATCTAACAGGTGCTATTTTCGACAGTGCTGATTTACGTAATGTAGAGATGCAAAATGCCAATCTTGAACAAGCTTACCTGTGTAATTCTGACATACGTGATGCTGATTTTCGTGGCAGCAATATGCGTAAATTAAAATCACGGCGAGCATTGTTGATAGGTGCAAACCTGAGCGGGACAAACCTGGCTGAAGCTGACTTCAGAGATAGCCACCTGAATAGTGCAAACCTTATGGGAGCAAATCTCCAGCGGGCTGACCTGTCTACCCTGACTCCTGGCGGTTATACTGTACTGAATCTGGCCAACCTGGAAGATGCGGACCTGACAGATGCAAATATGCGTGGCACCCAGGTAGAAAAAGCGGATTTCAGAAATGCCAATCTTACTAATGCTGATTTTACAGGCGCTGTGTTAGGTGGGTCTAACCTGCGCCGCGCTAATGTCCACAACACAGATTTTAATGATGTGGAACTGGCAACAGTTAATATGGAATATGCAAACTTCTCACAGGCGAAGAATGCGGATATTCCAGAATATAAAATGAATCTTCGATGAGAGATGATTGTAATAGTGCAGGTAATATGAAGTTGTTACATGTACAGTCTTCGTGCCGAAGGATGGCGTTAGAGACTCACTAAATAAAGTAGGTTGAACAAGATAAGTTGTAATTTATATTCGTCTGCTTCTGAGCGACAACTAGTGTTTTAAGGGCCACCTTCGGGTGGCTCTTTTGCGGGTTTTCTCAGATAGTGAATATGACAGCCATCTAAAGCAGACACTCATCCATTAATGAAATAATGCAGCACTCTCTTCAGTTGCAATTCCCCAGGTAAAACTCCTTAACTTTAGCTAAGAACACTGTTGTCTAAAATTTCTTTTTCAATCAGTTGATGCAATATAGCTTTTGTCTTCTCTCTGAAAGTATTCCTGAGTAGCCGAACAGCCGGTGTAATAGATTGTCTGCTCGGGCAGACAAGCCATAGTTCAGTGGCTCGAGGTTTGAACTCGGGCATGACATTTACAACCTTTCCTGATATTAGTTCAGCGGACATATCGATGCAGGATTTAACCGCCAGGCCTTTGCCCGAGACACACCAGCGTTTTACGAGGTCACCATCATTAGAGGCTCGGTTGCCGCTCATTTTAACTTTATATTCTGCTCCCTGTTGTGAGAACTCCCAAACATCGTGAATGATGTCGTAAAGCTGGTAAAAAAGCCCGTTATGGGACGCTAAATCATGCGGGTGTACAGGGGTACCATTTTTATCGAGATACTCCTGGGTAGCACAGAGTATTCCCGGGATGTTGCAAATTTTGAACCCATAAAGATTTGCGTCATTAGGAGAGCCATAACGGAGTGCAATGTCTACAGAATCACGATAGAAGTCGATGTTGCTATCACTGATGTTCGTTTTTAAGCGCACACTCGGGTAGCTTTGCATAAATTCATCAAGCCAGGGAATAACCAGGTTACGGCCTAAGTCCGATGACAGCGCAATGCGCAGTTCACCATCGATAATATCCAGGTCATCCTTCATGTTCTGCCTGGCCTGATCCAGCATCAGCAGCGCCTGCTCACACTGGGGAATATACCTTTCACCTGCACTGGAGAGCCGAAGCTGCCGAGTTGTGCGAATAAACAGCTCCGCGCCCAACGCCTTTTCTACCCGCTTAAGTGCCGCACTGGCAGTCGCCGTACGCATATCCAAATTGGTTGCTGCAGCGGTAATGTTGCGGAATTCGGCTACCTTGAGGACGACTTGAAGGTCTTCTAAAAGCATATATTCAAATAATATTTGATAAAGTATCAATTATTATGCTGTTTAAGGAGGGATAATCAAGAGCTAGTATCCATACGTGACTAATTAACTGGAGAAATACCATGAAAGCAATTGGCTATATCAAATCCCTGCCTATCAGTGATCCTGAGTCTTTAACCGATATCGAGTTGCCTCAGCCTATTGCAACAGGGCGAGACGTGCTTGTTAAGGTAAAAGCGATTGCGGTGAATCCGGTGGATTACAAGATTCGCCAGCGAGTCTCTCCCGAAGATGATTATAAAGTGATTGGCTGGGATGCCGTGGGTGAAGTGGTTGCGGCAGGCGAAGCAGTTACACAATTCAAGCCAGGTGATGCCGTCTATTATGCCGGTGACCTCAACCGCCAGGGCAGTAATGCAGAGTATCAACTGGTGGATGAACGTATTGTTGGCCACAAACCCAAAAGTCTGTCCGATGCTGATGCTGCGGCTTTGCCATTGACTACCATAACAGCATGGGAGTTGCTGTTCGAACACCTGGATGTCAAGCAACAAGACCCGGGTAGAACAAACAAATCCGATGAGGTTATCTTGGTTATCGGTGCTGCTGGCGGTGTTGGCTCTATTTTACTACAGCTAGCCAAAGCCATTACCGGTGCCACGATTATCGCTACCGCCTCACGCGAAAGCTCGCAGGCCTGGGTTAAGAAGCTGGGAGCGGATCACGTGATTGATCACACAAAACCGCTTCAACCGCAAATCGAGGCATTGATCGAAGACAAGGGTATTGGTCAGGTAACGCACATTGCCAGTCTGAACGGTACCGAATCTTACTTCGAAAGCTACACAGAGCTGCTGGCGCCATTTGGCAAGATCGCCATGATTGACGACCCAGGTCAGCCACTCGATGTGATGAAGCTGAAACCAAAGAGCCAGTCGCTACACATCGAGTTTATGTTCGCACGTTCCATGTTCAATGCAGCAGACATGGATGAGCAGAGCAAATTGCTGAACCGCGTCGCAGATCTTGTAGACCAGGGCTATATCCAGACCACCTCTGGTAAAAACCTCGGCACGATCAATGCCGAGAATCTGAGGGCAGCGCACGAGGAACTGGAGTCTGGTAAAGCAATAGGAAAGATTGTCCTGGAGGGGTTTTAAACAAAATTTCGTTATCACTCGGAGTACGACATGAACAACCAGTTTGATGAATCAGAGTTTCAGCTCATCAACCGGGCATTCAACTCCACGTTCCAACGGGGTCGGTTGAGTCTCGGGTTGGTTGTACCACTGGAAAACTATACAGCGGGACCGGTGCCAACAATGACTCGTCATGTTGAACGTGTTCAACTCGCAGAAGAACTGGGATTTTCTGCAATCTGGCTACGGGATGTGCCATTTAATGTGCCGTCATTCGGGGATGCAGGGCAAATGTTCGACCCCTTCGTCTACCTCGGACTGCTGGCTGGCAAAACTGAACGAATAGCACTTGCTACTGGCAGTATCGTTCTGCCTCTGCGTCATCCGGCGCATGTTGCAAAGGCCTCAGCCAGTGTCGATGTGCTATCGGGTGGGCGCCTCATACTGGGTGTTGCTTCAGGCGACAGGCCAGAAGAATACCCCGCACTCAATTTGCCCTTCTCCGAGCGCGGTGACCGTTTTCGTGCAAGCTTTGACTATATCAGGCGCATGTGGGAAGAAACCGCGGCATTCGAGAATACCTATGGCAGCCCCGATGGAGATATGGACATGCTGCCCAAACCTGTATTCGGAAAACTGCCGATGCTCATCACAGGAGGCAGTCAGCAAGACCCCGACTGGATCGCACGTAACGGAGAGGGCTGGATCACCTATCCACGCAACATCCCTGTACAGGCAAGAATCATTGGCGACTGGCGGGAGCGGGTGAAGGGTGCTGGAGGCCCTGACAAACCCGTGTCGCAATCTCT
>Ga0316191_10001292_pt1 | contig 17449 bp, 15 predicted proteins | sample Eddworburr2cm_MG_FD_204928 | JGI IMG/M metagenome (GOLD analysis project Ga0316191, IMG submission 204928) | Coastal sediment microbial communities from Maine, United States - Eddy worm burrow 2 cm | ecosystem: Environmental > Aquatic > Marine > Coastal > Sediment | place: USA: Maine...
CCAGCCTTCCTGGATCATCGATGCCATTCACGAGAAGATAGTACCTTTAAATAAGCACAGGACCACTCAGAACTTTAGCTCTGGTGAGCAACTTCGCCGAAGCAGGCTGGGTGTTTAATATTGCATGATTCATGGCTTTTTTCGATTCATTTCCCGACCGAAGCACACTGCTCCAATCCCAGGGACAAGGGAACACTGAATTTCCCCTGAAGGTGAACAATCACATTCACACGCCTTACTCATTCAGTGCTTTTAACAGCATTGATTCAGCAGTAAAGGCTGCCAGGGATGAGGATATCAGGATCCTGGGGATCAACGATTTCTATGTGACAGATGGCTATTCAGAATTCATTGCTAAATGCCTGGACTATAAATTGTTTCCCTTGCTGAATATAGAACTGATCGGTATCAGCAAAGAGGATCAGGAGAAGGGAATCAGGGTCAATGATCCTGGCAATCCCGGCCGAACATACATCAGTGGCAAGGGATTGTCCCATCCTTCCCTATTGCCTGGGAAACAGCAAGAGAAGATGGAGCGTGTGGTCGAAGAAAGCAACAGGCAGGTGGGCCGGATGATCGAATTGGTGAATCGATGGATGGAAAGACAGAAGGTGGAACTCACTCTCTCTGTGGAAGAAATTATGGAAGAACATGCAGAGCACCTGCTGCGTGAGCGACATGTGGCTAAAGCGATCAGGATAAAGCTGGAAGAGCAGGCAGGAAGCGATGAGGAGTTTTATGGCCTTCTGGAACGGATTTACGGTGGAAAGTCTTCAGAAAGGCAACGCAGAGATATTGCAGGCCTGGAGGATGAGCTGCGAGCCAGGCTTCTTAAGTCCGGTGCCCCGGCCTTTGTTGAGGAGGATGATAAGGCTTTTATGAGCGTAGAAGAGATAAGCCGGATCATTGAAGATGCCGGGGGTATTCCCACTTATCCCATGTTGCTGGATGGAGCCGGCGGACAAATTACTGAATTTGAAAGCAATAAGGAGCTTTTGCTTGAGGAGCTGAAAGAGAGGGGATTCAGGTCCGTGGAAATGATTCCTATGAGGAATCGCCCGGAAGTTCTCAAAGAGTATGCTGAATACTTCTACGATCATGGTTTTATGGTCTCTTTTGGTACCGAACACAATACCACAGCCATGCGACCCCTTACAGTAGCCTGCATCAATGAAATACCCCTGGAGGATACCCTGATGAATATATCCTTCAAGGGTGCAGCCTGCCTGGCCGCGCATCAGTACCTGCTCAGCAAAGAGGGTCCCGATTACCCACGGGAAGGCCGGGAGGAGCTGGAGGAGCTGGGTAAGGCAGTGTTGAATCACTATTTTTCACATCTCTAATCCCATATTCCCATGGAAGAAAAGCAACAGCAGATATTGGAAATAATTCCTGCCATTCGCATGATTCTTTCATCAAGCTCGCTAAAGAGTGGCAGCTTTGTTCCCCTGAACCAATTAATCGAGACCGATCCGGAAAAGATCACTGTCCGTTTGGGCAAAAGCATTTCTGTATTCGGCGGAGATGCACAGGGGATCCTCCAGAAGGTGTTGACCGACAAAGAAAAGATCGGCGAATATCTCTTCGTTGAGGACCTGGGACTCCTGGGACTCTCCTCCAACCAGTCGAAGGTGGAGCAGAAACTGGCTACGGTTCGCAAGGAGAGCAGGGGAGCCAGGCTGCCTGAGCCTGTGGCTACTCCACAGATCAAAAAGCCTCTGTACAACAAAGTGGTGGCTGTGACCGGAGGGGCCATGGGCTATGGTGAAGGCATTGCCAGGTTGTTGTTTGGGGAGGGAGCCAATGTGCTCATCATGGATGTTAACGAAAAGGCGGGCATGGACCTGAGCAGAGAATTGAACCGCCAGGTATCACCCAACAGGTCCTGGTTTGTGAAGGCCGACGTAAGCAGCCTGGAATCCATGGAGCAGGCAGTTTATGAATCGGTTCTGGAATTCAGCGGATTGGATGTGATGATCAGCAACGCCGGAGTACTCAAGGCCGGAAGCATTGAGGATCTGGAGCCTGATGATTTTGATTTCGTGACCCGGGTAAACTACTATGGTTACTACAATTGTGTTAAGGCTGCAGTGCCTGTTATGAAACTTCAGAACAGGTATTCAGAAGGCAACTTTGCAGACATCATCCAGATCAATTCGAAATCCGGACTGGAGGGGAGTAAGAAGAATTTTGCCTATGCCGCCAGCAAGTTTGCCGGAGTGGGACTTACCCAGTCTTTTGCCAAGGAGCTGATTGGAGACAGGATCAAGGTGAATGCTATCTGTCCGGGCAATTTTTTCGAGGGACCGCTCTGGTCCGATCCAAAGAATGGACTCTTTGTCCAGTACCTGAATGCCGGGAAGGTACCGGGTGCAACAACAATTGAGGACGTAAAGCGTCATTATGAATCGATGGTGCCAGCGGGTCGCGGATGCAGAGTGGAGGATGTGATCAAAGCCCTCAAATATGTTATTGACCAGGAGTATGAAACCGGTCAGGCCATCCCGGTTACCGGGGGACAACTCATGTTAAGCTAAGCAGATTTTATGCAGATAGAAGGAGTTATTTTTGACCTGGATGGAACACTGGTGCACACCATCGAAGATATTGCGGGTGCAGCCAATGTTTTGTTTGCCAGGCATGGATTGCCGGAACACAATATTGAGTATTATCTTAAGTGGATCGGGAATGGTGCAGTTAAGTTTATTGAGAGGGCACATGGTGAACCGGTTAGTGATGAGCAGCTCAGGGCCTATGTGTCTGAATTCAAAGAGATATATGCCGGAAATCTTCATGATAAAAGCCATGTATACAGCGGGATTCCCGAGCTACTGGATGAATTGGTCCGCCGGGGGATCAAGATTTCTGTTCTATCGAATAAACCCCATCTACTGACTAAGGAAGTTTGTGAGTACTATCTTTCCAAATGGCCCTTCGATCCGGTACTTGGCCAACGCGAAGAAGTAAAGCGGAAACCCGATCCTGCAGCTGCTTTTGAGATTGCCAGGCATATGGGAGTAGCTCCTGGAAAAATCCTCTTTGTGGGAGACTCCGACAATGATATCCTGACTGCCCAGGCTGCAGACATGATCCCCCTGGGGGTTAGCTGGGGTTATGGCCGGCTGGTGAACAATCCGGTGGAAGGCATTGGGATACTGGCCGAAAAGCCCTCAGAAATAATTAATTGGATCAATTAATATCTTCATAATGAAAACAAGAGCAGTCAGACTATACGGGAAAAACGATTTAAGGGTGGAAGAATTTAATCTGCCACCTATAGGAGAGGATGAGATCCTGGCCAAAGTGGTCAGCGACAGCCTGTGCATGTCCTCTTACAAAGCTGCCATCCAGGGTATCGATCACAAAAGAATCCCCAATGATGCAGCAGAAAATCCGGTGATCATCGGTCATGAATTTGCCGGGGAGATTCTGGAGGTGGGAAGCAGGTGGAGCGATCAATTCAGTGCGGGTGATAAATTTGCCATCCAGCCAGCCCTCAATTACCCGGACGGACCCGTGGGAATTCTGGGAGCCCCTGGCTATTCCTACCAGTACCTGGGCGGGAACGCCACCTATGTGATTATTCCCAAAGAGGTGATGGAAATGGGATGCCTTCTGGTCTACAAAGGCCCTGGCTACTATCCGGCTTCCATGGCAGAGCCCTATTCCTGCGTAATTGGTGCCATGCATGCCAATTACCATATTAAACCAGGGACCTACGTTCACGACATGGAAATAGTAGATGGGGGTAAGATGGCCTTGCTGGCTGGAGTGGGGCCCATGGGGCTGGCTGCCATCTCCTATGCTCTGAATCGCGGGGGACACAAACCTTCGCTTCTGGTGGTGAGCGACATTGATCAGGTGCGGCTCGACAGAGCGGCACATCTTTACCCTCCCAGCTATGCAAAGGAGAAGGGAGTGGATCTTCACTATGTAAATACGGGCTCCCTGGAGGATCCTGTAGCCCAAATCAAAGAGATTAACGGGGGAGAGGGCTACAACGATGTATTTGTCTTTGCCCCTGTGAGCCAGGTGATTGAACAGGCCGATCAGCTTTTGACCTTCGATGGATGCCTGAACTTTTTTGCCGGTCCGGCCGATACCAGTTTTAGCGCCAGGCTCAATTTCTACAACGTGCATTATGCCTTCACACATATTGTGGGAACCAGCGGGGGAAACACCGACGACATCAAGGAATCATTGGATTTGATGGAGAAGGGACTCGATCCTTCGGGCTTGATCACTCATATCGGGGGACTGGATGCGGTTCCGGAAGCGACCCTGAACCTGCCTAACATATCTGGGGGCAAGAAGTTGATATATAATCATCTGGAAATGCCACTTACCGCCATCTCAGATTTTCGAAGATTGGGAGAGGAGAATCCCCTGTTTAAGGATCTGGCTGATATTTGCGACAGCCATGGTGGTTTGTGGTCGCTCGAGGCTGAGGAGCTCTTACTTTCTCACAAACATTAGTCTGAGAATCTTAGGAATCATTCGCCTGGGGGTCAGAAAAACGATCCGGTCATAGTGCTTGCTACTCTTTAGAATTTTCTTTACCAGGAAAGAGGTGACGACTTCCAGGTCTTCGGCCAGAATATCAAAGATCTTCTGGGTCCTGCGTTGTTCTGAACTATCTCCATAGGTGGCTGAGTCTGTAAGGAAGTCGGTTTTTACCATGCCTGGACTTAAAATTCCTATTCGGATACCAGTATCCTTCAATTCTTTGGAAAGCGATTTGCTGAAGTACTGGACAGCACGTTTGCTGGACCCGTAAAGGCTTAGTTTTTTCAGCATTCGGCCATCGCTTCCAAAGCCTTCCATGTTGAGTATCAGTCCATATCCCTGCTGCTTAAAGAGATTAATGGCGGTTTTGGTGCCCAGCATTAATCCTGTTACATTGACTTCTACCAGACTCCTGATCTCGCTACTGTCCAGTTCGTGGAAGTATTTATGGGCCTGGGGGATGCCCGCATTGTTTATCCAGATATCTATTTCACCGTATCTGCTCAAGGCCTCCTCCACAATGGCATGAAAGGTACTTTCTTCACTTACATCTCCTGCCACTCCCAGCACATTGTAGCCCTTACTTTCAAGGTTTTTTACAATTCCGTCGACCACCGTTCTTTTCCGGCCATTGATAATCACCCGGTGATCCCTTTGAAGAAACTCCAGAGCCAGACCTCGACCAATGCCTCTGGTACTTCCCGTAATTACGATTGTTTTTTTTGGCATTAGTTAAGGCTTTTCAATTGTGATATATGCACCTCCTATGAGACCGGAGGATTCCAGCATCCAGTCTGATGGATTAAAGGTATTGTAGGTGATGTCTACAAAGTTAATATCATAAAACTTCTTCCATTCGGGATGCAGTTCATCATACATCCTCAGATAATTGGATGATAAATTCTGAACCACAATATCTATCTGGTTTTCATCCTTTAAAATCCCCGGATCCAGTTCAATCAGATTGGGGAAGGCCCAGATTGTCCCTTGCGCTACTCCATTGATAAATACCTGAGCGGATTCCCGGACCTCATCTATCCGCAGGAAATACCTGGAAATACTGGTATCTGATTTACTCAAAGTGAAGCTTGATGAATATTTCGCCTTCCCGCAAAATGACTTTAAAGCCTCATCATTCCATTCCGTCCAGGAAGTTAATGTATCAATGGTATAGCTTTCTTTCAGACCCTTCGCTTCCCAATCCTGGAACCGGACTTTCCAGCCCTGATCAAGTTTCAAGGTATCATTGGGGTAATAGCTGCACCACTTATCCTCATTGCTTAATGTGTTCAGGCATTGAATGAAATAGGATTTTCCGGGAGGAATTTCCAGGAAAAACCGGTCTGATGTTTCGATGTAGCCACGCTTGTTAGTTTGTGGATCCATGATGGATACATACTTATAGTCTGCTGCGAGTGTTAAAGAATCCTCCTGGTATTGATTGCTTAGATTGCTGATAAAGTAGAGCTTTCCCAGGGAATTACTTTTGCGAATAAATTGCAATCCTTTCTCATTAAGCTCCTCCTTAGGAATCTTTAGTTGTTCCAGCTCATCCAATAGATTATTGGATACAACAAATCCTTCATTATCAATGATGGGAGTATTTGATTTTGCGGCCAAAAGGCCAGAATAGTGTTTGGGAAGGTGATTTACAAAAATGATTTTCAGTCCTTGTCCCGCTAGTTTTTCAAGTTCCACCATGGTAGCTTCTGGAATATAATCCATGGCCGGAACCACAAGGGTCTGGTACTTCGACTTTACAGATATCGATGCATTCTTATTACTATCTACCCGTAGCTGGCTTATTTGTTTGTCGGACACATAGTCGAAAGTGTAGCCATGGTTCCAGAGCATGTCTGCAGTTTCTCCAAAGGGGGTGGCACTGAACCATTGGTCGTAATGATGCACCCCCAACATAAGTAAGAGCTCACTCCTGTCTTTTGTCCACAGGTCGTTTATGGGAAAATAAAGCAGGATATCGTTGTCAGGCTGAGCATCCTGCAACAAGCTCTGGCATCTTACAATGTACTTATTCAATAGAGGGAGTTCACTCCAAAAATGAGAGCTGGGTCCAAAGTTTGTTGAGGCGTAAAAGAGCCAGCCGGGAAATCCCTCTTCCTCCGGTGAGTAGGTTGTGCCATGGTAAAATATGTGATTAATCCCGGCGGTAAAGAGCTCGTCTACCTGGGGCTTCACCCTTCTTAGCGATACCTTGAAGTGATTGGCCAGCCAGGTTCCTGTTTCTGAGCTGACCAGAGGCTTGCCTAATAGATTGGCAGGGGAGGAAGCAAATTTCATCATAAGCGGGGAAGGCCTGCCAAATCGCGATTCTTCATAATCGGGATCGCAGGATAAGTAGGGTATGGCAAAATCACTGCAACCAAAGGATTCTGTCTCAGGTATGGTGGAAAGCCCGTACAAATCAAGAAGGTTAGCCGGAGAACCATGGGCCTGGTTGCGGGTGATGCTATTGTGTTCAGTGCTCCAATCCGTCCATGTAAGGGTAAAATCTGTATACAACAATTCCGAAAGGGTGGCCCGTATATCATGAATGATTAGAGGTAAATCCGGACTCAGGCTGTCTCGCAATACGTGCATGTAGTCTAAGAGATCGTATCCCTGCTGTTGTTGGAAGGCATGGGTAAATCGCGGAGTCCAATTCGCTCCGTAGACTTCATAAGAATCATGGTAATAAGCCCGGGGATGAATCGGGTGCTCAGTACGAGCAAAGACAGAATCAAAATGCTTCAAATAGTGTTTAACTGCTTTGCTGTCAAAATAATCCAAAACCAATCCTTCTCCTCCCGGTGCAGCACGCTTTACCTTTTGTTTCGTCTCCTGGACTCCAAAGAGGGTGATCTTCCAGTCGGATCTAGCAACTTTAAGTGTTTGGGATTCATTTCTTAAATATGGAGTAAGATCCACTTTTTCATTCTGAGAGGAAGCATAGGCCGCTACCAAGTCTGAAAGCTCATATTGGGATTTAAGTTGACTGGTATTTAGAGGAATCTTTCTGCTATTCACTACAGAAAATTCCCTGGTGACCAGATTTTTAGCTGCAAATTCTGAAGAAATCCAGGGTCCTCCGTAGGGCCAGCCCGTACCCAGGGTGAGGTCAACTCCCATGTTAAGTTTTTCAGCCTCCTCAATGGTGTAGTCCACTATAGCAAACCATTCTTCTGACAGAAAACTTAGGAAGCGATCTTCAAATCCCCTGGCTCCATAGATGGGGATGATATGAACCCCTCCAAGTCCGGCTTCCGCAAAATCGGATAATTGTCTATGGATATTTTCCTTATCCACAGCACTTCCCATCCACCACCAGTAGGTCCATGGTTTCGCGGTCTGGAAAGCATGTTGCCCAATCAGGTTGCTACAAGCAAACAGGACTGCAATAAATAGTATTCTGAATATCATCTTCGCTAATGACGCATGTATTTATCAAAGACAGTAATGACGGGCAATACATTGCCTGATTCATCGAAAAAGCTCCTGCTTCCTCTGCGCGATACTGCCGGTTCCCACCAGAACACACCACAGCCTCTGTTATCAGGAATATCCAGGACAACTCTGTTCACCTCTTCCAGAAATTCTTTCTGGCCTTCAGGTGATTCAGGAAATGGTGCCATTTTATCTATGTATTCTGTGGGGGTCCAGTTGTAAGCTACCTCCACCAGGATGATGTCTTTCTTATAGCTACTTGCAGTGAAATTTAAGCATTCTCTCAACTGCATCAGGTTCCCATGCCACCAGGGATAATAGGACTGTCCGATTACATCGTATTTCACTCCGTAAGAGTGGAATTTATCGAAGAAATACTCAGTAAATTGCTTATCACCACCCTTGTCAATATGAATCATTATCTCCGGACAGGGATTGTTTCCACAAGAGGCATATACACCGTTGATTCCGGCCTGAACCAGATCCACAAAATTGTCCCAATTGTCGGGAAGTTTCCCGTCGGGCCATAGCATTCCATTACTGATTTCATTCCCTATCTGGACCATATCGGGGAAGGCCCCGGAGTCACGAAATGCAATCATGCTTTCCCTGGTATAATCAAAAACAGCCTGTGCCAGCTCATCGTGGCTAAACTCTTCCCACGCTACGGGAATAAATTGCTTCCCCGGGTCGGCCCAGGTATCTGAATAATGATAGTCAAGAAGGAATTTAAAGCCCATTTTTTTTGCCTCTTTGGCCAGGGAGATGGTATAATCCAGGTCGTTGGGCAATCTTGTGGGGGTATGAAACAGCCTTAATCTGATCCAGTTATATCCATGATTATTAAAAATTTCGAGACAGGGCAGGGCTTGACCATCTTCCTTAAAACTAAATCCGCCGTCTTCCGCCATTTTCATAAACGACAGGTCTGCCCCAACAGCATAGTTTTGGGCCTTAGATACCTGGCAACTCAGCACGAAAGACCAGGTAAGAAATACAATCCATACTGTTCGGTTTACAAGAGTTGTATTTTTCATTTCTTCGGTTCTTGTATTAATGTTACAGATCAAATATAGATAAAATGGCCCGGTGATCTGAGTTGAAATAAGCACCCGGAGGATCGTCCATAACAATTTTGGAGTCAAGGGTTTGAAGCTTGTCACCTCGATAATAGATAAAATCAATTCTGTCGGAGATAATATCCTCTGAGAGGAAGCCCCAGGTACCCTCCAGGCTTAATGTGGGATCAGGATGAGCTTCTCTGAAAGAATCGGTGTACCCACGATCCTGCATTAGTTTACTCACTGGCCATTCCACCACTTTATCGTAGTGATATTCCCTGGCACTCTCAATCCAATCGAGATGGGATCCTGAATTAAAGTCTCCACCCATGATGATGGGTAGATCCAGTTTTTCGTTCAGGCTATCTACGGCATGCAAGATGGCCGTGATTTCATTGAGTCGGGAGGATCCCTCACCAGCAATAAGTGAATCGGGAGACAAGCTTTTAATGTCCTGGAAAAAATCGGGAAGATAATGCAGCCAGATATTTACACAGAGCAAATGCTGACCTTCCACATCGATGATAACTGCATGAGAATTGAATTCCCGGTAGATATTCAGAGTGTCAACGATCGGGTACTTGCTGTGGATGGATAGATTCGAACTTCCTCTCCACGAATAGGGGTATCCGGCCTCTTTGGCTATGTCCATCCCACAGCAATAGGTTTCCTGCATATACAGGATGTCAGGATTCTCCTCCTGAATCACTTTCAGGACATTGATCGTATTGGCGGTATCCTGTTCAAAGTTATCGGTCTTGCTTCCGTGAAGACCCCCATGCCATATGTTCCAGGTCATTACTTTGATGGATACCTGCTCCTGAGAGGAACAAGCCAGGAGAAGAAACAAGGATATAATAAGAATGACGATACCTGCGACTCGATGAGAGTTTGCTTTCATAGTCTGAGTTGTAGCTGCTTTTCTCAAAGCTAGTACATGGAATCCCAGTGTTCCACAATTTTTCCGGAGTTATCAAAGCGGAAAAAATCCATGGTGACATATTCTTCATTACCCGGCCAAACCTGATGGGTATGGAGGGCAACCAGATTCCCTTCATAAGTCATAAGGTAAAAGGCTATGGCATTGGCCTTGTTCTGATTTAGATTTTCATTCATGCATTGTGAATTGTAGTTAGCTTAAAAGCAATGGTCCAAACGAGGTAACTATTTCTGAATGGGCTAAAAATCTGATCCCAGTATCATCCCCGTAACCATGGGAATGAGCCAGATAATCCATACCACAAAGCTGAATTTGTGGAATCTTAAAATCTGGACTTCATTTTTCCTGACCAGGACGATGGTGGCCCAGATGGCATGAAAGAGCATAAGTAAAATGGCCAGCAATCCAGTGAGTCCATGGAAATTAAATTGAATAATGGAGCCTGCCATTTTTCCCATGGCACCTGTTCCAATGGTATCACACACAAATCCCAACCAGAATACCACTGCATGCCAGGGCAATAACTTTTTTTTGATTTTTTCAGCCCATACACCCAGTGTATACAGTATGCAAGCGGCGAAAATGAAGGATATGGCTATGACTAAGATATTACTCATTTAGATATGTTTTGTGTTATGACTCAGCAGAGATTTTTGAGAAATACAGGACAGTTTCAACAAGATCCTTTTCCTTGCTGAGTTTATATTTCATTTTTTTCAGGTAGCTTTTCACCTCTTTCACCTCGATTCCAAAAATTTCAGCAATGGTCTTGTTTCCTTTCACTTCCCAATTCTCATTGTCTCTGAACACATAATATACAGGTGGCAGCGTTTTGTATTCAGCAGGTTTGGCTTCGTGATAAAGATCGGTGTCGGTGACGGCTTCACTCACCGTTATCCTATATTGTTTAAATACCGAAAGCTCATTGTCTTGCCCTAATAATGGCAGATATATCAACTTATTCCTCTTGTCCGCCACCAGAATTTTTCTCACAAATACCTCTCCATTATAAGCCAGGGTATCAATTATGTTTTTGAGGGGATCAATGACAATGATCCCGCTTTCGAGCTTTGCTTCAAACCCACCCATATATATATCGTATCGAAGTTCGATACCTTCGTTCCAGGTGCGATTCCAGTAGATTTTACCAGCTTGAAAATTTTCAGTCAGATATGGGGATCCCATGATATCGCTTCCATGTGTCGACTCCCTTATACTCTTATCAGAAGATCTCAGATGTGTTTCCAGTTCTGTGTACGAATTCAGGCGATTTTGGCCCACAAGTGTCATACTGAGCAAGGAAAATATGGGGAGAATAAGTAAGGTTTTCATTATGGACTATTTTTAAGGAAAGATAAAACAAAAATCAATTTGCAAGGACGCTATTCCTTCTGTATTCACCAGGCGAAGCTTGCATGGTCCTCGAAAAGACCCTGGTAAAATAGTATCGGTCCGAAAACCCGCAGGCCGAAGCTATCAGTTCTATGCTAAGATCGCTGTGATGCAGCAGGTTGCATGATTTTTCCACACGCATTCTAAGAAGGTATTTGCGGGGTGAGTAGCCGGTTTGTTCCTTGAATAGCCTGGCATAGGCGTTTACCGACATACCTCCAATCAGGGCCAGTTGGCCGTTGCTGATCTCAGTACTACGAATGTTCTGCTCCATGTAGCGGATGCCCTGAAGCACCCTGGGGTCAAGTTTCCTGTTTTTCCATGCACCGGAGGGCAGTTGATGGAGTAAGGAAAAGAGAAGTGAGTATAGTTCCAGGCTTCCTGTTTGCTCAAACTTTACCTGGCCAGACATAAGTTGCCGGGTAATGGAGTGAATGAGATCGTGCTGAGCGGGAGTGATATCAAATTCAAAAATACCCGGCGAAATGGTGTCAAAGGGATACCCCAGGGTGAAGTGTATAAACATATGCAGCACTGTTCCCTCTGTCACCATAGCTTCCTCCATGGCAGCACTTTCCACCCGTCCCCCTTTCAGAGAGTATGGCTGGTTTGAAGGCACAGTCGATAAGTCAATATCTGAAGCAAAGGGAGTGTTTGGGGGGATCAGAACAACCTTGCCAGGCTCCAGGTAGATTGTCTTATTGTACACAACCCATGCACGTCCTGAACGGTTCCAGTACAGACGCCAGTAAGGAAAGGACATCTGCTGGCTTTTCCACTCGGCCATCCACCAATACCTGCAGCACAAAAGCCTGGGAAGCACTTCCTGAAATTCCTGAATTCTGCCGGAGGGATCTCCTTCGGGGGGTATTTCCTGGAACCTGAACATACCTTCAATGTTTATTTTGTACACAAATCTAGGAGATTTTTCCATTTCTATGGTTTACTTTCCTTTCTATCTTGCAATCCTATCCACTGAGGGAGATGAAGGCAACAGGAAAGGGATTCAATTGTATTGCCGTAGATATGGGGGCTGGCAGCATCCGTGTGATGCTTGGTTCGCTCGGTGAGGGCGTCATAAGCCTGAAGGAGATTCACCGTATCGACAATGAGATTCAGGTGGAGGAAGGTCGGGATACCTGGAACATGGAGAAGATAGTTGGGGAGATCAGGTTTGGGATATCAAAGGCCATTGAAGCATCGGAGAATGCTCCTGAAAGTATTGGAGTCGATGCATGGGGGGTGGATTATGTCTTGCTTGATGCACACGGTGAACTGGTGGAAACCCCGGTGGCATATCGGGACAAGCGCACCGAGGGGATGCAGGAGAAGTGGCTTTCTATGATGTCAGACTCCGAAACCTTCACACGTACGGGCATCAATTTTTATGTATTTAATACCCTGTTTCAATTGCTTTCCACCAAAGGCAGCAAAGCACTTCAACGAAGTACAAAGATTCTGTTTGTACCCTGCTACATCTCCTATCTTTTGTCGGGAAAGGCCCTCAACGAGCTTACCATCGCTTCCACCTCGCAGATGCTGGACGTGAATGGGGATCAGTGGGACCATGAAATTCTGGATAAACTGGGGCTGGAGGAAGGCAAACTGGGGAAGGTCATTGAACCAGGGACCTTGCTGGGGCAGGTTGTTTTGCCTGAGGCCAGGGACATCCGGATGGAAAGTGTGGCCGTCTGCGGTCACGATACAGCCTGTGTGGTGGCGGCTCTACCGGTGGAAAATCCCTCTTATGCATATATTTCGGCTGGTACCTGGTGCATTGTGGGAGTAGAGTCGGTGCGGCCATTGATCAGTGAAAAGGCCAGGCAACTGGGAATTACCAACGAAAGGGGCTATGGTAATAGCTACCGGTCCCTGAAAAATATTGTGGGACTGTGGTTGCTGCAGGGATTGAAAAAATCGCTGTCAGCCGATATTTCCTATGCACAGATGGAGGAGATGGTGAATGAAGAAGTGGATATACAGCAAGTCATAGATCCTGACGATCCCCTGTTTTACAATCCGGCCAGGATGAAGGATGCCTTTGACGACTATTATGAGAAGACGGGACAAACGCAGCCCCATCGTTTCAGCGATTACCTTCGCAGCGCCTATGATAGCCTCTGTTTCTCATTCAGGTTCCACATTGAGCAGCTGGAAGAGCTTTCCGGGAACAATATTGAGGTACTCCACCTGGTGGGAGGCGGAAGCCAGTCGGACTACCTGTGCCAGCGTGTGGCCACCATATGCGGTCGGGAGGTGATCTCCGGCCCGGTGGAAGGAGCCACCATGGGAAATATAGTGATTCAGGGAATTGCCCTGGGAAAAATCAGCAATCTTAAGGAAGGAAGAGCCCTGGTGAAGCAATCCTGCCGCGTCAAAAACTATGCACCGGGCTCTGTAACTGCGAGTTTGGAAGAACGATACAAGAAATACTTAACCATAAAAACATAAAACAGCATGAGTGCAAAAAGATTGATTGGACAGGCCCCTAAAGTGGGCATCAGACCTACCATTGACGGCAGATTGGAAGGCGTCAGAGAATCGCTGGAAGAGCAGACCATGCTTATGGCCAGGAGTGCTGCAGCATTAATTGAGTCGAACCTGAAGCATGCTGACGGATCCAAGGTGGAGTGTGTGATCGCCGATACTTGTATAGGCGGCGTGGCTGAAGCAGCCGCCACTGCTGACAAATTCGCCCGTGCAGGAGTGGGAGTGAGTCTGACCGTTACCCCATGCTGGTGCTATGGCAGTGAAACCATTGATATGGACCCGCTCTTGCCCAAGGCCATCTGGGGATTCAACGGGACCGAACGTCCCGGAGCCGTGTACCTGGCAGCTGCCCTGGCAGGCCATAACCAGAAAGGCTTACCTGCTTTTGGGATTTACGGACAGGATGTGCAGGATTCTGGCGATACCGACATTCCCGGGGACGTGAAGGAGAAGATACTCACCTTTGTCAGGGCTGGACTGGCTGTGGCCACCATGAAGGGGAAATCTTACCTCTCCATGGGAAGCGTTTCTATGGGCATTGCCGGTTCCATCGTGGACGCCGATTTCTTTGAAGATTACCTGGGAATGCGCTGCGAGTATGTGGATATGTCGGAGTTTACCCGGAGAATCGAAGAAGGCATCTTCGATCCGGAAGAATTGACCCTTGCCAGCGATTGGATCAAAAAGAATTGCAAAGAAGGCAAAGACTATAATCCCGAAGAAATACAAAAATCGGACGAGAAGAAAGCCGAGGAATGGGAGTTTGTGGCCAAGATGGCCCTCATTGGTCGCGACCTGATGGTGGGCAATCCCAAATTGAAGGCTTTGGGCTTTGGGGAGGAAGCACATGGACATAATGCCATTGCCGCTGGTTTTCAGGGCCAGCGCCAGTGGACCGACCATTTTCCCAATGGGGACTTTATGGAGGCAGTTCTTTGCTCTTCCTTTGACTGGAACGGCATTCGTCAGCCCTATATGCTGGCCACCGAAAATGACAGCCTGAACGGAGTGGCCATGTTGTTCGGGCACCTGCTTACGGGAGCAGCCCAGGTATTCAGCGATGTACGTACCTACTGGAGTCCGGAAGCAGTGAAGCGGGTGACAGGTTTCGAGCTGACCGGCGATGCCAAAGACGGATTCATTCACCTGATAAACTCGGGACCCTCAGCACTGGATGGCTCGGGAGAACAAAAAATTGATGGTTCCCCGGCCATGAAACCCTGGTTTGAAATCACGGAGGATGAAGCCCAGGCCTGCCTGGACAATACCACATGGGGAGCAGCCGATATAGGATATTTCAGGGGAGGGGGATTCTCTTCCACCTTCAACACTAAGGGGGGTATGCCTATCACCATGAGCCGGATCAATATCATCAAAGGCCTGGGTCCTGTGCTGCAAATAGCAGAAGGTCATACCATCGACCTTCCTGAGGAAGTACACCACACACTTACCGAACGGACCAATCCCACCTGGCCAACCACCTGGTTTGTACCCAGGCTGACCGGGGAGGGGAACTTCAAGGATGTCTACTCGGTAATGGCCAACTGGGGAGCCAATCACGGAGCTTTCTCCTACGGGCACCTGGGTTCACAGCTGATGGCCCTGGCTGCCATTCTTCGCATCCCGGTCTGCATGCATAATGTTCCTGAGGAACAGATATTCAGACCCAGTTCCTGGTCAGCTTTTGGAATGGACAAAGAAGGGGCAGATTACCGGGCTTGTGAGACATACGGACCAGTTTACAGATAATAGTATTACCATGAAAATCCAAACAAGATGAAACGAAAGGTATTAAGTACCCTGTTGCTAGCCCTGTTGTGCCAGGTCACATTTTCCCAAAAGCTTATTTGGGATGAAACTGAAGCTCAAAAAGAAGAGCGATTGGCCTGGTGGACCGAGGCTCGTTTTGGAATGTTTATTCACTGGGGATTGTATGCCCAGGCCGCACGTCATGAATGGGTGAAAAGCCGGGAGTCGATCTCTGATGAAGATTATCAGAAGTACTTCGAATTATTTAATCCGGATCTTTTTGATCCCGCTGAGTGGGCAAAGAAAGCAAAGGCTGCCGGAATGAAATACGCGGTCATTACATCCAAGCACCATGAAGGATTCAATATGTTTAAGTCGGAATACACCGATTATAACATCATGAATACGCCTTATGGGAAAGATATAATCAAAGAGTGGGTAGATGCATTTCGAGCAGAGGGTCTGGGAATAGGGTTTTATTATTCATTAATAGACTGGCATCATCCTGAATACACCATCGACCGGATCCATCCCCAAAGAGCAAAATCAAAGGAAGAGTATGATGAATTGAATAAGGATCGGGATATGAGTATTTACCGTGAGTACTTACACAACCAGGTGCGTGAGATATTGACCAATTACGGGAAGCTTGATATTCTCTGGCTCGATTACTCCTTTCCTGGCGAATTCGGCAAAGATCACGATGATTGGGGCTCAGTGGAGTTACTGAAGATGGTACGCGAACTTCAACCCGAAATCATTGTAAATGATCGCGCTGACCTGAAGGACTACAGGGGTGGCTGGGATTTTACCACTCCCGAGCAATACAAGGTTCAGAAATGGCCTGAAATTAACGGTGAAAGAATACACTGGGAAACCTGTCAGACCTTCTCTGGTTCCTGGGGATATTATCGTGACGAATATACTTGGAAGGACACCAAGCAATTGCTGGTACTTCTGATCGAATCAGTGAGTAAAGGAGGAAACTTATTGCTGAATGTGGGTCCCACAGCAAGAGGAACATTTGATCAGCGCGCCGACCATGCATTATCTGAAATGGGGAAGTGGATGAAATACAACAGCCGTTCCATCTACAGCTGCACACAGGCCCCTGATGAATTTACTGCGCCGGATAATACCCTTTTGACCTACAATCCAGAGACTAACAGGCTTTATATCCACCTGCTTGATTACCCCATGAAAAATTTTCTTTTAAAGGGTTATGGGGACAAGGTAAAGTACGCCCAGTTATTGCATGATGCTTCCGAAGTAAAAATGGGAAAACCGCATGGATATGGGATGCGGGAAGAAAGCAGTGAAAAGGATATTAACCTCTTGCTGCCAGTAAACAAACCTGATGTTGAGATTCCGGTGATTGAGTTGTTTCTGAAATGAAATCCGGACTTGGACTCTTCTTTGCTTTGCTTTCCACTGTAATACTTTTCATCAGTTGTGAAAAGCAGCAAAAACAGGCAAATTTCCTTTTTGTACTGGTGGATGACCAATCTCCTTTCGATTTTAAGTTTTATGATTCTACATCGATTTTAGAAAGTCCGGTTATTGATCAGCTTGCCCGGGAAGGAATGGTTTTCGAGAGTGCACGCCATATGGGAGCCTGGTCTGGTGCTGTTTGTACGCCATCCCGTCACATGATTATGTGTGGGCGTACCCTATGGAATTTACCTAGCTATGGGAATCAATTTATTAATCCCACCTGTCCTGATAGTCTTGAATTACAAACCATAGGAGCAGTTTTTAACAGAGCCGGGTACAGTACCATGCGCACATGTAAAGACGGAAACTTCTATGCTGCAGCCAATAAGCAATTTACAATAGTACATGAAGCGGCCAAGAGAGAAGGTACAGAATC
>Ga0316191_10001294_pt1 | contig 17441 bp, 16 predicted proteins | sample Eddworburr2cm_MG_FD_204928 | JGI IMG/M metagenome (GOLD analysis project Ga0316191, IMG submission 204928) | Coastal sediment microbial communities from Maine, United States - Eddy worm burrow 2 cm | ecosystem: Environmental > Aquatic > Marine > Coastal > Sediment | place: USA: Maine...
CACCCGTCCGCCACTCGACGCCTGGAAGCAAGCTTCCATCGTTTCCGTTCGACTTGCATGTGTTAGGCATGCCGCCAGCGTTCAATCTGAGCCAGGATCAAACTCTTCAGTTTAAAGCTTTGAGCTTCATCTAAAGACGTGATCCTAAACTTAATTACAAATTAAACTTAGGTATTCACGTTTGATATTGCCAATGCAAAATCTAACGCGAGCACCCACACAAATTATCTGTATTTAGTTGTTAAAGAACGATCCCCACTAGGCAGAAGCAATAACCACTTTCGCGAGGCAGCCCACAATTATACAGGCCAAACGGGAAAAATTAACAGCCCGGGCCTGTTTGGTACTTCTAATTGGAGGTTCGCTGAAGGACACCGTACCTGCAGCGGACGGGCATTATAGCGGCGAATGGCCGCCCGTCAACACCTAATCAGAACATTTATTTCTTTTCCGCCCGACGGATGCCGGATCTGACTATTTTTCTATTATATTCAGCAACTTCCCTTGCCGAGAAATTCTATTTTAAAGACTCACGCCATTGCTTGTAGTCGCTCGATGCCAGCAGTTGCGCGTAGCTCTTGTCGCGTTGCAGAAATTCCGGGCTGAGATCGTAGCCAAATTCGTTCTGCAAAGTCTTCAAAGCCTCTATTGCGGCAGCAAAGTCCGCCAATTCCGCGCGAGCTTGCAGCGATGACCACCAGGCCAGCTCGAGGCCCGGCTCTCGTTTGGTCGCCTTTTCCGCATACGCGACGGCCTCTTCCGGATTACCCAACACCAGTGCAGTCGCAGAAAAGCGGGCATCCATCGCCGCATCTTCGACTCCAAGCCGCTTTGACAGCAGTTGCAGCGCCTGCATTGCCTCCTCGTATTTTCGGGACGGGAAGTAATAGTCGAGCAGCATCAGCGAATAGAGCGGTTCGTCGGGATAGGCATTGGCCAAAATTCCTACTGCGGCGATCATTTTGCGGCGCTGCCGCGTGGCCCTTGCGAGCTGCGCCGTCGTAACAACGACGATTTTCTGTCTTTGAAAGCGTGCTGACATGTCATCTCGAATCTTCAGATAACGATCCAGACTGCGGTCACGCACAGCCTTCAGCAACTCCGCAAACTGAAACATCTCGCGGTCGGTGGGATTGGGGATATCGATCAGCTTACGCATCGCAGATCTACTTGGTGCGCCCATGACCAGGTAGACGCCGACACTTTCGGAAAAACGATCGCTCGAAAGAAAGTCGATCCAGTCGACGATAACGACACGTCCAGCCTCGTTAAGGCGCAATTCGTATTCGTGGTACCTGAATGTGAATTTATCCTCGTCAAAGCGAACAACCGCCCGCCCGCGGTCGTTTCGCGACTCGACGCCAAGCAGCGTTGCTCGCATGCCGCTGTCTGGCGCATCAAATCCGGATTTAATGAGTGACTCGAGCGAGTATTCGTAACTCTCGGCGAAACTCTTTTTCACTTTCGGATCAATCAGGCGCAGACCATAGATACGGTCGAGCATGTCGGCTTTATCTATGGCAGCGAGAAAAGCGCGGAAGGAGCCTGCATTGAGGTCACCGACGATCGCTTCCATTCCTGAACGAAACGCTGCTTGCCTGGCAAGCTCTGCTTGTTCCGCCGCTTCTCTCGTCTCGGCATGAGCAACCGCCAGCAAGTGAATCATTGCCGCGACAACTATCAGGAGTTGGTTTCGTATCTTCACTTGCTTGACCCCGACTTACATTCAGCTCAGGCTGACACGAGCAAATTTGCGCTTGCCAACCTGATATACAGATGTATTTCCGGCCTCGATCTCCAGGTCACGATCCTCAACGCGGACACCATCAATCCGGACTGCGCCCTGCTTGATCATCCTGAACGCCTCAGATGTACTGCTGACGAGCCCGGCCTCTTTCAACAAATGGCCAATTCCGAGCCGTCCGTCCCTGCCCTGCAGGCTCACTTCCGGCATCTCCTCCGGCATGGCGCCTTGCTGAAAACGCGCCACGAACTCGTCTTTTGCGGCGACGGCAGCCGCCGCGCTATGAAATCGCTCGACAATCTCTTGCGCCAATTCAAATTTTGCATCACGAGGATTCAACCCTTCGTCGACACGCTGCTTCAGGCCATTAACATCATCGAGTGTCCGGAAGCTCAAAAGTTCGAAATATCGCCACATCAAAACATCGGATATCGACATGATTTTGCCGAACATCTCACCCGGAGCATCGGTAATACCAATGTAGTTGCCCAATGACTTGGACATCTTCTGCACACCGTCCAGACCCTCCAATAACGGCATGGTCATGACAATCTGTGGCTCTTGCCCGAAGTCCTGCTGCAATTGCCTGCCCACCAGCAAATTAAATTTCTGATCTGTGCCGCCTAACTCTACGTCAGCTTTTAGCGCTACCGAGTCATAACCCTGCACGATTGGATACATAAATTCATGAATCGAAATTGGCTGGCCGCCGGTATAACGCTTGTTAAAATCATCTCGCTCGAGCATGCGCGCGACAGTGTGATGCGACGAAAGCTTGATAAGGCCGGCCGCATCCATTTTGCCCATCCAGCGCGAATTGAAGTCAACCCGGGTGGCCTTCTCGTCGAGAATTTTGAATATCTGGGACTCGTAGGTTGCGGCGTTGGCCTTGATTTCCTCGGGCGACAACGGCGGACGCGTGGCGTTCTTGCCGGAAGGGTCACCAATCATGCCTGTGAAGTCACCAATCAGAAATACGACTTCGTGGCCGAATTCCTGGAATTGCCGCATCTTGTTAATAAGTACCGTGTGACCAATATGCAGGTCAGGCGCGGTCGGATCGAAGCCCGCTTTGATGATCAAAGGCCGATTCTTCTTGAGTTTCGCCTCAAGACCGTTCTCAGGCAGTACCTCATCGCTTCCGCGCACGAGTTCCTGCAGCTGTTCTTTAATGGATGTCATTCACTTTTTCCAATCACCGTTGTCGGCCGCCAGGGCAGTTCATAAGACGCCTCGCCGCCCTGCACGGCTGCGGAACTGTAGCATTCTGGAGGCGCGATGAAAGCCCATATGTGGCAACTCGAAAGAAAACTGTTTAACACCATGACTTATAACACTTTTCTTTGACCTCTTTGAAGCGTCACGGTAGAGTAGCGGCATTCCAAATAGCGGGGACCCCGACTTGCACCGCCCAGTCAGTCCACTTCTGCATGACTACAAGTCGTCCGGTGCACCAGCGCCCAAGAAATCCAAGGCCGTGCAGTGGTTTGTTGTCGGTCTCGGACTGCCGCTACTCGGCCTTGCCCTGATCACCGCAGTCGACTCGCCAAGAGAGATCGCCCCTCAGTCCGTGACACCGACGATGAGCGCCAGCGCCGGCGCTGAAGTTGCGATTGATGAGCTCCGTGTTGAGCCAGTCATATACACGGGCGAACCGCTGGTACTGGCCCCGCCACCAGAATACGAAACCTTAAAATTGACTATTCGTTCCGGCGATACAATGGATCAGTTGTTTCGCAAACATCAACTCGATATTAGTCACTTGGCTGCTATTGCCCAGCTCAAGGAGGCCGGCCAGCAGTTTCGCAAGATCAAACCCGGCGATGTATTTGAGATTACGCATGACGACGGCCAGCTCGTCAGCATGTACTCAGAATTAAACCTTACGAGCGCGCTGCAGGTTGATCGTCAGGAAGCCGGGTTCACAGCAAAGGTCATCGAACGACCCATCGAAAAGCGGAAGCGACACGCCTACGGCGTTATCGAAAGCTCCTTGTACGAAAGCGCGGCAGCAACCGGCCTGTCTGACAAACTCATTATGAACATCGCCGGCATCTTTGCCTGGGATGTCGACTTCGTTCTCGATATCCGTAGTGGCGATAATTACTACGTGCAGTATGAGGAAATCTGGCAGGACGGTGAATATGTTACCGACGGTGAAATCGTGGTGGCCGAATTCAATAACAATGGCCGGCGCAGTCAGGCGATTCGATTCATCGATGACTCAGGCCGTTCTGACTATTTCACGCCGGACGGACGCAGCGTACGCAAGGCATTCCTGCGCTCGCCGGTGGACTTTCGAGTGAGCTCATCGTTTAACCCCAACCGGCGTCATCCGGTGCTGAAGACGGTTCGCCCGCACCGCGGTACCGACTATGCTGCACCGAGTGGGACTCCGATCAAGGCTTCGGGCGATGGCAAAGTTATTTTTCGTGGCGTGAAATCAGGCTACGGCAACGTCGTCATTCTGCAACACGGCGGAAACATTACGACGCTGTACGCCCATATGTCGAAATTCGCGTCCAAGGTGCGTGTCGGCACGCGCGTGCGGCAGGGCCAGACGATCGGTTATGTCGGTAAGACCGGCCTCGTTACGGGCGTGCATCTGCACTATGAATATCGGCTTAATGGTGTGCACCGCAATTCGCGGACCGTCAAACTTCCGCAGGCCGACCCGATTGCAAGCAAGTACCGGGAACGATTTCTCGCGTCTGCAGCACCCCTCCTCAAAGAACTTGAACAGTTCAAGAATACCCAGCTGGCGTCAGTTGCACAGCACAGCAACAACTAGCAACGGCAACCACAATGGGTGACATATACATCGGCTTGATCTCGGGCACGAGCATGGACGGTATCGACGCCGCGCTGGTTCGATTCGGAGACGCATCTCTCGATATCCTGCAAACCCACGAACACGAGTATTCCGCCGCTCTGCGCGAGCGGCTGTCTGCCGCAATACTCGACTCAAGTATCGCAACACTGGCAGATGTCGCATCGTTGCATAGAGATGTCGGCGAAAGTTTTCGCGATGCTGCGAAGGTGCTGCTCAAGAATGCAAATGTTGATGCCGCAGTAGTAAAAGCGATCGGTAGCCATGGCCAGACAGTAAGGCACGAACCCAATATTGAAAGACCGTTCTCATTGCAGATCGGTGATCCTGAAATAATTGCAGAAGGTACCGGCATCCGCACAATCGCCGATTTTCGTACGGCTGACATTGCTCAAGGCGGGCAGGGTGCTCCGCTTGCGCCGGCATTCCATGAGTGGTTGTTTCGTCAAGCAGGGACAAGCCGCGTCATCTTGAATATCGGCGGCATCTCAAATGTCACTGTTCTGGCTGCCGACGGTGCTGCAACGACTGGATTTGATACAGGTCCCGGCAACACTTTGATGGATGCATGGTGTCGCAGGATTCAAAATGAAGCTTTCGACCGGAATGGTGCGTGGTCGGCAAGTGGCAGCGTAAACGAGGATCTGCTGCAGCGATTGCTAGCCGATTCATATTTCGCTGCCGCTGCGCCGAAGAGCACCGGCTTTGAGTACTTCAACCTTGAGTGGCTCGATCGCCACGATCTTCACGGCATCGACGCAGCAGATATTCAGGCAACTTTGTCTGAATTGAGTGCGGTTAGCATTGCCGATGCGATCCGCAGCTGCCTGCAACATGAGTGCGAAGTGCTCGTTTGTGGTGGTGGTGTCCATAATATTGAATTGATGCGGCGGCTCGCCGCCGCTTTGCCAGGGTTCAATGTACAATCGACAGCGTCCGCCGGTCTTGACCCAGACTGGGTCGAAGCCGCTGCATTTGCGTGGCTCGCGATGCGCACTACCCTGGGGCTCCCGGGTAATTTGCCTTCAGTAACTGGCGCGAAGCGCGCGACAGTTCTCGGTGCCACTTACAATGCAACCCGCTGATCAATACATCAACCGCGATCTTAGCCAGTTCGAGTTCAATAAACGCGTACTGGCTCAGGCACTGGACCCAACGGTGCCGCTGCTTGAGCGCTTGCGGTTTCTTTGTATCACCTGCACCAATCTTGACGAGTTTTTTGAAATTCGCGTGGCCGCTCTTAAACAGCGCATAGAGATTGGCGCTCCCGCGCAAGGACCCGAAAAACTATCTGCGCAGCAAATATTCGACGCTATACGGCACGACATGCTGGAAGTCGTACAACAACAGTATGAATTACTGAACAAGGTACTGTTCCCACAACTCACTGAAGCCGGCGTGCAATTCCTGCAAAGCAGCGAATGGAACAGCGAGCAGCGGGATTGGCTGCGGGACTACTTTCGTGAGCAGGTCGTACCGGTGCTCACGCCTTTGACATTCGATCCATCAAGGCCGTTTCCGCGCGTTCTGAACAAGAGCCTGAATTTCATTATTCGCTTACGCGGTAAAGATGCTTTTGGCCGTCGGCGCCATCGTGGCATGGTGCAGGCGCCACGGTCATTGCCGCGCGTTATTCGACTGCCGGAGCACCTGAGCAACCCCGGGTGCCACCAGTATGTGTTTCTCTCCTCAATTATTCGGGTGCACGTAGCCGAGCTATTTCCAGGACTGGACGTCGATGGCTGCTATCAGATCCGCGTTACGCGCAACAGTAATCTGTACGTGGATGACGAGGAAGTCAGTGATCTCGTGCACGCGCTCGAAGGCCAATTAGCTGCAAGCCGTCATGGCGCTGCTGTTCGACTCGAGGTCAGTCATGAATGTCCTCAGGACCTGCAGGAGTTTCTGCTTGATCATTTCGGCCTCGCCGAACATGACATGTACCTCGTGGATGGACCGGTCAATTTGAATCGCTTGTCGACTGTTTGCGATATTGAAGATCAGCCCGGACTCGTCTATCCGCCGTTCGTACAAGGCTTGCCTGAAGAATTGCTTGGCAGCGACAATATTTTCTCCCTGCTGGCAAAAAAGAACATTCTATTGCACCACCCCTATCAGTCTTTCGCGCCAACCATTGATTTCATCAGCACCGCATCGACAGACCCGGACGTTCTCGCGATAAAAATTACCTTGTACCGCACCGGAGCCGAGTCACCGATTGTCAACCAACTGGTAATCGCTGCCAAATCAGGCAAGGAAGTCACTGTCATCATCGAGCTAATGGCGCGTTTTGACGAAGCAGCGAATATTTCTCTGGCAAACCGCTTGCAGGAAGCAGGGGCGCACGTCGTGTATGGCCTGGTCGGCTACAAGACACACGCCAAAATGACGCTGGTCGTGCGCCGGGAGTCCGGGAAACTCGTGCGCTATGTGCACCTTGGTACCGGCAACTATCATCATGCCACGACCCGCATTTACACCGACTATGGCTATATGAGCAGCAGCCAGCGGCTTGGCGAAGACGTGCACAAGCTATTCATGCAGCTAACAAGCCTCACCGAGTGGAGTGACATGTCACGAATGCTCGCGGCGCCGTTCAACCTGTACTCCTCATTACTGGAGAAGATCAAACGGGAGGCAGATAACGCGCGCGCCGGAAAAGACGCCCGTATCATCGCAAAAATAAACTCCCTCAATGAGCAGGGCATTATCGATGCCCTTTACGAGGCATCCGGCGCCGGCGTAAAAATCGATCTTATCGTCCGCGGCATTTGCGCATTACGTCCTGGCGTTGCGGGTCTATCGGAAAATATCCACGTTCGCTCCATCGTCGGGCGCTTCCTCGAGCACTCGCGCGTCTACTATTTTCTCAACAATGGCAACGAAGAGTTTTATTGCGCCAGCGCCGACTGGATGGAGAGAAATCTGCTACGCCGCAACGAGTCGTGCTTCGAGATTCGCCAAAAACGTATGACGGAACAGATTCGTGCTGACCTTGAGTTATTCCTGGCCGACAATGCACAAGCATGGGTATTGAACGGTGACGGCAGTTATGAACGCCTTGTTCCAGGCGAAGGCGAGGAACGCGTATCGGCGCAGGAGACATTCCTGCAAACACTGGCCTTACCTAGTTAAAGTCGAGCGTGTAGCCGACAGTGGCAAGATATTGCACTTCGCGTTCAAGGTCAGCAACGGTTAATGGATTCGCCTCGAGCCAGGATGAATCGAACACCAGTGCTAACGATGTTTCATTGACCGAAAGGGCGACTGCAGGCAATTCGACCGTGCTTCGACTTCTATTCAACAGCACGGCAAGCCTGAGCAATATCGCAAGTTGCAGCGCTTGCTTGCGCCAGTCGCGCGGCAGCAGCTTCTGAAATCCCGTGTTGATTTGGTAACGCTGACTACCAATCAGAAAAGCAAGAAAACGCTGCTCCGCGCGAGGAAACCCTGGCAGGTCGGCATGTTCTGCAATGTATGCGCCGTGCCGCTGAAATCCATCATGCGAGATATCGAGGCCGATCTCATGCAGCCTGGCAGACCATTCCAGCATGTGCGCGCTCAAGGAATCATTGAGCTGCCAGCGTTCGGCACACTGCGACAGCAACGAATTTGCGGTGCCAACCACTCGGGCCGCCTGACTCGAATCAACGTTGTAGCGCGCCGCCAAAGCGGCAACGCTGCGCTCGCGCGCGTCTTCGTGCTGCAAACGACCTAACAGGTCATAGAGCAAACCCTCGCGCAAGGCACCATCGGACACCTGCAGTTCGCTGACACGCAAGACACTTAGAAGCTCCGCCAGAATGGCAAGGCCACCGGGCCATACCTGTGCCCGCCGTTCCGACAACCCGGGGAGCGATATGTCGGCCACGTTGTCGAATTCCAGGACTTTCTCGATGAGTTGGTTGAGTGCCGTCGGAGTCAGGACATGTGAGTCGATGAAGCCCAGTTGCGTAGCGACATCTTCAGTTGCACGAATGGTTCCCGATGTACCGATCGATTCGACATCGTCGACACCTCTGAAAAATGACTTTACCGGGCGCAGCTCAAGTCTTGCGGCAAGTCGCGCGCCGGCGAATGCTTCTGCTGTGATGTTTCCATTGGGGAAGAATCGTTCGGTTATGGAAACGCAGCCGAGGTGCACGCTTTCGAGAGCGCGCGGCTCCAAACCCATCCCGAGAATCAGTTCAGTGCTACCGCCACCGATATCCATAACCAGGCGCAGACCGGCATGCGGCGGCAAGCTTTGGCTCACACCGGCGTAGATCAGGCGCGCTTCTTCGAGCCCAGAGATAATTTCAATGGGATGTCCAAGCGCGGCCTCGGCTTCTGCCATGAAGCCGGTGTCTTCACGGGCTCTGCGAATGGTGCTCGTGCCGGCAGCGCGAACATTGGCGGCCTGCATATTGCGTAGACGCTCACCAAAGCGCGACAGACAATCGATGGCGCGGGCGCGCGCATCCGCGGATAGATCGCCCGATTCGGACAAACCTTCCGCAAGACGCACCGTTTCGCGAATTCGATCGATGATGGTGAGCTGCCCATGGCGCAGCTCACCGACGATCATATGAAAACTATTGGAACCAAGGTCAACGGCGGCGATGACCTCTGTGGGGGGATCACGTGGAGAAGGATGACCCACAACCGCAGGTTGTTGTTGCGTTCGGGTTGCGGATGATGAATTGCGCACCCTTCAAATCTTCCTTGTAGTCAATTTCAGCGCCCATCAGATATTGAACGCTCATCGGATCAATCACAAGTTTGACGCCCTGGTTGACGACTTCGCTGTCGCCTTCCTCAACATTTTCATCGAAGGTAAATCCATATTGAAATCCCGAACATCCTCCGCCAGAGATAAATACCCTGAGCATCAGCGCCGGATTTCGCTCTTCTTCGATCAATTCACCGACCTTGCTCGCGGCAGCGTCCGTAAACACAACGGGTGGCGGCATGGCTGGTATTTCAGTAATCGATGTTTCCGATTGCATTATTTTGTCCTTAGACGTTGACTACTATTATGATTCGGCCGCAATAGCCGCCGATTCATCAATTCGTATCGTTTGTTCGAGTAATGGCACCTGACCTTCAGGCTGATGGACCAGCTTACCGTTTATTTCGGCGCCAATGGCCATTTCAATCAAATTGTAATACACATTTCCAATGACCCGCGCAGTCGGCCCAAGTTCCACGCGTTGTGCAGCACAGACATCGCCGCGTACGATGCCGTGCAAAACGACGTACGGCACGGTGACTCCGCCTTCGACAGTGCCATCCTCGCTCACGCTGAGCGCCGAATCGGTCCCCAGGTCGGCGCTGACATTGCCTTTAACCGTGCCGTCTACGTGGCAGCCGCCGAGAAAGTGCAGGTCCCCACTCACCTTCGTATTGTGACCGACCAGCGTATCTACGACAGTATGCCTGCGTTGCTTACGACCAAACATGTAATTCTCCAAAATGCCGCTACTGCGGCGTCAACCAGGACTTGTCGTCCAGGCGTAGCTTGCCTCAATACTATCGATCGAGCGCGTTTTCGAGCGTACCTCGATGGTAATTTCTTCGGGCGTGAATCCATCCGGCAGAACGATTTCTTTATCGAAACCCTGGAAATAGCGAAACGAGAACGGCCAGCTCGTAGCCGATTCCTCTGGCACCAACTGCGAGAAACTATAGCTGGCTTCGGTGCCTTCCTCCTCTCCCGCGACCGTCAGGCTGACATCACCCGTAACCTTCTTGTCATGTTTGAGCGACTGCACGAGCACTAGTCTGACATTGTAAGCCCGTTCGGACTGACCGCGGCTGAGCCGCATATCCTGCACCCGCAACCCGGCCGAACCATCAGTGGGAGATACAATGCCGCGATAGAACGAGATGGCGTCAGTCTGCTCCTGAATCTTGTCCTGCAACGCACTCAGGCTGAGTTCGACATCTTTGTAGGCCGCCCGATCGATATCGCGATGCGTTTCGAGCAGGGCAACCTCTTGATTGAGTTCTGCGATGACGTTTTCAAGACCCGCGATTTGATCTTCATATGCCTGGCGCTCGACGCCCGCCTCGACGATGTTGTAATTAGCCTGAATTCGACCAAATTCGAACACGAGGTAGGCGAAAATAACGACCACTGCAGCCAGACCAACCCGCATCATTACGATGCGACTACGGCTGTGTAGCTGTAATGGTGAATGTCTTGCCATGCATGCGGCCCTGTGCGGAAAGGCGTTATGTTACGCGGTGACCCGCCCAGTTAGAAGTGCAGCACGTCACGAAACGGGATCGCCAATATCCTTGTCGAACACCGCGCGCCAACGCTTTGGCCACCAGCGTGGCCGTGGCGGCAAGCCGGCTGGATAGACCGACGAGCCCAGTTCATGCAGGGCGCTGGCGTAGACGCGCCGTTTGAAATAGATCACTTCATTGACAGGCCGCCAGAAATCAACCCAGCGAACCCGGTCGAATTCGGGCGTATCGCACAAATCGAAGCGAATACGTTCCGTGGAAGACAGCAGCCGCAGCATGAACCAGCGTTGCTTCTGGCCAATACACAGGGGTTTGCTATGACGGCGCACAAATTTGTCGGGCAGGCGATAATGCAGCCAATCCACGGTCACGCCGAGAACTTCAACATCGTCCCTGTCGAGACCGACCTCCTCGCGGAGTTCTCGGTACATTGCGTCTTGGGGATCTTCATCAACCAACATGCCGCCTTGCGGAAACTGCCAGCCCTTTCTACCGAGCCGGCCTGCCAGCATCAGCTTGCCGTCACCATTCGCCAGGATAATACCGACGTTGGCGCGAAATCCTTCTGCGTCAATCCAGTCGTTGCTCATTGCAACCGATATGAAAACTTTAACTGCCTTTAACTTTACACCAATTCCGGGCATTGTCCGTGTCTACAATCACGTGCGCCGACAATTCTCCCGACCGGGCATTGTCATCGACTCGTTTTACGCAGGAGTTTCGCCTTGTCCAACTGGCGCCCAGGGGTGTTATTCACCGTGCTGCTGGCAGCCGCTGTGGCCGCACTGCTCACTGCGCTCGTTTCAGGTAGTGCGGATATCAGTATTGGTGAAACGTTAAATGCACTGTCAGGACACGCGTCCGAAAGCACGCAAGCCCTGATTCTCGATTTGCGATTGCCGCGCGCATTGTCGGCCTTCTCGGTCGGCGGTCTACTCGCTGTCGCGGGCGTATTGATGCAGGTCTTGCTGCGCAATCCCTTGGCTGAACCCTATATTCTCGGTAGCTCCGGGGGCGCAGCGGTCGCGGCCCTGCTCGCCATGATTTTCGGCCTGGGGAGTCTCGTCGTTGATCTCGCCGCCTTCGGCGGCGCAATGGCCGCTACCTTGCTGGTATTTTCCATCGCCCATGGCACTGGAAGCTGGGCTCCAGCGCGACTGCTGCTGACAGGGGTCGTGCTGGCCGCAGGTTTCAGCGCCGCGACCACATTACTGCTCGCTTTAAGCCCCGAGGAAAACCTGCGTGGCATGTTGTTCTGGCTGATGGGCGACCTCAGCTTCGCCTTCGAGCCTGGGCGAACTCTGGCCTTGCTGGCTTTGCTGGTGGTATCCGGGACATTGGCGGCGCGGCATTTGAACGTGTTATCACGCGGCGAGCTGCAGGCCGCCATTGTCGGTTTGCCGGTAACCGGGTTCCGCTATCTGGTATTCGCGGCGGCCGCTTTGGCGACTGCTTTGTCGGTCACATCGGTTGGTGTAATCGGCTTTATTGGTCTGGTCGTGCCACACTTGATACGGATCGTTGCCGGCAGCGATCATCGGATAGTCTTGCCCGCTTCAGCGCTGGCAGGGGGTACATTGCTGGTCATCGCGGACACACTGGCAAGAACGATTATGGCGCCACGTCAACTGCCTGTCGGCGCGTTAACGGCCGCAATCGGCGTACCGCTATTCCTGATTCTTATGAGCCGTAACCGGGAATCCCGCTAGCAGCCGTATTTCGGTGTGGACATCTTTCACCGAGTAGACGGTGGTCGGTTAATCCTGAGTTAATGAGTTAAAATAGCCACTTACAAGACTTGGCGTTAATCGACTCATGAAACAAATTCTCACCATCTGTGCCTTATTTCTGGTCCTGCTGCTCGCCATTGTGGGCTGCCTGACAATCTTCGATCTCATGGCGGTTGATACAGCTGTCGACGTCACTCTCAAATTTGGCGGCGTGATTTTATTGCTGGGAATTTGCGCTGCCCTGATTAAAGTCTTGATGGGCTCGCGAAAAGAACCGTAAAAGTCGCCCCCGAACAAGATCACATCGTGTTAACGATATCGAGCGCGCTCGGCCAGGAGTGCCGCATCACGCTGATACCAGGCGATCACCCCGACGTTTTTCTGCCCGGCCGTATCGATCGAGTCGAAGGTCGAAGCGGGCAGTTCCGCAATTAGCCATTCCACTAAAGCCAATGCGCCATCAGGATTATGTGCGTGCCGGCCAATGCCAATCCCATCAATTTCGACCGCAGCAGGCTGCGGTACGTGCACCAACAAGCCGGACTGCGCCGCGACACTAGCCGACGCGATACCGATATTGCAGGTGCCAGCATGAATCGCTTCGAGAACCTGCTCTTCTGACGTGAACACCGGCACTGCCAGGTTTTGCAGCCAGCCACGAACCACAATCTCGGCAGGCCGTACACCCAATTCATCAATCAGCATTACGATAAGGGCGCGGTTAATCTGCAGATCCGATGACGATAGACACAGCTCTCCTTTAAAACGTGGTTCTGCCAACACAGCAAAAGTCGTAGCGTCATCGACTTCGTTTTTGGCGCCGGTGATTATTGCGGCCGCAGTAAAACCCGTTGCAGCCCACAGCTTGTCGGCATCCCGGGTCCAGGATGGTGTACGCGCGACGACCAGTTCCGACGCAACAGGTCGCAACGCACCTTCTTCTGCCGCGCGCCAGACGCCAGTTACCGATTGGGTCATTAGAATATCTGCAGCGGGAATTACCGTGTTCTCAATAATGTCGTCCACGATATCGGTGGCAACACCGCGCCGGACAATTACGGGCACCCCGGTTGCATCGGTGTAGCGTTCGAGCTGCCGTCTGACCGCAGCGTCATCCTCAAATGCCACGTAGACAACGACCGGCGCCGCCGGTGGTGCAACCGTTGCGGTTTCGGGTGTTCGCTCACAAGCAGCTGATAGAACAGCCACCGCAAGTGCCGCAACCCAGGCTGTCAATCTGCGCATGGTTAGTCCTCGTTGACCGCAACCTGGTTTCGGCCGCAGGACTTCGCCTGGTACAAAGCGACGTCGGCGCGCGCAACAAGGGAGTCGCCAGTCGTCTTGAGATCCGTAGTCTCCGGGTCAGGCGAGATGCCGGCGATGCCAATCGACACGGTAATTGCTTCTTTTGCGCCATCAGGAAGTGTGTACTTCGACGCCGATACGGATTTACGTATACGTTCGGCCAGCAACACGCCGGAATCTTTGTTGGTGTCAGGCATCAGTACAACAAATTCCTCGCCGCCATAGCGAGCCGCGACATCGCTGGCGCGAACCTGGGAATCAATACGATTCGCCAGCTCCTGCAGGACCGCATCGCCGGCCGCGTGACCCCAATTATCGTTAACCCGCTTGAAATGGTCGACGTCCATCATCAGGCACACAAGATGTGTGCGATCACGCCGGGCACGGGCCAGTTCTTCATTGAGACGCACCTGCAGATAACGACGGTTGTGCCAACCGGTGAGCACGTCGGTAAAGCCGCTGCGCAGCAGGCGCGCGCGGTTGATGGTGTTGTCCACACAATACGACGCGATGATACCGAGATGCGCCAGAAAATCGGCGGCATGCGCGCGCGTAAATCGGGCAAGATCCTTGCTACCGAGATTAATACTACCGATCAAATTATTTCGATGCGTCAACGGAATCATCGCGACGCTTGCTAGCTGCGCCGATTGTGGAAATATGAGTTGGTGGTCGCAGGCCGCAAACGCTCCCAGCCATGGCTGACGCAACGCCACGTATTGCGGGGCGAGCCCGACCAATGACTCGACCATCAACAGTCCGGCAAACGTCTCCGCCGGTGCGCCGCCGGCCAGCAGCAAATGACGCACGTCATGATCCGGGTCGCACAGCACTACGGTGACTTGCTCCAGACCATAGCTCGCTCGCAGCCCATCGATCAGCTCCCGCAGCAGGGTCGCCAGGTCGTCAGCCTGCAGAAGACGCAATTCACGCTGCTGCGTGTGGTACATCTTTTCTTCATTGAGCGCGACCTCGGCAGTCAGTTTTTCCAGCTGCCGCTCGGTCGTCTCAAGACGCACCTCAAGATCATCCATTGTGCTTAACCGCGCAATGCCATGTACTGCTTGCCCTTTTCCATGAGCTCGACAAAACCCTCTTCATCTCCGGCTGCAACAACTTCGCGTATGCGAGTCGCCGCTTCACAAAGTGCATCGAGTGGGCCAAGACCGAACTTGTTCAGATTCTGAATTTCGAAATACAGGTGCGGGTTGTCCTGTGCAACAGCGGCCGATACCAGAAGCTGTGAATCGAACGTCGTCGATGACATACGCGCCAGTTTAGGTGCCGCTTCGCCGCTTTCTGCCAATGCCGTGAAAAACGCAATGTTGAGTGCGTGTGACAAGCCCAACACGTAGGCAATCAGCCGGTCGTGATCATCAAGCCCCATGTCCAGTTGTTCTACCATCGTCGCGCTAAAAAGTTCTTTCGCCGCTGCCGTCGCTTCCGTGGAACCCGCGTCGCAAAAAATCAGGTGGCGCCCCGAGAGCAATCGCGTGTCAGGACCATACATCGGATGTATTGACGTTACGCGACACCCCGCTCTGCTGAGCTCCGCAAGACCATCTATCAACGGCGTCTTTAGTGACCCGATATCGAATATAAGACCTCGTGGCTTAAGCACCGCCAGTTGCGCGAGAATTCTGCCGGAAACCGCCAGTGGCGCCGCAACGACGATGACATCGTAATCGACGCCGGCGTCGGCCCAGTTGCTGAAAAATCCAGGGCCGTCTGTAACGCTCGGATCAGCGATCGTCGTCGCAAATCCCTGTGATGTGAAAAAGTCCGCAAACCAGCCGCCCATCTTACCGGCACCACCGATAACCAGCACGCGCCGACCATCGCCCTTGCCTTCCGCGATCACACGATCCCGTTCCTGGCTGGCAAGCGATGATCGTATCAATTTGCGCAGCACATCCTCGGCAAGATCCGGATCCAGACCGAGTCCCTCGGCCTGTGCCCGCCCCATATCGAGCACGTCTTTTTCGCGAGCATAGTCGCGCGTTCCCTTGCCGGTACGATGCTTGCTGCGGCCTATTTCCGCCACCAGGCGCTCGCGTTCAGCGATGAGTTCTACAAGCTGTCGATCAACAGCAGAAAGCGTTTCGCGCAGGTCTTCAAGGCTCATTGGTTTCGTCAAACAGTTTCGCAAGGCTAGTGAATCTCTGTTTTACAGGAGACGCGCGCGACTCGGCAAGCCGCATCACGTTGTCGGTGGGCGTGCAATCGTGCGAATATCGCCCTGCGGAAATACTGACCACAAAAAGCGGAGCCAGATAACCAATGAAAACTCGTGCTGCAGTCGCCTGGGAAGCAGGCAAACCACTTGAAATCGAGATGCTCGACCTGGATGGACCGAAAGCCGGCGAGGTATTGCTGCGCAACGTCGCCACCGGCGTTTGTCATACGGATGCATTCACATTGTCAGGCGAGGATCCCGAGGGCATATTTCCGGCCGTGCTTGGTCATGAAGGCGGCGCTATTGTCGAGGAGATTGGCGAGGGGGTAACCTCCGTCAAGGTTGGTGACCACGTCATTCCGCTGTATACCCCCGAGTGTGGCGAGTGTAGTTTCTGCACCTCAGGCAAGACCAACCTCTGCCAAAAAATTCGCGTCACGCAGGGCCAGGGCCTTATGCCCGATGGAACATCGCGATTTTCGATGAATGGCAAGACCGTTTATCACTATATGGGTACCTCGACATTCAGCGAGTACACCGTCCTGCCCGAGATCTCAGTGGCCAAGATTCGCGAGGAAGCGCCGCTCGAAAAAGTCTGTCTGCTCGGCTGCGGCATCACCACAGGCATTGGCGCCGTATTGAACACTGCCAAAGTCGAGCCCGGCGCGACCGTCGCCGTCTTTGGTCTTGGTGGCGTTGGCCTGAGCGCAATTCAGGGCGCCGTAATGGCCAAGGCCAGTCGCATCATCGCCGTTGACATTAACCCCGGCAAATTTGAACTTGCGATGCAACTCGGTGCGACCGACACGGTCAACCCTAAAGACCACTCTGCGCCGATTCAGGAGGTCATCGTGGAGCTAACCGATGGCGGCGTCGATTATTCCTTCGAGTGCATTGGTAATGTAGACCTGATGCGCTCAGCACTGGAGTGCTGCCACAAAGGCTGGGGCGAATCGACAATTGTCGGTGTTGCCGGCGCCGGAAAGGAGATTTCCACGCGGCCCTTCCAGCTTGTTACAGGACGAGTCTGGCGCGGTACCGCATTCGGTGGCTGCAAAGGTCGCTCGCAATTGCCCGGCATGGTTGATCAATACATGAACGGCGACATCAAGATTGATGAATTCATTACCTACACGATGCCGCTCGAGGACATCAACAGGGCATTTGATCTGATGCACGAGGGCAAGAGCATTCGATCCGTCATTCACTTCTGATATTGCAATCCAGAACGACAGGCTCATGGCATGACCAAGGTAGCCGTCGCAACGACGTCTCAGCTTGCCGCTGACGGCGCAAAAGAGGTCGCACTGCGCGGCGGTAACGCCGTGGATTGCGCGCTGGCCGCTGCCCTGTTCACGATGAATACCGAGCCCGGCGTGTGTGCCCTCGCGGGCAGCGCTTTTATCACCATTTGGGGGCCCG
>Ga0316191_10001295_pt1 | contig 17438 bp, 15 predicted proteins | sample Eddworburr2cm_MG_FD_204928 | JGI IMG/M metagenome (GOLD analysis project Ga0316191, IMG submission 204928) | Coastal sediment microbial communities from Maine, United States - Eddy worm burrow 2 cm | ecosystem: Environmental > Aquatic > Marine > Coastal > Sediment | place: USA: Maine...
TCGGCAAAGCATCTAAATGGTTTCAGGAAAAATTTTCCTTGATTTTTAATGATCTATTGCAAAACTTCCAGATGGAGACGGATAACAAGGAGATCGGCAAAAAAATCGGCAATGCCCTAAGCTACCTCAAGCAGGAGATTCTTGTAAAACGGGCCGGGATAACCTCCTGTGAAAAAGGGTTTTCTCCCCCCCTTTATCTGCGCGCCATATCAATTGCCGAGGTTGACGTCATCCCTGAAAAAGGAAAAAAATCCCAAACCCCGGTTTACAAGGAGTCAGACATTGAACACCCGGAATTGTTTCGGCAATTAAAAGACTGGCGGTCCCGGATGGCCAAAGAACGAGGCCTGGCCCATTACCAGATCCTCCATCAGCGGGTATTGATTCAGGTCGCCGTAAATTTGCCCGACAAAAGAACGCATCTTAAAAAAATCAACGGGGTTGGAAAGAAAACCCTTGAGAACTATGGTGATGACATCCTGGCACTGGTAGCCGATTATCGCAAAAAACACGGAATAGATCGGGTGAATCTACCGGGGGTCAAAAATGATGCCGGGAAAAACACAAACTTGAAAAAAACGACAATATAACAAATCTAAATAAGGAGGAAAACTATGAATCTTCATCGACCGAATGCAAATGATGCACTTCAGACCAGAAATCGCTCGCGCGACGTTGCACCTCAATCCGGTATCTGCAGCCGGTGTTTGGATGGTTGCAAAGGGAACTGCGATATGTTCAAGGCCACATTTCGGGGAAGAGAGCTTCTTTACCCGGAGCCGTTTGGCAGTGTGACCGCCGGGACTGATAAAGACTACCCGGTGGATTATTCCCATTTAAATATAATGGGCTATGCCCTGGGGGCCAAGGGGATCGAAGCCGACCCTGATAAAGCCACGTTTCCCAACGTCGACACCGAAGCCTCATTCGGCGTTAACGACAAGGTAAAAATGAAAGTGCCGATATTTACAGGCGCCCTTGGCAGTACGGATATTGCACGCAAAAATTGGAAACACTTTGCCATCGGGGCGGCCATCAGCGGCATTAGCCTGGTGTGCGGTGAGAATGTTTGTGGAATCGATCCTGAATTGGAACTTGACCAAAACGGTAAAATTACAAATTCGCCGGAAATGGATCGGCGAGTCCAGGAATACCGCCGCTACCATGAGGGCTATGGCGATATACTGGTTCAAATGAATGTAGAAGACACCCGCAATGGTGTGGCTGAATATGTTATCGATAAGCTCGGGGTGGAAACCATTGAGCTAAAATGGGGTCAGGGAGCCAAATGTATCGGTGGAGAAATAAAAGTAGATTCTTTGGAGCGGGCGATCGAGTTGAAAAAACGGGGCTATATCGTTACCCCGGACCCGGAAAATCCGGCCCACCAGGCAGCCTTTAAGGCCGGCCCCTTGAAACAATTCGAAAGACACTCGCGCCTTGGATTCGTAGATCAGGAAGGTTTTATGAATGAAGTCGACCGCATCCGCAAACTCGGGGCCAAACGTATTACCCTGAAAACCGGTGCCTATCCGATGAGAGAACTGGCCATGGCCATCCGCTGGTGCAGTGACGCCGATATTGATCTGTTGACCATCGACGGCGCGCCGGGGGGCACCGGAATGAGTCCCTGGCGAATGATGTCCGAGTGGGGCATTCCCTCCATCTACCTTCATTCCATGGCCTATGAACTCAGTGATCGCCTGGCCAAAAAAGGTAAACGCGTCCCGGATCTGGCCTTTGCCGGCGGTTTTTCCTCAGAAGATCATGTTTTCAAGGCCCTGGCCCTGGGGGCACCCTACTGCAAAGCCGTGTGTATGGGCCGCGCGCTGATGATCCCCGGTATGGTGGGGAAAAATGCCGAAAAGTGGTTGCGGGATGAAGACGGCGGTTTGCCGCCGAATGTATCCAAATTCGGTTTCACCAAAGAAGAAATCTTTATGAATTATGAAGTCCTGAAAGGAAAGTACGGATCCGAAGTAGACGATTTGCCGCTGGGCGCCATTGGACTTTATAACGTAACCGATAAGATTAAGGTCGGGCTCCAGCAGTTGATGGCCGGCTCTCGTAGCTGGCAGGTGGAATATATCAGCCGCCAAGACCTGTTCTCTCTGACCGAAGAATGTGCGAAAATCACCGGTATAAAGTACGTGATGGACGCCTTTCGAGAGGAAGCCTTGGAAATTATAGACGCTTAGTCCATCGACTCATAAATACGATAACGCATTTATTCACTCAGGACTAAGTGCTGAGTGAGCATTCTTAAAGATTCTCACTCTAAAAATACATAACGGTAATTGCGAATCGAAGCACTTAGGATCTCTATCATTGGGTATCAAACGTCTGCAGCCGAATTGAAGGAGGTTAGAAATGTTAGGTAATATATTGAAACCGATCTTGGCAAGAGATCCGGATGAGAAAGAATTTCACCAGGCCATTCAGGAATTCATAGAAACGGTCAAACCGGTTTTGAATCGCCACCCTGAATATCGCCAGTTGGGCGTTCTGGAGCGAATTACGGAACCGGAACGGGTGATCACTTTTCGGGTTCCCTGGATGGATGACGAAGGATGGGTGCGTGTCAATCGCGGCTTTCGGGTCGGGATGAACAGCGCCATTGGACCTTTCAAGGGAGGGTTGCGATTTCATCCTTCGGTAACTCTCAGCATCCTCAAATTTTTGGCCTTCGAGCAAGTCTTTAAAAATGCGCTGACCACTCTGTCCATGGGAGGGGCCCAGGGCGGGTCCGATTTTGAACCCAAAGGCAAATCGGATGATGAAGTTATGCGGTTCTGCCAGAGCTTTATGGGCGAACTGGCGCATCACATCGGTCAGGATACCGACATTCCTGACGGCGGCCTCGGGGTGGGCGCCCGCGAGATCGGTTACCTCTTTGGCAGGTATCGAAAGCAGCGCAATGAGTTCACCGGTGTACTCACCGGTAAGGGATTGCAATGGGGCGGTAGTTATATCCGTCCGCAAGCAACCGGATACGGCGTTGGCTATTTTGCGGCGGAGATGTTGGCGGCTCGCAATGAAACCTTTGAGGGAAAAACCTGCCTGGTGTCCGGTTCCGGAAACGTGGCCCAACACGCTGCCGAGAAAATCATCAAACTTGGCGGCAAAGTGCTGACCCTTTCGGATTCGTCAGGGTATATTTATGATCCGGAAGGAATCGACATCAACAAGTTAGCTTTTGTAAAGCGCTTGAAAAACATCAAACGCGGCAGAATCAGGGAGTATATCGATAAATATTCTGAAACAATTTACACTGAGGCCGACACGTCCCTGGGTTACAATCCACTGTGGACCCACAAGGCTGACTGTGCCTTTCCCTGCGCCATGGAGAACGAAATCAGAGAAAAGGATGCCCACAATCTGATCGATAACGGCATCCATATGATCTGTGAAGGTGCCGATATGCCCTCAACGCCTGAGGCTGTCAAAATCTTCATGGATAAAAAACTTCTGTATGCGCCGGGTAAGGCTGCCAATGCCGGCGGGGTCGCGGTGTCCGGGCTGGAAATGGCTCAAAACAGAATGCTCTTAAACTGGTCTGCCGAAGAAGTTGATCAGCGTTTGAGAGCCATCATGAAAAATATTCACCAGACCTGCCTGGATGTGGCGGCGGAATACGGCGAACCCGGCAACTATTTGGTAGGCGCCAATATTGCGGGATTTGTCCGCGTGGTCGATGCCATGCTGGATCAGGGGTTGGTGTAAGGCCGATTAGAAGTAAAGTAATAAAAGCCTAACCCGGACAAGCCGGATAGAATAGCCACTAAGTCACAAAGACACAAACAATAACTGTTTATTATAATTTAATTTCGTGTTTTGGTGCCTTGGTGGCGAAAATATTTTGTTAGATAAATCCTGAAACCTGAACACTGACACCTGTCTACGATCCCGTCTGAAGCGAAGCGTAAGCGGGGAAAACTTCAGTTTCTGACAACTTGTTGCCGGAGAAATACCGCGAAGGGCTGCCCATCAGAGGCTGAGTTGTTTAGGCCTTGTTCCCGCTGCCCAGTGCCTTGAGGATTGAGTCGGCCACAACACGATTGAATCCGGGCAATGCGCTGATGTCAGCGGCATCGGCGGCCCGGATATTTTTTACACTTTTAAAATGCTTCAGCAAGGCCGCCTTTCGTTTTTTACCGATACCGGGAATCGTGTCCAGCTCGGATTGCAGCGATATTTTTTTGCGTCGCTTGCGATGAAATGAAATCGCAAAACGATGGGCTTCGTCCCGGATGCGCTGCAAAAACAACAGCAGATCCTCGTCCCTGCCAAAATTCAGCGGATTGGCGCGCCCCGGTTTAAAAATCTTGTCCCGGCTTTCTCCCTTTTTTTCATCCTTTTTGGCAATGCCGATGATATCAAACTCGTGCGTCAAATTCAGCGCTCCGGTAACCGCCAAGGCAATATTAAGCTGCCCTTTGCCGCCGTCGACCATCAGCAAGTCCGGGTAGGGTTTGGCGGCCTCGCCTTTGCCGAATCGTCTGTTTAATACCTCTTCCATATAGGCATAATCATCGTGTTCGCTAACCGTCTTAATCCGGTATTTTCGATAGAACGACGTTTTTGCCCGCGCGTTTTCAAACACCACCATCGCTGCCACCGCCTGGGTTCCGGAAATATTGGAGTTGTCGAAACATTCGATTCGCTCGGGTAGACGTTTCATTTTCAATTTCTTTTGGAGTCGCAAAAGAAGATCCATCTCAGCGGACCGCGACGCGATCAGACTGTTTAATTCGTTTTCGGCATTGTGGATCGCCACCGCCACCAGCTGCGCTTTTTCCCCACGTTTTGGCCGCAGGATTTTGACTTTTCTCTTTTTAAAATTTCCGAGCCATTCCGCGGTCAGTTCGGCATCGGCCGCATCTATCGACACCAACAGCTCGTCGGGTATGAATGGATGGCGTTCGTAATACTGCCGTATAAAGGCCGTCATCATCTCTTCAGCGGTAGATAGGGTCTCTGTAAAGCTATAATGACGCGTTCCGGTGAGAAAACCATTTCTTACGGACATGACCGTGACGACGGAACTCTCCTCCGAGCGGGCGATGGCAAACACATCCCTGTCTTTAAAATCCGTCGTCACCGCGATCTGCTTTTCGATAGTACGTTCCAAAGAAAAGATTTTATCCCGCAACCGGGCCGCTCTTTCAAACTGCTGCTCGCGTGCGCAGGATTCCATCTGTTTTTTGACTTTGCGAATCAGATCCGGCGTCCTTCCCTTCAAGAACATAATGGCTTCGTTGACCTGCTCTCCGTAGACATCAGGATCGACATCCAGACAGCATGGTGCCAGGCAGCCGTCCATCTGGCAATGCAGGCAGGGGCGCGTCCTGGTTTTAAAATCCCTGGCTTTGCACTTGCGCAGCTTAAAGGTTTTATTGATGGTTCGCAGGGTCTCACGCACGGCATGGGCGGAAGCAAATGGACCAAAATACAAGGCCTTGTCTTTGCCGATTTTTCGGACGATGGAAAAATTAGGGTATTTATCACTCAGATCGATTCGCAGGGATGGATAGCGCTTGTCATCTTTCAATACCACGTTATAGCGCGGCCGATGGCGCTTGATCAGATTGGATTCCAGGATCAGTGCTTCTTTTTCCGTACGGGTGATGATGGTGTCAAAATCACTGATCTTGTCTACCAGGATTCCGGCTTTTCTATCCAATTGACCGGCACTTTTAAAATAGGAGGCCAGCCGTTTTCTTAAATCTCTGGCTTTGCCGACATAGATGACATGTCCGGCGGCATCTTTCATCAAATAGACGCCAGGGTCATGGCTCACCCGTGCCAGTTTATCCTGGATGGGGAGGTGGGTTTTCATGGTCAGTAAACAAAGGTTTCAGGTGTCGGGTGTCAGTCCAGCCTGATCATAGAATAAACTTAATATAGTTTCATATATGGGATTAACAAAAAAATGAACATCGAACATTGAACGTCCAACGTCGAATAATGTATTCTGTCAATTTATAAAAAGACAGCGTAAACCGACTCCGCCGAAGTAGCTACGGCAGAATCTAATACGAAGTTTAATACGAGAGCACAGGGAAGCGATTCCATCCTTTGTCTTTCGTCATTCGTCATTCCATCACGCCTCCATCACAATCAATTTCTGCAGCGCCTTGATTTCATCTCTCAATTCTGCGGCTCTTTCAAACTCAAGCGCTTTGGCCGCCTGATTCATCTCTTTCTTCAGCGAACGGACGACGGCGTCAATATCATCCAGCGATTTGTATGCGGCAACCGCTTCCGCAACGTGATCGTGGGTGCTATCTGCCCGGTCATCTCCAAAATCGAAGGTTTGCGTAATATCCTTCTGAATGGTTTCAGGCGTAATGTCGTGTGCCCGGTTATAGGCTTTTTGAATTTTACGGCGGCGATTGGTTTCGTCAATGCAGAGCTTCATGGAATGCGTCACAAGGTCGGCATACATAATGACTTTGCCCTGTGCGTTGCGGGAAGCCCGTCCGCAGGTTTGGATCAACGATCGGGCCGAACGTAGGAACCCCTCTTTGTCTGCATCCAGGATCGCCACCAGGGAGACTTCGGGTATGTCAAGGCCTTCGCGCAAAAGATTGATCCCCACCAGCACATCGAAACTGCCCATTCTCAGGTCACGGATGATGTCGATTCGTTCAAGGGTCTTGATGTCGGAATGAAGATAGCGCACCCTGATCCCCAAATCAGAATAGTATTCCGTCAGATCTTCCGCCATGCGCTTCGTCAGGGTGGTCACCAGAACTCTTTCCTTGCGGTCCTGGTGAGTCAAGATTTCCTCTAAAAGATCGTCGACCTGGTTTTTGGCACTTCGGACCTCAACGGGTGGATCGATCAAACCGGTGGGCCTGACGATCAACTCTATCACGGAGGCTTTTGCTTGCGTCAGTTCATATTCCGCCGGTGTGGCCGAGACGTATACCACCTGTGAAATCCGTTCTTCGCTTTCTTCAAATCTCAACGGACGGTTATCCAGGGCCGAGGGCAGGCGAAAACCATATTCAACCAGGGTTTTCTTGCGTGAGCGATCCCCGCGATACATACCCCGCAACTGGGGAACGCCGATATGACTTTCGTCGATGAATAGCAAAAAGTCATCCGGGAAATAATCCAGCAGGGTCGGCGGAGGATCCCCGGCCTTCCGGCCGGTCAGATGGCGGGAATAATTTTCGATGCCGTTGCAATAGCCCAGTTCCTGGATCATTTCCAGATCGAAATGGGTGCGCTCCTCGATGCGCTGAACTTCAATGAGTTTGTTTTCATTGTGGAAGTATTCAAGTCTTTCTTTCAATTCCTGGAGAATTGTTTCGATGGCCTTTTTGAGCGTCGTCTTGCGGGTTACATAATGACTGGCCGGAAAAATAGCCGCATGCTTCAGCCCTTTGATCACGGTACCCCGGAGGGCATCGATTTTTGAAATCGCCTCGATCTGATCTCCGAAAAAATCGACACGGATGGCTCTGTCCTCTTCGTAGGCCGGGAATACCTCGACCCGATCCCCCCGGACTCTGAAAACACCCCGGTGAAAGTCAATGTCGTTGCGTTCATATTGCATCGCGACCAGTTTGAAAAGAAACTCATCCCGGCCGAATTCCATGTCGGTTTCAATGTCAACCCGCATATCCAGGTAATCTTCAGGGGCACCCAGCCCGAATATGCAGGAAACACTGGCCACAACCACGATATCCCTGCGGGAGAGCACCGAGCGCGTCGCGGAATGCCGCAATTTATCGATCATTTCGTTGATCGATGAATCCTTTTGAATGTAGGTATCACTGGAAGGGATATACGCTTCCGGTTGGTAATAGTCATAGTAGCTTACAAAATATTCCACCGCATTTTCGGGAAACAGCTGTTTGAATTCATTGTAAAGCTGGGCCGCGAGGGTTTTATTGGGGGCAATGACCAGGGCCGGCCTGTTAACCCTGGCAATGACCTGAGCCATGGTAAATGTCTTGCCGGACCCGGTTACGCCTAAAAGGACATTGTGGCGGTGCCCGGCAATTAAATTACGGGATAATTTTTCGATTGCTTTGGGCTGATCGCCGGTAGGCTCAAAACTGGTCGTCAATTTGAAATCGGACATGGTTAAATATCGGTTGAATGGTTTAGGGCTCAGGGTTCAAGGTCTAACATTACGTCTTGCACTTCATCAAGTTAGGCTCTCTTGTTAAAAACGTCAACCAGAGTTTGTAAAAGTTCGGGCACAATGGCACGGAGGAATATTTAAAATTAATATTGACAATAAACCCCGCTTTCGTTATCCGATGCCTGTTGTATAATTATAAATTAATATGTCCGTTCAAAAGGAGATCGAATATGAATTTAGCACGGTTTGCCCGCAGACGCTACACCGAAGGATACACACCGATTGAAGCGTTGCCGAGATTTTCAAGCACCCTCGGCGGACCGAACATCTATATCAAAAGAGATGACCTTCTGGGACTCAGCGGGGGCGGCAATAAAACCAGAAAGCTGGAGTTTCTGGTGGCCGACGCGCTGCAGCAGGGAGCCGACACATTGATTACCTGCGGCGCCGTGCAGTCGAACCACTGTCGATTGACCCTGGCGGCGGCCGTTAAGGAGGGACTTAAATGCCGACTCGTCCTGGAAGAGCGGGTGGCCGGAAGTTATCATCCGGAGGCCAGCGGCAATAACTTTTTATTCCAACTGCTGGGTGTCGAATCTGTTACCGTCGTCCCCGGTGGATCGGATATGGCGGCAGCGATGCAAAACGTCGCTGATGAGGTTTTCGCTGCAGGGCGCAAAGCGTATATCATTCCCGGTGGCGGCTCGAATCCCATCGGCGCAACCGGGTATGTGGCCTGTGCCGAAGAAATTTTAACCCAGTCGTTTGAACTCGGACTCAAGATCGACCGCGTGGTGTGTGCCAGCGGAAGCACGGGAACCCATGCCGGATTGGTGACCGGTTTTTACGGCAACAATGCCGATATCCCGGTGATCGGGATTAATGTCAGCCGCACCAAAGCGGACCAGGAACCCCTGGTACATGATCTCGTCTGCAAAACCGCCGATCATGTCGGCGTCAACGCGACCATCCCGAAAGAGGCCGTCCTGTGTTTTGGAGATTACGTGGGTCCCGGATATTCGCTGCCCACGCCTGAAATGATTGAGGCCGTCAAGCTGTTGGCCCGCAGTGAGGGTATTCTCCTGGATCCGGTTTACACGGGCAAAACAATGGCCGGACTGGTCGATCTGGTTCGCAAGGGATATTTTGGTAGCGACGAGAATGTTTTATTTGTACATACCGGCGGTTCTCCCGCCCTGTATGCCTATCTCGATGCTTTTCGTGAGTAGGGTGATTTCGACTGAGGGGGGATGAGAAGTTACTTCCAAATAGTTTCTTATGAAACTTCATTAATTTAGACAGGATTTACAGGATTATCGGGATAATTTTGTTTTCGTATTGCTAAATCCTGTCCATCCTGTTGATCCTGTCAAAAAAATAGAATGGGATTTCATTAAGTTTCTTTTCTCGATCAGACCGGCCGATTTTCAGGCCAGAGGCGACGTTCATATGGAATCTCGTAATACATAATTCTTACCATCTTAATTATAAACTATCGCTGCTTACTGCTTCATTCCACCAGAACCACGCACATGGCTGCGATCCCCTCCCCTTTCCCGATGACCCCCAATCCCTCGGTTGTGGTGGCTTTAATGTTGACACAGCCGGGCTCCACGTTAACGGCGGCCGCCAGATTTTGCTGCATGCTTTTCCGGTAAGGGCCGATTTTAGGGGCTTCAGCAAAAATGATGGTGTCGATGTTCCGAATGGCAAAACCTTTGCCGCGCACCATGTCGCTGGTCTGAGTAAGAAGGGTTAAACTGGAGATATCTTTGTATTTGGGATCGGTATCCGGAAAATGCAAACCGATATCGCCCAGACCGGCCGCACCCAGCAACGCGTCACACACTGCATGCACCAGGACATCCGCATCTGAATGCCCCATCAATCCTTTTTCATAGGGAATTTCGGTGCCACCCAGCACCAGTTTCCGCCCCGCCACCAGTCGGTGGACATCATACCCGATTCCGGTTCGCATTAGATTTTCCTTACTTCAGAACTCGTCATTCATCATTACAGAATCGCGACGAGCTTATACGTGACGCAGGATATTTTTTTACGGTCCAATTTTCGGCTGTTCTGGTGGAATTTGCTGCATTTTGGCAACTTCAACCAGGGTTTCCAGCCGAATCAGCCTTTCGTTTATATGGCGAATATCTTGATCCATACGATTTACCTATTCGATAAGGGTGGTTACCCTTTCGTTTAAGAGTATTCCCGCCCTCAGAGCCTCCAGGACTTTTTCACTGATAGCCATGATTAAACCTCCAGCCTGGCATGGGTCTCATCAAGTCTCTTTTCAACCGCATCAATTTTTTTAATTACTTCCTGGGTCGTCTTTATCATCGTGTCCGCCAAAGCCTCTAACAAGGCCTCATCTCCTATGGATAGATCGCCGTCATAAGCCTCGACAGCCGCCCTTACCACCTCGGCAAAAGAAACATTTTTGTCGCTCGCAATCTTATCAACCTTTTTGATCATACCCGGCGGCATAAGGATCGGTTTTCTTAGCATTGATTCTTGCTGTACCGGTGCGCCCATCACAGACCTCCTTATCATTGCGTGTTTTTGTATTCAGAAGGTAATTCAGAAAAAATATAGCACATGTGCAAGTATGGTGAGATAAATCTTTTTAAATTATTCATACTGGATAACAATTTTTCCAAAGTCAGGGTGCGATGGATTGATTAAATAGTTAAATTCAACCGGAATAATAGCGCTGGGAACTTTCAAAATGACCGATTCTTTATTTTTAATCCATCTATCACCCACTTTTTTGACTGATTGCGGAATTGGATCGGCCTGCCAGTTATCGGGCAAATCATCTATCGCAATCGATTGTAATAAACTGGGATCAAAATCGATGGGAATACAGACATAACTTTTCAATGCACTATAAAAATGGGTATGCACCATCACCTCAAGGGTTGCCAATGAAAGTGATCCGGAAGTATAAACAAGCCGAACACCCTTGCTGTTCCACCGACCGCCGCCACGTCTGGCTCCCTCACCGGTAAAAGCATCATCGGCATGCTCGGCCTTAATGGGTCGCCAAGCCCGGATCATCAAGAAAACACCCCGTATTCAATACGAGCCAGAAGATCCTCAACCTCCTGTGCACCGGGTTCGGTATCAGCGTATTCTAGTGGTGTTTTATCTCCCAGCGCCTTTGCCGGCATCTTAAACCACTGCCGGGCAATTTCGTCATTTTCCAATACGCCCAAAGCTTTTTCATAGAGCTTGGCGATGCGTAAAACCCGCTCGGATTCATCTGTTTTAAATCGGCCCTCTTTTTTACGCCGACTCAGCGTCCGGTAGGCGATGTTTACCGTTGCCGCCAGTAATTTCTCCGGCACATCGAGTCTTTCTCGCAGACGGTCAAAGGCGCCAACGGGCAACCCGTGTTTTAGTTGTCCGATCAGATCATCCAAATCCCTGGGGTGGATCCCAATTGATGTACCTTGCATAGTAGTTCCCTCCGATATTGATGCCATATCGCTTAATATAAATGCCATATGGCAATCGTAAAGTCAAGACTTAATTAAACCCTTAAATCTACTCCTAAAGCCGGATGGCCCAAACGATGCTTTGTGGGTAGGTTAGGTAACATTAGCCGTTTTTTCAGCCATTACCGGATCATCATCGCTTGACAAGTATTATAATGAACATTATAATGACAATTAAAGAATTCAAGCCCAAAGGACCTGGTTTTGGTTTGCCCCACTGGAAGGGGGCTCTGCATGACGCTGCTCTGCTCAACATACTTTTGGAGTATTGGAGTAATGGAGTATTGGAAAAACGAAAACCCAACACCGATCTTCTGTAACTATATACAGAGGCTATCGAGATTCTCTGATGCATAGAGTTCACGAGCAATAGACCATCACTCCAGTATTCCAATACTCCATTACTCCTTGAAACTGCTGCAGGCAGAGCCGAATATCTCTGACCTGGCCCAGAGGACCAGGATTTATAGGTTTGATTATAATAAGGCAATGGAGGCACACAGAATGACCGCCAAAACAGAAAGAATTACCATCTTAGGGACTCCCGATTTCAAGGATTTCTTGAAACGGGAAGCGAAAAAAGAAGGGGTAAGCCTATCCCAGCTCGTTCGGAAACGTTGCGAAAAGAAACCGACTACCAACGAAGATGAAGAGTTGCTGGCAGTCTTGGTGAAAGAGGTTGGCGCGGCAACGGCTAAAGCTAAAGTTTCGTTAGAAAAAGGGTTGGCGGATGCGGAACAGGTATTGACTGAAATAAGGAGTGCCGTGTGAGTACATTAAAAGATGTCGTATCAGCCTTGAAAGAAGTCTTGCTGTTAACCGATAAAGTGGATCGGGCCGGAAGGATGCTCAGTGAGATATCCGGCGAGTTGCGCGATCACGACCGGCGATTAATTCGACTGGAAACAATGGTTGAAGTTGCCAAGAGTCAGCCCCGGCTGACGGATCAATCATAAAGATGGCATCTGACCAGGTGATACTTGCCGGAGTCTTCAAGCAAAAGTTGCTCGGGTTTTTGAGTTTTGCATCGCGTCATAATTTCAGGGCAGCGCGTGTGAAAGCGGCAGCCTTGAGGCGGATTCTCGGGATTGGGAATATCACCTTGCAGGACAATTCGCGGGCTATCCCTTCTTTTGGGATCCGGTCTGGGGATTGCCGACATCAGGGCTTGCGTATACGGGTGCTTCGGTGAAGCAAAAAGAGTCTCTCCATCCGTCATCTCGACGATCTCCCCCAGGTACATGACCGCGATCGTATCGCAGATGTGTTCTACCACAGCCAGGTCATGGGAAATAAATATATATGACAGATCCAGCTGTTTGCGTAGATCTACCAATAAGTTCAATACCTGAGACTGGATGGATACGTCCAGCGCCGACACCGGTTCGTCGGCAACCACCAGCTTGGGTTCAAGTGAAATGGCCCGGGCAATCCCAATTCGCTGTCGCTGGCCACCGGAAAATTCATGGGGATAGCGTGTCGCTGCATCCGCTTCCAAGCCAACCATATCGAGCAGTTTTGCAACCCTCCGGCGGCGAGTCTTTCGGTCTCCGATTCCATGAACTATCAGCGGTTCGGCGATAATGTTGCCGATTTTTTGGCGTGAATCAAGCGAGGCATAAGCATCCTGAAACACCATTTGGAATTCCCTGCGCTTGGCCCGCAGATTTCGCGGCGTGAGTTTGCTTAAATCAACACCGTCGATGTAAATTTCGCCTGAAGTTGGTTCTATGAGTCGGAGAAGAACTCTCGCCAAGGTGGATTTGCCGCAGCCGGATTCACCGACGACACCTAAGGTTTCACCCTTCCGGAGGCTGAAACTGACGTCGTCAACAGCATGCACCTCGCCCTGGCCGCCTTTCAGAGGAAAATACTTCGTTACGTGTCGAGCTCTCAGTAATTCAGTACTCATAAGGGTTCCAACAGGCCAATCGACTCTCGGTTCCCCGGCCGTCTAAAGGCGGGATCGATTGCCGGCAGATGTCGAGGGCGTGCTCGCAACGTTTCGCAAAGTAGCATCCCTGGGGGCGTTCACCAATACCGGGGACCATCCCCGGAATGGTCGGGAGATAGGTTCGTTTGTTGCCAATCTGCGGTACGGATACCAGTAATCCGTGAGTGTAAGGATGCCGTGGTTGATCGAAAATTTGTTCCACGGGCGCCTTTTCAACGATCCTTCCGGCATACATCACAACGACATGATCGCAAAACTCAGCCACGACCCCCAGGTCATGGGTGATCATCAGGATAGACATATCGAGATCTTTTTGAAGTCTGACCAGCAGATCCAGAATCTGAGCCTGAATCGTGACATCCAAGGCGGTCGTGGGCTCATCAGCGATTAAGAGCACCGGACTGCATGCAATTGCGATGGCAATCATCACCCGTTGGCGAAGCCCGCCGGAAAGCTGATGGGGATATTGATCTATCCTGGCAGCGGGTGAACCCACCCCTACCATATCTAACAGCTCTATACAGCGATCGCGGGCTTGACGTTGGCCAAGCCCGCGATGAAGCCGCAGAACTTCTCGGATTTGAAAACCGATGGAAAACGTCGGATTGAGGCTCGTCATCGGTTCCTGGAATATCATACCAATCCGGTTTCCCCGGATGTTGCGCATGGCGGTATCATCCAGTTGGAGCAGATCTTGGCCGTCGAATATAACTTGACCGGACTCAACCCTGCTGGGTGGAGAAGGCAGCAGCCGGATGATGGACATTGCGGTGACACTTTTACCGCAACCGGATTCACCGACAAGTCCCAGGGTCTGTCCATGGTCCATTGAGAAGGAAACCTCCTCGATGACTTTGGCCGGGCCGTTATCCGTGGCAAAACTAACCGATAAATCCCTGATTTTCAGGATCCGTTGTCCATTTGGCAAAGCTTAGATACTCCCTATACACACCTTAACTGATCGGTTCTATGTTCAGGGTTCACGCCCGCCCTAACGCGACGGGATGTGGCTATGTTAAGATTTTCGTCTTCCATGGACCTATCTTTCCATCATTACATCTTGATACGACAGGTCTAGCCAGGGGTTCAAAGGTTACAACTGTTTGAAACTGCATAATATATTGATCAAAATCCGGCATACCCGACATCACCCATTGGGTGAAATGACATTACAAAAACGATGAAGATAGAATCCCTTTTAAATAAGCTGGTAGGGTGTTCTTCAACCCAGAACGTTGAACCCTGAACCTGGAACCGATCAGTTTAGGAATTATTTAAGCAAAGACGACTTTTGGAAAGTAGAAGGAAACGATCCAATCGGGCGCATCGACGATTTCACTGATCCTCAGATCGGCACAGACGCTGCACAGCATATAGGCTTCGGCCCGCGAGTAGCCGTGGCGTTCAGCGATGAGATCCACCATGTCGCTGACGGCAACCCTGGCGGATTCCATCAGGTCCGGTCCGATACCGGTGGTGACGTCATATCCTTTTTCATCGAAGTGTCTCGAAACCGGCCCGGGTGTTGAAAATCGCGGAAATCGCAAATTCAGCCCTTTTGTGACTTCCAGCTTGACGGTCACGTGCATGGGACTTTCAATGGCTGTACCGCAGACCTCACCGTCGCCCTGGGCAGCATGGGCATCACCTAAGGACAACAAGGCGCCCGGCACCTCAACCGGCAAGAAAAGCACCGTGCCTTCGCTGAGATCGCGGGTATCCATGTTACCGCCGACGCGGCGGGGGTTTACAACGCTGTGATCGCCTTCCGGCGCCGGTGCAACACCGATTGTTCCCGGAAAGGGTTTCAGCGGCACCGTTGCGCCTTTAAGATAAGGCGCCGGCGCAAGGGATATCGGATCATATTTCCAGATGTGAAGAGCAGGTTCCTCAAATTGATCGGCCAGCAGGCCGAATCCCGGAATCACCGCCGACCAGCCCCATCCCGATGGTTTCAGCGACAAAATGGTCACTTTCAGTGCATCGCCCGGCTCGGCTCCGTCAACGTAGACCGGACCGGTCACCGGGTTTACTTTCTCAAAATCAATATTTTTTACATCCTCCAAGGTGGAGTCACTCGTAATTTGGCCGCCGCCGGCGTCCACCGCCTCGATTTCCAGAATACTGCCCGGAACGACGTTGACCACAGGTTCGATCGATCGATTCCAGCCAAAATGGCACTTGTCTCCATGAATCGTATAGTCAGGTTTAATCGGCATGGGTAAATATCCCCCTCTCCTAATTTATTGATAGAGTAAATCCTTTGGATCAGATCAGTGATATCTGCCTGTTTCCACAATCGTTACTGGAGTGGTGGAGTGGTGGAACAATGCAAACCGTTGTGACACAGTCAGTAATCTAATTTAAAAAGACAACTGGTATTTATTTCGGTTGTAAAATCACAAAATTATTTTGGTCCATCACTCCAAGGCTCCATTACTCCAGCACTCCCAAGATTTAAAAATAAAATTGTGCGAAAATTTAATCACTGAGCGTCCTTGGCAAAGACGTACTCGTAGTGCACGGGAATATGAACCGGATCAACAAAAATCTCATTCGGACCGCCCAGCCGGGCTGCCCGCATGGTGAAACGTTGTTCATTGAAAACCGGCGCCCAGGGTGCATCATCCATCAGCTGAACAAAGATGGACCGCCACAGGTCTTCGCGTTCGGCCTTCACCGCCGGGTCACTCATGGCATCCGCTTTTGCGGCAAGTTCATCGAGTTTGTCATTGCAGTACCAGGCCCAGTTCCAGCCGCCCTTTACCGCACCGCCGCAGCCCAGTATCGGACCATAGAAATTCGAGGGGTCTGGAAAGTCGGCAATCCAGGCCATACCGCCGGACCAGATCATCGGTGCCTGATCTTCCTCACCGCCTGCCGCAATGACGGTTGATTGTGCCAGGGTTTTAATTTCAGCCTTAATGCCGATTTCAGCCAGATCTCGTTGAATCGCCTGGGCGATGCGCGGGTTGGGATCGGTGTTGTTGGCATACAGTTCGGTGGTAAACCCATCGGGGAAACCGGCCCCAGCCATGAGCGCTTTGGCCTTGGCCGGATCAAAGGCATAACCTTTGTATTCTTTGTCATATCCTGGCATGGCCGGCGGCAAGGGCTGGTTGGCCGGTACCGCGCGATTGTTGATGATTTTGCATACCCGGTCTTTGTTGATGGCCATATTGACGGCCTGGCGAACTTTTTTGTTGTCAAACGGTTTGACGCGAACGTTCATGGACACATAACCGGTATGCAGTTGGCCGCCTTCGATAATCAGGTCAGCATTTTTGGGATCATTTTTCACTTGCAGAAAACGCGCCGGCGGAATGCCGTCTCCCAGAATGTCGACTTCACCCCGTTGCAGGCGCAGCAAGGCCACGGTAGGTTCCTGACCCACTTCAAAAACAATTTTGTCGAGACGGGGCAATCCTGTTTTGTAATAGTCCGGATTGCGCTCGTAGACAACGCGTTGCCCGAGCTTCCACTCTTTCATTTTAAAGGCACCGGTGCCGACCGGATGTTTACCAAAATCCTGGCCATATTTTTCAACATCTTCTTTGGGTACGGCAAAGGCAAAGTTAATGGCCATAACATGCAGAAAGGTGGCGTCCGGACGGGACAGCTCAATTTTTAAGGTATACGGGTCGATGACGGTCATGCCGCTTAACTGGGTGGTTTTGCCCGCCACCATCTCATCAAATCCTTTGATGCTCCAGAAAAAGCCTTGCCCGGGGCTCTGGGTTTTGGGATTAATGGCCCTTTCGATGGAGAATTTAATATCTTCGGCCGTCAATTTGCGGCCATTGTGAAATTTTACATCTTCCCGCAGCTTAAATGTGTAGATTTTACCGTCAGGGGAGATGGTAAAGCTTTTGGCCAG
>Ga0316191_10001296_pt1 | contig 17436 bp, 17 predicted proteins | sample Eddworburr2cm_MG_FD_204928 | JGI IMG/M metagenome (GOLD analysis project Ga0316191, IMG submission 204928) | Coastal sediment microbial communities from Maine, United States - Eddy worm burrow 2 cm | ecosystem: Environmental > Aquatic > Marine > Coastal > Sediment | place: USA: Maine...
ACCCCGGGCTTCATCTCGCCGGACGGGTCGGCTGGATAGGTCAACGTCTCCCGTCTCAGGGGGGCTCCTGGAGATCGAGCGGGTCCTCCGGTGATCAGGCGGGCGGGCCGCACAGCGACACGGAGTACAGGCCCCCTCCCCAGGACCAGGCCGCGACCGTCTGCGCCTCGTCTGAGGAGAGCCGGGACGAGTCGAGAGCCGACAACGCGAGGCTGAAGCCGGAGGCCGCGGCCAGGGTGCCGAAGACGAGGGAGGGCCGAATGACGGGCGCATCCGGGAAGACCGCAGCCGCCGCCCGGCTCTCCGCCTCGTCGGCGGCACCGAAACCGCTTGCGTGGAGAAAGACCTTGCGAACCGCGGGACGCCCCGAGCGCTTCACGGCGCGACGGAGGACCCCTGCCATGCGGTCGGCGTCCCGGCTCCATTCCGAGGAACCGCAACGCGGATCGGATCCGGATGCAAGTCCGGCGACCTCGGCGTAGATCCGCGCTCGACGCGAGAGCGCGGACTCCAGGGACTCGAGTACCAGCGCGACGCATCCTTCTCCAAGGAATCCGGGCGCACCGAGGGCGGCGAGCGTCTGCACCGCGAGCGACGGCAGCAGCTCCAGGCCGCCACAGTACGCGAGCTTCGCCCTGCCGTCTCGAATCGATCGCGCGGCCGCGGATAGTGCCGCAACAGCCGAAGCGTCCGCGCAGGTCAGCGTGCAGTTCGGTCCACGGGCATCGAGCTCGATGGCGCTGTGGCCGGCCGGCGCATTGGCCACGGATTCGGAGAACAGGAACGGGTTCGCCATCGCGGCGCCCTCCGCCGTCAGCTCGCGAAGGTACTCCCACGTCGCGGCAATGCATCCCAAGCCTGTCCCGAGAAAGGTCGCGCGGTCCTCGGGCGGGTAGGGTAGGTCTGGGGATCCGGCGGCATCGAGTCCGGCGTCGGAATGCGCCAGCATGCAAGCCACCGTCCAGACCTGTGACACCTCGTCCATGCGCCGAAGCTTGCGCGCCGGGATGAACGGCTCCGGGTCGAACGGGGCGATGCGGGCCACGCGCATCTCGCGGCGGCGACCGCGAGGGGTGTCGAACGTCTCGACCCCGCCGAGCGGCTGGCCTTCATCCAACGCACGGACGAGACTCCCGGTGCCGAACCCTCCGGGACCGACCGAACCGATCCCCGTGACGACCACGCGACTCACGGTGCCGTCCTGAAGATCAAGGAGCAGTTGGCGCCTCCGAATCCGAAGCTGTTGGACATGCCGTAAGTACACGACAATCGGCGCGGTGCTCCCGCCACGATGTCCAGCGCCGGAGCGCCTGCTTCTCTCGATTCCCAGCCCAGGGTCGGAGGGGCCATCTGGTGGATCAGACTCAGGACGAGCACGACCGCCTCGAGACCTCCGGAGCCACCGAGGCCGTGTCCGAACAACGACTTGCTCGCCGTGATCGGGATGCGTTTGACGCCGTCGGTTCCGAATACGGCGCGAATCGCCCGAGCCTCGGTGGAGTCATTGAGATCGGTGCCCGTACCGTGGGCGTTGATGTGACCGATCTGACCGGCATCGAGCCCGGATCTCGCCAGCGCGTCGGCCATCGCGGCCGACGCGCCGCGGCCGTCGGGATGCGGAGCGGTCATGTGGTGGGCGTCGCAGGTCGCACCGTAGTCCAGGAACTCGGCCAGGGGTTGCGCGCCGCGATCGACGGCGTGCTCCCAGCGCTCGAGCACCATCACGCCTGCTCCCTCGCCCAGCGACAGCCCCTGGCGCGTCGCGTCGAATGGGCGGCACGGCTTTGGATCCAGAAGACGAAGGGCGTTGAAGCCCGCGTAAGTCATTAGACAGAGGGTATCGCCTCCGCCCGCGATCATCCCCGGGGTTTCGGCGGAACGGATCAGGTCGGCCGCCTGTCCGATCGACAAGGCCGAAGATGTGCAAGCGGTCATGTTGGAAAGGCGGGGCCCTCCGGCACCCAGCATCTCCGCCACGGCGTCGGCGGGCGCCGACGAGGGGAGACGGAGCACCCTGGAGGCCCGCTGACGGCCGAATCCCCGCTCGATCCCTTCGCGGACCCATCGCTCGGCCTCCGGCATGCCGGACGTGGAGGAACCCAGGGAGATCCCGAACCGCTCGAGACTGGAAGATCCGCCGCCTGCGAGGCCGGCCTGCTCGACTGCTTCGACCGCCGCCGTCATACAGAACCGATCGGTGCGCGAGGCGCGACGAACGCGCCCACGGCGCGTACGCTCGGGATCCGGCTCCTCGCGTACCTGCCCCGCGATCGCGGCCTTGCAGCCGGAGGTGTCGAACAGGTCCACCGGCCCGATCCCGCCGCGACCCTCGACGGCATTGGACCAGAACCGGTGCCGATCACGGCCGAGCGCGCAGATAATCCCCAGCCCCGTGACGGCGATCCTGATTCGCTCACTCATGACGCGGCCATCTCCCGGCAATGATAGCTGTTCCGGAACGCCATCTCACCGGGCCCGGCGAGCCGGCTCGCGTCGTGGCGCCTCCTCGGAGGACTCCGGCCACACGTCGTAGAAGTTGAACCACTGGTCGGGGTAGCGCGCGACGACCGATTCCATGACCTCGACCAGTCTACGCATGGCCTCGGCGGTGGCTTGCGGCTCTTCGCCGCGCTCGAACCGCATCGGCGGAGACGTCAGGAGCCGGTAGCGATCATCGCGGTCGAACAAGACGAACACGGGAAGCAACGGGGCTCCCGTGGCCAGGGCGAGCTGCACCGGGCCAGTCGGCAGGAGTGTCTTTTCCCCGAAGAAGCTCATGGACATCACGTTGGACCCGGCCGGGCGGTCGACCTGGATGGCAACGACCTCGCCCCGCTTGAGGGCCAGCATCAGCTTGACCGCCAGCAGGGACGAGTCGCCCATGCCGTGGACCTTCAGTCCCGCCCACGCGCGGGCATCGTCGGCGTAGTGCGTCACCTCCTGCGGGTCGTCGCTCAGCATCACCACGTGCACGGGAACATCGAACCGCGAGAAGAGCTTGAGCCCAAGGTCCCAGTGTCCAAGGTGCATCGTCGCCAGCACCATCCCCTCGCCTTGGGCCAACACGCCCCGGATCGCGACCTCCGCTTGTTCCACGTCGATCAGCCGGTGGCGGAACTCGTCCAAGCCGAGGTCCCGCATCTCGCCGTATGCCACGATGAAGCGGCTGAAATTGTGGAACAAGCGGTAAAGCGTCACCAACAGGGCAAGACCCGTCGCGCCGGTCACCCGTCGGAGGTTGCGACGCGCCGCCGCCCGCTCGCCCGGCATGCAGATCAGACAGACCAGGGTGGTGAGATGGTGCAGGGGAACAAGGATGAAGCGCGGGAGACGGGGTGTGATCCGAAGCACGAGCTCCCACGATAGAGGTCGGTTCCAGCCGTGCCGGTACCAGCGATGCTGTGCCGAGCGACTCATCCGCGCGGTTCCTGCGCTTTCGCCTTGTGCCTCACGCACCGGATGAGCAGGTTCGCAAACGGTGTACCGTGACTTGACCACCGGGTCGACACGGTCATCCCCTGGCTCTCCAGCAATGCCAGCCAGGATTCCGAGGACCGGTAGTGGAAAGGTCGGTCCCAAGCTCCTCTCAGCACGGCGGACATCCGCTCGCCGAATCGCGTCAGCAGGAAACGAACTCGTCGACCGCTGTCCGGCTCGCGGATCAGAATAACACCGCCGGGTTCCAGTGCAGAAGCGGCTCGGCGAACCAGACTCTCCTGCTCCGACGCGGACAGGTAGTGCAGCACATCGAACATCAGGATGCACTTGGCGCGCGGCAGCGTCCACGTCGCCAGGTCGGCGATGGTAATGCGCGCACGACCCGCGGTGGCCATCTCGGCAACCGCGGCGTGGGACGAACGGCAATCGACACCTTCGAGCGCGAGGTTGCGAGAGGGCGCGCAGTCATCGAGGTCCCAGTCTCCCTGCGTCTGGCGCTGGGCCGCGGTGAGGAGCAGCGACAGGACGATCCCTCGGCCACAACCGAGATCGAGCAGAACGCCGTCCTCCGGCAGGAACCCGGGAGAGAGGGTCTGACGGTAGAGGGGGTCGTGGCGCAGCTTGCCGCGGACGAATTCCCAGTGGGACACCCCGGCGTCGAGGTACCGCCGGGCGGTTTCTTCGGCCAGCCGGTCCCACGCCGGAGCGGCCCGCCATCGCCCGCTGACCACCAGCGCGAACGTGCCCAGGACCACGGCGACCGCGAACCCCAACACGAGGCTGCCGGCGAGCAGCTCTCCGCCTAGACGGGTCAAGCTCGTGTCGCCGAACAGCGATGGATCCCACGCCGGCCAGCTTCCCGTGAGAAGGGCGTGACCGACTGCGAACTGCGCGCCAAGGAGGAACGGCGCGGTCAGCGGATTGTTGACGTGCGCCGCGAGGTAAGTCTTGACACGGTTGAGCCCGAGCAACCGGGCGAGGCCGAAACACAGGATGAAGTGCAATCCATAGAGCGGCAGGCAGCCGATGAAAGTCCCGAGAAAGACCGCGGCGGCGGTCCTGGTGGGAGTGTCGCCTTCGGTCCGGAGCTGGTAGTGCATCTCCGCCATCGCTTTGCCGACGCGCCGACGGGACCGCGGGGTCGTGGAGGCATCGCCTATCACGACGACACTCCCGGAATCGCGGTCGAACCGACGTCGAAACGCGCCGCCTCGTTAATCAAGGGCAACAAGCCGGTACCCCTCTTCCTCCAGCATGTCCAGGACCACCGGCAACGCACGGAGCACTTCGGGCCGGCCCTCCGGCTTCCGGTCGTGCCCGTCGTGCATCAACACGATGTCTCCCGAGTTCACCCGGCGGCGCAGGCGCGACGCCGACCGTTGCGGGTCGAGACCGCGTCGAGCCGGGAACCGGATCCTCCAGCTGACCAGATCGAGCCTCTCCCGCTTCAAGGCCTCGTGAAGGAAGAAGCTCTTCAAGCCCACCGGAGGTCGGAACCAGCGGCACTGCTTTCCCGACGCCGCCACGATCGACTGTTGGGCGGCCCGCAGGTCGCGACGCAATCGGGCCGGTGGGAGCGCCCAGAACATGTAGGAGTGACCGTCGGAGTGATTGCCCACGGCGTGCCCCTCGGCAACGATCCGTTGCACGATCTCCGGATGCCGACGGGCCGCTCTCCCGATCAAGAAGAACGTCGCACGCACCCCACGCGCGCGGAGGATGTCGAGCACGCGAGGGGTCACTTCGGGTTGCGGTCCGTCGTCGAAGGTCAGCGCCACCACTTTGCCGGTCGCCGAAAGACGGGAGCGGTTCGGTCCGAAAAGGCTGCTGCGAGGGTAGAGCACACCCCAGGCGACCAGGCCGTGATACGAGGCGTAGGCCAGCCAGACGCCGATCGACAGGGTGGGGGAACCCACCAACAGCAGGAGCAACAGCAGGTGGGCACCGATCGTCAGCCTCAGGAACACGCGGGTCTCCGCAGTCGGCTGAGCACGACAGCAAGACAGATCCTCGTCGTGTCACGCCATGGACGGTAGTGACTCGTCTGGGTCCCGTCCACCGTTGGAATCCTGACATCGACGCTCTCGACCGCGAATCCGGCACGGGCGGACTTCACGATCACCTCGCTCTCGAGCTCGTACCTCGTGCCCCGGAGCCGGATGCAACGGAGCACACGGGCGTCGTAAAGTCGGAAGCCGCTCTGGGGGTCCGCGACGGCGGTGCCGGAGAAGAACGAGACGGCCCGCCGGGAGAAGTGGTTGCCGAATCGGCGCACGGGAGTCATGGAATCGTAGGTCGTCGCCCGCGACCCGATCACGATTCCGGCGTTCGTCTGCTGCCAGCACCTCAGCAGTCGGGGAATCTCCATCGGGTCGTGCTGTCCGTCGGCGTCGAGGGTGACGACCGCCTCTGCCCCTTCGCTCAGGGCCTGAGAGAAACCTGTGCGCAAGGCCACACCCTTGCCGAGATTGGAGTCGAGCCGCAGGACTCGCGCGCCCGACGAACGGGCCTCCGCGCTCGTAGCATCGGACGACCCGTCGTCGACAACGATCGTCCGGGACAGGAACGCCTTCGCTCCTCGAACCACCTTGCCCACGGTGTCGGCCGCGTCGTACGCCGGGATCAACGCGAAGACGCTCATTCAGGCGTCCAACAGGAGCGCCGCGGTGCCTCCTTCGATGCCTCGCGCAATGACGAGAATGCGGTCTGCGCTGGACAATCCGCCCTTGAAGCGACTTGCGGTTGCGAGAACCAACGGCGCGCCGGCGGCACCCAGCTCACCGGACTCGGCGGGAAGATAGACGAATCGCCTGTTGCCGGCCTGCTCCCGCCAGCTTCGTAGCAGCTCGGGGGGGATCGAGTTGGTGACGACCACAGTCCCTACGGACGGCTCCAGAGCCGTCGAGAGCAACCACCGGCCCTGTGGGTCGTGGCCACGCCGGTAAGCCAGGATGCGCGTCCGATCGGCCGGTGCGAGGGAGTTGCCGGTGGTGACCAAGCAGATCGCAGCGGCTTCCTCTAGCGTCTCCGGCAACCATCGCAGGTCTTCCGTCAGGCGCACAGCAGCGTGCACCCGTCGCAGCGAGTCGTCCGGCGATTCCACTCCCCCGGTCAGGATCCATCGCGCACGTCCTTCCGCCAGCAAGGCGGCGGCCTCGGCCACCGCCTCGGCGCCGGCGGCCCATCCGGAGACCACGGTGTGGTTGATCCCGCCGATGCCGTGGGCTATACAGATCTCGCCGTTGACGGCGTTTGCCACGGTTCGCACGAACAGCCCCGGACTGAGCTCCGGGGTGGGTCGATCGTCGAGATCGACGAGAAACTCGGCGTTGCTGGCCCAGCACCCCAGACTGGAGCCCAGCACGACACCCCAGTCGGGATCTCCTTGTTCCAGCCGGACCTCGCCGGCATTCTCCAGCGCCGCGGATGCCGCCGCACAGCCCAGCGCCGCGTAGCGATCCATGCGGCGGGATCCCGAGTGCGATCGATCCAGGATCGTCACCGCATCGGTGGACGATGCCCGTGTGGCAATCAAGCCGCACGAAACGACCGCGGCGGGCGGATCCAGCGCGATCAGGCTCACGGCGTGGCCATCAATACCGCGCTGTTGTTTCCCGCGAACGCCGAGGAGCACGACAGCACGCGACGGACAGGCTGGCTCCGAGCGCAGTTGGGCACGTAGTCCAGGTCGCACTCCGGATCCGGCTCGCCGTAATTGATCGTGGGCGGCACGACTCCCTCCCGAAGCACCTTCACCGAGACGATCGCATCCAGGGCGCCGGCCGCGCCGAGGGTGTGTCCCACGACGGGTTTGATCGAGACGACCGGGATCCCGTGGGCATCCTCGCGGAACACTCGTTTGATCGCGATCGTCTCCATAAGGTCGTTATATCGCGTCCCCGTGCCATGAGCGCTGATGAAGTCTACCTTTCCCGGAAAGTCCCGGGCGTCTCGCAATGCCCCCTCGATGGCACGCACCAGGCCGTCGCCGGTCGGCGATGGTCCGGTCATGTGGTGGGCGTCGCCGGAGCTCGCGCTCCCGAGGACTTCCGCCAGTGCGGTCGCCCCCCGCCTCAAGGCACGGTCGCGTTCCTCGAGCACGAGGACGCCGGCGCCCTCGCCGAGGGCCAGTCCGTCTCGTCTCCGATCGAACGGGCGCACCACCGTGGAGGTCAGGGCCCTGAGCAACCAGAAGCCGGAGACGACAAAGCGCGACAGCATCTCGACGCCGCAGACCAGCATGGTGCTGGCCTCGCCTCTGCGGATGCAATCCGCGGCCACGCCCATGGCCGAGGTTCCGGAGGCACACGCGCTCGACAGCGTGAGCGCGGGACCGCTCAACCCGAAGGCCTCGGCCACCCTCTCCGTAGGCGACGCAAACCCCAGCGGTCGGTTGACCGGCCGTTGTGCAGGTCGTGATGTCTCGGATGCGTTTGCCCTGAGGCACTCGAACGCCGCCTCGGCCTCGCCGAGGCATGTCCCCAGCACGATCCCCATGGACGACGTGTCCATGTCTGCACTCAGCCCTGACTGAAGAATCGCTTCCCGGACGGCATCGAGCGTGTATTCCGCGACCGCGTTCTCGCTGGCGTTCCCACCGGGTGGAACCTCGCCGGCGGGTGGCGAGCCGTACTCGTTGGCATCGAAACGCGATATCGGACGTAGCATCGACTGACCTTCGACGCACGCTCGCCAGAACGGCCCGACCCCCCGGCCTGCGGCCGAGACCGCGCCGAGACCCGTGACCACAACTCGCTTCCTCGACAACACGCCGGTGTTCCTGACAGGACTACCTCTCACGGCAAGATTCGGGCATGCTTCGGATCGAACAGGTTCTCCGGCAGCGACTTTTGTTCATACGCGGTGAACTCCAGCGTGGTCACCGTCGCCCGCTCCGACGGGAGCAAGTGGTGGATCTCGAGACGCCGCAGGACCGTTCTCCCGTTCTCCACGCCATAGGCGGTGAACCTCAGGTCCTTTGCCGCCTTTCCCGAGGGCAGCGACAGGACGGCTCGGCGCGGAAGCCCGTCCTCCGTCCCGAGCCACAGCGTGCCGGACCCGTAGGCTGAGCCGCGGCGGCCCGACAAAGTGACGACGTCGCAAGGAACGCCATCGACGACCTCCTCGGTGGTCTCCGGCCGCGCGGTGAACTCGTCGGCGAACCGCAAGCGCGCGACGTCGCCTATGGATGCGCCTCCGAACAGGCGCTGATTAGGACTGACGCGGATCGGATGGGTGGTATCCGGAAGGAGCAACCACACCCGCTGATCCGTCATCAATACTTTCCTGCCTTTCAGCTTCCCGTCCCGGAACACGCACAACGCCCGGTCCGGGCTCCGCACGTAGACGTCCAGCGTCGTTCGGGTGATCTCCTCCTCGTGCTGCACGATCGCCCGGACGCGCATCACCCCTTCGCTCAGGACGTGTCGCGGGGCATCGGCGGCCCGCAAAAGAGCGCTGGAGGAATCCTGGCTTTCGCGACCGGCCGCCGATACCAGCAGCGGCGCTGCGAACAGGACCATCGCACCAAGACGGCAGATACCGACCTCCTTCGGATCAAACATGAGTCAGTGCGTCCACAATGGGCATCCTCGATGCGCGTCGCGCCGGCAGGTACGACGCGAGCATCATGGTGAGCGCCATGGCTACGGCACCGACGAGATAGGTTTCTCCGTAGAACTTGATGTGCAGCGGCATGCCGTGGGTCACGCCGGGGGGAGGCGGCAGGACGATCCCCGAGTGATTCAGGACGGTCCGGATGGCGAGGGACGCGAGCGCCCCCGCGACGCACGCGGCTGCCCCGAGCAATGCACCCTCGATTACGAACATCCTCCGTATTTGCCCCGGGCGCGTCCCGAGGGCCCGCAGGGTGCCGATCTCCCGGATCCGTTCGGACGCCGCCATCAGCATCGCGTTGGCCGTCGCCAGCAGGACCACCACGACGAGCACGACGCCCATGAATCCGAAGATGCCCATGTACAGCAGCCGAACCTGCCGGTAGAAGACCGCCAGATCCTCCCAGGTCCTGCCGGCGATGTCGAGGCCTCTTCCCTTCAACGTCTGCAGCAGCCGCTGGAGCACCGGACGGTCATCCGCGGCGTCGTGTAGGATCACCACGAAACGCGAGACGTGATCGTCGGCCATCAACAGGTCTCCGGCGAGACCGAGAGACGTGGCCAGAAAGCGGTCGTCGAGCTCCTTGATGGGGATGTCGGCCACGGCGACCACCGAGGCGTCCACGGCATTGAGCACACCGTCGGTCGTCGTCGCCAGCACGGTGACGGTGTCTCCAACGCCGACCCTCAGGGCAGCCGCGAGCCCGGCGCCGAGGACCACGCTGCGCTGGTCGCGGTCCAGGAGCCACCGGCCCGAGGCCAGGGTCTCCGCCAGGTCCATCGATCGCGCTTCCGGCGCGGGATCTAGCCCGGTGCCGAGAAAGGGAACGCTCCGGTCCCCGCTGGTAACCAGCCCCACGAAGTCGATTCGCGGCAGGACCTCGAGGACTCCGGGATCGGATCGAAGGGTTTGTTCGATCTCCGCGGCATCGGTCAGGCCATGCTCCAGGGTGCTATCCGCCCCGGCCTCGAACCCGCGAGGATCGGCGAACTGGAGGTGGCCCAGCCCATTCCGGATTGTGCCCTCTCGCAGCCCCTCCAGGCTCTGCGCCATGAACCCGCCCGCGAGCGCGAACGCGGCGAAACCGACCATGACCACGGCCCCGGCCAGGAGACTGCGGCGCCGGTTCCGCAGCAGGTTCCTGAACGCCAGCGACCAAACGCTCATGGCTTGCCCAGCGTGCGGCCGTCGTGGAGCGTGACTACCCGTTGCCCGCGGGCGACCACTCGAGGGTCGTGCGTGGCCACGACGAAGGCGACCTCGCGATCGTCCCGGAGCTCACGCATCAGGTCGAGGATGCCGTCTGCGGTCTGACTGTCCAGGTTGGCGGTTGGCTCGTCCGCGACCACGACTTGCGGATCGTTGACGATCGCTCGGGCCAGCGCGACTCGCTGCCGCTCACCGCCCGACAGCAGGTCGGGCCGAACGCCCTGCTTCCCGCTCAGGCCGACCCGGCTCAGGACCTCATACGCCCGCCGGCGCATCGTCTTTCGAGGAAGTCCTTTGAGGGTCATCGGGTACTCGACGTTCTCGAGAGCTGTGAGCACGGGGATCAGGTTGAAGCTCTGAAACACGAAGCCGAACAGATCGCGGCGCGCGTCGGCTCGTTGGTCTTCGTCCATTCCTGAGACGGGCCGCCCCTCCAGTAGTACCTCGCCCTTGTCGGCCCGATCGAGGAGTCCCAGGAGGTTGATGAGCGTCGTCTTCCCCGAACCCGACGGGCCCTGGAGCACGACGAACTCTCCCCGGTCGATCTTGATATCGACGTTGTCAAGCGCAGGAACTCGAACCGAACCCAGACGGTACGTGCGACTCAGCCTGCGACCCTCGAGAATGGTCAACTCGGGCCCTCTTCTTCAACGCGTGCGCGCGGGGTACTTACGCCCTTCGGTGGCGGGTAGGTCAGGCACCGAAGGATACGCATAGCTCATGCTCCATCGTGGCGCGAATTGTACCAGAACGGAGTTGCCCGTCTCTCGGGGCAGGGGGTTCCATTGCGCGATGCGCGCGTGTAGACTGCCGCCCATGCAATCAGACGACCGTCGCGGGGCCGACTCTCATGAAGCCACCGAAACACCGGCTGCTTGGAAACGAGCCGATCTGCACCTCCACACGTCATTTTCCGGATGGCGCTCCCTGGGGTTGATTGACGCTCAAGACTGCTACGTCACCCCGGACAAGGGGTTCGCCATCGCCCGCGCTCGGGGTATGGACTATGTCTGTTTCACGGATCACAATACCATCAACGGCGCTCTGGATTTCCTGTCCCGCCACCCGGAGCACGAGCCGCGGGTGATCATCGGCGAAGAGATCGAAGCCCGTTTCCCCAAGAGCAAGCACTGGGTCCACATCAACGTCTTCGGGGTGGACGAAGCGCTTCACGCGGACCTCGCCAGGCTGAGGGACAACTGCCACGATCTGATCGCGGAGCTGCGCCGACGCAATTTGCTGTTTGTGTTGAATCACCCGTTCCAGAGCTTTCGGTCGATCGGAGCGGCGCATCGGCGGCTGGCGGAGATCCTGCCTCAGTTCCCCGCGGTCGAGGTCTGCAACGGGACGAGCCCGCGCAGTCACATGCCGGTCATCGAAACGATGCTGCGCGGCAATCCGAGCGAGCGCGCCGTAGGGGTCGGGGGCAGTGACGCTCATACCGGTGCGGGTATAGCGTCGGTCCATACCGCCGCCCCGGCAACCACCAAGGCGGAATACCTCGATTCCCTGCGCTCCGGGATGTGCACCATCGGAGGCCTGCCCCGCGGTTTCGGGGCGCTGGTACGCGACGTCTACCTCATCGTGGGACAGTACTACGCCAGGCTGTATGGCAGGCCTGCACCGATGACCGCGCGGCGCGTCAAGAACCTGGTTGCGGCTACCGCTCTTCTGCCCGCGACGCTGATGGGTGTCCCGGCCGCACTGACGGCCGTCCAGGTCGCGCGCCAGGAGTGGATCGCCCGATTCGGTCCGTGGACGCGGCGTGCCCCGTGGCGGGAAGGTGCCCGCACTCTGACGGAACTGGACGGCTGAGTGGCGACCGCGCCCGACATGCGATTCGAGCGTGAAGCGATGAGAGTGCTTCACAAGATCTTCCGGCGTACGGTTTCCATGGGTGCCGGTCTGGCGTGGCACGCGGTTCAGTTCTTGAACCGGCTCATTCCCGCCCGACCGTATCACCCGGCCTGGGCACCGGCCCCTCTGCCCAAGGAACGACACCGGACGTTTCCGACCCTCGGTTTCCCCCGCGAGACGGACTCGCTCTGCCCCGGTTGCGTCATCGAGGTCCGGGACGCAATCGTCCGGGGCGACGTTGATTGGTCGGTTCTGGTAAACGAGAATCGCGGAGAGGTGCGAGCCCGGATCGTCGAGCGTGACGACAAGGTCTACATGGAAAAGGAATGCGACCGGCACGGGCCGATCTCCGACCTGCTCGCCATCGACGCGGAGTTTCTCAGGAGGATCGAGGGGCTGTATCCCGGGCGCGATTTCCTCATCTCTCCCGACGGGCTTCATGACCACGGCAGCTCATCGATCCGCTGGGGGCGAGGAGCGGTGTTGACCGTGGATCTGACCAACCGCTGCAACATGATGTGCGATCCGTGTTTCATGGACGCGAATCAGGTCGGGTATGTCCACGAGCTGTCCCTGGAGGATGTTCAGAGGATCCTCGACGATGCCATTCGTGTGACGCCACGGCGACAACTGTCGGTGCAGTTCTCCGGCGGCGAACCGACAATCTCGCCGATCTTCCTCGAGGCCGTGGCGTACGCCAGGAAGCTCGGGTACTTCTCGATCCAGTGCGCCACGAACGGCGTCCGGTTTGCGCAGGAACCCGGTTTCGCCCACCGCGCCAAGGCGGCAGGCCTCCGCTTCGCATACCTGCAGTTCGACGGCGTCGACAACGAAGCCCACCGACACCGCGCGGTCGACAATCTGTTCGACGTCAAGCGCGAGGCGATCGAGAATCTCCATGCCGCGCAAATCGACGTCACCTTGGTGATGACCGTGGTCAACTCGATCAACAGCGATCAGGTCGGCGCGGTGGTGCGGTTTGCCGCTGAGAACATCGACAGAATCAACGCCGTCTCGTTTCAGCCGATCTCGTTCACAGGAAGGGACGAGGGACTGGACGCCGCCACGCGAAAGCGGTGGCGATACACGCTCTCACATCTTGCCCACGACGTCAGGACGCAGTTGGGCATCACGGAACCGCTCCGCGATTGGTATCCTCTGTCGGCATCCGGTCCGTTCTCGGACTTCGTCGACCACGTCCGGGGACCTCAAGCGGAATGGGGTGGGCTCAAATGTGGCTGCCACCCCAACTGCGGGATAGGAACGCTGCTACTTGTGAACGAGAAGACCCGCGAAACCGTGCCGCTGTGTGAAGTCCTAGACATGGACGCCGTGATCGACGACTTCAAAAACATCAACGATCGCCATCGCTGGCGGCCGTTGATGATCGCACAGGCCATCCTGTCGATCGCTCGTCACTACAACCTTGCCGGAGCGCCGAGAGGCCTCGGCTTCAAGAACATGCTCCGCGTCGCGGATGCCCACACGGGCGGGTCGATGGGCCTGACCAGGCAACGTCGTCACGAGTGGCGGGTGTTGCTGGTCGCCGGGATGTGGTTTCAGGATCTCTTCAACTACGACTTCCGGCGCACCGAGATGTGCATCATCCCGTACGCGACCCAGATGGGAGAGATCTCGTTCTGCGCGTACAACACGGGAGTCGGCTGGAGGACGATCGTCGAGATGATGCATCGCAACGCCACCACGGCGGAGTGGTTCCGCACTCGAGGCCGGCACCCGATCTACGCCGGGGGTAAATTAGTGCCGCTGCGACCCGAGCAAGCTCCGCTCATCCAACTCCGCCGACCCAAGCCTCGTTCCGAGTCAGGAAGCGTCCTCGCGCAGGGTTCGTCGAGCGACACAGGCGGCCGTGAGTCGGCCTCGTCTCGAACCGGCTACCACTGGGGTTCGACTCCGAGATAGGCTCCCGCGGCATCGGTGTAGAAATAGGGGTCGCTGTCTTTCATGCCGATGGCACGCTCCAGAAGCTCCTCGCCCCGTTCGCGCTCACCGTTGAGAATGTACCAAGCTGCGGCCTGGGCCATGCGGTCGTCACCCCTGGGCTTGAGCTCCATCGCCTTCTCGAACATCGGCTTGGCCTTGTCCCATTCGCCCGCACGTGCGTAGGCCCAACCGATCCTGAAGTAGTCGCTCGCCTCGGGCTTGCCGTTGATAACGGCGTTGAAGAAAGCCTGTCCTTTCGTTGCATTCCCGCTCTGATAGTAGATCGATCCCACGGCGATCCGTTCCCAGGATCCGTTCCCTGCCACTCGCTCCGCCTCGGCGAGCAGGGCCTCCGCGGCAGCTTGGGGGTCCTTGCCGCGAAACAACGTTGCGTCGACGGTCGTCTTCGAAGAGACCGAGACCAGGGCGCCGAGGACAAAGCAAATCGTCCCGACTGAAGCCAACGACACGTTATTCCTCATTCCTCCTCCTCGTCTTGATCCTCGGCTCGACCTAGGGCCGAGATCGTCAACGACACTCGCACAGGGCGTTCACGAAGCCGGCGTCACCCAACAGAGACAGCAGGGCGCGATCGGCGGACTGGCTCATGACCTCGACGTAGTTCTCGGCACGTTTCGCGCTGCCATAGTTCTCGCCGACGCCGCTCGTACGCGACTCCCAACAGATTTCCCGCGTCCCGGCGTCTCGGACCACGACGTCCAGCACGATCATGCTGCGAAACTCGGCGTTGAACGCGACCTTCGACACGACCTTGAACCGGGCGATCCTGACGTCAAGAGCCGGCGCCCCGGACTCGTCCAGCGAAACCGCAGCGGTTTCCAGCACCTCCCGCACCGCTTTCCCGACCCACTCGGTCAGCTTTCCTTCCAGGAGGATCGAATCGCGCAGGGATGGGTCGTCCTCTTTGAAGATCTCGCCCACCGTTGCGGTGTCGTCGCGTGCGTCCACGACTTCAAGTTTCGATAGGCCGGCGCACTTGGGAGCGACGGCGAGGGATGCGGGGTTTTCGATCATCCTGTAGGTGTTGGGTACCGTGACCAGCTTGACCTTGACCGCGTGGCCGGGGCAGGCGCCGAGCGAAGATGCGAGGAGCGTCAAAACCGCGAGGGAACAGCGCAGGGTCTTCATAAGTCTCGGGTAATCCTACCACTGACCGGACCGCCCTCGGATGCGGAGCTCGCCGGCGGATTCCTTGAGCTGCTCGAGCGCCGCTAGCCCCGGGCTTCGGCCAGGAAGAACCCCAGGGTGACGAGCAGAGCCGTGAAGACGGAGACCGCGGCCGTGGAGCGTGACAGATCCTCACACGCGTCAGGGTCCTTGCCGTCGAAGCGAGTCAGCTTCCAGACCAGGTAGGGAGCGGTCGCAAGGGACCACGCGACGGAGCCCGGGTACTCGCCGAGCGCCACGTTGAGCAGGATCGCCGCAAAGGCCAGCACCGGCAGGATCGAGCAACCGAGCCGGGCCTTCTCCTCGCCGAGATCCATCGCGAGCGACGTTCCCGTGGCGGTATCGTCACGGAGAAAACGGGCGAGGTTGTAGTCGTAGACGATTGCGGCACCGAAGAAGCCCAACGGCAACGACGCCAGCGCCGCTCCCAGGGTGAAGGAGCCCGACTGGGAGGCGTAACCACCCAGGACCGGAAGAGGGCCCAGGGCCACGAATGCCGCGACCTCGCTCACACCGTGACCGAGGTCGCGCAGGCCGATGTCCGGAACACCGTAGAAAATCGCGAGGAGCAGTCCGGCGAAGCCGATCCCGATGGCGAACGATCCGGAGTGGGGGACCAAGGCGACGCCGCAGGCCAGGGCAATGATCAGCATCAGCGCCGCGATCCCGCTCGCCTGAGTCAGCCCGACCAAGCTCGACGCGATGACGTCGGGTCCCTCGAGACGGGACGGGTCGCGACCCGCGTCCGCGGGGTCATGCCTCAGGACGACCTCGAGGATAGAGACCGCCACCATCCCGCCGAGATAGACAGCCGCACCGCCTGCAAGCGTCAGCAGGAATGGCGTCCAGCGGAATGCGTAGGCGTCCCACAGAGCGTACCCGGCACCGACCACGATCGCCACGGCGACCACCGGAAGGTACGATGCTCGCGCAAGTCGCATCCACGCCGGCATCGGGTTCATGCTCACCCCCATAGCGGAACCGCCGCTCCGCCCCGTATACTACCCCGCAACCGCGGCCACGGCGTAGGACGCGGGATCCGACGAGGCATCATGGGATTCGAGGACGGTTTCGGAAGAGTTCACGACGAGCTTCGCATCTCGGTCACCGACCGCTGCAACCTGAGGTGCGCCTACTGCATGCCCGAAGAGCCGTCCTGGTTCCCCAGGGAGGAGATCCTCAGTTACGAGGAGATCCTCAGCCTGGCCCGGATCTTCATGTCTCGAGGTGTGAGGAAGTTCCGGATCACCGGGGGGGAGCCATTGCTGCGTCGCGATCTCCCGGAGCTCGTTCGGATGCTCGCCGCCACGCCCACGGTGGAAGAGCTGTCGCTGACGACCAACGGCATTCTCCTCGACGAGCTGGCAGACGACCTTGCCGCCGCCGGGCTGCAGCGCATCAATGTCAGCCTGGATACGCTCGTGCCCGAGCGCTTTCGCGCATTGACGAAACGCGACGGCCTGGACCGCGTATTGCGAGGTCTCGAGCGCGTCCGTGAGCTGGGTCTCGAGCCCGTCAAGATCAACACCGTCCTGCTTCGTGGGATCAACGACGACGAGGTGATGTCGCTGGTCTCCACCGCCCGCGAGCAAGGGTGGGAGCTTCGATTCATCGAGTTCATGCCCCTTGAAAACGGAGGTACCTGGGACCTATCGCGAGTGGTATCCGGCGACGCGGTCAAGCGCGCCGTCGAGGCGAGGTGGCCACTCAGCCCCGACCCGGACGCCGATCCCAACGCCCCGGCGACGCGGTTCCGGTTCGACGACGGCCGCGGCGCCATCGGGTTCGTCAATTCGGTCACGGAGCCGTTCTGCGAAGACTGCAGTCGCCTCAGGCTCACCGCCGACGGCAAGCTGACCACCTGCCTCTATGCCACCGAAGAGGTCGACCTCAAGACCCCGCTACGCTCCGACGCCAGCGACGAGGTCATAGAACAGCGCATAGCCGAGGCCGTAGCCAAGAAGGGACGGGGCGGAGCACTCGAGATCCTGGAACGCAGAGAAACCATCCCCCTGACCCGCACCATGCACCAGATCGGCGGCTGAAGGACAAAGGAAGTCTTCCGCCCCCGGAGCCGGGCCGGTGCGGGCACACACCCCTTCCAGCGATCCTTTGAAATCGACGGTCCGGTTCACAGAACTCCGAGCGTTTACCACGCGCGGGGCTCGAGCACGGCAAAGCCCG
>Ga0316191_10001297_pt1 | contig 17435 bp, 11 predicted proteins | sample Eddworburr2cm_MG_FD_204928 | JGI IMG/M metagenome (GOLD analysis project Ga0316191, IMG submission 204928) | Coastal sediment microbial communities from Maine, United States - Eddy worm burrow 2 cm | ecosystem: Environmental > Aquatic > Marine > Coastal > Sediment | place: USA: Maine...
TCTAGCTCTGTAATAAGGTTCAGAAAGGTCGTCTTACCTGTTCCATTCCTGCCAATCACACCCAGGCGTTCTCCTTTGGCAAATTTGTAGTTGAAATCCCTGATGATGGGAAGAGAACCGTAACTCTTCTCCAGATGTTCCAATTCCAGGATCTTCCCTCCCATGCGGGGCGACTTCACCCGAAGTACCAGATCGCCTCCCTCCTCAACCAGGGTCGCCCTGGCTTTGATCTTATCAAAAGCATCGATACGGGATTTGGATTTCCCAGTTCGTGCCTTGGGCATACGGCGAAGCCACACAAGCTCTCTCTTCATCAATTGACCCGCCCTGTGCGCCTCCACCTTCTTCAAATCTTCCCGTGCCTCCCTTTTCTCCAGGAAATATTCATAATTGCCCTGGTAGAGATACAGTTTACCCAGGCTCAGTTCAAAGATGCGGTTGCATACCCGATCGAGAAAATAGCGATCGTGAGTCACCATCAGTAAGCTTATTGTGGAACGTGAAAGGTATTCCTCCAGCCACTCGATCATATCTATGTCCAGGTGATTGGTGGGCTCATCAAGAATCAGGAAATCGGGTTCGTCGAGCAGCACCAGGGCCATGGCCAGGCGCTTCTTCTCTCCTCCTGACAGCTTGCCCACTTTCTGATCAGTCCGGGTAATCCGGAACAGGTCGAGGAGCTGTCTCAGGCGGCGCTCATAATCCCAGGCGTGCAGCCTGTCCATCTCTGCTGAAGAAGCCTCGAGGTTCCTGGCACTCTCATCACTCCCCTGCTCCGAATGTTGCTTCAATACCTCTTCATATCGATGAATGACATTCAGAATGGATGTATTGGCAGACACAATCAATTCATCAATGGTCAGGCTGTTATCCAGCTCCGGTGCCTGCTCCAGAAAGGCCACCCGAATGTCATTTCGGAAGGTGAACTCTCCCTGATCGGCCGACTCCATCCCGGCAAGAATGCGCAGGAGAGTGGTTTTACCGGTCCCATTCCTGGCAATGATGGCCGTTTTATCACCTTTGGTCAGTCCGAAAGTGAGGCCTTCAAAGAGGACTTGTTCGCCAAAAGATTTAGAGAGCTTCTCAGCCGACAGGTAATTCATCGACCAAAGATACAACTATGGCCAGAAACCCATCCATGACAAACAATTAATGCGGATGAAATATTTAAATCAGGAAAACATGGCGTTGATCTTATCCCTGATCCAGTTTCGGGTCATCAGGTAGAGCAGAAATTCCTGCATTGGTCCCCTCAGGGGACCTGCCCATCGAAAGACTGCCATCATCCTTTCCAGGATGCGGTTATACTTAAGTACCTGCATCAACTGTTCTGCCTGATACTCAGGATCCAGGATCTTGCGCGCCACTTCTTGTCCAGATACCAGTGCCTGGTAAATACCTTCTCCTGTAAAACCCGAAGCGAGTCCGGCTGCTTCACCCGCCAGATAAATGTTCTCAAATTTGTATCCCTGGTAATCAAAGGCAATGGGGCAGGATTCCAGTTTTGCTTCTCCTGTCTCCATTCCCTTCTCCTGCAACCACCGGTGAAATCCTTTCTTTACTTTTTGTGGATCTATCCTTCGGGGATCGCAACAGCAACCCACCGCGATGGTGTTACCATGGGGAAAGATCCAGGCATACCAGAGATGGAACCTGCGTGCATTCAGGAACATTTCCAGCGCCAGGTGCTCCTCTGTCACCGGGAGGGTATACTGAAAACCTATCAGTTTCTTGCGGACTTTTAATCCCAGGTGCCTGCGAACCAGGGAGGAATACCCATCTGCTCCCACCAGGTAACGGAATCCATACACCTCACCCGTTTTAAGAGTGAGTTGGTCCTTTCCGATCTCTGTCACCTGGCTCTGGGTCCTTACTACCACCTCTGTCTCGTCCAACAGGCTTCTCTGGTAGGCCCCCAGTTCTTTCCGGTCCACGGTAAAAAGATAAGGAACATGTGTTATAGTATCAGCGCTCCTTTTCCTGGAATGTAAGGCCGCCCTGGAAATTTTTTGCTGAATGACATGATCCGGTAAGGGAAGCTCTCCCATGTCCTTAAGGGTAAGTCCCCCGGCACAAAGTTTGTCCCCAAAAATCCCATTCTTTTCAAGCAGCAGCACCCTTAGTTGAGATTTCGACAACTCTCTGGCACACTGCAGGCCAGCAGGCCCCCCACCCACTATGATCACATCAAATATTACCATCTGTAAGTGCTGTCATTATACATTCCATGGGCTTCTTTCGAGTCACAAATATAGGAGGATTATTCCTTGACTTCGCCCTGTCTCTACCATTAGCATAGTTGGAGAAAATAATTTATATTTCTTCCTCTTAAATAATACCCTTTTAAGCGCAAACTCAATGAAGAAATTTTCTGCAACTCTCCTGCTATTCTCAGCAGTGCTCTTGTCTTTATCATGCCATCTTTTGGGCCAGGAAACAGACCTTCCCGACCCTGCACTTCCGGGGGAAAACGGATATGTATCGGGCGAGTTAATCTATTCGCTCAACAACAGGCCTACCCCTCAGTGTCACGCTTCTACAATTGCAGAGACCCCAAGCGGCTTTGTGGCCTCCTGGTTCGGGGGAAAGCATGAAAAAAATCAGGATGTGGGAATTTGGATTTCCCACCTGGTGGACGGAAAATGGGACAGGCCCATAGAAGTGGCCAATGGCATTCAAAATTCCTACACCCGATATCCTTGCTGGAATCCAGTTCTTTTTCAGCCCGACAATGGACCCCTGCTGCTTTTCTATAAGGTGGGGCCCAGTCCGCGGGAGTGGTGGGGAGAAATGATGAGCTCGGAGGATGATGGAAAAACCTGGTCTCCATCCCGCAGACTGGGAAGTTCCATTTTGGGATACTTGATCGGACCGGTGAAAAATAAGCCCATTCAACTGGAAGATGGGACTATTCTATGTCCATCAAGCACTGAAATCATCGATAAGGGACAGCTCTTATGGAAGGTGCATTTTGAGCTCACCAGAGACCTGGGTCTAACATGGGACGTAGTCGGACCTATCAATGACGGAATCGAATTTGATGCCATACAGCCCAGCATACTTACCTACGAGGATGGAAGCATGCAAATCCTATGCAGGACCATGCAGGATGTAATCTCCGAAAGCTGGTCCAGCGATGACGGTCTAAGCTGGAGCCCAATGGCTGCCACAGCAATGCCCAATCCAAGTGCAGGTACAGATGCCCTCACGCTCAGAGACGGAAGACAATTGCTGGTATACAACCATTCTATCAGGGGCAAGAAATCGCCAGGTCGAAAGATTCTCAATGTGGCTATGTCTGCCGATGGCAAGACCTGGAAACCAGTACTAACCCTTGAGAATAAGAAAGGGGAATACTCCTACCCGGCGGTTATCCAGGCATCGGACGGATTGGTCCACATCACATATACCTACGACAGGGAATCGGTGAAGCATGTGGTAATTGATCCCACAAAACTCGCTCAGCTTAATTAAAAGGTGAATGCACTTCCTGGATACTGCCATATTTATTTCTTACATGATCGGGGTCACCTTATTCGGAGCCTCCTTTTTTAAACGAAACAAGACTTCTAATGCTTTTACCCTGGGGAACCAGAACATTCCCGGATGGGTGATCAGCATGTCAATATTTGCCACCTTTGTAAGCAGCATTTCCTACCTGGCCCTGCCCGGAATTGCCTACCAGTCCAACTGGAATCCTTTTGTATTCAGTCTCACCATTCCCCTGGCCGCCTGGATTGCGGTCAGGTTTTTCATTCCCCTTTACAGGAAGATCAACAGTCCCTCGGCCTACTCCTACCTGGAAGAACGATTCGGTCCCTGGGCCAGGATATACGTGTCGGTCTGCTACCTGCTCACTCAACTCATGAGAGTGGGGACCATTCTCTACCTTCTTGCACTAACCCTCCACGCCATTTTTGGTTGGAACATTGCACTGGTCATCCTCTTCACCGGAATCACTATAATGATCTACTCCATGCTGGGGGGATTCCAGGCGGTGGTCTGGACCGATGCCATCCAGGGGATCCTGCTGATCTGCGGAGCCATTGTCACCATTATATTCATCCTGCTAAAGATGCCAGGAGGGACTGACCAGGTATTCCAGATTGCCCTGGAGCATGGGAAACTCAGTCTTGGAAGCTTCAGTTTCGAGCTCTCCAGCTCCACCTTCTGGGTGGTGCTGGTCTATGGTATATTTATCAATTTGCAGAATTTTGGAATTGACCAGAACTATGTTCAGCGCTATATGGCCTCCCGCTCCGATCGTGCTGCCAAAAGATCGGCCCTTACAGGAGGCTTACTCTACATCCCGGTATCTCTGCTTTTTCTGTTTATCGGCACCGCACTTTATTCGTATTATATCTCTGGACAAGCCACCTTGCCGGCAGAATTGAGGGACCTGGACAAGGCCGACCAGGTATTTCCTCATTTTATTGTCAGTCAGCTTCCCAGGGGAGTACCAGGATTGTTGATTGCCTCCATCTTTGCAGCAGGAATGAGCACCATCTCCACCAGTTTCAACAGTGCTGCCACGGTATTTCTGACCGATTACTACCGGAAATTCAGGAAAAAGGATCCCGGCGAAAAGGAGTCCATGAAAGTACTTTATCTGACCACTGTGGTGATCACAGTGCTGGCCATATCAGTAGCACTGGCCATGATCAATGTGAAATCCGCCCTGGACGCCTGGTGGAAACTGGCCTCAATATTCAGCGGAGGAATGCTGGGATTGTTCCTGCTGGGGGCCTTCACCCGACGTAGTAAATCCACTGGTGCAGTAATCGGTGTAATTTGCGGCGTCGCAGTCATCGCATGGATGAGTCTCAGCTCACTTGCAGACGATCCTTCCAGGTATGGGAACATCTTCCATTCCTACCTGACCATTGTCTTTGGAACCCTGGCTATCTTCCTGACGGGCTTTCTGCTCTCCCTCCTGCCTGGAAGAACTAATCGCCAATAATCACCAGATCGCGCGCCAGAATCCTACCCCCTTCTGTTTGCACTATGACCACACAGGCCCCTGGAACCAATCCCTCCAGGTCAAGGTTTTCGTAGAATGCACCACTTTCCGTCAGAGGTCTCGACAAGAGTTGCTGTCCCCTTAAGTCAAAGACAAGTATCTCGCCCTTCAAGCCCCCCACGAGCTCGCCTTCCACAAAGAGAACTCCGGTGGTGGGATTTGGATACATGCTAATGCCTGCACCGGTTTCTGAAGGATCATCGATTCCGGTGCTGCGATAGGTAAACTCAAGCCAGTTCATGTTAAACAGGGGAGCAGTGATGGTCATCCTAAGATGGTGCTGACCTGCAGAAAGCATTACCTGGTTCCGGGTGGTGGTCCAATTTTGCCATCCTCCTGTGGAAGGAAAACTCAACTGGTGTAAGAATTCTGCCCCTCCATCGGGTCCAATTATCTCAAGTTTCACTGCCCCCGATTCATCCTGAGCTGCGGTCCGGTAATCCACATAATAGCTCCCGTCCTCCTCCACATCGATGTAATAGTCAGTATAATCTCCATTGTCGAGATAGCCAATATTCTGCCCGCCTCCAAGATCAGTGGTGTTCTCCAGCTCCGTTCCCGACTCGAAAAAGTAATCCTCTGCCTCAACCTTACCCGGGATAGGGTGAATGATGGCTACCCTGTTTTCCACCTCCCTGGAGGAAAAGGTATTCAGAATGATTCCGTCGGTGGCATCAATCTGAGTCCCCGAATAGGTGATCCTGATGTCGTCGGTGGAGCGAAGTGTGGTATTAATCCCAAATGTGATCATTCTGGGATTCCCTGCATTCAGGGCCATGCTGGATATGGTGACCCGGTTTCCATTGACGGTCACCTGAAAATCGGCCGGCATGGCAGGAAGTGGTCCAGCCAGGGGTTTATTGATATTTATTTGTAAACTCTGATCATTCAGGGTAAAGGCGGAAAGAACATGGGTTTGAAGATCCGTGGTAAGCCCTTTCTGTATAAAATTGAAGCTGCCCACGTTAAATCCGGTGTTGTCCACATAAAACCGGATTTTGTTGTCTGATGGAGTCAGGATCACATTAGAGACTTTGATCGTTTGCCAGGTTTCCCATCCCCCCGTATTGGGTACGCTTGAGGGAAGGGAAATATCTGCATTACCCGCCTGGAGATGAAATTTGCCTTCCGCGCTGATGGAGGCCACCCTCACTTCCACTTCATACACAGCCTCTGCAGCCACATTCACGCTGTACTGGATCCATTCATCGGTGGAGAGCCAACCCAGGTTATAGCCATTGGTGTTGACAAGGTCGGTGGTCTCCTGAAGATCCACTGCATCGTTCCGGTACACCCATCCATTGTTCCAGGAGGTATAGCTTCCTGTGCTTACCTGGTAGTTAGCCACATCGCTATCGTAATAGGCCGAATTTAGTACGCCCATGTCAAAATCAGATGGGTATACCACTCCGGGAATATCCTGGATCGTGTAGGGAATGGCTTCGTCTGAATACACCTGCCTGAACATGGCATCGATTACATCCTTATGATAAATGCAGTTTTGAATTTTATGGGCCTCTGCCAGACTCATCAAAGCGCTCTTTGCATAGGCTGCAGAGGGTACGCTTCCGCCATTGTTCCAGAAATCCAGCAGCACCTGATACTCTGCTGATTTGGGGACCGAAAGGGGGCCGGCGATGGATTCAATCTTTTTCATGGGCCACCAGGCCCATCCGATCTCGTGGTCCTCCAGCAATGCGATGGCATCCCTGAACCAGACATTGGAGTTCTCGCCCGCTTCCCCAAGATAGAGGGGTACATTGTGTTGTTCCCTGATGTCGAGGACCCATTGTATGGACTTTTGGTCGTTGGTGGACCAGTATTTGTGAGGTGCGTAAACCATGTTATTGTCCCAGGTGGGAGTCAGACCGGTAAAATCGTTAGCAAACCAGTTGCCTTCAATAAAAAGAATGTGTTTGGTATCTACCTTTCGTATGCTGTCGGTAAGTTCGTAGTAAAGATCGCGCAAGGGAGTGTTCCCTGTCATGTTCCAGTTGGTCTCATTGATCAGGTCATACCCAGCAATGGTGGGCTCATTGGCATACTTCTCTGCCAGTTTCATCCATAGGGCTACTGTTTTATCGCGATTGGCCTCACTTTCCCAGAGAGAGGGCTTAGTGGGGTCATAATCGGAAATGCCCTGGTCATAACCTTGTCCGCCCGGTGCAGCATGCAGATCCAAAATCACATACATCTCGTTCGCTTTGCACCACTTGATCAGACTGTCTGTGAGGTCGAAGCCTGTTTCCAGCCAGGTATGTTCCCCGGGAACCGGTTCATCCTCTATGGGCAGGGTATAGAGCTTGTAATGCATGGGAAGACGCACTGAATTAAAGCCCCAAAGTTTCAGGGAATCCATATCCGCCTTCTTCACGTGATTGTTTCGCCAGGTTTCATAAAACAAATCTGTATCGGCAGCTCCGATCAGTTCCTCGATTTTTGCCTTCAACTGGTACTGAGCGTTAGCAAAACCTGAAGTCTGCATCATGTATCCTTCCTGCAGCATCCAGCCTCCCAGGCCCATACCGCGAAGAATTACGCTATCCCCACTTTCGTTGACGATGGCCTTGCCATTGGCACTGAGAAATTCCTGTCCGGAAATCTGCAAAACTCCTATCTGCAGTACTAAAGAGAATAAAAGGATCCGTGTTTTCATGGCGGTGAATATAGAAAAATCTAATTCAAGAACATTCCGTAGATTTGACAAATAAATCTCCGGAAAAGATGAGAAATGTTGTTCTACTAATGATTTTAAGTATTTCCTTCTGCCTTTCGGCACAGGAAGTCAAACAAGCAGATGCACTGGTTTCACCGAAGGTAGCTGCACGGGAAATATCTGTTGGAGGTGCCGATGCCGATGTGGCCGGCTTCAACAACCAATCCATTCAGTTTGCCATTGATGCCCTTGAAAAGACGGGTGGAACGGTACACCTGAATGCAGGTCTGTATGAAATATCGGCTCCCGTCCGACTGAAATCCAATGTGCACCTGCTTGGAGCAGGAAAAGAAACTGTACTGAAAAGATGCACCGGAGTTCAAACCAGCTACATTGTAGATGCTGACTTTGGAGAATTGAAACTGACCGTGGAGAATGCTGATGGTTTTTCCATTGGCATGAAGGTGCAGGTGACTGACAAGGAAAACAACGGATGCTGGAATGTGTCCACCGCCTATATCACCGATATTTCAGAAAATACAATCTATATCGACCAGGGCCTGATTCGCGATTACCGTTCCGATCAGAATGGCCTGGTCTCCAACGCTTCCTCGGTGATTGAGCTTATTGAGGCAGAGAATGCATCCGTTTCCAATCTGGTTGTTGATGGCAACCGGGAAGAGAATTTCTTTGCTGATGGATGCAACAGCGCAGGAGTTCTGATCTTACGATCAAAAAAGATTGTCCTGGATCATTTACAGGTCAAAGACTTCAATGGCGAAGGAATCAGCTGGCAGATCACCGAGCATGTCACCATCAGGAACAGCGAGATTTCAGGCAGCGGCAATACCGGTCTCCATCCAGGAACCGGATCGCCCTTTTCGATCATTGAGAACAACGATGTACATCACAACGATCGCGATGGCTTATTCATTTGCTGGCGGGTATATCAAAGCAAAGTAGCCGGAAACAAGTTCCATCACAATGGCCGTTTTGGGCTATGTACCGGGCACAAAGATGCAGACGTGCTTTTTGAGAACAACCATATTTACAGCAACGCCAGTGATGGGGTAAACCTGAGGGGTGAAAGGGAAAGCAATGCTCCGCACCGGAATACTTTTATCAACAATACCATCGAAAACAACGGCACCCAGGAAGGGGGATATGGCTTTTCTATCAATTCTCCAGCTAAGGACCTGCTGTTAAAAGAGAATCGATTCCTGAATTCCTCCGGGACCCAGAAAGCCGCAATTTATATATATGAAGCGGGGCTGGAACCCAAGCTGGAAAACAACCAGTTTGACAAGCATGAACTGGGTGATCTGGTATTCGAAAAAGAATAAATGATACTAGTCCTGTAATTCACAATTGATAAACGTCTTCTTATGAAATACAATGCTCTAAGGCTAGGCATGCTGCTGTTCCTGGCCATCGGCCTGCTGGCCTGTAACAATACCCTAGAAAAGGAAATCATCCTCACCATATTTGCCCACCCAGACGATGAAACCACCATTGGCCCGGTGCTGGCCAAATATGCGGAGAATCATGAGGTGTACCTCGTCTTTTCTACAGATGGAAGTTTTGGGGTAAACGATCATTCCGGAATTCCTGCTGGGAACTCGCTGGTGGAAATCAGGAAAGAGGAAGCAGAATGCTCCTGTGCCGCCCTGGGAATCAATCCCCCCATCTTCCTGGGCATTCAGGACGGTATGGGTCTGAACTGCCACGGTAACTTCTACGAGGAGGAAGCTATGCTGAAAGAGCGCTTGCTGAAAACCATATTGGAAATTCAGCCCACCAAGATCATCACATTCGGACCCGGTGGAGACACAGGTCACCCTGACCACCGGCTTTTGGGAGGCATCACCACCGAGTTGCTACTGAGGGAGAACCTGATCGACGATGTGGATCTTTATTACTTTTCCTGGACCAAAGAGCAGGCAGAGAAATATTCCCAGTGGAACCTGAATTACGCTGATAAAGAACTTATGGATGTGGAAATCTCCTTCGGGCAAGGCCACAAGGACGCCCTGATCTCTTCCATCAGATGCCACAAAAGTCAATACACCCCAGAGGAAATGGAAAGCTGGATCGCCATGGAAGAGGCTGACCAGTCAAACGTGCTCTATTTCCGGAAATTCAAAAGGGATAAAAAGAAGAAATCAGAATTTTAGTTTCTTGACCTCCGAATGAGAAAATGTATTATATTTACACATCTATATATCTATATACATGCAATTCAAACAACTGGAATTAAAATCTGAGGGCACCTGGCTTAAACGGACCTTAAGCTCGGCTCATTTCAAGAGAACTCTCATAGCTATTGGCGCAGGCGCTGCGTTAGGATTTGCGTTCTACTATTTCACCGAAGGCCGGCTTATGGAGAGTATTCCAGGGACAGAAATACTCAAAAGCATGGCGGTTGGAGCTTTCTTTGGACTCTTCATGACCAATAGTCCCTGTGCAAGGGGCAGATGCTAAGCCGCATCGGCCTACCTACAAATAGGTATTCTATTCTAAATAAGCGATTTAAGATTGATGCTAAAGCGCAGGCTCTCTGCATGATGGCTACTAATCTTATTTAGAATCATTCTACCACGTCTTATCGGATTGAACTCTGTAATGCCTTTTCAGGTTAGCTTTGTACCTCATTTGGCGATTACTAACAATCGGATTTTAAGCCATTTATTATGAAAAAGATAACTTGGAAATCAGCAGTGGTATTGATGGCCATATTGCTCTCAGTGAATAATCTTATGAGCCAGGAACAGCTGAATACTGCTGATAGGATGATGCAGGACGAGGATCGTCTTACCGTGGGTGGATATGCCCAGATAGATTACAATCAGCCCGTCGGAGGAGGAACTTACAATTCAGGGGGATTGGATGTACATCGCATGGTCTTAATGTTCGGGTACAAATTCAATGATAAAGTACAGTTCATTTCAGAGGTGGAATTTGAGCATGTCAAAGAGCTTTATGTGGAGCAAGCCTTCCTCCAGTATGAAATCCTTCCCTGGCTGAAGTTCAGGGGTGGACTGATGCTAATTCCCATGGGGATCATCAATGAGTTTCACGAACCATCTACCTTCAACGGCGTAGAAAGGCCCAACCTGGATAAGTATATCGTTCCCACCACCTGGCGTGAAATAGGTGTAGGTTTTACGGGAGTTTTTCCATCTGCCGCCTTGTCCTATCAGCTCTATCTGACTAATGGTTTCAAAAGTTATGATGACGGACCCACCCTCAGTGGATCCAATGGCTTCAGGAGTGGACGTCAGAAGGGGGCAGAATCTTTTATGAATGCACCCAACCTGGCTTTCAAGGTAAATTATTTTGGTGTGACCGGCTTGCAGCTGGGATTATCCGCTTACTCCGGGCGTAGCCAGACCAGCTTGTTCAATGGAGTGGACAAATCGGATGCCAATGCCATTGCTGTGGTCGATTCTTCAATAGTGGGACTCACTATGCTTGGAGCAGACGCCCGCTACAACCGAGGGGGCTTTCAGGCAAGAGCCCAGCTCAACTATGGTTCAGTATCCAATTCAGGCACCTACAATGAGTTCACTGGAAGTGATCTGGGGAGTGCCCTCTCGGGCTGGTATGCCGAGCTAGCTTACGATGTTCTCCATTCTGTGGAACGCTTTGAATCTGAGCTCATTCCCTTTGTCAGGTTCGAACAGTACAATACCCACGCATCCGTGGAGGGAGCAACAACTTCCAATCCTGCTCTCAACCGGACCGACCTCACCGTGGGATTGGGATGGAGATTGGTCAAAGGTGCAATGCTGAAACTGGATTATCAGCGTTTCAATAATAAAGGGACCAGTGAACCAAGACAACAGGTAAATGCAGGAGTTGCAGTATGGTTCTAGGTAAACATATCAAAGTGATCGGTCTGGGGATCTTGCTGAGTTTGTCTGCTTTCGTGCCACAGACCATGGCTCAGGATAATTGCAAACTCCATAAAAGAGAAGTGAAGGAAGTCACAAAGCTGTTTGGTGAAACCACGGAGATAATCTCAGCATTTACAGAAAAAGGTAGCAATTCCGCTCTTGAGTATCTGCATCCTGGCGATTGCCTTTACAGAATTACCGAACAAGAGGAGATAAAGGGTTTCTTGCTTTCAACCAGTGCAAAAGGGCGTTACGACTACTTTGATTACAGCGTTATCTTCTCCAAAGAGAAGATCATACTTAAAGTGATAGTGACGGTTTACCGATCCACCCATGGAGCAGCCATTTGCCAGAAGAACTGGCTTGGTCAGTTTGCAGGATACAAAGGGGGAGCCATGGAACTCGGATCGGATATTGATGCCGTTTCGGGGGGCACCATCTCTGCCAAATCCATCGTAAAGGATATCCAGCGTTGCCACCTACTCATCACCTCCCTGGAAACTGAATAAGAATCCGGTTTTTGTTTCCCGGCGCATAGAGGAATGCCACAGAATATGTAGATTTGAGCAATGGGCAGAAAAAAGCGTTTTAAAGTCAAGGAACATCAACTCTACACAGTTCTCCCGAAGGTCTGGAAAGAACTTAAACGGGAAAACCACATCGATAAAGTGTACAGGTTCAGAGCCCGCAGAATTGGATTTTTAAGCAGGCTTTTCGCAGCTGGATTTTTCGCACAACGAATTCTGTATTCAAAAAAAATCAATAGCATATCTCTGGAGGATCATCCACCTGTCTTTATTCTGGGATTGTGGCGGACGGGAACCACCCATCTTCATTACCTGATGGCCCGCGATACTCAATTTGGATACTTGAAGAACCACCAGGCTTTCACCTTTAACTTTTCCCTGCTAAGCCTTGACAGACTGAATAAGATCTTAAGTATTTTTGTGCCGGGAAGGCGGCCACAGGATAACGTGAGGGTCACCCTGGATGATCCGGCAGAAGATGAGCAACCCTTCTGCACCACCACCACACGAAGCAGCATTCATTCCTTTTTTTTTCCTAAAAACAGATCATACTTCCAAAAGTATCATTTGTTTGAGGGAATCAGCGAAGAGGAGAGGAACAAGTGGAAACAGGATTATTTGTACCTTCTGAAGGGCATTGCCTTTTATGGCAAAAAGAAAAAATTGCTGCTAAAGAATCCCCACAATACAGGCCGTGTCAAAGAACTTCTGGAACTCTTCCCCCGGGCAAAATTTGTTTTCATACACCGAGAACCAAGCACCGTTTTCAGGTCCACCCGGAAGCTCTATAACCGAATGATCAGCAGTCAGTTTCTCCAGTATTGCAGTCAAAAGGAAATAGAGCATATGATTCTGGAGGTCAATGCTAAGATCCTTCGCAAGTACCTGTCAGAAAAAGCACTCATCCCGAAAGGTCATTTGGTGGAAATAGGATTTGATGCACTAGAATCTGCCCCAATGGCTAGCATGGAAAAAATCTATACAAATTTGGGACTCAAAGGATTTGAAGACGCAGCTCCCCAAATGAGGGACTACCTAAACTCCGTCAGCGAATACAAACGTAACACCTACCGTCCACTTCCCAAGCCTCTCCAGGAACGCATACAAATAAAATGGGATTTCTGGTTTAAGGAATTTGGGTACACTCAGGTACCTGAATAGAAAGAGCTGGCCCTTAACAACTTTTACTGATTCAGGCCAAATGGTTTTATCCACTTGATTAAAAGAGGCACCATAAAGATATCTGCCAGATAAGCTGCCGAAATTCCAGCCCAGACCAGGATTCCCATATTCACAGTACTCCTCACATCAGATACTGTAAAGACAAGAAAGGTACAGGTAAGAATAAGTGTGGTTTTTGTAATGGCAACCCCCACCTCTTTATAAGCATATTCTATTCCCCGGTTAAAGTCTTTTGACCCGGATATATTGGTCTTTAATGAAGAAATAAAATGAATCGTATCGTCCACAGCCAGTCCTAGAATAAGCGGGGCAACGGTCATTGTTACAAACTCAAGTGGGATACCGGCAAAACCTACTATGGCACCGCATACAACGACTGGCAGCAGGTTGGGGAACATGGCCACCAGGCCTACCTTTATGCTCCTGAAACAGATCATCATCAGGAGTGTGATAAATATCAGCGAGATTCCGATCGATCTCACCAATCCCTTGGTAATGTATTGATTCATCAGGGCCATCTGATAGGTGGAGCCACTTAAAAAGTGTTCAGTTCCTTCCGGGAAATGGTGCGAAATCAAAGCCTCAATTTCATGAATATCCTCCTGGATAACTTTAGAGGAAAAATCGGACATCTCAATAAATATCCTGGCAGTGGAATAATCTTCCGTAGTCCACATATACAGGAGATCAAGATTATTGTCTTCGAGGAGATAAAAAAGCCAATCAAGGATTCTTTGATTCTTGGGTGTCAGATAGTGCTCATTATCCCCTTCGTTTTCGAGTCGATTCACTTTACTGGTTAACTGCAATATGGATGAGCTTCGTTTTACCAGGGGCAGTGAATTAATATCACTTTGCAAAGCTTCAAGCCTGCATATGTATAGAGAATCATCGAACCAACCCTCTTCACCAATAAGGGTCAAATCCATAAACTCATTGGATGCGATGGCTGAGTGTTTGATTTTTACCTGATCCTTCATGTGATCAAGTTTGGTACCCATCATCTTTTCCGCATTAAAATCAATCTTCACTTTTGAACTCCCGTAAAATGCTCCCAGGGTAAGCAAGGAGAAAATCACCACAAGAGCTGTCTTATATTTGAAAATATTCTTCGCTACGATATCGAAGAATAATTCGAAAACCGATGTTGTTTTCGCAGAATGCGAAACAGGATCTTTGTCTCTTCCCATCGACAGCACCACAGGAAAAAAGAACATACAAAGACCATACAATACCAGTATGCAGGCAGCCGATACAAAGCCCACCCAAATAATGGGCTTCACCTGGACAAAGGCAAAGGATAAAAGGGCAGTGATGGTGGTAATTACCGTAAAGAGGATGGGTCTCCAGGTTCGATCCAGGGCATAGGCAACAGAGGCCTTTCTTTGGCCGGTTTTCCCAAAATGGGTTCTGAAAAAGTGATTAATATGGACGGCGTTCCCTATGCTGACTCCCATGGTAAGCAGGATGGGTACCGAGATAAAGGCACTGTCGGCAGAAAGGTTTAACCAGCCTAAAGCTCCAAAAACAATGGCAGGACTTAAAATGGCTAAAGAAAGCGTAGCAATTATGGCCTGCCTGCTCCTGAAAATGATTATACAAAGAACAATCGCAACCAGGACCCCAAACAATAAAATTTTTGAAAGATCATCCAGCATCTCCGCCATCTTTCGATGTGCATATACGGAAGAACCCAGTGCCGTAATTGTCATGCCACTATCGTAAGGTATTGCCGAAACTGTCTGGTATACCAATGCTCCCAACTCAAATTCGTCCGGAATCTCCTGATCCTCATCAAAGCTTAAGGGAACCATTACCCAGGCCTCCATTCTGGATTCAGAAAATAGCAGCCCGGCCAGGGATGGATCATTGATTATGGTGAATGAGATGCTTTGCTGATCGGATGGACTTGAGCTTAACAATCCATCCTTGCCAAACTCGAATCCATCGCTGCCCAATTCATCGTAGTCAAGATGGGCAATGGAATAGATACTTTCAACGTAGGGAACATGTTTGGTGAGGCTATCTCCAATCTCATGAATCTTTTCAAGTGATTTCTGTGAGAAAACATCCTTGCTTTCAAACAGTACACCTACAAAGTTGGTCTTCCCAAAAATTTGTTCAAATCGCTTTTGATTCTCCAGTGCATCATCGCCTTCAATAAAATAATCAGCAATATCAACGCTGACGTCCATTCTCATAAGACCTGGGACAGACAGGCAAATCAGTGCAAAAACGGCTGCGCTTACCAGTATTCTATGACGAAGAACACGATTCGCAAACCTCATCTCTGTGTGCTTGTTTTCTCTTTTTCGAATCGAGACTGGTAAGTTTGGATGGTGGATTCCATCCAATTCGCTACATGATCGGCCATCTTTTGCAAATCCTCTTTGGGCATTATCTCACCCTCCTGAAGTGGAGGGGGTATGACAGGATCACCAAATACACAAATCATTTTTATCCAGTGTTTCGGCATGAGTTTTCCAAACAGACGTCGCCGCTTCAGAACATATACTATTGGTATGAGAGGTGCCTGATGAATATAAGATTGCATAAATCCTCCCAACTTAAAGCGATAAATAGTCTGACTCAAATATACTAAATTGCCTTCAGGCATGAACAACACATGTTTCTTCCTTTTCAGAACCTTGCCTACGGGTTCTGTAATCATCTTTAAGCCTGAGGGTGAAGCAGGAATTGGAAAACAATTCACCAACCATAAAAGGGTTCTGGCGATGGGCACCTCGAAATTGCGTTGAACCACAGAAATATAGAGCCTCTTGGGATATAAAATTATGCTGGCATAAAGGGTATCAACATAGTGACAATGATTGCTCATCACAATACAACCCTTTTTGCGCATCAGTTTCCTCACTTTCCTGCGATCCACCACTTTTACGCCAAAGAAAAAAATGGAACATAGATATGATAGTATAACTACGATAAAAGAGAATGGAACGGATAGTAACAGGAACCACCACTGGGTATAAATAAACCTGTAGGGTTTCGTGAAATCTATAGGCTTTGTATTCTTAACCTGGATGATTTCTTCTTCGGGAATTTCGGATCTATCTTTCGTATCCACCTAGTTTCAGATTGAATAATCAATTTCCACTTATACTGGCAAATTTACTTAACTCCCAATATCTTTTCCCCTTTAGGCAGTAATCCTGAGGCTCCATGATGTGTATTGTATACGTCTTCATAGAGTTTCTCCATGGCATCAATCGAGTTCCCGATTCTGTATTTCTCTGCTTTTTCAAGTACTGGCTTCTTTATTTCAGATAGTGAGGCTCGATTCTCATACCAGAAATCAATTTTAGCCGTCAATTCATCTTGATGGCTTGATTTAAACAGAAAGCGATCGTCCAGGCCAAAGCGAGAAGAAGCACTATGAGGAGCGTCTTCTATGAGACAGGGTAATCCACAACCGATCGCCTCCAGGCAGGTCCGGCTTTCCAATTCAATTCTGGAAGAGTGGACATACAGGTCCGCAGTATTATAATACAAATGCTTTTCTTCCTCCGAAACGTATCTGACCAGGGGTTCCACAGGCAGCTCCTTACCTCTTTCCTTCAATGTTTCAGTCATTTCCCCCCTGCCACAAAGCAATAAGAGAATATTGTCCTTGTATTTAGATTTGAGGACCGCATCAATAATGGTTTCCTGTCTTTTCTCCATGGCATGACGCCCGATGTTAAGCAGGACAAATTTGTCTCCGAAGAATTCAGGCCGTAAGGGATCTTTCATGGGCACAAATTCACTGGGGATGCCGTTGGAAATGATCCTGAAATGAGATTTAGCTCCATGTGAATCCAGAATATCTGCTGCCAGCTCGGACGGACAGTGTATGGCACTTACCCTGTTGAACAATTGAAAGTTGAACCAATTGTTGAATAACCAATCCAGGGTCTTATTGTCTTTCCCCATGGCACCAGTCAAATTTTGAGACTGTATGTGTGCGGCTCCCATAACGGGAAGCTTCATTTTATGGGCCACCCTGGCTGCATTTCTGGACATAAAAAAGGGGAACACCACGTGTACAAGATCTACCCCTTTAAAAGCTTTTCGATACACTTTCTTCTGGCCTATGCCAAATTTAAATCCCATAGTCTTCAAGGACTCCTTGATCCCCGGCAGATAGAAACCCTTAA
>Ga0316191_10001300_pt1 | contig 17425 bp, 16 predicted proteins | sample Eddworburr2cm_MG_FD_204928 | JGI IMG/M metagenome (GOLD analysis project Ga0316191, IMG submission 204928) | Coastal sediment microbial communities from Maine, United States - Eddy worm burrow 2 cm | ecosystem: Environmental > Aquatic > Marine > Coastal > Sediment | place: USA: Maine...
GGATAATCGCGAAGTTGAAAGCAGGCTCGGCGATGTCGCTGATGTTTTTCTGCACCACGACCGCCTGATCGTGCGTCCAGCCGATGATCCGGTGTATCGACGCATCGCCGCTTGCATGCGTCCGCTTCGTCTCGGTCGTGGCTGCGCTCCGTTTGAATTCGAGCTGCCATGGCGACAGCCACGACCATTACTCGCAGTTGGTGGGCATATGAAAGGCACACTCGCATTGTCCTGGGACAATCGGGTTGTTGTGTCGCCGCATATCGGCGAGATGGACAACCCACGAAGTCTGTCGGTATTCGAGCAGGTGGCGAAAGATCTGCAGGCGCTCTACGGGGTGACGGCCGAGCGTATCGCTTGTGATGCCCATACTGGATACACCACCCATCGATGGGCGAAAACACAAGGGTTGCCGGTCGAGAATGTCTTCCATCACAGCGCCCATGCCAGCGCACTCGCTGCGGAGTTCTCGCTTGCAGACCGCTGCCTTGTTTTCACCTGGGATGGGGTTGGATTGGGTGAAGATCACACACTTTGGGGTGGTGAAGCGCTTCTTGGTGAAGCCGGAAACTGGCGTCGCGTTGCCAGTTTGCGACCGTTCCGCTTGCCTGGCGGAGAGAAGGCGGGTCGCGAGCCCTGGCGTAGCGCGGCCGCTTTGTATTGGGCCTGCGATAAGGAATGGTCCGGCTTTCCGGACAACGATAGTCCGGACAAGGACGGACTCGCGAAGATCGCGTGGCAGAAAAATCTGAATTGTCCGGAGACGAGCGCTGCTGGTCGCCTGTTCGACGCGGCGGCTGCGCTTATCTGCGAAGTCCCTTTCACAAGTTTCGAAGCACAAGGCCCGATGATGCTCGAAGCGCTGTGCGAGAACGGTGCCAGGGGCGTAGATCTGCCGCTGGCGAAAGACAAGGATGGCATTTGGCGCAGCGACTGGGCACCGCTGCTGGACGTTATTGGCGACAGCACCCGCAGCAAGACAGAGAGGGCGGACATTTTTCACTCAAGCTTTGCGCAAGTGTTGCTGCAACAAGCTCGGGTAATTCGTGACGACTACTCCATCGACCGGGTTGGTTTATGCGGCGGTGTGTTCCAGAACCGGGTGCTTACCGAACAAGCGATAGGCTTGCTGGAGGACGAGGGGTTCCACGTTTACCTGCCTGGTGCGTTACCCTGCAACGATGCTGCATTGAGTTTCGGGCAGGCAGCAGAACTCGCGGCCCGCAGCTTCAACGGATAGGACACGATGGAAGACGATCGCATTTCACTTGCACACGGAAACGGCGGCCGCTTCATGCGCGAACTCATCGAAGAAATATTCGCGCGGCATCTGGGTGGCTCCGGCCTGGACGTGCAGGCGGATGCGGCGCCGATTTCCTTGGGCAGCGACGACGTCATGATCACGACCGACGGCTTTACTGTGCAACCGCTCGAGTTCCCGGGTGGTGATATCGGATCGCTAGCCGTTCACGGAACGACGAATGACCTTGCTGTCGCCGGTGCGCGGCCGATGTACTTCACGCTGAACGCGTTTATCGAAGAGGGGCTGGAGATAAAAATCCTCGATCGAATTGTTGCAAGCCTAGCGAAGGCCGCAGCGGATGCCGGTGTCAAAGTTGTTGCGGGTGACACGAAAGTATTACGACGTGGTGAAGGCGGCGGGCTGTACCTCGCGACGACCGGTGTCGGTGTGCGTCTGCCCGGAGTACGCCCCGCGATTAAGCAGATCGTGGATGGCGACATCCTTATCGTTAGCGGAACAGTCGGCGATCACGGTACAGCGGTCATGCTGGCGCGAGAGGACTTCGGCTTACGTGGCGACGTGCTGTCCGATGCGGGCCCCGTTATGGAGCTTACCGAAGCGCTGCTCGGATTTGACGGGCTACGTTTCATGCGCGACCCGACGCGAGGTGGTATCGCGTCGATTGCGCACGAGATTGTTCGTGCGACCGGCCTGGGTGTTCGCTTCGAGCCAACGATTCCGGTTAAAGAGCCGGTGCAATCGGTGTGCGACATGCTGGGCTACGATCCTTTCTATCTCGCCTGCGAAGGTCGCGTGGTGGCTGTCATCTCGCCCGAGCAGGCCGAAGCGGCACTGGACGTATGGCGCGCGCTACCGACAGGTCGTGATGCGGCGCGAGTCGGGCGCATAGCCGGCGCCGATAAACGCGTCATACTTGAGACAGCGCTTGGCGGTGAGCGCTTTCTCGAAGAACTCGAGGACGATCCGCTACCGCGCATCTGTTAGGTGCGTATCATCGGTCGAATGTTCAAACACCTACACATAGTTGCTTGCTCACCGCGCAGCGGAACGACCCTGCTGCATGAGGCGATGGTGGCGTGTTTCAAGATCGACAAGCACTACGATCACGAGATTCGGTTTCATCTTGTGTCGGCCGAAGATGGGCAGATAGTGTTGACCAAGCGGCCGAAAGACACGATGTATGTGGAAGCCATCCTGCAGAGCGACCCGGAGTTTTACGTCATTTATGTCGTGCGCGACCCGCGGGATGTCATCGTTAGTCGCCACGGCAAGAATAAAGACAAGTATTACTCGAATATCCGTCTGTGGCGCCAGATGCACGGCTACGCCCGATCATTGTACGAGCATGAACGCTTCCTCGAAATTCGTTACGAAGATTTCGTGACGGATCCCGATGCAACACAGTAAAGTAATAGCGGCGAAGTTTCCGTGGCTCGAGCAGGTACACAAGTTTTCCGAGTATCACGAGTACGCACAGGTGTCGGAGAAGTCGGTTACTGCCATGCACAGCGTGCGACCGATCGTAGCGACAAGCGTCGGGGTCTGGAAAAATCACCTGGGCAGAATAAAGGGTCAGCAGCAAATTCACGGTTCACTGACACCGGAGCTTATCGAGTGTGGCTACGAAACCTCGGCCGACTGGGAACAGGTTCTGGCGTCGGTGGAAGCCGATTTTTCTAGAAGTCGCTATCCCGAGAAAGTATACTTCTGGACTCGTTTTTCCCAGTATATCAACGCGTTGCGGAAAGTCGCCGCGTATCGCAGAAAGCGCAGGTCAGCGTGACTTCCTGTATCGGAGTTTGGCATGTCAGGGTTCAGTGAGTCAGTTGTCAGCATGTTCTATCGCGTCGCCGTGTCGGGCGCATTGCCCGTTGCCTGGTTTCGCGGCGTCGATCCGGCGACAGTAGAGAAGGCTAAGAAAACCGGCAAGCTCAAGCTGGAGATCGTCAGCCATTGCTGGCGGTACGGCCACTTTCTGACGTATCAGCTTAGTTCGCTCGTCAACCATCGCACCGATAAGTTTGATATCACGATGACCGTCTTTCACGTGCCGGACGATGACCGCGTAGTGCCAGTGCTGGACTACTTCGGTCGCATGGAAGTGCCCGGCGTCACGTGGAACTGGCAGCCCCTGGCAAAAGAAGAGTTATTTCGTCGTAGCATCGGCCGAAATATCGCGGCCAAAAATACCACTGCAGACTGGATATGGTTTACGGACGCCGACATCATTTTCCATGAGAACTGTCTTGATACGCTGGCAGACCTGTTACAGGGTCGTGATGATGGCCTGGTTCATCCAAGAATCGGGCTTGGTACCAAACTCCTGCCGGAAGATGACGAGATCCTTGAAAAAGGGCGCCAGGGACCGAACTTGCTCGATATCCCGATTGACCAGTTCACGCCCTACGGTGGGCCGCGCAAGAAAGCCAAGGGACCTCATCAGATTACGCACGGAGATATCGCCCGTGCTTGCGGATACTGCGAGTCAATAAAGCATTATCAAACTCCAGCGCCGCGCTGGATGAAAACTTACGAAGATCGGGCGTTCCGCTGGCTGATAGGTACTCACGGCACGCCACTCGATATTCCGAACGTGTGCCAGATACGGCACATCGTCAAAGGCCGCTATAACAAAAATTCATTCTTTACGAAGATACGCAAATTCATTCGCAAGAGTCAGGATCAATGACTCAGAAAAGCGCGTTAGCCTGAGCTTCTTGCGGGACCTGCCATGACTCCGAAGTATCGTCCCGACATTGATGGATTAAGGGCCGTCGCGGTTCTGTCGATCCTGTTTTTTCACGTCGGCATCAAGCATTTCAGCGGCGGCTATGTCGGCGTTGACATTTTCTTTGTCATCTCCGGTTACCTGATCACTTCGATAATCGTTCGGGAACTGGGCGCAGGCGAGTTTTCAATTGCGAGATTCTACGAACGTCGTGTCAGGAGAATATTGCCGGCATTGACCGTAGTGGTTGTCGCAACACTGTTGGCGGGACTGGTGTTGCTAAGTCCGGAGCAACTCGAAGAACTGGGTCAAAGCGCGACCGCGACCTCTGTTTTCTCGTCAAACATTTTCTTCTTCCTGGGTGCCGGTTATTTCGACGGCTCGTCCGAACTAAAACCCCTGCTGCATACCTGGTCATTGGCGGTTGAAGAGCAGTACTACATCCTGTTTCCGTTTCTCCTGATGTTCATCGCGAAGCGCTACTCGAGCAGGTTTGGTGCCTGGCTGATTTCTCTCGGTGTCGTTTCGCTGCTGGCGTGCATCTACTGGACTGGCATTAATGGATCCGCCACTTTTTACCTGATCCCGTTCAGGGCGTGGGAGTTGCTCATCGGAAGTGTGTTGGCGCTGCAGATGATTCCGAAGCTTGAGGGCGCCGCCACCCGCAATGTATTGTCCATAGCCGGCATGGCAATGATGCTAACGAGCGTGTTCGTCTATACACACGAAACGCCGTTTCCGGGCGCGGCGGCGCTACTGCCAACGCTCGGGACAGCCTTCGTCATTCATGCCGGCGCCGGCGGGAAAACGTTTGTGAATCGGGCGCTCAGCGTCAGGCCGATGGTCTTTTTTGGCCTGATTTCCTATTCGCTTTATCTTTGGCACTGGCCGATCGTTGTTTTCGCAAAACAATACTTGATCAATGAGTGGACGGATCTCGAAACGGGTCTGATCCTTATCGTCATAATCTTTCTGTCGACATTGTCGTGGCGCTTCGTCGAAACACCCTTTAGAAATCGGCAATTGCTCGGGCCGCGGGAGCGGTTATTTGTGATCTTCGCCGTGGTGAGCGTCGCTGTGATAAGCGCCAGTCTTACGGTGGTATCCATGAACGGCTTTCCGGGAAGAAATACGACAGCACCGATGAGTGACGTCATGGCTGCGGATCCCGGTTGGCAGCACTGGAAAAATTGCGAGGAGGCTGGCGAGAAAGAAGGTGGCACTTCGAACTTGTGCAGTATCGGCGCCCAGGATGCACCGCCGACATTTCTCTTTTGGGGCGACTCGCACGCGCTGTCGCTGGCGAGTGCGGTCAATTTGAGTGCTGACAGGCAGGGCGCCGCAGGGCTGCTTGCCGTTCGCACTGCTTGTCCGCCGCTGCTGTCAATACATCGCCCGGGCGAAAAATCATGTGCTGTATTCAACGCGGCGATTCTCGAGCACGTCGGTGCACGCCCGGAAATTGAGACGGTGATTCTGGCGGCGCGTTGGGCCATCGCGGCGAACGGCACTCGCTACAAGAACGAGTCTGGCCGATCCATGTCCTTGGTCGATGCCGAATCGGGCGAAGCAGAGGCCGGAGATAATGCTGCTTTATTCGAGCTTGGGCTGAGGCGCACGATCGAGGCGCTGGAAAGGCTGGGGAAAAATATTGTACTCGTGACACAGGTGCCCGAAGTTGGGCACGACGTACCATCTGCGACTTACTCGGCGAAGCTGACCGGTCGCGATGTCAATGCGATGATCGCTCCGTCAATTGAGGAATATCGTGTGCGGACATCGACCGTCACACGTGTTTTCAACGCATTGCAAGCCGAACGAGACTTAACATTAGTCGACCCGAGCAAGTTGCTTTGCCAAGGTCAAAATTGCAGGGTCGTGATGGATGGGACGCCGCTGTACCGTGATGACAATCATCTGTCGCTTCGAGGCTGCGTGCTGGTTTCAGACCTGTTTGACCCCGTATTTGCCGGCACTGCTGCCCTGCAATAGGCCTTTGGCAGGGATTTATACGTATTTAACGCAGTTGCGAATCATTCGCATTTGCATTACGGTCACCTTTAAGTACTGAAAAAGCTTTTAGGAAACCTCAATGCAACGCCCCGGAACCACCCGCACGGCCTTTTGTCTAGCCGTTTTATTCGTATCTCTGGCTGCTCGCGGCCAGGAGGCTGAGGGCGACGCCTCGCTTGAGCCGATTGATTCTGTGACGATCATTGGTCACCGCGGTGATGTTGCCGACGTGCCCGGATCGGCCCACGTGATGGATCAGGAAGACCTTGCGGTGTTCATTGATGCCGACATCCTCAGGGTACTGCGTTCAGTACCGGGCGTTTATGTTCAGGAAGAAGAGGGCTTCGGGCTGCGTCCCAACATCGGTATTCGGGGTTCCGGCCTTGATCGCAGTGCGCGTATCGCGCTGTTGGAAGATGGCATACTCATTGCTCCGGCACCCTACGCGGCGCCGTCCGCTTATTACTTCCCGACGCAGCGTCGTATGCATTCGCTTGAAGTACTCAAAGGCCCGGCTGCTGTTGTAGTAGGGCCGCGAACGACAGGTGGAGCGATCAACATGATTTCGACGCCAATACCGCAGCAATCGGGCGGCACGCTGGATTTTCGTCTTGGCGATCACAACATTGCCGATGCATTGGTGAATTACGGCAGTCGCGGCGAGCGCTTGTCATGGCTTGTCGAAACGGTGCAAAGCCAGAGCGATGGATTCAAAACGATCGATGGACCTGTCGGCGGCAGCACCGGGTACGAGCTCGAAGACTATGTCGCGAAACTGCAATTGGATAGCGACCCGGATACGTCGATGTATCAGAGTTTGCGTCTGAAGGCCGGGTTCACCGATCAGACATCGGACACAAGTTATCTTGGGGTCACCACTGAAGATTTCGGCCTTGACCCCTGGCGGCGCTATGCAGCATCAGAAGGTGATCAATTCGTCAGCGAACATAAACAGTATCAGCTGAGTTATGTGTTTGACCCTGGCAACAACTGGCGCGGTGATATCACCGCGTATCGAAACGACTTCAAGCGCAATTGGTACAAGCTCCAGTCTGTGAACGGTATCGGTATGAGCAACGTGCTCGATGAGCCATTGGTATTTGCCAACGAACTCGCATGGCTTAAGGGCGCCACGAGTCCGGACGATGCGATTACCAAGCGTGCCAACAAACGCAGCTACTACTCACAGGGTTTGCAGGCGAGCATGGAGTGGGATTTTGGTATCGGTGATACAGAAATTGCTCTGACGGCCGGTATTCGCGTTCACGAAGACGAAGAGGATCGCTTTCAACACGAAGACGCGTATCGCATGGAGAATGGAGCGCTGCTGCTGACAACCGCGGCCGCGCCCGGCTCAAAAACGAACCGTGTATCGAGCGCAGATGTAAGGTCGTTTTTCGTCGACACGGAGATTCGCAACGGCAAGTGGATTCTTACGCCCGGCCTGCGTTTCGAAAACATCAAAATGCAGCGCCTCGATTATGCTACAGCTGATCCTGATCGCATCCAGGGGCCGTCGCGCGTGCGTGACAACTCGGTATCAGTGCTTATTCCCGGGTTTGGCGCGCTGTATCGGCTCACCCCTGACTGGAGACTCCTTGCCGGAGTACACAAAGGGTTCAACCCGCCCGCACCTGGCAGCTCGGCAGCCGAGGAGACCAGCCTCAATGTCGAGGCGGGCGTCCGCTACGATAGCGGCAAGCTAAGCTTTGAGGCTATCTACTTCGTCAATGACTACGACAACCTTGTTGGCACCGTGACTGAATCAACGGGTGGTGGCGATGTTGGCGAGCAATTCGATGGTGGTGAGGTTGTCGTCAGCGGCCTCGAAATCACATCGAGTTTTCAATGGAGCCTCGGGCGCATTGATGTACCGACGAGTTTGCAATACACGTGGACAACGCAGGCTGAATTCGAAAGTGCCTTCGACAGTAACTTTGACCCATGGGGCGAAGTCAGCGTTGGCGACGAACTCCCGTACATCCCTGAACATCAGCTTCGTGCGATGACTGGCCTCACCGCCGAGCAGTGGCGCATCAATATTGCCGCCAGCTACATTGGCAAGCTGCGCACCACGGCAGGCCAGGGATCGTTTGATCCAGCCGAGTCTGTCGACGCACGCGTAGTCTGGGATCTGGCAAGTGCCTGGCAGTTCACGCCCAAACTATCGGCCTACATCAAAGTCGATAATCTTCTTGATAAAACGTATGTTGCTGCCTTGCGACCTGCTGGCGCGAGACCCGGGCTTCCGCGCACTGCGTATCTGGGATTGACCTATCGTCTCTAGTGCAAGCGACGCTACAGCTTCTTGACGATGTTCTTTAATTTTCGCGACAGGCTTGCCTTGTTCGCGTGAGGGAATGGTTCATCCGGAATGTCGTGTCCGAGAAACGGGCAGAGCTTGTTCCAGCCGTCACCTTTTGGCAGGTCAAAGACCAGCAAGTCGTCCGGGCGGTTTGCGAAGTACTCCAATACCTCTTTGTTGTGCCGCTCGTATCGGGCGACGTAGGTATCTTCGTTGCCTTCGGGGCAACCCGCAGCTTCGCCATAGATCCAGCGCCGCATTGGTGTTTCAGTCAGGGCAAAGTCTTTCACCATGCTACGAATCCAGGCCTCGGAAGGTCGCCGAGTCATGACGAATTTGCTGCCCGGGAATCGCTGATGTAGTTCTTTGTAGAGTATTGGCCAGGGGTTGTCTTCGAACGCATCGAATTTTTCGACCGCCGCATACGCCATCTCGTGAACTTTGTTGGCTATGTCAGGATCTTTGGTGCCAAACGATCCGGTGACGCGATAACCCAGTTTCTTCAGTGCTAACTCCAGGCTCGTTGTGCCGGTCTTGTGGAATCCTATGCAAAAGACCTTCGGTTTCATCTAGGTCCCGAAACGTTGCCAGGCAACGGCTCCCCAGATGAGTACAACTATGACGAGACTTACGAACACAGCGGAGGAGCCAAGGTCTTTGGCGCGCCCGGATAGCTCGTGCTGTTCGTCGCCGTGACGATCAATCGCCGTTTCTATGGCCGAGTTTAGTAGCTCAACGATCAAGACCATGAACAGTACGGCAATGAGCAACGCTCGCTCAACAATGCTTTGGCCCAGCCACAATGCGACAGGCAGCAAAATGATCGTCAGGGCCAGCTCCTGGCGAAAGGCCGACTCATATTTGATGGCGTGTGCAAAGCCCTGCGCGGAATACACGGTCGCGCGCAGTACTCTTCGGATTCCTGTGTTACCCGGCTTAGCCATCATCAAGCTCCAGTCCAGTTCATACTACAGTCTCGCCGTCGGCCGAATTCGCAATCGCTGTGTATTGTCCGCGGAAAAATAACAATGGCTCGCCCTGATCGATTCTATGCCGTTCAACTTCGCCAACAATAATGTAGTGGTCACCGCAATCGTGCACCTGGTGGGTGCGGCACTCAAAGCAGGCGAGCGTTCCTGGCAGTATCGGTACGCCATCGCCGCTCTCGCTAAACTCGATTGACGCGAACGACGCATGGTCGGACTGGGCAAAATGGGAGGAAACAGCTCTTTGATCCGCCCTTAGCACGTTGATCGCAAAATGCTCAGCGTCAATAAAGGCCTGCAGGGAGTTGGATACCTTCGCGATATTCCAAAGTACCAACGGTGGCTCCAGTGACACGGAGCTAAAGCTGTTGGCCGTAATGCCGCACGGCCCTTCAGACCCACGGCAGGTCACGACGACCACGCCAGTCGCAAATGCACCCAGGCTCTGACGCAGTTCGCCTGTTGCGGTTGGATTAGCTTCGCTTGACATTGGGGCTATTTTTGTTCATATATTAATTATTAATAAGTTAATGGTTATTCTGCCATGGCGATAGACCAATTCAGCGGCTCCATGCCAATGATGCTAAACCGTGCGCTGGACGCGGTTATGCCAAGATTCCGTAAGATATTCAATGATTTCGACCTAACTGAGCAGCAGGGTCGGGTACTGCGTGTACTTTGGGAGCATGACAGCGTCGCTTTTCACGAACTTTCCGCGTTGACCTTGATAGCGCCGCCGAGCCTGGTTGGCGTTGTCGACCGCCTGCAGAAGGCGAATCTGGTCAAACGGCGCCGCTCGGACAGCGACCGTCGCAAGGTATCCGTGTACGCCACGGAGGCCGGCAAGGAACTCGAATCCAGAATCATGCCGCGCGTGGCATCGACATACGCTGAGCTGAAGCAGACGGTGGATGCTGGTAGCTGGACATCAGCGCTGCACGGGCTCAATCAGATAGTTACCGCTCTCGATCAAAGTACCGGGGGCGAATGATATGAGTCTCGTCGCCGAGGTGATCGAGGCCGCGTCGCAGTACCGGTCGGTGGAATGGGTAGCGTTAGTGATGAGCTGGCAAAGGCGGAAAGAGATTCTGACGTAACCATTCGCACCGGGGTGCCGGTCAGTCGTATCGTTATCGACAATGGCCGCATGGCTCATTGGATGGCATGTATCCAGAACAGTTCTTGCAGTGCTGGACTGAAGGAAATATGAATCAACAACCGGAATCCCTAACAGGATGAGTGGACCAGAAATCTCGGGCTTGCCTGCAGCAATGTTTGAGTCGAGATCTTCTACCAGCGTGAAATGCACTGGTCGCGGGAAATGGCAATAGCTACAGTCGTTGACAAGCCGTTCTGGTTTTCACCGCGCCGCAGCGCGACGCCGCCCGGATCCTATTGATTGAGACCTGCTTGGTCCTGGCCATCCCTTCAGAACCTCGTTTGGAAAGAGGCACACTCGGGGGAGGCAGGTCAAGCAGATTTCAGAATTTTCTACCTGCGAAATCGAGGCCGGCTGTGCGCCACAAATTTCTTCGCCAGAGCCAGGAGTTTGCTTCTCTTGATGCCTCTGGTACGACCAATATCCCGGAATGTTTCCGGGGTGAGATTGTAGTGCGTTAACTTCTCGGTGAGCTTTGCCGCCCCATCGCGATCAATATCAAACTCTATCAATTGAGCCGGGTTGCTCGCCATGAAGTCACGGGCCGACGCTAGATGAGCATCCCATTCGGACCTCCATTGGTCAACGAGATCGTCCCTGTTCTCAAGTCTTCTCGCAGTCATTTCACGGCGCGTGAATTCGCCATGACCGTGTTTGAGACGAGACGCGATCCACTGCTCACGGTCCCGAAAATTCAGTATTAGAATCGTGTCCGGGTAGTCCCTTAATATCTCGCGAAATGCCGTCGCACCTTCGTAGGTCTCCGTCGGCGTGCTGTAAATCAGGTCAGAATAAAAGACGTAGTCTTCGACGCCATCGAACACCTTTCGCCCGGAGGAAAGGTTGTCTCTCATAATACGGCCCAAGCTGCGCGATACGGTAAAGGGCTTTCGGACCTTGTGATGAATTACCCGATGGCCGGCGCTTCGAAAAAGCTCAGTGAGCGAGCGTGTACCACATTTGTTGAAACCTATGGCAACGACACGAGGCAGGCGGTTTGAATTGGGAGGAACTGTCAACTTTGCTCGCTTATCCGAGTTTCTATGGCCTGAGATCCATAAAGGTGAACGACGCTACTCGAGTGTCCAATTTACAACACTAGTACACAATCGGCCAATGGTCTATCGGGTCGACACCCAATATGCTTAAGACTCCAACAACCATTCTTAAATAATCGAGGACGAAGAAAAGAACCTTAGCATGGGCTGTATCGCGGCCCCGATCCGCCCTTGACCAAAGGCAAGGCCCCGTCTCTCACCTATCAGCCTCGATAACAGAATTCAGCACCCGATTTGCATTCCAGGCGCCTCGCCGAGTCGATAGAATTTCCTATCCTTCCACTGCTCTCATTAATATTGAATTTACTATCGCACTTACATCAGCAAATAGGCTGTGCTGCTGGCATAATAAAGACAGATGAATAGAGAATAATTATGAATAAATTCACACTAATGCTAAACAATCTACTTGGCAAACAATCTATCATGGATGTGAACTATAAGGGCTTGTCTTTCAAATTAGATATCAAAACGAAGAGAGAAATAAAAAGAGCCAAAGAGATCTTTCATGAAGAATCACTTTTAGAAAAGTTATTTGAAAATATGCAAGAGGGTGATCTGGTTTATGATGTGGGTGCGAATATTGGCGTGATTAGCACATTGCTCGCCAAACAAAAAAATCGATCCAATATTAGAATCATCAGCTTCGAGCCGGAACCAAGGAACTTCTCTCAACTGAAAAAAAATATTGCCTTGAATGGCCTAGAGGACAAAGTGATCCCTCATCAAATGGCATTAGGAAAAGAAAAAGGCTCCATCGCATTATTTATTAGGGGCAGTGAAGGTGAAGGACGTCATTCCATTGTGGCATCAAAAGGCTCTACAGGTACGATCGATGTTGAGGTAGATACCTGCTCTGCTTTTGCCGAAAAGTCCGGCATGGTTCCTGACCTAATTAAAATTGATGTGGAAGGTGCCGAAGGCCACGTATTGGCCGGTATGGAAGACCTAATCAAGGCCCATAAAAAACCACGAGCGATTTTTTTAGAAATACACAGCAAAGGTGATGAAGACAAAATGCCTGATGGTGGTGCCATCGATGATTGGCTGAAGTCTTTGGGTTATGAATTGCGGTGGGAACAAAAAAGACGCTCAGGCTCTAACAGACAATATTCTCTAACCTAGCGGCTAATAGAAAGAAAAACGATAATTTTCTTGCCCACGCCGTCAAACGAATTAACCCAAGCGATCCCACATCAGGTTTCATTGTTCTGAGCTGTAATAAATCCTACGTCGCTGCTTCATTTTCAACATGTCAGGATCTTTCGTGCCAAACGAACCCGTGACGCGATTGCCCAGCTTCTTGAGTGCCAACTCGAAGCTCGTCGTGCCGGTCTTGTGGAATCCGATGCAGAAGACTTCGGTTTTTTCATGTTCGAAATTCAAATATCCTTACACTACGGCCTTCTCGCCGATCTTACCGAATATAGTCATGCATCAATTAATCGCAGATTTCGACCCTACTGAGCGGCTCGCACAAGATGACTAATGTGGGCCTGGCTGCGCAGGTCATAGACAAGGGCAGGATCAGTCGTCAGCAAATACTCGTCGTTGTCCTGTGCATGTTCTTCAACATGGTTGATGGTTTCGACATCATTGCGATGGCGGTTGTGGCTGGAGAGGTCTCTCGCGAGATGATGTTGCCGGCAGATAAAGTCGGTTGGATTTTCAGCTTTGCGCTGGCCGGAATGGTGGCGGGGGCGATGCTGCTGGCACCGATCTCTGACATTGTCGGCCGACGCAAGGTGATTGTGGTCAGCATCATTGTCGTCGGTGTATCGATTCTGCTGACTGCAAATGCATCAACGCTCACGGAATTCATCGCACTGCGTTTCATTAGCGGTCTGGGCGCCGGAGTCATGCTTGCGAGCCAGGCAACCCTGGCGGCCGAATACAGTCCGGAAAAATATAGATCACTGTCGGTAACTTTCGTGACGTCGGGATATGCGCTGGGCGCCATGCTCACGTCGGTCGCTGCCGGCCTGATACTGCCGGACTATGGTTGGCGTGGCATGTTCTGGTTTGGTGGCGCTACTACGCTCGCGATGGGAATGGTCGCATGGTTGCTGATTCCCGAGTCACTCAAATACCTGCTGGAGCGACGGCCAAGAGACGCGTTGCAACGAATAAACAACATACTGACCAAGCTCAACAGGGATCCCTTGCTGCAGTTGCCGGAGATTGCGCCGGAACAACAAAAGCAACCGTTGGGTGTGGTTCAGGTTATGGCGCAACTTCTCGCCAAAGAACATCGCAAGGTCACGTTGACACTCTGGACGACGTTTTTCCTGGCGTTTAGTGCTTTGTATTTCCTCATGAGCTGGATTCCAATGCTGGTTGAAGATGCCGGGTTCAGCGCCGCGGATGCTCGTGACGCATTCTTCCTGTTCAACCTCGGCGGGGTTATTGGCGTCTGGATACTCGGCATCTTGTCCACGCGGTGGAAACTGACGAATATTGTTTTCGTGTTGATGTTCTCGGCTTCCATTTTTATGGTTGTTTTTGCCGCGATACCAGGGGATATCGATTTTCTGTTGACCCTGATTTTTATCATTGGTCTTCTGCAGCAGGGCGGCTTTACGGGCTTGTATGCCGCGGCAGCGAAAGCCTATCCGACGTCGATGCGCAGCACCGGCATAGGCTGGTCTATAGGCTTAGGCAGATTCGGTGCGGTTGCTGGTCCCGCTGTTGCCGGTTACTTGATTGCCGGTGGTCTCGACATGGCCGCAAACTTCTATATCTTCGCAGTGCCGCTGGCGGCGAGCGCAATCATCGCTTATCGCCTGCACCTGAGATAGGAAACACGCTGTGCCGAGGCCAATCATCTTCTTGCTGTTGTTGCTTACATCGCCTGCGGTGCTGTCTCACGGCGGCGTTGTAGAAGAGGGTGACCTGTGCGTGATCAAGGTCAACTACCTCCGCGGCCATTTCAAAATTTACCAGCCCCGTTCCGACGGTCACAATGAATATTGCGAAGATCTACCCGATGCCACGGAAACGGTATTCGTCATGGAGTACTTGCATAGCGAACTAGGTGACGTGCCTATCGATTTTCGGATAATTAAAGATGTCACGGGCAAGGGCCGTTTCGCGCGGTGGGAGGACGTGGCGCAGATCAATGATCTTGACGGCGTCACTGTATTTCACCAGCAGGCCGTAATCGAACCGGATGTTTTCTCTGTCGTCCACACATTCGAAGAAGAAGGTGATTACATAGGAATTGTGACTGCGCATGTCGATCGTGCCGACAAAATCTACCGTGCGGTCTTCCCGTTTGAAGTTGGCTTTACCGGCTTTGGATACTGGCCCTGGTTCATTGCCATATTGATTGCGATTCAACTTCATTACTGGCTGATGAGTCGTCGGACCCGGAGAACCTGATGCCCGGTAAATTAATCCGGTTTTCAATACTGCTCCTGTTGCTGCAGGTGAGCGTACTTGCTGCCGATACCGAGCGGGAGTGGTCATCACGCCGAGGTGTTTACAAGATCAGTTTTGAAGCGGAGCTCGACCCCATCGAGATCAACAAGATCCATGCCTGGGTGCTAAGCGTGCGCACGTCGAGTGGAGCCCCAGTTACGACGGCCGAAATTTCAGTGCTTGGTGGGATGCCTTTGCATGACCATGGCATGCCGACACGCCCTCGTGTCACCGAATACCTGGGCGAAGGACGGTATCGACTCGAGGGAATGCGTTTTCATATGAACGGACGCTGGGAAGTGTCGGTTACAGTCAAGGCCGACGGCATAGTCGATACTGCTGTTATCGCGCTGGACTTGTGAGCGCCGCCCGCAAAAAAAACGGCAAGACCCTCGTTGTGGTGCTCGCGATAGCTGCTTTGGCCGCCGGGGTATGGCAGATCCGTCCGCTGAGCCCGGCGCCCTGGACAGACGCAGAGATCGAGATTCTGCGTTCACTATGGATAGCCAGCCTGCCACCGCTGGCACCGGATCCGACGAATGCTGTTGCCGACAACCCACGTGCAGCGAAGCTAGGCCAGCAATTGTTCTTCGATACCCGGATGAGCGCCAACGGCGCAGTTTCGTGCGCAAGCTGCCATCAGCCAGCGCGCCGATTCACGGATGGCCTGCCGAAGGGGCAGGGCATTTCGAGCTCGAAGCGCAACACGCGCAGTATTGTTGGTGTCGCCTATAGCCCATGGCTGTATTGGGACGGTCGAAAGGACAGCCTCTGGTCGCAGGCATTGGCACCGCTGGAAGACCCGAACGAACACGGCAGTGACAGAGTAAAGGTCGTCGAGCTGGTCACGCAGAGCCCCGAATACCGTGAGGAGTACAAGATCTTGTTCGGCGCATTTGATCCTGCCGAGGACGATGCTATTGATTCTGCATTAGCCAACGTTGGCAAAGCCATCGCAGCATTCGAACGTCTCCTCATGCCTTCGCCATCGAGGTTTGACGACTACGTGGCAGCGCTGCTTGATGGCGACGAAGATGCGCAGGCTGCGGCGCTTACGACGGATGAAATTCTTGGCCTCCAACTATTCATCGGGGAGGCGTCATGCACTCAATGTCACAATGGCCCGCTTCTAACGAATAATGAGTTTCACAATACGGGCGTTATCTCGTTTCCAGGCGAGGTTCCGGATAAAGGTCGGGTTGCAGGCGTACGTGAGGTGCTTGCGGATCCATTCAACTGCAGCGGTATTTACAGCGACAACGCTGCAGCTGACTGTACGGAACTCGAGTACGCGCGCACCGGATCGGAGCTCATCGGTGCTTTCCGTACGCCGTCATTGCGGAACCTGGAAAATACCGAGCCGTACATGCACAAAGGCCAGTTCAATACGATTGCTGAAACCTTGCGCCACTACAATGAAGCATTGCCTGCAATGATAGGCCACAACGAAGCCAAGCCACTGGGCCTGAGTAGTCGTCAGCTTCGACAGATCGAGGCTTTTCTAGGCAGCCTTGCAGCGCCGCCTGCACCGCAAATTCTGTAAGCGTTCGCAACGGCGTTTAGCTGTATTTACTTTCAACCACCCTGCGCGCAGCCACCAGGACAAGCAACAGCAACAATGTCGGCAGTGTTATACCGCCACCACCACCCGAGCCAGCACGCCACGCAACCTGGGCGCGTTCTCCACTCTCGATCGCTGCGCGGAATCCCTCCAGTTCCTTCTCGAGATTCAGGATCATAGCGTCGTTCGCGGCTACAAAACCGGCGCTTCGCAACTTGCGTAGATCACGCGAATTCTCCAGCAACGTAACATTGCGCTGTTCGTTGTGTGTGCCGGGCGCACGGAATAGCAGCTTTGTCGTTGCCACATCAAATACAGCCGTATCGATCATGGTCTGGACTTCATTGGTGTTGCCCTTCACGGCCAACGCTCCCACGATCGTCCAGTAAAGCAGTGCGCTGTCGCGCTCGCCCGAGAAGGAAATCTGGTCGTACGACACCAATGCCATGATGTCGACGCCATATAATGCGGCTACCTGTTTCATCCCCTGAATTCCTCTGGCCGACGTCATGTAGGTCTCGGGAATAGACTCAATAGACTGAACGTAGTCACGATCGCGGAACGCATCTGCGACGTGCTCCATAAGCTCCTGTTTTTCTGCGGCAGAAATGTCTTCGCTGTTGCGCGACGGAATAAACGCAATACCGACACGAACAGGCAAACTCAAGTAGGGCAAATTGCCATCGACTGCCGGGGGAATCTCGCCATCGGGATAGAGGTAGTCCACAAGGCTGCTTGAGGAACCTTCCCGCACTTTCTCGTAGCCAGGGCCGAGCCAGAAGGAGGAGCAGCCGATAAGCAGAGTCAGTAGTAATGCGAAAATAAGAATTCGAGATTTCATAAGAGCGCCTCCAAAATGGATTTGCGATGATTCACAACAATGCGGCAGAAGAAATGAATGGCGTTGCATCGACTAGTGCAACTCCATATC
>Ga0316191_10001301_pt1 | contig 17417 bp, 17 predicted proteins | sample Eddworburr2cm_MG_FD_204928 | JGI IMG/M metagenome (GOLD analysis project Ga0316191, IMG submission 204928) | Coastal sediment microbial communities from Maine, United States - Eddy worm burrow 2 cm | ecosystem: Environmental > Aquatic > Marine > Coastal > Sediment | place: USA: Maine...
CGCCCATAGAAACTTTAGCGTATATGGCAATCCGACCAGCGCCATCATGCCGATAACGGTCAGATCCACCCCCTCGTCCTTCATCCATGCCTGGAGCACACTAATGGTAAGCAAGAGCGGAAGTCCACAAGCAAAGCCCATCACGAAAGCCACCAGCATACGACGGCTGAAGACGACTTTTAATATGGATTGGCGTATTTCAGACTGCAAAGGCCCTCGCAATTTTGTGAAAGCTTGAGGCTGGGAGGCTGGGAGGCTGGAAAGCTTGAAGGCTATGGTATTATTGAACCGGTGCCGTGTTAAAATTTAAGCTGAGAAAAATGGGTAGATGAAAACTTTTTTTCCAGAACACTTCAAAAACTTCCGGCTTTCAAACTTCCCAGCCTCCAGGCTTCCCAGCTTCAATCCTATCGAGCTTCTTCCAGCTGCTGCGGTGTGACAATCGGGCCAAATTTCTCTTTCAACGCCGTCAATTCCTGGCGCTGTTCTTTCAAAATATCGAACAGTTTGGGCGGAATGTTCTTTTCTTTGCCGTAGGCTTCAACCTGCAGATCCAACCGGGCCAAAATATTGTCGATGTAGAGGGAAAATTGCTTCACGTAAAGGTCTTGGGAGTAATCTTTATCGATGCGGGATTTAAATAAACTTTTCAGATCTTCATACTTCGGCAAATAACCAATCGGCGTATCTATGGCATCAACCTCACCGTGGGCCCGTTTTTCCAGCCAGGCCATCCAGGCTTTAACATCTTTTTTCTCCCCCAAAAGTTTTTTCGAGCTGCCGCCCCGGGCTTCCTCGGTCAGGAAGTAATTCAATCCGGACAGAATCGGCCGTTTGTCATCTGCGAGTTTTTTGCTGCCGAAAAATTGGAACTGGGCTTCCATGTAGTCTCCCAGAGAACCGGGAATAAAGGGCGCATTGGCCCAGGGCTGACGCCGAACACCGGTGGCGCCAACTTCGGTGGCGGTGGCCGCCGACACGATGCAGGCTCCGATGACCACGCCGCGATCTGAATCCTTGGCAACCCATACCGGCGGCATGGTGTCACTGTCGCGGCCGCTGTAGGTGACGATCCGTGTCTCAACGCCTGCAGGGTTCTCGTTCCAATCGGAATAATTGCCCAGAGCGGCGTTTTTCAGCGTACACCTGGAATTGGGATGGGACATCGGAATCTCTTTGCCGTTTTGGTCCACCATGCCCTTTTCCCACGGACCCTGAAAATTCACCCCCTTGGTCGGTGGCGGGTCCTCGTTGTTGCCGACCCACTGGGGCTCATCGTTGCCATCGATTAAAACATTGGACCAGATGACTTCGGTGCCGGGATTGCGCAGGCATTCCATCAGCATGGGATCGCCGTCCCAGTTCACATCCTCCACGATGCCGAAAATCCCGGCTTCCGGATTGATGGAGCGCACCGACCCGTCTGCGGCAATCCACAACTGAGCCAGGTCGTCGCCCACAAAATGATCACCGGCCATGGCCGAGGTCGTCTTGCCGCAACCGCTGGGCGCGGCACCGATCATCCAGGTAATCCGCCCCCCGGGGCCTTGAATCCCGGTGATAAACATGTGTTCGGCCAGCTGCTCTTCTCTTTTTTCATATACCGAGCGATCGACGGAGAAGCGATGGTTGCCTTTTTTCATCAGCAGCGTATTACCGGCGTAAGTGCAGTTAAAGCTGTAAGTGGTCAGGTGACTGCGGTCCATGAACACCCGGGCGTTGGGCAAATCCTCGGAGCGGTTCAATCCCTCACTGTGTATATTGGTGTAAAAATGCCCTAATTTTTCGACTTCCGCGTCTATGGCGGCAAACACATTGCGATAAAGAATATCGGCGCTGTGCAGAACGTATGTGGAACTGGAAATTTCAACCGCCGGGTTGGCGGCGGCAGCACCCAGCGGTCCACGCATGTAGAAGCCGACCATCATCAATTTGCCTTTCATGATGCCGGTCATCTTGTCCCGGATATCATCGAGGGCTTCGGCCCGATCCTTTTTCAAAGCCAGCGTGTTTACCTCTTCACCCTGATTGTGAATATAAAAGGTGCGGTCAATGATGCGGCCCTGCTCTTCTTTGAGGTCATAGTGAATGGTATGCCCTTCAATGGGAAGTTTGGACTCTTCGCCCTTTTCCAGCGATAAGTCTCGCACGAATTGACGGTCTTGCTCAGATCCGGTGGCGATAAACACCGCATCCGGTTCACACATGACAGCGGCATTGGCCATTTTCTTCAAAATTTCCGGATTTTTGATTTGACTTAACTTGGCCTGATTGGCCTCATCCATCTTGGCTTTTAATACTTCCTGGGCTTCCTCTGGAGTCTTGATTCCGCCTAATTCCGATACAATGTCAATAACGTCTTTTTTGGGTCCCATAATTATTCTCCCTCTACGAAGATTGCAAAAAATATAGGTATCAATGTTTGGTTCTATGGCCGGCTGCCGCGGATGAAAAGGTTGTGAACTTAAAGTAGTATTACCTTATCATTTAAAAAGTTCCCGGTCAAAAGGTAATCAAGTCCTGAATGAGCAAAAAGCGCTCATTCAGGAGTTATTGGTTATATGTTATTTGTTTGTTGGGGTCTGAGGATCAGCTCAAACGAATAATGGCCGGGAAGCCTTAAAGCCTATGGCAATCTACTAAACTGGCTCTTCAATCCCCTTTCCTCACAACTTATCAGCTACACGGCCTTATAGCCTCCAAACTTTCCAGCCTGCCGGCCTTAATCAACATGAATAGCATGTTCACCAATAATTATATCGTCTAATTTTCTTTTGGGAACATGATGCACGCCATCCTTATCCCGCCAGTAACTTCTGTTGTCTCTGATTAAATCGGAAAATTTATGTGTGGTCATGTTCGCACCTGAATTTTTCCTGGATGGGCATGTTCTGCCGGACCCAGATCAATACCTTGTCAAATTCGTCTCTAAGTTCCCCCAGAGCTTTTCCCCGGTGGCTGATCCGACTTTTTTCTTGCCGGGACAACTCGCCAAAGGTTTTTTTTAAGGGCGGGTAGTAAAATACCGGATCATAGCCAAACCCGCCATCGCCGGCGGGTTTTTCGGCAATCAGACCTTCACAGCGCCCTTCGTAAGTCAGGGCCGCTCCGGTGGGAACCGCCAGTGATATGACGCACTCAAAGGCTGCCTGGCGATCGGTGTGCACCTTCATCTCGCCGAGCAATTTGGTGTAACGTTGCTGATCGCTGGCATTTTCACCGGCATAGCGCGCCGAATAAACACCGGGCGCACCACCTAAGGCTTCCACCACCAGGCCCGAATCGTCGGCCAGGGCCGGAAAACCCAAAATCTTTGAGACGAAACTGGCCTTTTTATAGGCATTTTCATCGAATGTGTCCCCGTCTTCCACCACGGGCGGAATGGGCCCGAAATCGTCAAGGTTTTTGATGTTGATGGGAAACCCCGTTAACAGGTCTCTAATTTCGGCTGTCTTGCCGGGGTTGCCGGTGGCAAGCACCAGGGTCAATATATCTGGCATAAACACCTCATTTTTGCTGAATTCTACCTGGTAAGCAATGAATCAACTTAGGGGATTCGCCCCGATTGGATAGGGTAAAACTAATCATACTTTTTTTATTGTAAAGATTGACACAAGCTCCCATAAGTGGTATGACCTCTTACCAGTTATCTCAACTCCCGCACGCATAGCGGGTGGCTTGGCTTTTCGGCCTAAGGCCGCAAAGGCAAAAAGCACGTCAGTGGTTTTGTACTTGCAATCCTGCCGCGGCGGGATTTGTTTGGCAATCATCAAAAGGAGAAAGAAAATGAGACTGTTTACCCCGGCCCCAGTGTTACGGCCGACACAATATGTTGAAAATATTTTGGTCACATCCATCCTGGATGGCAGATATCCGCCCGGAGCCGCTTTACCGAATGAAAGGCGTCTGGCTGAACAATTAGGAATCACCCGCCCGACCCTTAGGGAGACATTGCAGCGTCTGGCCGGTGAAGGCTGGTTAAGAATCCGTCACGGCAAGTCCACCGTTGTAAACGACTACTGGCAGGAAGGTGGTTTGAGTTTGCTGAGCACGCTGGCCAAGTACGGCGACTATCTGCCCAACGGTTTTATCACTCATCTGCTCGAAGTCCGTCTGACCATGCTGCCGCCAGTTGCCGGGCGGGCTGCCGCCCAACATCCTGACATTATTCTGGATTACCTTTCGCATGCCGATAAGCTTACTGAAGACACCGGCGCATTTTCAGACTATGACTGGAATTTACAAATCCTGATGGCCAGAAATTCCGGTAATCCGGTATTTTCATTGATACTCAATGACTTTACCTCAATTTTTACGGCCATGGCGATGCAATATTTCACCAAGCAGAAAGCGCGCCTGGCATCCCGAACTTACTACCGGGAACTGTCAGATACACTAAAGGGCGGCACCAGCGAACGGGTTGAAGATGTCGTAAAAAAAGCCATGGCCCAAAGCATTGCCATCTGGACGGAGGTAAAAAGAAGATAGAAGCTATTGTAGCATTCATAGTGAATAGAAAATCAAAACCAAAAAAGGAATACCCATGCAACGATGGAACGGCTGGGGCGAAGAATTGGTTGCAAGGCCGATTCCGTCACCGGGTCTTGAAATTTTAGTACATCATATCGGCAAAGGACGGCAGATCTCCGATTATCCCCTGGAAAAATTATTGGAACAGATCCCGTCTTCACGGATGCCTCAGCATCCTTTAATATCGACTGACCCGAAGCTGCGGCTTGACCATGCCCACGGACAAAGCCTGCCGGATTGGATTGGTCTGCGTTACGGTATTTTACGGCGTTTTCCCGACGGCGTGGCCAGACCTGCCACTGTGGATGAGGTTCAGGAGATCCTGAAATTTGCCATTAATCATGAGATGCTGGTTATTCCCTACGGCGGCGGGACCAGTGTGGTGGGTCATTTGGATGTTCCGCAAAGTGAGCGAATGGTTCTCAGCTTATCCCTTGAGCGCCTCAATCGTTTGATCCGCATTGATTCGGATAACATGCTGGCCACTTTTGAAGCCGGCGTTCGCGGCCCGGAGATCGAGAAACAATTAAACGCCAGGGGGTTGACCCTGGGCCATTACCCGCAATCTTTTGAATATTCAACCCTGGGGGGTTGGGTGGTAACCAGATCCAGCGGGCAGCAGTCCAGGCATTTCGGCCGAATCGAGCTGCTTTTTGCCGGGGGAGAAGTGGCCACACCCAGCGGCGTGCTGGTATTACCGCCTTTTCCGGCGTCAGCTGCCGGACCTGATCTGCGTCAGATGCTCTTAGGCTCTGAAGGCAGAATCGGTGTGTTGACCCGGGTTACCGTCAAGGTCTCTCACCTGCCACAAAAAGACGATGTATACGGAATTTTTTTCCCCTCCTGGGAGCAGGGCCTGCATGCCGTCAAAGCCATCGCCGGTGCCGATATTCCGTTTTCGATGATTCGGTTGAGCAACCCCACCGAAACCGCAACGAATCTGGCTCTGGCCGGTCACGAACGGAAAATTAACCTCCTTCAACGCTATCTCCGGCTGCGAGGGCTAAGGGGACAATCCGCCTGTATGTGTTTGATGGGATTTACCGGTTCCGCACGTCTAACATCTGCCGCCAGAAGTGATGCATTTGCAATCGTTGGCAACAACAAGGGCATTACGGTTGGAAAGGCCATGGGCAATGCCTGGAAAAAGAACCGTTTCAGATCGGCATACCTGCGAAACACGTTGTGGGATCTGGGCTATGCGGCCGATACCCTGGAAACGGCGATTACCTGGGACAAAGTAACGGCCACCATGCAGGCCGTCGAAAAATCGATCACAGACGCCCTGGCTGCCAGAGATGAAAGGGTTCATGTCTTTGCCCATCTTTCTCACGTCTACCCGACCGGCTCCAGCATTTATGCCACCTTTGTCTTCCGTCTCCTTGAAAGGCCCCAGGCAATGCTGGAAGCCTGGAAATCTGCCAAACAGTCGGCAAGCCGGACCATTGTTGAAGCCGGCGGCACCATCAGCCATCAGCATGGGGTCGGCACCGACCACCGTCAATATCTGCAGGCTGAAAAAGGTGCGCTCGGAATAAGTACCTTAAAAACGGTCTTTGACCATCTGGATCCCGGGCAGCAGATGAATCCGGGTAAGTTACTGCCCTAGTGATCAGAGGACAGAGGACAGAAGACGGAGGTCAGATGACATTTGTCTTCTGTTGATAAGGATCAACCCATGAACCTGAAAGACATACCCGATAAATGGGATTTAATCATCATCGGCGGCGGCATCACCGGTGCCGGCATATTCCGGGAAGCTGCCCGTATGGGTTTAACGACCATTCTCATCGAGCAGCGGGATTTTGCCTGGGGCACCTCCAGTCGCTCATCCAAACTGGTTCATGGCGGGCTGCGTTACCTCAAAGAAGGGCATTTTAGAATGACCCAAATCGCGGTTGAAGAGCGCGAACGACTTCTCAGGGAAGCACCCGGGCTGGTCGAATCGCTGGGGTTTTTATTACCGATTTATGAAGATCAGCGGCCAGGCAAGCGAACCATGCAGGTCGGGTTGTCGCTGTATGATATTATGGCCCGGGAGCGACAGCATCATTATTACGATAGCGAAAAATTTAAGCAAATGGTGCCCCATATCAATTCAAACGGTCTTAAAGGCGGTTTTGAATTCCTGGATGCCCAGGTCGATGATTCCCGGCTGGTTTTGCGCCTCATCAACGAAGCGGCGGCATCCGGCGCCTGTGCGCTGAATTATATGACCGTAAGTCACATCAACCGCGACCAGGAAGGCCAGGTTGTGGGGGTCACCGTGGAAGATGTGGAAACCCATGAGATAAAAATACTCGAATCTCCGGCAGTGATCAACGCCACTGGCTCCTGGGCTGAAATTTTACACCCTTCCCCGGAACCCCATCGCCATCTGCGGCCCCTGCGCGGCAGTCATCTGGTATTTCCGGCCGATGCCCTGCCGCTCACCAAAGGCTTTAGCTTCATCCACCCGGTGGACAATCGCGCAGTTTTTGTGGTTCCCTGGGAAGGGGCTGTGCTGGTGGGCACCACTGATCTGGACCATACAGAGAACTTGTCGGTTGAGCCGAACATAACCGAGGAAGAAGTAGTCTACCTGATGCAGGGAGTTCAGGCAATGTTTCCCTCCCTGGGCATTTCACTGCAAGACTGCCTGTGTGCTTTTGCAGGCATCCGTCCGGTACTCAGTGAAGGAAAGCTCAAGCCTTCAGAAGAGTCCCGCGAGCACGTTGTCTGGACCGACCAGGGCCTGATAACGGTGACCGGCGGCAAATTGACCACATTTCGGCGCCTGGCCATGGACGCGCTCAAGGCGGCCAAACCTTTTTTGCCGCAAGACACAAAGATAAACCGCAAGGCGCCGGCATTCGACCCGGTGCCGAAAAAACCGCTTCTGGGCTATGGGTTGACCCCCCAAATCTGGCGGCGCCTTTACGGACGTTATGGTGTGGCCGCCGAGACCCTCGTCCGCAAGGCGAAACCCAGAGATCTTTCCGTTATCCCCGGGACCCATACCATCTGGGCCGAACTGCCGTATGTGGCCCAAAATGAGCAGATCAGGCATCTGACGGATCTTTTATTGCGGCGGGTTCGTATTGGATTGTTGACACCGGAAGGCGGAAAGGCGTATTTAAAACGTATCAAAAAGTTGTGTAAAAAAGCCCTGCCCTGGGATCGGCGGCGCTGGAAAGTGGAAACCAGCGCTTACCTGGAGCATTGGCTTCACGCCCACGCCCTGCCGGTCAGACGCGCGGAAGTTCTTGCAAAAAGAAAGATTATTTCGCCGCGCGCCCTGGGAGCAGCCCTGAACACTATTTACCATAAATTTTTATCAAGGTGATCAATGAGCGAAAAAGACCTGTTGTTGGCAATTGACAACGGAACCCAGAGTCTGAAAGCGTTGATCTTTGATCTTGAGGGCCGGCTTTTGGCAAAGGAGCTCGTGCCCTTCGCGCCTTATTTCTCCGAACAACCTGCCTGGGCCGAACAGGATCCGGATGTTTTCTGGGATGCCCTGTGCCGGGCCTGCCTGGGGCTCTGGCAGCAAAATGCCGAATATAAGGAACGTATCGCCGGGGTAGCGCTCACCACCCAGCGCGGAACCGTGGTAAATGTCGATAAAAGCGGCAAGCCCCTGAGACCGGCCATGGTGTGGCTCGATCAACGCAAAACCCATGGTTTGGCACCGATGGCAGGGTGGTGGGGTGTTATCTTCGGCCTGGCCGGCCTTAGAAAAACGGTGGCCTATCTGCAGTCGGAAGCTGAGGCCAACTGGATCGCCACCTATCAGCCGGAAATCTGGCAAAAGACCCACAAATACCTCCTGCTTTCCGGCTACCTGACCTACCGTTTGGTCGGCAAATTCGTCGATTCCGTCGGCTGCCAGGTCGGCTACATTCCCTTCGACTACAAACGACAATGCTGGTCAGCCGGCTGGGACTGGAAGTGGCGGTTGCTGCCATCCATCAATGTTTCCATGATGCCGGAATTGCTTGCCCCGGGAGAAATTCTGGGAACCATTACGACCCGGGCGGCGCAGGCAACCGGTATCCCTGAAGGGCTGCCCCTGGTGGCTTCTGCGGCCGACAAGGCCTGTGAGGTCATCGGTTCCGGCAGCCTGGAATCCAACATCGGCTGTCTTAGCTACGGTACCACGGCCACCATCAATGTCACCCATAAAAAATATATCGAACCCATTGCCCTCATACCTCCCTATCCTTCCGCGGTGCCCGGATCTTACACCGTCGAGGTCATTGTGTACCGCGGCTACTGGATGGTCAACTGGTTCAAGCAGGAGTTCGGTTATCCGGAGCGCGAGCAAGCCGCGAATTCAGACCTTAATCCCGAGCAGCTTTTTGACAAACTGGTTGACGATATAGAACCGGGATCCATGGGCCTGATGCTGCAGCCTTACTGGACGCCGGGGCTCAAAATGCCCGGACCGGAAGCCAAAGGGGCGGTTATCGGTTTCGGGGATGTTCATACCCGGGCGCACCTGTACCGCTCCATTCTGGAAGGATTGGCCTATGCCTTGCGGGAGGGCAAAGAGCGCATTGAAAAACGCAGCCGCACATCGATTAACAGCCTGCGGGTTTCAGGCGGCGGCAGCCAGAGTCGCAATGCCATGCAATTGACGGCCGACATTTTCGGATTGCCGACGGCCAAACCCCATCTGTACGAAACCTCGGGGCTGGGAGCCGCTATCAATGCGGCCGTCGGCCTGGGGCTGCATCCGGATTTTAAAGCGGCGGTCAAGGAGATGACCCATATCGGCGAAGTCTACGAACCGGACCCCAGGAATCAAAGGATGTATAACGCGCTTTACCACGACGTTTACAAAAAGATGTACAAACGCCTGAAGCCTTTGTATGAACGTATCAGAGAGATAACCGGATATCCAAAATAAATAAGGCGTTAATGGTTATTTGCTATTCGATCAGGGCACAGCTGACTTTCAACCCGGGGGCTTTACAGCTCAGGGACTGGAGCAATAGATGGAAAATGAAATAAAAAAAATTGTTGGGACCGGCAATCGCATGCTGGAGATTGACCTCACAACAGAGCAGGTCCAGGAATTTCAGGTCACGGACAATGATCGTCAGCTGTACCTGGGCGGCAAGGGCCTGGGGCTCAAACTTCTTTTCGAACGACTGCAGCCGGGGATTGATCCGCTGGGCGAAGACAATTACCTGGCCTTTATGATGGGGGTGCTGATGGGTACCGGTGCGCCCTGTTCCGGTCGCTTCGCGGCCTTAACCAAATCGCCGTTAACCGGCATCATGTTGACCTCATCCTGCGGAGGGCCTTTCGGTATGGCCTATAAAACGGCAGGATATGACGGATTGCTGATTAGCGGTAAATCCGCAAAACCGGTTTATCTGGAAATTGACAGCAACGGCGTAAAATTCCAGGATGGCGCCCACCTGTGGGGCAAGGACACGGCCGAAACCCAGGAACTGCTCAGCAAAGACCGCAAGGACGGCGTGCTGGCCATCGGCCCGGCGGGTGAAAACCGGGTGCGTTATGCCAATATCGCCAGTGGCCATCGTTTTTTGGGTCGGGGTGGAATGGGCGCCGTCATGGGTGCCAAAAATCTCAAGGCCATTGTGGCCCACGGAGGCACCTACAGGATTCTGCCGAATGATCCGAATAAATTCAAGGCCGTGTGCAAAAAAGCAACCAAATACATCAAGGCCAATAAATACACCGGGGATCTTTATCGCAACTACGGCACCAATTCCAACACCCGGCCCTGCAATGAAGCCGGCTTGATACCGGTCAACAATTTTCGCCGCGGCAGTGACGCAAGGACGGAGGACACCTCGGGTCAGGCAATGCAAAAAAAATACAACACCAGCTTTGACACGTGCCAACCCTGCACCATTCTTTGCGGGCATAAGGGGACCTATCCGGACGGCAGTGAGCGGCACATACCGGAATACGAATCCGTCAATCTTCTGGGTCCGAATCTGGGGATTTTCGACACCGACCAAATCTCGGAGTTTAACGATATCTGCGGGCGAATGGGAATGGATACCATCTCCGCCGGCGCCACCCTTTCATGGGTAATGGAAGCCGGCGGTAAAGGGCTGATCAAGACCGATCTTAAATTCGGCTCGCCCGAGGGTATTGCCGACCAGTTACGAGATATTGGCCACCGCCGGGGCCAGGGCGATGAATTCGCCAACGGCACCCGCTGGCTGTCCAAAAAATACGGCGGCAATGAATTTGCCATTCATGTTAAAGGCCTTGAAATGGCAGCCTATGATCCGCGCGGATCCTGGGGCCAGGGTCTGGCCTATGCAGTGGCCAATCGCGGTGCCTGTCACCTGTCAGGCTATTTAGTCGCTCTGGAAATATTTTTTAAATTACTGAATCCCTATAAAACCTATGCCAAAGCGGAATTTACCAAACTTTTTGAAAGCGCCTTTTGCGGTGTGAACTCGCTGCACACCTGCCTGTTCACCGCCTATGCCTATACCATGGAATCACCGCTTACCAAATACACCCTGGACCCCGTTCTGGCCGTTATGATGCAATACTTGCCCCGGGTGACTGCCAAACTGGTTGATTTCAGCATATATTCAGATCTTTTTGAAGCGGTGTCCGGAATACCGATGTCGACCGCTGAGTTTCTCAAGGCCGGTGACCGCATCCACGTATTAGAGCGGCACATCAACTGCCGGGAAGGAATCTCCCGCAAGGACGATACCCTGCCCGCCCGCTTGCTGAAGGAGCCGCGCGAGGAAGACCTTCATAAAAGAACCGTACCTCTGGAGAAAATGCTCGATAAGTACTATAAACTGCGAGGCTACGATGCCAACGGAATTCCGACCGTTGATACCCTGAAAAAGCTCGGTATCCCGGTTTAGTTGATTAGAAAATTAGTTAAATAGAGAATTAGTTAAATGAGGGGTCGGGGAGTTTTTTCATTCAACCCTTGTCATGCCCGCGAAGGCGGGAATCCAGAATCTGTTTGTCGGCTTTGCTGGATGCCTCTGGATGCCCGCCTACGCGGGCATGACAGGAATAACTCCCCGACTGCTCATTTAACTAAAATCCGTCGAAGAGGGCCGTCACCATGCCTGATGCACAAGATGAGATCGATGCCTTGCTGAACATCGTTCGTGAGGTTTATGAAAATCTTCCCTTCAACCGCCTTTTGGGTTTAAGCGTTGCCAATTTGAAACTGGACGAAGCCGGTTTTCATTTTGCCATGCGCAATGAACTGATCGGCAACGCCGTCCATGGCATTCTGCATGGCGGTGTGATATCTGCGGTCCTGGATACCACCGGCGGCATGACCGCCACCGCCTCGGCCATCAAAAGGCGGCAGACCCGTTCACATGACGAAATAACCGAGTGGATCGCCAGAATTGGTACGATTGACATGCGGGTAGACTACCTGAGACCCGGCAGGGGCGCCCGCTTCCAATCCTCCGGTACCGTCATGCGCACAGGCAATAAAGTGGCTGTAACCCGAATGGAACTGCGCAACGAAGAAAATGTAATGATTGCCGTCGGGACGGGTGCCTATATTGTCGGATGACAATAATACCCGTAAAGTATAAGGATCTATAATTACGTCATTTTTTAACGCACTATTATAATCTTACTTGCACCCTATGCTTACCCTCAAATCTTCATTTCTGATAGGAAGAGGCTTACGCCGGGAATGCTATTTTCATCCCGATGATGAAAATAAGTGCGTCAAGGTGGTTGTTGCCGGCGATCATAAAGAAACGGTCCGCGAACAATCCTGTTACCGGCTGCTGGAAAAACGCGATATCTCCTGGAAGATGTTGGCCCGGTTTTTTGGCAACGATGAAACCAACCGGGGACCGGGAGCTGTTTTTGAGCTGATCCGCGATTATAACGGAGAAGTTTCCAAAACGCTGGAACATTATATTGCCGCCGATAATTCAACAGACATTGACTATCAGGATTTGTCCCGGGCACTGCCTGTGCTGAAGCAATACCTGCTGAAATGGAAAATTGTAACCATGGACATTAAACCGCAAAATATCGTTTATCAAAAGGTCCATGAATCTGAAGGGGTTCTGGTGGTGATTGACAATATCGGCAATTCTGATTTCATACCCATCTGCAATTATGTCGATTTTATGGCACGGCAAAAAATTTGCAGAAAATGGCAGCACTTCGAGGATTCATTGGCAAAGAATTATACTCAGAACCGGGCCCTGCAGCAGGTACTCGAAAATTTGAAATATGCTTGAACTTATTGTCCTTCAATTGTAATTTCTTTGTATTTTATGAAATCCGCGGATCACCACGAAGGGCACGAAGTTCGCGAAGAAACCGTAAAGCCATGCAGCATGCAGTTGAAACATTTTCAGACGACCGTCAGGGATAATCTTTGCATGGGTAAAATTGTTGTTCGGGTAGTAGCGAATGTCATCATCTTAATCGGTTTATTTTTGCTGGGCCGGGTCTTATATTACAGTCTAAGCGGCGTTTTGGCCCAACGATACTTCGCGCTATCCCAGGGATCTGTGATCCATCATGTTTACGCCCTCGGCTTGAGTCTTCCGATCCCGTTTCATATCGTCGCTGTCGGTTTGGTTTTGCAGTTAAGGTGGCTTTCACCAATTTGGGCCCGGGGGGCGCGGTGGGCGATTGTTGTGTCCGGATGCTGGCTGGGTGTGGCCCTTGCAATCCGCTTGCTGGCTTTATAATTAAAATCTATTTTGGTCCGGTTGGCCCGTTTGCCCGTCTGCCGGTTAAATCATAAAACGGAGAGGAACCCTTTTGAACGGACTAAACCTAATATCGGTGCTCAGATGAATAAACAATTCCGAACAATTATTTTGGCTGTCCTGGCGGCATTTTTGTACCTGACGGTGAACGTTGCCAACAGTTCGGAAACAGACCCTTTCCCCACGATTGTCCTGCCGGTTTATCAAGGAGGCTATGATATAGGAAATACCTTTAACCTTAGAAAGGGAACCAAAGCGCTCGTTTATAAGGTTCAAACCAATTATCCGGCGGCCGAGGTGCTCGAATTTTATGATGCCGTCCTCAATGGAAGGGGCTGGAAGCCGTCCTTTGAAATCTGTCAGCGACACTGGGCGACTCTGGATGACGGCAGTCTAAAAAGAGACCCCAAGGCCAGGCAACTATTTACCTCCTGGGCGCATCCGCAATTCAGACTGCAAATATCACTCTTGCTGGAATACCAACCCCCCGGGAGCAAAAGTCGGGATGAAGTTAGTGTCCAATGCCGCCTGCAGCCGCGGCTTGATAAATCCAAACATGACAGCTTCATGGGGCGCCTGAAGGAATCCGGTCAATACCGTGAGTTCAATCAAAAGCTTAACACATACCGCCAACCGGATGGTGAATTGGACTCCGCCCGGATTGACCGGGACATCCGCAATAAAATGGCTGACGAAAACCTGATCGCGTATAAGCGGATCATGGATGAAGCGATAGAAGAAATTAATGATATCATTCGCCAGGTAAATCAAAGGCGGCGAGGATAAATAAATGAATCAAATCGCAAAAACCCCGGAACCGCCGTACTATGCGGTTGTTTTCACTTCCGTTCGCACCGAAGTGGATGAAGGCTGCACTGATACGGCCGAAAAAATGATGACACTGGCATCCGAGCAGCCCGGATTCTTAGGGGTTGAATCGGTCAGGAAAGAAGGCGGCCTGGGAATTACCGTATCGTACTGGACAAAAGAAGCTATCTCAAAAAAGTCTTATAGGAAAACGCGCCATGACATCTAAAAAACCGCCTTCAGAAATAGAAGGACAGAGCAAAATCGTGGCCGAGGCCCGGCAAAGCCGCAGCCAGCGCGAAAAAACCTACCGGGAAAAAGCGCTTAAAATGTATCCCTGGGTCTGCGCCCGCTGTGGTCGAGAATTCAGCGGCAAAAAGCTGCGCGAACTCACCGTTCATCACCGGGACCACAACCACGACTACAATCCACCCGACGGCAGCAACTGGGAGTTGCTGTGTCTCTACTGCCACGACAACGAACACTCCCGGCATGAGGACTCGGCGACGTATAGTGAAGTGACACCGGGTGGGGAGCAAGCGTCGTCCGGCTCCTTCAAGCCGTTTGCAGATCTCGAGGCGCTGTTGAAAAACAAAAAATAGATCTATCATAATATGGCCCCCGACAGATACAGCAGTTTTGATGAATTACAGCGTCGTGAAACGTTGGATAAAGATTACACCCTATCCTTTCGGAACGCAGGCTCCCGGGTGACGATTATTGCACCCCACGGTGGTAAAATTGAACCCCGAACTTCTGATTTAGCCAGACGGATTGCCGGTGAAAGCTTCAACTTTTATTGTTTCGAGGGGATTAAGGAAAAAGATAATGCCTGTCTGCATATTACCAGTCATCGGTTTGACGAGCCCGGCGCCGTTAAGCTGGTATCGAAATCCGAGGTAGTAGTGGCCGTTCACGCCTGTACCGGCACCGCCGGCCGGGTTCACATCGGCGGGCTGAATAAAAAACTGGGGCTCAGGATTGCCAGGCAACTGCAAGACCGGGGCATCGGGGTTTCAAATGATCATCCCCGCTTTCAGGGATCGAATCCCACCAATATCTGCAATCGCGGCGCAACCGGCATGGGCGTGCAACTCGAGGTCACCCGCGATTTGAGAGATGATCTGCAAAAGGTTAAGGTGATTGCCCGGGCGGTGCGGGCCGCCCTATTAAGTTACCGGGTATCGAACTGATACTCATTCAGGAACCTACTTTATACCCCTAACCCGGATTCGCCGAAGGCGTAGCAACGAAATGAGAATTAAACCACGAAGGACACAAAGACAAGAATTAAAAATATGATTTCATGCTTTCTTCGTGAACTTCGTGCCCTTCGTGGTGATCCGCCCAAGGCGGATTTCATAAAATGCTAAGAATTCAAAACTAAGACTCCAATTGATCGTAGGCAAATTGAGATCCAGTTATGGCTGTGAATGAAATTTTAAAAGATCTGTTTTTTATCGAAAGGGGCTTTCTCAACGGGAATCACTTTGTTTTTCGATCCGACGCCCCGGTCCTGATAGACACCGGTTATATTTCAGGTTTCGCTGAAACGGAAAAGTCAATAACCCAACTGGGCGTTAAACTGTCGGATATTTCTTTAATCATCAGCACCCACACCCACTGTGATCATATCGGCGGCAATAACCGCATTCAGCAAAAATCGGGATGCGACATTGCCTTGCACAAGGTTGGGAAATATTTTATTGATTCCCGGGATGACTGGTCCACCTGGTGGCGATACTATAACCAGGCGGCCGAATTTTTTAGATGCACCCGATCTCTGGAAGGTGGTGAAATTATCACCCTGGGGCCCCATGAGTTTCAGGTGATATACACCCCCGGTCATGCATCGGACGGCATCGTTTTGTACAACCAGCAGGATAAGATCCTCCTTTCTTCGGACACCCTCTGGCAAACAGATATGGCCGTGATGACCCTGCGGGTCGAGGGCAGCCGGGCGTTGTTTGACATGCAGGCGTCATTGCAGAAAATTGAGAACCTGGATGTGCAAACGGTTTATCCGGGCCACGGCAAGCCATTTTATGACATGTCCCAAGCCATTGCCAGGAGCAAGCAGCGAATCGATAATTTTCTGCGGCACCCGGAGGCCATCGGCGACGACCTGCTAAAAAAAATCATCGTTTATACGCTGATGATGAAAAAAATCATGCCCGCGGACACCCTGTTTGGCTACCTGATGGATACCTGCTGGTATAAAGAGACCGTTGATCTCTATTTTAAAGGCCAATACGAAGCCAAATATGATGAGATCATTAATTCATTTTTGAGAAGGGGAATTATCCAGCAGGAAAATGGCGACCTGTCTACAACGGTTAAACCCTGAATAGACATATTGTTATAGCGGTTGTCATAAATATGTTGCGTTAGATAAATTTTTTAACAGACGACAATACAATTTGTAACGGTCTGAAATTATAATAAACATGACAACCGCTAGTTTGTAAAATCGTAATTGCGAAAAGAAAGGACATGGATGTGAAAATTTCAAAGGGCAAAGTCGTTAGCATGCATTATGCGTTAACAGATGTAACCGGAGAAGTGCTGGATAGTTCCGAGGGGCAGGCTCCGCTGGATTATCTGCATGGCTACGGCAATATCATTGCCGGCCTTGAAAAAGCTTTGGAGGACAAAGAGGCTGGTGAAAAACTAAAAGCGGTCATCCCCCCCGAAGATGGTTATGGCATAAGAGAAGAAGCGCTGGTTAAAAATTTGCCGCTTTCCAGTTTTCAGAGCCCCGATGAAGTTGAGTTGGGAGCCCAATTTCAGGCTGAAACAAGCGAGGGTCCGCGTTTGGCCACCGTGACCAAAATAGAGGACAAGACTGTGACCGTTGATCTGAACCACCCCCTGGCCGATCAGACGCTCAGTTTTGATATAGATGTCGTGGATGTTAGAGACGCGACCGAAGAAGAGCTCGCCCACGGGCATGTGCATGGACCAAAGGGGCATGGACATTAAACGCTTGAAGCTATCTCAAAAATGAAAGGACGACAACTGATGCGACGCAAACATTCTGAAGTGACAGATCCAAAAGAAATTGAACGGATCCTTTCATCGACCAACATCGGGCGGATGGCCACCATCGGCCATGATGGTTATCCTTACATCACCCCGGTTAACTTCGTCAGCCTGGAGGGCAATATTTATTTTCATTGCGCTCCCAAAGGCGAAAAGATAGATAACCTGATGCGGGCACCGCGGGTATGTTTTGAGGTCGACGTACCGCTCTCATACATCGATATCGGTTTGGATCCCGCGCGTCCCATCTGTCAGCTCCATCAGTACTATCATTGCGTGATTATCCGCGGCATTGCCACCGATGTTAAGGACAGTACCCTTAAATTAGCCGCCCTG
>Ga0316191_10001302_pt1 | contig 17415 bp, 20 predicted proteins | sample Eddworburr2cm_MG_FD_204928 | JGI IMG/M metagenome (GOLD analysis project Ga0316191, IMG submission 204928) | Coastal sediment microbial communities from Maine, United States - Eddy worm burrow 2 cm | ecosystem: Environmental > Aquatic > Marine > Coastal > Sediment | place: USA: Maine...
TGCGCATTGGTCAACACTCTTCGGGTCAAGGCTGCTCTCCTGTCGTTTGCAACCTTGAATCAGAAATTAGGTGATTTGGGAATCCTGAACGTCAACAGCCCCTAGTGCATTTAGTAAACCGTTGCCGTAATTCCAGCCATTGCCGCCACGCGTATTCCCACACTTGATATGTACGGCTATTTCCCGTACATAGAGTCTGAAGATAAATATTGCAAGGCATGACTTTGCTAGGCCTGGAGATGAAAGGAGATGACAATGCCGGTGTTTCGAGACACAACGGTTACAGTTGACGAGCCAAAAAGCGCTCGCCTTGAAGCCCGTACGCAGCCATCCGTAAAAGACCTTATTCATCGCGCTGCTGCATTAAGCGGTGTGGATGTGAGTTCATTTGTCGTGAGCGCGGCCTACGATGCTGCGCAGTCGGCCATAACCACCCGTAATATCACAATGATTGAGAGCGAGGCGGACAGGGAAGTGTTTTTCAACGCCTTGGACAATCCCCCTAAACCGACCAAACGGTTGCAGGAGGCTTTTGCGCTGCGTAAGAAACTCATCGCGAATGCCGACTGACACCAAAAAACAATCACAACTCACGATTCAGCCGTTTGATCCCGGGAGCCATGATCGAGCGGCTTTTTCGTGTGGAGTTCCGCGAATTGACAATTATCTGAAGCTGACCGCGAAGAAAGGCAGCAAGGCTGATGTTGTCCGCATCTGGGTGGCCGTCAACAAGGCAAACAGCATTGTCGGGTTCTACGGCATCAACATGCATGCCATTGACGTTCGCGATATGCCCGAACGCTACCTCAAGCTGGCGCCCAAACACGGGCAATTGCCGGCCGCATTTATCGCAATGATCGGCGTTGATGAACGCCAGCAAGGCAACGGCTTGGGCAGCGCCTTGGTTGCGGATGCCTTGAGCAGGATTGCGCGTGTCTCCGACGAGATTGGAACCTGCGTTGTGGTGCTTGACGTTCTGGATGACGGCGACCCGATAGCGGTCAAGCGGCGCATGGCGTATTACGAAGACTTCGGCTTCATACCGCTTCCTGATCAGCCATTGCGTTTCTTCATGCCTGTCCAGACCGCGCGCGCACTGTCAGGATGAAGCGATTGACGCCGCCAACCGGCTTTCTGAAATTAGCCATGTTGGGAGCGCTGTTAAGATTAGTCAATTGCTTCAGACTAAGCGTGGGGACAGCAATACCGTGATTTCGTAATTTGTAACTCAGAAATCAGGCTGCTTCAAAACTGTCTATCGCCGCCAACTCATCGGCAAGGCGCGGTGCCTGTTCGTGCAGATCATAGGCAGCCTGCATGTTCATCCAATACTCAGCGCTTGTGTTAAAGAACTTGGCCAGCCGCAATGCGGTGTCAGGCGTCAGTGCTGTCTGGCCTTTCACAATGCGTTCAATACGGGTGCGCGGCACATGCAGCTTGCGCGCCAGCGAACCGGCGCTCATGCCGAGCGGCACGAGGTAAAGTTCGCGAAGCACTTCACCAGGCGATAGGGGGACTAAACTGTTACTCATTGTCCTTGTGTCCTCAGTGATAATCGACAATTTCAACATTCTCCGGACCGCCATCCGTCCAGACAAAACAAATGCGCCATTGCCGGTTGATGCGAACTGAATGCTGGCCTGCCCTGTCGCCTCTCAGCTTTTCCAACTGGTTGCCCGGTGGAAAACGCAAATCCTCAAGTTCTGCAGCAGCATTCAAAGCGGTCAGCATGGCCCGTGAGCGAGTGATCAGATCTTCGGGATAGCCCTTTGGCGTTCTGTTTTCAGCCAGCAAACGAGCGCGCTTGTGTTTGTATGATCTGATCACACGTGTATCATAACGTGATACGAATTATTGTCAAGCGGAGTGTATCACGGCTTGATACGATTATACATTACAAGATGTGCGAAAGAAGCAAACCCTAAGCCCCCGCCGCATCCATCCTGTCAGCCACCATCAGGCCAAACGCATACACCAGCGCAACCTCCTTCAACCGGTCAAACCTGCCCGGTGAGCCGCCATGGCCGGCACCCATCTGGGTCTTGAACAACAACAGATTGTCGTTGGTCCTGAGCTCACGCAGCCGGGCGACCCATTTGGCCGGTTCCCAGTAGGTGACGCGCGGATCGGTCAGGCCGCCTACAGCCAATAGATTGGGGTAGTATTGAGCCGATACATTGTCGTACGGGCTGTAGGATCGGATATAGTCGAAGGCTTCCTTGCTCGCGATCGGATTGCCCCATTCCGGCCATTCCGGCGGGGTCAGCGGCAGGGTGTCATCCAGCATGGTGTTGAGCACGTCGACAAACGGCACTTCAGCGATGATGCCCCTGAACAGTTCCGGCGCCATGTTGGCGATGGTGCCCATCAGCATGCCACCGGCACTGCCGCCTTGCGCCACGATATTGCCGTCACTGGTAAAGCCTTCCGCCACAAGATGCCGCGCGGCAGCGATGAAGTCGGAAAAGGTGTTCTTCTTGGTCATCATCTTGCCGGCCTTGTACCAGCCATAGCCCTTGTCCTTGCCGCCCCTGACATGGGCAATGGCATAGACGAAGCCACGGTTGGCCAGCGACAGGATATTGGTATTGAAGCTCGCTGGCATGGCGATGCCGTAGGAACCGTAGCCGTACAGCCAAACCGGTGCCGACCCGTCCAGCTTCGTGTCCTTGTGATAAAGCAGCGAGATGGGCACCAGCGCGCCGTCTTCTGCCGGCGCCATGATGCGCCGCGTCACATAGGTCGCCGGGTCATGGCCCGACGGCACCTCCTGCTGCTTGCGCAAGGTGCGCTGCCTGCTCGCCATGTCATAGTCAAACACCTGCGAGGGCGTGGTCATGGAGGCATAGGAAAACCGGATCAGGCTGGTGTCGAATTCATAGCCCGATGACATGCCCAGCGAATAGGCTTCCTCATCGAAGGACACCGTGTGTTCTTCGCCTGACCCCAACTCCCGCACGATAATGCGCGGCAGGCCTTCATGGCGTTCAAGACGCGCCATATGCCTGGCAAACACCGTATGATCCAGGATCAGGGTGCCCGGCGTGTGCGGCACCAGGTCCTGCCAGGTTTTCCGGGCCGGGTCGCCGACAGGGGCCGTGACAATGCGGAAATCTTCAGCGTCACCGGAATTGGTGAGGATATAGAGCACCCCGTGCGCCTCATCGACACTGTATTCATGTGCAGGCTCGCGCGGCTCGATCAGACGCGGCGGTGTCAGTGGTTCTTTGGCCGGAATCAGCCAGCTTTCCGATGATTGATGGTCATGGCAGTCGATAATGATCCAGTCGCCGGACTGGCTCTTGCCGACGCTCATGAAAAACCCGGCGTCGGGTTCTTCGTGCACCAGCACGTCGTCGGCGACCGGACTGCCGATCTTGTGGCGAAACAGTTTTGACGGCCGGTGGTTTTCATCCAGGCGGATATAGAAGATGTGCTTGCAATCGGCGGACCACACGCCGCTGCCGCTGGTGTCGGGGATTATGTCGGCCAGGTTTTCCGACGCACCGGCTTCGCGCAACACCAGCGTGAAGAATTCCGACCCCTTGTCGTCATAGCCGAAGGCCACCAGCTTGTGGTCGGGCGAGTGCGATGCTCCGCCAATGCGGAAATAGTCCTTGCCGTCGGCCTCCTTGTTGCCGTCAACCAGAACGGTCTCGTCATTACCGTCATGATTGGTGCGCACAAACAGCGGTTGCTGGCCGCCTGTGATGTATTTCACGCCGTACGAATAATCGCCATCGGGTGACGGCACACTGGAATCGTCTTCCTTGATGCGCCCTTTCATCTCGCCGAACAGGGTCTCCTGCAGGCTTTCGGTTGGAGCCATGGTGTTTTCCACCCAGGCATTCTCGGCTTCCAGATAGGCCCGGATATCCGCATCCAGAACCGATGGATCGCGCATCACTTCCTGCCAGTTGTCGGCGCGAAGCCAGCCATAGTTGTCGGTCAGCGTGTGGCCGTGAACTTTCCGGGAAACAGGCTTTTTGACCGCGCGTGGAGGTGTCGTTGTCATCGATATTCCGATTCAGATAAAAAAAGGAGAAAAACTCAGGCCTTTGGCCTGAACTTCATGGCGGCGCCGTTCATGCAATACCGCTGTCTGGTCGGCGCCGGCCCGTCCGGAAACACATGGCCGAGATGACCGTCACACGATGCACAGCGCACTTCTGTCCGCTTCATGAACAACGACCGGTCAGAGTGTTCACTGACGGCCTCGGGTGACTTGGGCTGAAAGAAGCTCGGCCACCCCGTGCCTGAATCGAATTTGGCATCGGATTTGAACAGATCCGTACCGCACCCGGCACACACATAGGTGCCTTCGTCCTTGTAATTGTTGAACGGGTGGGAAAACGCCCGTTCAGTCCCGTGCTTGCGCAGCACATGATACTGCTCGTCGTTCAGTTGTTCACGCCATTCAGCGTCGGTCTTGCTGTTGTCGTCAGTCATCGGCCTGATCCGTCCTGGTTGAAGTATAGTATGATCGATTGGGCAATCATTACGGGTTTTTCAAGTCTTTCAACGAAAATTGAAACATCGAAGATTGCCCTGACGAAATTATCTTCGCGAGCAACCCGGCCGATCGTGACCTCGGCGCGAACCCTGTCGCCTGCCAGTACCGGGGCGATGAAGCGAACCTTGTTCATGCCGTAATTGACCATGCGGCCAACGTTTTCGATGCGTACCAGATCGTACATCATGACGGCAAGCATGGATAATGTCAGATACCCGTGCGCAACCGGCGCATGGCCGAGCTCGTTGTGCGTGCGTTCGGCATCCAGATGTATCCACTGCCGGTCATCTGTGGCCTCGGCAAACGCATCAATGCGCGACTGTGGAATATCCACCCATTTGCCCGGGCCGATGGTGTCACCGACATGGCGCAAAAGTTCTTCCGGAGTGTCAATTTCAAGCATTGGCAGCCGTCCGTTAATGGGTCATGACCCCAAGTTTTCTTGATTCCATTAAGCCGGTTTACACCATTGCTGGTGTTATCTACACCTCTGATAGGGACAATGCGTAGACAGTATTGAGCGGATTTGGTGAGTTTCGACGGCGATATACAGGCGGCGGCAGGCGTTCAACCCAATGAAGGGTTGATTGCGGCAACCCTTTTGCGTTTCCATCCTGCCAGGGCGATCCCCCAGGTTGATGAACTCCCAAGTGACAACACCGGTCTGATAGATCACCTGCTGACATCGGCTGCGTCGCTGAAACTGGCCGAAAACGTTGTCAGCGCCATTGTTGAGCCGCCCCCGATCGTCGCAGAAGCAGCTGAAGCAGTTGAATCCGGCAATGCCGCCAAGGAAAGCACCGGTCAGCCTGCCGGAAAAGCCAGCAAAAAAGCCAAAAAAGCGTCGCCTGATGTCGCGGGGCCGGATAAACAGGCGCTGGAGGATGCCAGCCGCGACCTGGTTGCGATCATGATCCTGCCATCCGGTCAGGCCCAGCCCCAGGAGCGGTTCTTCGCCGGCGACGCACTGCTCAGCATCATGCCGCATCTGCCGCCTGCCGATCTGACCAGCCTGGCCAGAACCGTGGCCCGACTGGATGTTGTCTCTGAACGGCTGCGGACATTCCTTGTAACCCACTCCGACAAGGACATTTCCTGCCGGATGCTGAAGGACGCCCATTATATTTCGGATGTTGATCTGTTGAAAGTGATACCGACAGGCAGCGAACAGCAATTGCGGCTGATTGCGCGGCGCAGGTTGTTGAATGTGGTGGTCTGTGACGCGATCATCGAGACAGGCAATTCGGCTGCAATTCTTGAATTGTTGCGAAACGCCGAAAGCCAGCTGTCCACATTGGCCTTTGTCAAGCTGATGCCGATCGTGGTCGGCAACAATGACCTGGAATCTGCATTGTGCAATCGCAAAGACCTGCCGCAGGCGGTCGGTCTGGAAATGTTCTGGCAGGGGGGGCAGAACCTGCGGCGCTATCTTCTGACCCGCTTCCTGACCGAGTCAGCCGCCCTGGGACGGGTAATGAATATCGGCATGAAAGTGGATGCCATTCCGTCATTTGGAAGCAAACCATCTCCCGAAGACATCGAAAAGCTGGTTTCACAAGTAGAAAAAGGCGATCCCAAAGCCGCCGATACATTGACACGTTACTGCCGGATTGCTCCCGAGACCGCCAAGAGAATCGTGAATGATGCCGGTGGTGAGCCCATCATGGTTGTGTTCAAATGCCTTGCCCAGTCGCGCCTTGTTATGGCTCAGGCGTTGCAGCGCTGGGTGGACTCCGCCAAATGCCCGATAAAGGGGGAAAATCGCATGGTGGAACTGCATGCCCAGTTTGATGGCATGTCGTTCAACAAGGCTCGCATGCTGTTGGCTTATTGGGATTGGGCCACCCGTAAAACGGGACCTTTTAAAGTCTGATATCAAAGCAACCGGCTATTGACCGCTTTGATCCTGCTTATGAGTCCATGACCAGTGGCATGCCTCACGCCTTGATCCGTCTGGCTGCAAGTGGAGCATAACGACGTCCGGCGGACGTGAAAATCCGGCCTCCGGTGGGCCAAATCCGTCGATCTGGTGCGTTGTGGCGCTTTCTCTGTATTACTGCATCGCGCTGCGCATCGCAGCTGCCTCAGTCGCCGGCTTTGACTCTGTCATAAGGGTCAATAGTTGGTTCTTCTGATATAATTGTCAGACTACTGCAAAGTACCAAATTCAAATCCGTATTATTCATAGGTATCGTTACGTAAGAATTTCGATGCTGTTGTGGATATTGGAAATATAGTGCGTAGAAAAGCATGGATTTTTGTATATCTCTTGATTTTAACTGGTTTCACAGTTAAATCCAACCTCAATCGAGTGTTCGAAAGAGGGCTCGAGTCTAAGTTCTCTGGTGGGGAGAGATTTAATTCGACATTCCTGAGAGGACGAAAGATGTCTGAAATTGAAGAAAATGATACCACTTATGTTGAGCTGACCGCCGAGATCGTTTGTGCCTATGTGGGCAATAACGCTGTCCCCGCCGCAGATATACCCGCATTGATCAAACAGGTTCATGGTGCTTTGTCTGAGGCTGCTCAAGAAGGCGCAGCCAACAACGGACCGGCACCCGAACCCGCAGTTGCTATCAATCGCTCCATTACTGCGGACTATCTGATTTGTCTTGAAGACGGCAAGAAATTCAAATCCCTCAAACGGCATCTGCGTACGTCTTATGACATGACGCCGGAAGAGTACCGTGAGAAATGGGGCCTCAAATCCGACTATCCGATGGTCGCGCCGAATTATGCGGCCGAACGTTCCAAGCTGGCCAAGAAAATCGGCCTCGGACAGGGCCGCCGCAAGCGGGCGTGAAACCTTATCATTGATCAGGTTGTTCAAGATCCGCAATTCTGATCGTTCTGGACATGTCATGGCAGCATGCGTTTTTTGCGAACGCATGCTGCCTTTCGTTTAAACGTGTGCTGGCTTTTGTTTATTTGTCACTGATCGCCATTGTGTCCCTTGCGGATCAGTTGCCCGATGGCCAATATCCACAAGGAGCGAACAGGAGCGTTTGTGATTCTGATTGAGTCAAAACCGGCGTTTTGGACATTTTTGATTGCATGTTCTGCTTTGTAAAACCGCATGTGATTGTGCGGGACATGCTACGGCTTTGAGGACGGAACTGATCGTGATCGGCGATTTTAATGCCTTTCGGGCGCAACTTGTGTTGCCTGCGCAATGCGAGCTGTTTGACTACTGGCTTTCCTGCAGCATCGATGGTGCGATCCCGCGTCGCCAGGTGTTTACGCCGGTTGCAATTCCCCAACTGCTTCCGCACGTAAGTCTGATTGACGTGCAACAGGCTGGCCGCTTTCGTGTCCGGCTGGCCGGCACGCAACTGCGTGACGTATTCGACCGCGAGATTACCGGACTTCAGGTAAGCGAACTTGAACGGATGTCCAGCGCCGGATACTGGCAGCGCGCCTGTTCATCCGTTGTCGAGACAGGTCTGCCAATGCAGGGGGCTATAAAATCGCCCCGCATCACCAAGGATCACCTGGTCCAGTTCTGGTTGCGATTGCCGTTTGCAGCGTTTGACGGGTCGATCAGGCAGGTATTGGGGTTTGATGCCTGTATTCCCGCAGCAGACCTGCAAATCGACCTTTCCCAGTGTGATCAGGGTGAACCGGATTCACTGGCGGTTTAAGGTTTAGGCCGCCAGTAGGGCAGCATCAGCTTTCAGCCGGGAAATCATGGCGGCCAGGCCGTTGGATCTTTGTGGTGTAAGCGCTTCGTGCAGGCCCAGTTTTCCCAGAGCAGCCTGAACATCGGTCTCAATGATGTCGCGGGGCGCGCGTCCGGACAGCAAAATGTGCAGGATGGCGATCAGTCCCTTGACGATCAATGCATCGCTGTCGCCGCGAAACGTCAAAACCGGATTTGCGCCTGAACTGTCTGTTTCAGACACCAGCCAGACCTGGCTTGCGCAGCCTTGCACCTTGTTGTCAGGCGTTCGGGCTTCATCTTCAAGGGGCTCAAGCGCGCGGCCCAGTTCAATCACGTATTTGTAGCGCTCCTCCCAGTCGTCGAGGAACTCGAAATCATCAAGTAGCTGGTCGAAACTTGGTTCACTCAATGCTCAGAACTCCCTGATGCCTGAAATAGCCGGCTGATTTACTATTCGATAAAGGGTCAGGCCAGTGATAACAAGCCGCCACAGCATCGCACCTGCTATTACTCAACCTGGTCATCTGGAGACCGAACCGGCATTGGTCGGCATCTGTGGTGCGAACTGAAAAAAAGGCCGCAAAACACTAATGGGCAGGTGTGCTTTGCGGCCCAGTAGCCCGGTTGGGATGCCGGGTGGGGTTATTGTTCAGTAGCTGTCGGGATCTGACTGTCGAGTGCAATACCCCGAATGCCTAGCCTTGCCGGCTTGGTTCAGGACCTCGCCAGTCCGGCAAAATGTCTTCAATACGCAGTGTGTTGGTGCCGGTGTCAGCGTCAGCGATTTTCGTGGTCGAACCCGTAATCAGCGGATCGGCTGACGACGAATTGAGCAGGTCAGAAATGCTCTTTCCGCCGGCAGCGTCCGGCTCAGGCATCTCGTTTACTTCATGATGAGTGCCGGAAACAGGCAGTGCATCGTCCGCAGCGGGGTGAGCGGCGCCGGCGGAAATGCCTGTGCCATTGGCCCATTCGTAAGCCAGCCGGACTGAATATTTGGCCTTGGCCTGGGCAATGGATGCTACATCACTCATTGCTGTACAGGTTAGCGGCTGACGTTGGCAGAACGAGCTGACATCGGTGAAGGTGCCGATAGCCACGGACACCAGTTGATGTGTTTGCAATTCTGCTGCCGGTGGCTGGTTGGCCGACACGGTCGTGTCTTCAGGAGGCATTGGCGCCAGTATCAGTGCTGCCATGCCCACGATCAAAATTCTTGTAATACCCATCTTGTACCCCATGACATTCGGTTGATCCAAATATTCATGGTGTAACTATCGGCATTTCCTGTTTCACTCAGGTGAAATACATAAAAACTATTTGATTTGTATTTTAATAAAAATTGATTAGAATTTTAATCAAATTGTCCCTTCAGCTCCTCAAGTCAGCAGTTTTCAGGCTTTTCTGGGATATCCGCAAGCGAAATTGTTGCTGTCAGGCAAGGCTGTGTTAACCCAGTTGTGGCATCAATTGAAATTGGACCCGATCGCAACTGCAATTCCATGGCATGAGGCATGATGAACCACGATTACGACGATACCGGCGAAATGCGCGAACCGCGCCATGGCGTCCTGATCGTTGGAACTGGTTTGGCCGCCGTTCTGGCAGGTTCGGTATGGATGAATTTATTGTCGGGCGATCATGCCGTATTTGAGCGTACCGTAGCAGCGTCGGCACCGGTGATCGAGGAAGTGTCAAACGATGCTCCGGCGGGCCGCAGCACGGGCTTTTTTCCATCGGCCAGGGTGAATGTTGAGGTCAGATCCTCATCTTCCCGGCGAATCGCCGAAGACCCGCTGGCACAGCTTATTCTGCAAACCGAAAACGCCAGCGAACTGGAGATTCCGTTTCCGCCGGACAGTGAGCCGGAACCGTCTCTTGTGTTATTGGCACAACGTGAGCTGGCTTCGCTTGGACTCTATTATGGTGTGGTGGATGGACTGGCCGGTGCCGATACCCGCGACGCGGTTCGCAAGTACCAGGCTCTCAACGGCCTGGCTGTAACCGGTGCCGTGACGCGGCCGGTGCTTGATCACATTCAGTTTGCGCGCCGGTTGAGCGATGCCGGCAATACCAGTATCGCGGTGCATCAGGTGCAATCCGCGCTGGCAAAGCTGGGGTATTCACCGGGCAAGATCGATGGTCAACTGGGCGAACAGACAAAGATCGCCATTCGCACATTTGAGGCAGACAGAGGCTGGCCGGTCACCGGAAAGGTGTCAGACGAGCTGTTGCAGGAGCTTCAGGGCACAAATGAGCAGGCCAGTATTGCTGTTCAATGAACCAACGGCCCGCCTGACAGGATATCTGTAATGTCGGTAAAATCCGGTATCTGGATTTCTGCCTATCGCAAGCGGTGCGATCTGGAGGCATTGCCATGTGTGGTTGTTCGCAAAGGCGCGCTGGATGCCGGCAGCATCTATATCTGTATTCGAATCAGCGATGACGAAGTCTGGTTGATGGGTCCGCCGGCGGGACCGCTGCTGGATGACCTCGGTGACCGGATTTTTGAACCTCGCTTTGAGACCCCTGTGCCGCAAGGACAGATTGATGAATATCTGGCCAGACAGGCCGGATATGACCCGGATATTTGGGTTTTGGAGGTGGAAGACCGGCACGGCCGGGCCTTCCTGAGGTAGGTCAGGCACTGATCATGAATCATCTTAATGCCTTGCTTGCCGCCAAGGTTAGTCAATTTTTAACCAAACCGGTTGCCTACTTGCATGTGTAGTTGCAATCAGAGGCCTCAAGGTGCCACCCGCAATGACAAATGTTTTGGACTTTTTGAACCCGCACCGGAAAAGTGCGCCGCGTAAGCCGGCGCCCGAGGCTGAGTGCGAGGTCATTATCTTTCCCGGCGTGCGAAGAGAACGCCGCGACAACGCGTTTGAGCATCCTACCCGTGCGTCCGGCACAGAGCGATCAGTCTAACGCTGATTTGCGGCCGGGTTTCACATCACATTCAAGGCGCGCTCGCTTGATCAGCGCGGATACTCTAGCTGCTGGCCAGCGAACAGGAGGTATTCTGCAATGCCTCCGCAGATCTCGCAGCTTCAAGCCGGTTTGCTGCGGCTGAACGAATGACCACGATGCCGGTCTGGGTGCCTGTCAGTATGGTTATGGAATTAATGCTGCTTCCGACCGAATTGGCTGCATTCACGATGGCTTCCGGATCGGGATCATCATCATACAAATACAGGCTGAACTGCTTGCGGGGAGCCTGCTGGTCGTTCAGTGTGTAAATGGTTCCGCCGCGCGTGTTGTAGACCTCCAGAGCCCAGTATTGATCCGGCACCCGGGCATTGATGCGAAGCGGTCCGGTGGACAGGTCAAACAGGCAAAGCGCATATGTCAGCTCACCGGGATATTCTGCTATGCTGGCAGCAGCCGTTCCCGGCACTGCCAGTGTCAGCTTGTTGATGCCGTTTTCGGCAAGGATGGTGTCCAGCTTGGTCTGAAACTGTTGTGACGGCACAAACAGGATGTAGCAAAGATGAGCTGCTATCGCCGTCAGCACGGTGAACAGAGCCCAGAATGTTCTGGTTGATGTCATGAGCACGATACCCGCGTCAGACTTGGCAGCCCAAGTGCACCGCTGCCGGTTCCCTGTGCAGTGATCGTGTCGCCGTCATACAAACGAAACACGACTCGCGGATCGTCGGCATTCGACATGCGCAGCCAATTGCCCGGTTGAGGTGAGGCCGAAAGCAGGACTGTGACTTTCTCGCCCATCGACATGACATCGTTCTGTGTCAGCACCTGCGGTGTACCGCCTGCATTTCCCGTCAGGGATATCGACCACCGGCGCGCCGTAGGCCTGTCTACAGACATCAGATACGTGCAGTCTTCCGTCAGCTTGTCTCCGCCATCGTCCTGGTTCCGGTAAAACGTCAGCACTTCACTGAAGTGTTCCGGCAACTGGCCGTTGGCAATGAATTTGGCCTGCGTGTATGGGTTGTTTGACGGATTTCCGGCCACGGGCCAGTTATTCCAGTTGCCATATTGATGGGTGAAGAAGGGGCTCTGTTCCGTCGTCATATAGCGTGCGCTGACAATGCCGACAGTAACACCAACCAGAACACTCACCGCAAACCTGACTGACGGGTTCATATTTCTACAACGCTGCTAATAGGCCGGTTTTCGGTGAAACCACGTCCACTCCCATAACCGGCTCGAATTCTCATACACCTTTATAGTCCATAGCGCGGCAAGTTGTGACAAGAATCAACCTGATCCACAGGGGATTTTTTCAGGTCAACCTGGGTTCAAGCTTAACCCGTGAACCTGATCTAACGTGACTGAAGCAGCTGGCGCAATCTCTTGGAATTGCGTTTGCGAACGTTTCCCAGGCGGCGTCGTTTTTCAGCGCGACGGGTCTTCGCCGAACGGCGCGCGTTTGTTGCCCTCTTCGATTTGATAACCTTGAGTTTGCTATCCTCGTTCTTGAACAGGGTGAACATGTCTCTCAGCACGTTGACGACAGCATCCTCGCCGGAATCTTCGCCGGATCCGTCGATCTGGATTTCCTCGGTGGTCTGTATGGCTGCAACCTCAACTTCAGGTCCACCGATATTGTCCAGTGTATTGCGGTTGTTCTCCAGGAAAGCAAAGTGTTCTTCTTCAGCAGGCAGGCCGATAAGTGATATCGGTCTCTTGGCCCTGTCGGCCCGCAGCATGTAGGCTTTCCAGGTGCGTGCAGGGATTGAACCGCCGGTTGCCCGGCGGGTCGGTGAGTAATCGTCATTGCCGTACCAGACACCCGTGACGTACTTGCCCGTGAAGCCCACAAACCAGGCGTCACGATAGCTTTGGGTCGTGCCGGTTTTGCCGGCTGCAGGCGTGTAGCCAAGGTCGGCCCGGCGGGCAGTGCCGGATTTTATCACCTGCCCCATCATGCGGGTGAGGTCGCCGGCAACCGATGCCGGGATGACCTGGCGTTCAGGCGGTGCATGGCGTCTGCGGTTGTAAATGACCTCGCCCGAAGCGCGACGGATTTCCAGCACCGTGTGCGGGTTGCTCAATCTGCCGCCATTGGCAAATGTTGCGTATCCCCGGGTGATGTCCAGAACCGTCATGCCATTTGCGCCAAGAACCATGGACGGCACAGACAAAAGCTCGGCCTGAACACCGACGCGCTTTGCGGCGTCGATGATTTTCTTGCGCCCGATCTGGGCCATGATGCGGACCGGAACGGTATTGTAGGATTTCGCCAGTGCGGTGATCAGATTTGTGCGCCCTGCATAGCGATGTGAATAGTTTCTTGGTGACCATTTGCCGATGGTTATCGGCGCATCGACAATTGACGTTTCAGGTGTCATGCCGTCGAGCAGGGCAGCAAGGTAAACGAACGGTTTGAATGCCGAGCCGGGCTGGCGCAATGCGTCCGTGGCCCGGTTGAACTGACTTTCTTCATAATTGTTGCCGCCAACGATTGCCTTCACGGCGCCGCCGGGCGTCATCGAAACCAGGGCTGCCTGGCTGGCATTGTAGCGTTCACCCTCTGCCGCCAGCATGTTGGCAGTCTCCAGTTCTGCAGCCTTCTGCATCGCCAGATCAATGGTGGTCTTGACCTCGACAACATAGTCATCCGTCAGGTTTTGCTCTTCCATGACGGCGAGCGTTTCCTTGTAGGCCCAGTCAAGAAAGTAATTCGGGCTGGCAAAGATGTCGTTTTCAATTGCCTTGGCCGGGTTCTGGGTTGCGTCGAGAAACTGGCCCTGGGTGATGTAGCCAACATCCAGCATGCGGGCCAGAACAACGCTGGCACGCGCTATCGCGGCTTCGCGATTGACATGCGGGGCATAGCTTGACGGCGCCTTGAACAGGCCGGCCAGGATGGCGGCTTCAGGCAGGTTCACATCACGAACCGATTTGCCGAAATAAAACTGCGTCGCCGCTTCCATGCCGTAGGTGCCGCCGCCGAGATAGGTACGGTCAAGATACAGCTTGAGGATTTCAGCCTTGCTCAGCCGGGCCTCGATCCACAATGCCAGGAACGCTTCATGTACTTTCCGGCGCAAGGAGCGTTCAGGCGACAGAAACAGGTTCTTGGCAAGCTGCTGGGTCAGGGTTGAGCCGCCCTGGACAACATCCTGCGCCTTGGCATTGGCAATCATGGCGCGGAAGGTGCCCAGCACATCAACGCCGAAATGCTGAAAGAAACGCACATCTTCGGTCGCCAGCACGGCCTTGACCAGATGCGGCGGCACTTCTTCCAGCGGAATGGCATCATCCTGCAAAACGCCGCGCTTGCCGATTATTTCGCCATTGATGTCAGTGAAGGTGACCGCGTACTGGCGGCCTGAATTCCAGATATCGTCGGTTTCATTCAGTGTCGGCAGGGCGACAGTGATAACGCCAAGCGCAAAGACAGTGCCGAATGTGGCGGCATCATCGAACAAATCGACTATGACCCGCTTGATGCCGGTTACCCTGAAGCGCATCAGAAACTGGGAATACGCAAGCCAGCCGCGCCTGAGACCATCGTACAGCTCGAAGGCATAGTGGGAAAACAACTCATCCAGTTTCATGAAGAACTGGAAAATTTTCCTGAATATCGAATTGTCAATCAATCTCTTGCTTCCGGTATTGTCAGGTGCTGTGATGAGCCATCGTCAACCAGTAGTGTCAGTCGAATTGTGCTCATATTTGTTACGCCAGCCGAGCCTGCTGATTTGGATACATGGTCCGGATCCCGTTAAGAGCCTAACTTAAAACAGATAATTGAACAACTTTCCAACTTCACATGATCTTGAGCACCGAAACATGAATTCTTCAGCCCCGTTTTGGGAGGTCAAGAAACTCAAGGATATGTCGCGCAAGGAATGGGAATCTCTGTGCGACGGATGCGGGCGCTGCTGCCTCGTCAAGCTGGAAGATGAAGACACCGGTGATATATATACTACCGACGTCAGCTGCAAGCTGCTCAATTGCCGGACCTGCCGCTGCAAGAGCTATGCAAACCGGCATGATATCGTCGATGATTGCATCAAGCTGGATCCGGCCAATGTCACTGAGCTTGGCTGGCTGCCCGACACCTGCGCCTATCGGCTGATCTGGGAAGAAAAACCGCTGCATCCCTGGCACCCCCTGATTTCAGGAACACCGCACAGCGTGCACACGGCCGGTATTTCGGTGCGCGGTAAGGTCACCAGCGAAGATCAGGTGGCGCTGGAAGACCTGCCATCGCGGATATGCGACTGGCCTTAGCCATCGCGATGGTTTCCAAACCGGCGGCTCTTGCTCTACTCTTAATGCCATCTGAATTTTCTCTGGCTGGTGGTACCCCATGAATGTTGAAGACGCAGCACGCGCACGATACAGCTGTCGTGCATTTCTCGCAGACAAACCCGTAGACCGCAAAACGGTGGAAGACCTGCTCGCCATTGCCGCAACCGCGCCGTCCGGGGGCAATCTGCAGCCGTGGAACATCATCGCGCTGAGCGGAGAACCGCTTGCCGCCCTCATTGATGACGTGAAGGGGCAGGTGAGCGACCTGCCTCGGGGCGAGGGCAGTGAGTACCGCATTTACCCGCAAAACCTGAAAGAGCCGTACTTCGCCAGGCGTCACAAGTGCGGCGAGGATCTGTATGCCACCATTGGCGTGGGGCGCGAGGACAAACCGGGCCGGATGAAGCAGTTTGGCCGCAACATTGAACTGTTCTCTGCGCCGGTGGGCCTGTTTGTCTATCTCGACCGTCAGATGCAACCCGGCCAGTGGTCTGACGCCGGCATGTTTATCCAGACACTGATGTTGGCGGCAACCGCGCGCGGGCTTGCGACATGCGGCCAGGAATTCTGGGCCATGTGGCATAAATCGGTTGCCCGCTACACCGACCCGCCGGACGACTGGATGTTGTTTTGCGGCATTGCGCTAGGCGTTCCTGATCCCGCAGCGCCGATCAACTCCCTGAAAACAGACAGGGCACCAATAGCGGAGTTTGCGCGCTTCACTGGCTTTTGAGGAGGTATTTGGATGTTCATCACGTGTTCATGTGCAATCATGCATGGTCCGTCTCGAAATCGGCACCCCATGAAGTGAGCAAATTGAAAAAGCTATTGATAACATTGATTTGCCTGATGATAGGCACAGGCACTGCAGGCGTTTCAGCGTCTGCGGCGCCGGTGATGTCGATGACGCAAACCTCCATTCTGGAAAACTTGACCGAAGACGCGATGGCAGATGCTGAGGACGCGTTGCCCCTTATGGACGCAAACGGCGGTTTCAGACCGCAACGGGCTATTGGCAGGCGTGCTGATCGTGCACTCAGGAGGCAGGGTGGCTTTGGCAATCGTGGTGGTCTTGCAGCCATTGCGCCTCTTATTCGTGTGGCCGGTGCATCCAGTGCAAAGCGCGCTGCCGAACGTGCTGCCGGCGGGCGTGCGGTTAAGGTGGTCAAAAAGGGTGGCAGGTTTATAGTCACCGTGGTATCGGGCGGTAGTGCAAGGCGTTGCGTCGTGGATGCACAAAGCGGACAGGTTCTGGGCTGCCGCTAGGCCATCAGCTCATGGCCTGGATCAAATTGGCTGAACGATCTGAACAAGCGAGGATGGTGTGCGTTTACTGGTAGTTGAAGATGATCCGGACCTGAACCGGCAATTGGTAACGGCGCTTGGTGACGCAGGCTATGCTGTAGATACCGCGACCGATGGCGAAGAAGGCCATTTTCTCGGTGATACGGAACCCTATGATGCCGTCATTCTCGATATTGGCCTGCCCGTCATGGACGGGGTCTCCGTGCTGGAAAGCTGGCGCCGTGACGGCCGCAAGATGCCGGTACTCATCCTGACTGCCCGGGATCGCTGGAGTGACAAGGTCGCCGGTTTTGACGCCGGTGCGGATGATTATGTTGCAAAGCCGTTTCACATGGAAGAAGTGCTGGCCCGGGTTCGCGCGCTGCTGCGCCGGGCATCCGGCAATGCATCATCCGAAATGACCTGTGGCGACCTGGCACTTGATACCAGCAGTGCCCGGGTCACGGTTAATGGCGGCGCGATCAAGCTGACCTCGCTCGAGTTCCGCCTGCTCAGCTACATGATGCATCACAAGGGCAAGGTCATTTCGCGCACCGAACTGGTCGAGCATCTCTATGACCAGGATTTTGACCGTGACTCCAACACCATCGAAGTGTTTGTCGGCCGGCTTCGCAAGAAGCTGGGCATTGATGTACTGAAAACCGTTCGTGGTCTTGGCTATTGCCTGTCAGAGCCGGATGATCAGTCGTAGTTCACTTGCCTT
>Ga0316191_10001303_pt1 | contig 17414 bp, 12 predicted proteins | sample Eddworburr2cm_MG_FD_204928 | JGI IMG/M metagenome (GOLD analysis project Ga0316191, IMG submission 204928) | Coastal sediment microbial communities from Maine, United States - Eddy worm burrow 2 cm | ecosystem: Environmental > Aquatic > Marine > Coastal > Sediment | place: USA: Maine...
TGAATGGCTCGACAGCAACGGGTGTTGGCACAAACTACATGAACGTCGAGGGCATCGTTGGTAACGCTGCCGACAGCCAGCTGATTGGTTTGGATGCCGGTAGCACATGGACGATCGGCGCCGGTATTAGTGACAGCAATGTAGATGGTTTTGCATTCGATAACGTGGCTACGCTGACGGGTGGCACGGGTGTTGACACTTTCAATGTGAATGCCAATAACGTGGATATATTGGTCGCCGATGGCGGTGGAGGCAACGACCTTTTTAACGTGCAGGCCGACTCGGCCGCAACGTTGTTAGGTGGTGTGGGCGCAGATACCTTCGCGGTGCAGGAAGGCTTCAGTTCGAACACCATTGATGGTGGTGCGGATCTGGATGTGCTGGCCGCCCTGGGTGATGCGGGTACGGACAACACGTGGAGCATCACGGGTGTGAACGCAGGGACGCTGGACCAGGGCACGGGCCCGGTGCAGGCGTTTGCGGGCCTGGAGAGTTTGCAGGGCGATACTGATAACGACACCTTTGCTTTTAATGGCGGCACTATGGATGGCGGTATCGACGGTGGCGCCGGCACGGATCTGCTTAACTATCTGGGTGCAAGCGGTGCGGTGACAATTAACCTGAACGATTCGACGGCGACGGGTGTGGGCACGAGTTTCGCAAATGTTGAAGGTGCGGTTGGCACCGCCTACGACATTGGTTTGGACAATCGCGATGTGCTGATCGGTTTGGATGCCGGCAGCATCTGGACGATTGGCACCGACAGCAGTGATAGCAGCGTCGATGGATTTATTTTTGCTCAAATAGAAACGCTGGTGGGCGGTACCGGTATCGACACGTTCAATGTGAATGCCAATAACGTGGACGTATTGGCCGCCAACGGTGGTGCCGGCAATGACGTCTTCAATGTGCAGGCTGACTCGGTCGCAGCATTGTTGGGTGGCGCAGGCGCGGACACCTTTGCGGTGCAGGAGGGCTTCAGTTCGAACACCATTGATGGTGGTGCGGATCTGGATGTGCTGGCCGCCCTGGGTGATGCGGGTACGGCTAACACCTGGAGCATCACGGGTGTGAACGCAGGCACGCTGGACCAGGGTGCGGGTCCGGTGCAGGCGTTTGCCGGCCTGGAGAGTTTGCAGGGTGATAGCGATAACGACACCTTTGCTTTCAATGGCGGCAGCATGCAGGGCGGTGTCGACGGCGGTGCCGGTACGGACCTGTTGAATTACACCAGTACTGTTGGCACGACGACGGTCAACCTCAACGACTCGGCGGCGACCGGGGTGGGGACGAGCTTTGTGAATGTTGAGGGCATGGTGGGCAACGGTGCGAGCAGTCAGCTGATCGGTAACGCTGCAGGCAGCGTCTGGACGATCGGTGCTGACATCAGCGACAGCAACGTGGACGGTTTTATTTTCGACAACGTGGCCACGCTGACAGGCGGCTCGGGCGCAGACCTGATCGATGTGCTGGCCAACAACACTGATGTGCTGATGATCGATGCGGGTGCGGGTGACGATATCTTCCGGGTGATGGCGAATAGCACGGCCGCTCTTTTGGGCGGGGCCGGCGCAGACACCTTTGCGGTGCAGGAAGGCTTCAGTTCCACATCGATTGATGGTGGCGCGGATCTGGACGTGCTGGCTGCACTGGGCGATGCCGGCACGGCTAACACGTGGAGCATCATCGGCGTGAACGCAGGCACCCTAGACCAGGGCGCTGGTCCGGCGCAGGCGTTTGCCGGCCTGGAGAGTTTGCAGGGTGATAGCGACAACGACACTTTTGCCTTTAACGGCGGCAGCATGCAAGGCGGCATCGACGGCGGTGCCGGTACGGACCTGTTGAATTACTCCGGTGCAGGCACTGCTGCGACGATTAACCTGAACGATTTGTCCGCGACGGGCGTAGGCACGAGCTTCGTGAACGTTGAAGGGGTGGTCGGCAACGGCACAGGTGATCAGCTGATCGGGTTGGATGCCGGCAGCATCTGGACGATCGGTGCCGATATCAACGACAGCAACGTGGACGGGTTTATTTTCGATAACGTGGCCACGCTGACGGGCGGTTCCGGCGTTGATACGTTCAACGTGAATGCGAACAACGTCGATGTATTGTCTGCCAACGGCGGTGCTGGCGATGACGTCTTCAATGTGCAGGCGGACTCGGCCGCGGCGTTGTTAGGTGGGGCTGGCAATGACACCTTCGCGGTGCAGGAAGGCTTCAGTTCGAACAGTATCAATGGTGGCGCGGGGCTGGATGCGCTGGCGGCACTGGGCGATGCGGGCACGGACAACACGTGGACCATTACGGGCGTGAACGCAGGCACGCTGGACCAGGGTTCGGGTACCGTGCAGGCGTTTGCGGGCCTGGAGAGTTTGCAGGGTGATAGCGACAACGACACCTTTGCGTTTGACGGCGGCAACATGGCCGGTGGTATCGACGGTGGCACGGGCACCGATTTACTCAACTACACCGGCGCGGGTGGTGTGGTGACGATTAACCTGAACGACTTAACAGCCACGGGGGTAGGCACCAGTTTCGCGAATGTTGAAGGGGTGGTCGGAAACGGCGTGGGTAGTCAGCTGATCGGCAGCACTGCAGGCAGCATCTGGACGATCGGGGCCGATATCAACGACAGCAACGTGGACGGGTTTATCTTCGATAACGTGGCCACGCTGACGGGTGGTTCCGGCGTTGATACGTTCAATGTGAATGCCAACAACGTCGATGTATTGTCTGCGAACGGCGGGGCCGGCAATGACGTCTTCAATGTGCAGGCGGACTCGGTCGCGGCGTTATTAGGTGGAATAGGTGCGGATACTTTCGCGGTGCAGGAAGGCTTCAGCTCCACGTCGATTGATGGCGGTGCTGATCTGGATGTGCTGGCGGCACTAGGCGATGCGGACACGGCTAACACCTGGAGCATCACGGGCATGAACCAGGGTGTGTTGGACCAGGGTTCGGGTCCGGTGCAGGCCTTTGCAGGCCTGGAAGGTTTGCAGGGCGATGGTGATAACGACACCTTCGCCTTCAACGGCGGCAGTATGGACGGTGGGGTCGACGGTGGCGCCGGTACAGATTTGCTCGATTACACGGGCGCAGGCGCTGCGGCGACGATCAACCTGAATGACTTAACGGCGACGGGCGTGGGTACGAGTTTTGCGAACGTTGAAGGGGTCGTCGGGAATGGCGCAGGTGACCAGCTAATCGGCAATGATGCAGGTGGTACGTGGACGATCGGTACGGATATTAACGACAGCAACGTGGACGGTTTTGCGTTCGACAACGTGGCAACGCTGACGGGTGGTTCCGGCGTTGATACATTCAACCTAAATGCTAACAACAACGATATATTGGTCGCTAGCGGCGGTGCCGGCAATGACGTCTTCAATGTGCAGGCCGATTCGGTTGCGGCATTGTTAGGTGGGGCCGGTGCGGACACTTTCGCTGTTCGAGAAGGCTTCAGTTCGAACAGTATCGACGGCGGCGCTGATCTGGATACGTTGGCCGCACTGGGTGATTCGGGCACCGACAACACGTGGAGTATCACCGGCGTGAATCAGGGTGTGCTGGACCAGGGCACGGGCCCGACGCAGGCCTTTGCGGGTCTTGAAGGTCTGGCGGGTGATGGCGATAACGATACCTTTGCATTTAATGGCGGCTTTATGAGTGGCGGTGTCGACGGTGGTGCTGGCACGGACGTGCTTAACTATCTGGATAACGGTTTTGTGGGCGGTGCGGTGACAATCAACCTGAACGACTCGACGGCGACGGGTGTGGGCACGAGTTTCGCAAACATTGAAGGCGTTATTGGGACCCCTTACGACGCCAATTTTGATAATCGCGATGTGCTGGTTGGTTTGGATGCTGGCAGCATCTGGACGATTGGCACCGGCGGCAGTGATAGTAACGTCGACGGATTTATTTTTGCTCATTTCGAAACGCTGGTGGGCGGCACAGGTATCGATACATTCAATGTGAATGCGGATAACTTGGACGTATTGGTCGCCAGAGGCGGCGCCGGCGATGACGTCTTCAACTTGCGGGCCGACTCGCTGGCAGTATTCTCAGGTGGGGCCGGTGCGGACACTTTCGCCGTGCAGGAAGGCTTCAGTTTTGACAGTATCAACGGCGGTGCGGGTTTGGACACGTTGGCCGCGCTGGGTGATTCGGGCACCGACAACACCTGGGATATCACGGGTACCAATGCGGGCAGTCTGAATCAGGGCTCGGGCCCGATGCAGGCCTTTGCCGGGCTGGAAAGCCTGGCGGGTGACGGCGACAACGATACCTTTGTGTTTAACGGCGGTAGTATGACCGGATCTATTGATGGTGGAGCGGGGGCGGATGTTCTTGATTATTCGGGCACTGCAAGTGCTGTAACGGTCACTCTTGCGTCTGCCAACGGTGGGGCAGCCCCTAACGTGGGAACAACATTCTCTAACATGGACGGTGTCATAGGCAGCGCTATGGGCGACGATCAGCTGATTGGACCGAATATTGACAGTGCCTGGCAGCTCGGTACAGGCAGTAATGTGAACAACTTTTCGTTCTCTGCTATCGAATTCACTCAGGGTGGCACAGGAGCGGATATCGCCTCGTGGACGGGCAGTCACGCTGGCGATGGTTACTTCACCTTTGATGGGGGTGAGGGCAATGATTCAGTGGCGGTTAGTGGCGGAGTCATTGTCGGAGATATTGACCTGGTAGCGGAGGTTATAAGCCTGGGTGGTAGCAGCTTTAACGATGGCAGTGCCACATTAAATGCCACTGGTGGAAATACCATTGTTATCTCGAACACGGTTATTCTCGAAAATTATCAATTGATTCTCGAGGATTTAACAGGCTCGGTAACCAGTCAAAATGTTGCTGAAATTCAGGTTGGCGATGGTTCCATGCTAACTGTCAAGAGTGCCAATTTGGGCGCTGCTGAAAGCGCAAATGTATTTGCGTTCCGTACCCTCGCGGGCGGCTCTACAATTATTGATCTTGCAAGTAATACAGATCCGGATGCAGTGTATTTATTGCAAAATTTTGGCACAGACTTCGTTGTGGAAAATAACTTCGAAAACGCGACTCACTACGGTTGATATTGTTGAGACCAATGTATTTGGTATAGCGCAGAATGTTGGCCTGGAAGAGAATATTATTGATTGGGCTACGTACTCGCCTGATTTCCGCCTGTATAACGTCATAGATCAAGGCATTGCATTGCCTCAGGACCAGAAGCCCAACAAGTTACCATGAATGGTGCGATGTGCGGGCGGGTGTCCAGTCACTGGTAACGCAGTCCTGTTGCAGGGTGACGAGTGTCCGGCTAGGGTGCTATGGTTAGCCCTGACGTCCGCCCGGCATCTTCCTCAGGTGCGTCGTCGATTCCGACAAAAACATTAATAAACATTCAGAGGATTAGTAATGCAATCTCAATTCGCTCGCTTTATAGCAGTATTCGCGCTAGGCGTATTGACGGCGTTAACGACCAATGCCGCCGATAAACCCAATATCCTGGTGGTCTGGGGTGACGATATAGGTACTTCCAATATCAGTCACAACACTAACGGTATGATGGGCTACCGAACGCCCAATATCGACCGGATTGCTTCTGAAGGCATGGCCTTTACTGACTATTACGGTGAGCAGTCCTGTACGGCAGGGCGTTCGTCTTTCATTATGGGCCAGAGTGTTTTTCGTACCGGCCTGTCCAAGGTGGGGTTACCGGGTGCCGATTTGGGCATGCGTGAAGAGGACCCGACCATCGCAACCGTACTGAAAGCGCAGGGCTATGCGACAGGTCAGTTTGGTAAGAATCATCTGGGTGACCAGGATGATATGTTGCCGACCAACCACGGCTTTAATGAATTCTTCGGCAATCTCTATCACCTGAATGCCGAAGAAGAACCGGAGAACGAAGACTACCCGGGTGACATGGTGCTGAAAAACGGCAAAACCTTTCAGGAACAGTATGGTCCGCGTGGTGTCATCCATTCCTGGGCGAATGAAGACGGTACTCAGCGTATCGAGGATACGGGGCCGCTGACCAAAAAGCGTATGGAAACCGTAGACGACGAGACTTCCAAGCGTGCTCTGGAGTTTATCCGTGAGCAACATGCCGCCGGCGTCCCATGGTTCGTTTGGTGGAGCGGCACGCGTATGCATTTCCGCACCCATGTGAAACCTGAGCTGCGCGGTATTTCAGGTCAGGATGAGTACTCAGATGGCATGGTCGAACACGATATGCATATCGGCCTTTTTCTTGAGCTACTTGACGAGTTGGGTATCGCGGACAACACGGTTGTCATGTATTCGACCGACAATGGCCCCCATATGAACACCTGGCCAGATGGCGCCATGACCCCTTTCCGTAATGAGAAGAACAGTAACTGGGAAGGCGGGTGGCGTGTACCCGCCTTTGTGCGCTGGCCCGGAAAGATTGAGGCGGGCGCGACGACCAACCAGATTGTGCACCACATGGATTGGTTGCCAACGTTTGCAGCCATCGCAGGCGATACAGACGTAACTGAGCGTTTGCTCGACGGCGACAAAATTAATGGCCGGAAATACAAAGTGCATCTGGATGGCTATAACATTTTGCCTTTGTTGAGCGGTGAAACTGATGTCAGTCCGCGCAAGGAAATATTCTATTTTTCGGATGATGGTGACCTTACCGCGCTGCGCTATGAGGACTGGAAGCTGATCTTCATGGAGCAAAAAGCTCGCGGTACACTGCGTGTCTGGATGGAACCCTTCGTGCCGTTGCGCATACCGCTTATTTTCAATTTGCGCCGGGATCCATTTGAAAAGGCGGATATCACCTCCAATACCTACTATGACTGGTTGCTGGATCGGGCTTATCTGCTTGTTCCTGCGCAGGCTTATGTCGGCAATTTTCTCACCACGTTCCAGGATTATCCGCCGCGGCAGAAGGCGGCCAGCTTTAGCCTGGATCAGGTGATGGAGAAACTGTCTGCGCCCACTTCTCACTAAGTCGTAACATAGATCAGCCCGAATTAGCGGGCTGATCTATGCTTTTGTGATCGTCTCAATGACCCCGGCTAATGCTGAGAAAGCTGTGACCTCTATACAGCCATGGCAGGAGTGGACTGCAGCGGGCGAGGGGCCGCGACTCGATAAAGGGTTAAACGAGGCAAACAAACGGGGCTGGTTGCTGGTCAGTATGACTGAAGACCGGAAAACGATTTTTTTTAGCGACGTCTCCGTGACGTCGTTAAGCTACAAATACTGCGGGCCAACAGGGGTATAAAAGCATTGGGTGCGAACGGCGTATTAATACTTGGTTCAACAGGGCCAACAGGTGAGCTGGTTACTCGTCAACTTTGCGAGCAGGGCCGGCCGGTGTGTGTTATTCATCGTTCTGATTCACGCCGCGAAGATTTCGAGCGGTGGGGTGCGCGGGTAATTATGGCCGATGCTTTTGATCGCGATGGCTATATAGCTGCCATGGTAGGCGCTGCTGCAGATTTCAGCACTGTCCTCAATTTGCTGGGTGGCAATCCATTCCAGCCCGCAGAAACCTGGCCGGACTACACCGGCAACGTGAATGCCATCGATGGCGCCGTAGCGGCTGGGGTATCACGATTTGTGTTTGTGACTTCGGTAGGCACGGGCGCCAGTTGGGAGTATGTGCCTAAGGATGCTTATATACGACCAATCATCGAACTGAAAAGCAAAGCCGAGGATCATCTCAAGGCTACACAGCTGGACTGGACGATCATCAAGCCGGGTGGTCTGGGGCCACCTGATTACCGGATCGCTACCGGGGATCCGTTGATTACGGAAAACCCTGGTGTGCGTGGTCTAATAGACCGTACCGATTTGGCAAATGTCATCATGCGGGTGCTGGCGGATAGTTCGGGTGCAACAAGTCGTAAAGAATTGTACGCCGTTGTTGACAGCATCGAACACCATCACGGCGAACCCGCAGTTTTCGAGCTGGCAGCATTGCCAGCCTGAACGGAAGCTCGGCAGACTTAGAAGAGTTTGCGGACTTACGGTTCAGTTAACTGGCCGGTGATCTGGAGTGCATCCTGTCTTCTGAAAATCCGCTCCGCTTGGTGACCGGATTGAAGGCCTCCATTTTATACTTTGATAGTAAGTGCCAGCATCGACTCTCGGTACAAGCGTTCCATGTGATCGTGATTGTTGTAGATGCGTAGCAATGGGATGCCCGTTTTAGCGAGGACTTCCAGGGTCAGTTCCGCACTATTGTTTCTCAGCAGATCGCCAGACTCGATAACCTGCAATATTTTAAGCAATGCTGCATTAAACGCATGGTGTTGTGACGCGATATACGGGAAGACCTCGCTGTCGATGATGCCGGTTAGTAGCAAGGCATTTTTATGCGTTTGCCATAGATCAAGATAAGTATCGATAAGGCCGTCTGCTGCTTTGTGCGGCGGCAGTCCCTCGAGTTTAGCCAGGGCCGCCTGGCCTGCATCAAATACCGGTAAAAGTATCGCGGCCGCCAGTTCATTCTTATTGGCAAAAAATCCGTAGAAGGTGGCCCGCGACAGGTCCGCCTGGGCAATAACTTCTGCGACACTTACGCCGGCTATTCCATGCAGCGCAAAAAGCCGGGCGCCGGCTTCCAGTAATCTTTCGCGGTGTTCGCTGTCCCGGTAGGCGGCCTTGGCCCGTCGGCTGGCATTTGCCCTCCGCGAGGCATTACTTGCTCCCATCATGGTGGCAGGATACCTTGTTGTATGACCGCATACAACGGTGTATGCTCCTCTGAAACACACGTCAGTAATGCATTCTGGGGGGATTTAATGCCAAGCAAAATGGAAAACTTCGGCTTCTGGCTCAGCCGAACCTTCGCCAGTACCAAGGCCAAACAGCCGGAATGGCCGTACGTGCCTGGCACCTATTTTGTTTCGGACCCCGAGGCGCCCGTTGCGGTATGTACGCTGGGCAGCGTGGATTTGGCACCGCTGGTCGCGGCTGAACCACCGGAAGGGCTGTGTATTACGGGCAAGGTCGAGACAGAAAACATTGGTATCGAAAAGATCATAAAAAACGTGCTGTCGAACCCGGCTATTCGCTTTTTGCTGTGTGTTGGTAATGAGCCGCCCAAGCATCTGACGGGTGCGACTATGGTCGCGCTCTTTGAAAATGGTATTGATGCCGAAAAGAAGATCCCCGGTTCACCCGGCATGCGTCCCATGCTGCCGAACACTTCTGCCGCAGAGGTCGAAGCTTTTCGTGCGCAGGTCGAGCCGATCGTTATGCTTGGTTGCACGGATATCGACGAGATCCATGCCAAGGTGCGGGAGCTGGCAGCGCGGGCACCCGAGATCGCGTCGACCGAGTTTCGGCCGCCCGCAACGATCGAGGAAGACCAAGCGGTGGAGCGCGTTACCGCTGTTGGTGAAGACCCATGGAAGATCAAGCTCGACAAGGCGGGCTACTTCGTTGTCAATATCGAGGATGGCGTCATCTTGGTCGAGCACTATTCCTACAAGGAAAAATTTCTGCGCGTTATCGAAGGCAGCGATGCGCGCAGTATTTATCTCACCATCGTGCGTAATGGCTGGGTATCAAAACTCGACCATGCCGCCTACATTGGTAAAGAGCTGGCCAAGGCCGAGCTAAGCATTGAGCATGGGTTCAAATATCTGCAGGACGGCGGCTGATTCAGCCGACCAGTTAACCCGATGAATCCTCGTCTAAGAAATCACTTGGTGCTGCTCGCACTAACGGCCATCAGCCTGGGTGTTGCGGCGATCAGTGGCCCGAGTGCCGGTGCGGCCGATAGACTCAGTATCGTTAGTTCGTATGTCTGTCTGGTGTTGCTCGGGGTGGCCCTGCTGATAGGGCCGCTGAATGTCGTGCAGAAAGGCAGGCTGGCAAGCAATTCATATGTGCGGCGGGACACAGGAATCTGGGCGGCGCTTAATGGGTTGCTGCATTTCTATCTGGCCAACGTCCTGTCGATGAACTACGAGTACCTCGCCCTTTTTGTTGATAGTGCCGCTTTGCCGCCGTCCGCAGCTATCCGCAACAGCCTTTATAGTTTGGGCACGATATTTGGCTACATCATTGCTTTGCTGTTTATCATTCTGTTGCTGTTATCGAGTGACTGGATGCTGCGCAAACTCGGCCTTAAATGGTGGAAGCGCATCCAGCGGGTGAGTTACCTCGGCTTTGCATTGACGTGTCTTCACGCTTTTGCCTTTCAGGTGCTCGAGACCCGGGCGCTGGTCTGGGTGGTGGTTGTACTGGCAATCACAGCGTTAATTCTTATTGGCCAATATATGGGCTTTATGGCCGTTAGAAGGAACAAGGCGCAAGAACAGTGGCGATCTCTTTCTCCAGCCGATGCGCGCACCAGAAAGTTGTATGGCTTCCGTGGCTGGCTGATTACGTTGTACGTTATCGCGGCATTTTTGCTGGTCTGGCAGCTTTTCGGTGCCCTTAGTTCCGGTGACGGGCTGGTAAAGATGTTCGGCAATACGGACAACGCTGCAATCATGCGAGTCGTGCTGATTATCAAGGCATTGTCCTGGGTTCCGTTTCTCATCCTGGTGCCGCTGCGCAAGCCATTGATGCCTGCCATCACAATCGTTTGTGTGCTCGCCACGTTCCTTTTAGAGGGAATTACGGTGAACTTTTTTCTTGGGTTGCCTGCTATGAAGCTGATAGGCGTCAACGTCTTTAATGCGCTAATTGCATTCAGTTTCGTTACGTACCTGATCGCCTCGCAGCGGGTAAACACGACCTACCGGCTCAGGGAGCCGGCTGCGTAACTTTTCTGACCAGACTGTCGGGGTTGGCGCAGAAGCAGTCCACCCCTGATTGAATTGCCAGTGAATGGTTTAGGAAGGCGCACCTTTGGGTTTGAACACGGTTGCGACAATGCCCTTTAGCTCATTACAGCGGTCCAGCCATGCCCTGACATTGGGATAGTCCGTATAGTCGATCGCCTGACCGTGACGCCCGAGCAGGTAGGGCGTGATGGCAAAGTCCACGAGACTTAACTCACCCAGCACGTAGTCGCGGCCTTCAAGCTGATTGTTCAACAGACCCATGTGTATGGCCAGATCTTTGCCGGCACCGTCGGTTTTATCGCGTTGTGCGATAACCGTGTTGATCAAATGGAAAGCCTGCCAGTAAAGCCAGCGATCCACCTCCGCACGGCCTCTTGGGCCGGCCGGTATACAGTTTGTTTCGGGGAATAGCGTTGCGATATAGCAGAGTATCGCGTTCGATTCCCACAGCGTGAAGTCACCATCTTCCAGAACCGGCGCTTTACCGAGCGGGTTCATTTTCAGGTAGGCCTCGGTTTTGTTTTCCTGTTCCTTGAAACCCATCGAATGGATTTCCACTGGCAGATCGAAATGCTTGATAAAGGCTTCGACCTTGCGATTGTTAGGCGTGGGTGAAAATGAATACAGTTTCATGGTTAGGCTCCTTCGCCTGAGTACACGGCCAGTCCGGCCAGTGAGCGGTGGGGTGCGGTAAAGCCGACATCGATGGATTCGGTGAGCTCGCCCTTGTCCAGATCAATACGTGCTGCCATCCCGGTCCAGACATTGGCCGCCAGCGCGCAGCGGCTATCAACGTCGGGCGCTACCTGAGCCCAGCCATAGCCGGGTAAGGGTATATCCTTGAGGGCATTGCCCTGTTCATCATAAATGCGCAGACCATCTGCAACCGTGCACAGCAGGCGGCCATCGGGCATATACGCCGGTGCGATAAACCAGCGCTTGTCAGCGCGGTCATACGGGTCGGCATCCAGGTAGTTATCGAGATCGTCCATCTGTTGCTTGTTGCGCAGGTCATAGCGCATCAGTCGGCGCGCGGTCTCAGTGGTATAGGTAATGAAGTCGCCTGACGGGTGGATAGTGGAGTGCGTGACACCTTTGAAATTAGTGAACTCCGGGGAATTGTCGACTTCATAGGATTCGATCGGTTCAAGATCGGGATTGTACTTATAGATATTGCCGACGCCCAGCGTCCCATCGTCCAGCAGTTTTGCACTGGTGCCCTTCCAGATCTCGCTGCCAATAAAATATTCTCCGAACAAAAGGTTGCCATCGTTGTCCCAGTTAACGCTGCCGAACGAGCGGCCCGAATCCCAAGCATTAATCTGTTTGCCTTCCGGGCTGATTTGTAGAGTGATGTGGTCGTGGCAGTCGAAGGCCCAGAGCGTGCCATCCGGCCCCATTTTGCAGCCCACGATGAAGTAGCGGGTGTCCTCTGTGTAGAGTGTGCCCTTGGGTCGCCAGTACTTATCAAACTGCAGGATGCGTCCATCGCCCATATGGTCATCATTGGGGTTATTAAGGTAGGTGCAGCCAAGAAATATATCGCCAACGTCAAACGGCTTCATGGTCGAGGTTAAAAGCATCTGGGTCCTCCGGAGATTCCGGTGCTTGTTGCTATTCGCTGTCTGCTGTCAGTTTAACCCGACGGCTTAGGCTTGGAGGTGACGAATGATCAGGCTGCTATGTCGAAACCGGCGTCAACAATTGCCTGTTTCAGTTGTTCCTGCTGAATCTTGCCGTCGTCGTATTCGATCGCAACGACGCCGGTCTCGTGGCTCGCAGTCGCTTCGCTGACGCCATCGTTCGATAGCAGCGCATTGCGGATACTCTTCTCGCAGCCACCACAGGTGATGCCTTCTACATTCAGGTTGATACTAGCCATGGAAAACTCCTTCTTAAGATTATTGTCTTGAATACGTTGTGGTTCTGAAAAATCTATTGTCATTATCGTTGCTTCGGTTTCCAGCGCCGCAACAATAACGAATTGGTGACGACACTGACGCTGCTGAATGCCATCGCCGCGCCGGCAATCGTTGGGCTCAGGTAACCCGCTACCGCTACAGGTATGCCGACCACGTTATAGGCGAAGGCCCAAAACAGGTTTTGCTTGATCTTGCGCCAGGTTGCACGGCTGATCGAGATTGCATCTGGCACCAGACCCGGGTTGGAGCGCATTAGTGTAACCCCGGCGGTCTCCATGGCGACGTCCGTGCCCGAACCCATCGCGATGCCCACATCGGCAGCCGCAAGTGCCGGCGCATCGTTGATGCCGTCACCGATCATGCCTACCCGATAGCCGGCCGCACGCAGCTCTTCTACCTCGCGTGACTTGTCCGCAGGTTTAACCGCACCGCGAGCCCTGTCGATACCAACCTGGCGGCCAATTTCCTCGACTGCCAGCACCGCATCGCCGGAGAGCAGCAACGTTTGGATACCCATGCGTTTAAGTTCGGCCACCGCAGGAATCGATTCGGGTCGCAGTGGGTCGGCAATCGCCATGATTCCCAGCAGCACCTTATCGCGTGCAATCCAGATCACTGTTTTGCCTTCCGCTTCCCATGCGGCTGCCATGGCGGATTCGGCAGTCGTTGTGATGTCGTTATCGCGCATGAACTGTTCGTTACCGGAAATAACTCGCTGGCCGTTGACCAGGCCGGCGACACCAAAGCCGGTGTGGCTCTTAAAATTACTTACCTCAGTCAGCGCGGCATTCTGTTCTGCTGCACGCGCAAGTACGGCTTTGGCCAGCGGATGCTCGCTGCCTTTCTGCAGGGTTGCCACGGCGCTGAGCAAGTCGGCTTCATCGCCACCAATGGTATGCACGTCGACTACTGTCGGCTGACCGGTTGTGAGTGTGCCCGTCTTGTCGAACACAACAGCACTGATGGCATGGGCCTGTTCCAGCGCTTCTACATTCTTGATGAGAATGCCGGCACGTGCTGCGGCACCCGTGCCTGTCATGATAGCTGTTGGGGTAGCGAGGCCAAGTGCACAGGGGCATGCGATAACGAGTACGGAAACCGCGGCGATCAAGGCTGCCTCGACATCGCCGTTGAAGAAATACCAGCCGAGAAAGGTTGCGATGGCAATGCTCACGACCACGGGCACGAATACTTCACTGATCCGGTCAACCAGGCGTTGGATGGGCGCTTTGCCCGCCTGCGCGTTCTCCACCAGTCGAATGATTCTGGCCAGGGTCGAGTCTTCGCCCACCGCGGTCGCGGTAACTTTCATCAGGCCGGTGCCGTTGATGGAACCGCCAGTCACTTTGTCGCCCGGTTGTTTGTCCACCGGAATGCTCTCGCCGGTGATCAGCGATTCATCCACCTCGCTGGTGCCTTCGGCGAGTTTGCCGTCCACCGGGATACTTTCACCCGGGCGCACAACAACCAGGTCACCCTTGCGCAGTTGCGCGATGGGCAGTTCGATTTCTTCTCCGTCACGCAAGACGCGTGCCGTTTTGGGCCGCAAATCCATGAGCTGGCGGATCGCAGCAGTGGTGCCGCGCTTGGCCCGTGCTTCCATGTATTTGCCGAGCAGGACCAGCGTGATGATGACAGCTGACGCTTCGAAGTAGAGTTTGCCGGCCGCATCAGTACCCAGCGTCAGCAGTAAGTAGATGCTAAAGAGGTAGGCGGTCGTCGTGCCCATCGCAACCAGCACATCCATGTTGCCGGAGCGCGCACGGATGGCTTTCCAGGCCGAGCGGTAGAACCGCGCACCGATAACAAACTGCACAGGCGTCGCCAGCGCCAATTCCATCCAGATAGACAGATGAAAATCGAGGCCGAGCACCATGGCGGCCATTTGCGCCACCAGTGGCAAAGTCAGCAGTGCCGCTGCGACCAAGGTATAGAGTTCGCGGCGCAGTGCCTGTGCCTCACGTGCGCGGTGCGCTTCCTCGTCGTCAGCCGCATCACTTGCGAAGGCGGCCGTGTAGCCAGCTGTCTCCACAGCGCTCACCAGCATTTCTCGTTCAACTTGTCCGGTAATGCTTGTTACGTCCGCTCGCTCCAGCGCTACATTCACATTGGCCTGCAGTACGCCTGGTACGCGCCGCAATGACTTCTCTACACGGCCGGCGCAGGCACTGCAGGTCATGCCGCCAACATCGAAGGTAAACATTGTCTCGCCGACACCGTAACCAGCTTTGGCAATGACACCGGCAACGGCGGCCGCATCCATGTTGTCAGCGTCAAACGTAACGTCGGCTTGCTCGGTCGCAAAATTGACCGTCGCAGATTGCACGCCGGGTGCACGCAGCAAGGCTTTTTCCAGTCGTGCCGCGCAGGCGCTGCACGTCATGCCCGTTACCGGTGCAAGCAGGTGATCGAAATTCATTTGAATCGCAGGTGCGCTCACAATGGGTTTTTCTTTTTAGCAATGTCGGCATCGTCGACGACAGTGCCATCGGATAAGGCTTCAATAATGGGGCAGGTACGCACGTCGCCGGTGCCGGCGCAATCGTGTTCCAGTGCCGTTAATACATCGCGCATCCGCCCGAGGTCCTGCATCTTGTTGTTGATCTGCTCGAGTTTGCGGCGCGTGAGTTCCTTGACGTCCGCTTTTGATCCGCGTGAATCCTGCAGGCCGAGCAAAGAAATAATCTCTTCGAGGGTGAAGCCCAGATCCTTGGCGCGGCGAATAAAGTTCAGGCGGTCAATTGTTTCCGGCGTATAGAGACGATAGCCTGAGGCCGTGCGTGCTGGTTCCGGCAGCAGTCCACGGCGCTCGTAGAAGCGGACCGTGTCTATGCCGACGTCTGCCTGTTGCGCGAGGCGCCCGATCGTTAACGATTTAGCTTGGCTGTTTCCCATGCTGAGAATCATAGACTATGGAGTATGGTCTAGAGTCAAAGGTCTTCTTGCGGGCTATTTAACATGCTGAAAAATAGCAGTAAATTAAGAGTTGCGGCAGAAGAAGTGCCGGCAATCCGCGCGAAACCACGCTTTGGGATTGCTCAGCGAGCCGACCTGGCGGCACTGGTCGTTGAATGTTTGGATGATGACAGCACAGTGGGCAGGATTTTTCATGGAGTTGATCCGGAGATCAAAGAGCGCCCGCCACGGGAGCGCGGGGACTATGCGTCCGGGTGCCGTAAAGCCGTGATCAATTTTGGTTGCAGCAATCTGAGTATTTGGTCGTATCCAGGTATTAACTAATCAACCAATTCGCACGATAACCAGCCGTCTTCCTGCCAGGGAGATATCTTCACTTTGATCCCAATGGCCGCGGCATATCCGAGCATGCGCGGTATGGTCCACGTCTCATGGATTTCCTGTTCGGTCAGGTCGAACTGCCCGATGCGCTTACCCATTTCAAGCACGGTGCGGTAGGGCGACAGCCAGGTGCGTCGACCAGGCTCGACCTTGTACTCGAGTACCGACTGATACCAGCAATCGGTGCGTTCGAACATGGCGACCAGACCGTATTCCGGGTCACCGGTTTGCTCGACCACTTTGCCCACGCGTTTGTTAACCGGTTCCAGCGTTTTAACGTCGTGGTCGACGTAAGCGGGCAGCATATTGTTGTTTTTGGCGAACTGAATGGCGACCAGCGTTGCTTTAAGGGCGGCGTCATTCATGTGGTGCTGGTAAGGCTGGTCCGCGATAACTGTTTTCAGCAGCTGCATCAGTCCGCGGCCAAGAATTTCTTCGCGGCCTTCGAACCCGGACCAGAGAGCGAACTCATCGGGCGTAGGAATTTTCCAGGCTGTTGTTTCTGACTGTTCTTCCTTTTTTGCAGATTCAGACATGATTATCTCTCCGTTAACGAACGGCACCGGTGTTTGGGTCAGTGCATGAGGTCATGCGCGTATTATGTGGCCTGATAACGCATGGCACCTATTCAGATAGCACAAATGTTCGCCGTGTGAACCTGTGTATAGCTTACACGCTCAATTAGTCCCATTCCGTTGCGTGAATTCCTTGTCTGTCACCGGTTCTCCGATGCGCTCAGAGGGGTTAAAAATCTTCGTGGGTTGCGTGTTCGCCGGTCGCACTGGGTCGCACAAGACTCAATCGTTCGGGTGTGCCGTTCGGCAAAAAAGATGTGTATAGAACTTGTGGGAGATTGGCAGGTGCCTGTGAGCCGACCCTACCAGGCGATGGTGCTGCAGGCTGCGGAGCAGAGCGATATCCCGGTTTGCGGATTATCATTGAGGAAACTTATTTGCCCTGGTGCAGTCTATTCTATTGACCTTAGACCCATGTCCGGTCCGAATATGTACTCATTAGCAGATTTTCATCGCCACTTATAATAGAGTGGTTGTTATTATCAACCCCCGAAACGAGAGGCTGTAAAATTCGCGTGATCCGGCTGTCCAAAAGCATTGTTGCACAAGTTTTTCTTCTGTTGTTTTTGATGCAACAGGGATTTGCGACGGTGGCTATGGCTCAGTCACAAATGCAGCAAACTGATCGCTCTGCCTTTGCTGCACTGGGGCACGAATGTGCGAGTATGGGCGTGCAGGATGATGGTCATTCAGGTGGGCATGCGGCCGCTGCGGAAAGCTCGCAGCACGACCACCAGGATTGTATCGATTCCGGTTGCGACGATTGTGTAGGCTGCGTCGCCTGTGCGGTGGGGTACCGTAATTCGTTTAATATTTTTGTGAGCGGCCGGCCGGTT
>Ga0316191_10001304_pt1 | contig 17413 bp, 12 predicted proteins | sample Eddworburr2cm_MG_FD_204928 | JGI IMG/M metagenome (GOLD analysis project Ga0316191, IMG submission 204928) | Coastal sediment microbial communities from Maine, United States - Eddy worm burrow 2 cm | ecosystem: Environmental > Aquatic > Marine > Coastal > Sediment | place: USA: Maine...
AGCCAACCCGCTGTTGCAGACCCGCCGGCGCCTTCGCAGCGGCAGGCGCGGTACCTCCGGCAGCGACGTACGCTTCGAAATCGGCCTTCAGGATGCGTCCCCGCGGTCCGCTGCCGGGTACCTGGGCCAGATCGACACCCTTCTCGCGAGCCCGCGCCCGGATTGATGGCGAAGTGAGGACTTTGCCCCCTGTGCCTGGCTGTTCCGCCTGGATCGGAGCCGCGGAGGTGGCTGCCATGGTGGGAATGTCGGGAGTGTGAGTGGGTGTGGGACCGCCCTCTTTTTTCGCTTCGGTGGCCGCGCCTTCCGTTTCGAAAACGATCAGTGGCGTTCCGACGGCAACAGTGTCGCCTTCTTCGCCGGCCACCGAGACGACTTTTCCGCTGACCGGTGCGGTCAGTTCCACGGCGGCCTTGTCGGTCAGCATCGCGCAAATCGGGTCTTCTTCGGCAACGACGTCGCCAACCCTGACCATCCATTCCGCGATTTCCGCCTCGACCGTGCCTTCGCCCAGGTCGGGCAGTTTGAATACGTATTCGCTCATGCGACCTCCATCAGCTTTCTGATGCCATCGACCAATCGCCGCTGAACCGGGAAGTACTCCCACTCGAAAGCGTGGGGATACGGCGTATCCCAGCCGGTCACGCGCGAAATAGGCGCCTCGAGGTGCCAGAAGCACTCTTTCTGCACCGTCGCGACCAATTCCGCCCCGTAGCCGCAGAAACGGGTTGCCTCGTGGGCGACCATGCAACGCCCGGTCTTGTTGACGGACTCGCGCAGGGTTTCGATGTCCAGCGGCATCAGCGTGCGCACGTCGATGATCTCGGCACTGACGCCGGCAGCCTTGGCGGCGGCCTGGGCCACATGCACGATGGTGCCGTAGGTGATGATGGTGAGGTCCTCGCCCGACTGGACGATCTCGGCCTTGTCGAGTGGCACGGTGTAATAGCCCTCCGGCACCTCGCCCCTGGGATGCGAAGCCCAGGAAACAGCCGGCTTGTCGGGATCGCCGTCGAACGGCCCGTTGTAGATGCGCTTGGGCTCGAAGAAGATGATCGGATCGTTCGATTCGATCGCGCTGATCAACAAGCCCTTGGCGTCGTACGGGTTCGATACCATCACCGTCTTGACGCCGGAAATGTGGGTGAAAATACCCTCTGGGCTCTGCGAGTGTGTTTGTCCTCCGCGAATGCCGCCGCCGCATGGCGTGCGTATGACCACAGGGGAGAAGAACTCCCCCGCGCTGCGGTAGCGCAAGCGTGACAGTTCGCTGACGATCTGGTCGAATCCCGGGTAAATGTAGTCGGCAAACTGGATCTCGGCGACCGGTCGCAGCCCGTTGACGCCCAGCCCGATGGCCACCCCGATGATTCCGCCCTCGGCGATCGGCGCGTCGATCACGCGGTGTTCGCCATATTTTTCCTGCAGGCCGTCGGTGCAGCGGAACACGCCGCCGAAATAGCCTATATCCTGTCCAAGTGCTACGACGCTGGGGTCGCGTTCCAGCATCACGTCGTGGGCCGAGCGGATCGCCTCGATCATATTCATCTGGCTCACGACCGCTCCCCCCGCATGCGCAGCAGTTTTTCACGCTGCCTGGCCAGATGATCGGGCATTTCCGCGAAAACGTCCTCGAACATCAGCGACACGTCCAGGAACGGGGGTTCCGTCAGTGTTCCGTAGGAAACGGCCTCTTTCCAGGCCTCCGAGACGGTGGCTTTCATCTCCTCTTCCAATGACGTTTGTTCTTCTTCGGACCAGTGGCCCAGCTTCACCAGATGCTGTTTGAGACGGTCGACGGGATCACCCAGGGGGAACGAGCTCCATTCGTCCTTGGGCCGGTAGCGCGAAGGGTCATCGCTGGTCGAGTGGGCGCCGCCACGGTAGGTGACCAGTTCAATCAGCGTCGGCCCGCCCTGGTTGCGGGCCCGGTCAGCCGCCCACCTGGTCGCCGCGTAGACGGCCAGCAGGTCGTTACCGTCCACGCGAATGCCAGGCATGCCGAGTCCCAGGCCGCGCGCCGCAAACGGCCGGCGGTCACCGCCTGCAAAGCCCTGGAAGGTCGAGATGGCCCACTGGTTGTTGGTGACGTTCAGGATCACCGGGGCGTTGTAGACGGCAGCGAAGGTCAGCGCATAGTGGAAATCCGCCTCGGCCGTGCTGCCGTCGCCGACCCAGGAAGCAGCGATGTTCGGCTCGCCCTTGATCGCCGCGCCCATGGCCCAGCCGACCGCATGCGGATACTGCGTGGCCAGGTTGCCCGAGATGGTGAACAGGTTTTTCTTTGCGTTCTGATAGAAGATCGGCATCTGCCGGCCTTTGCACATGTCGCGGCTGTTGGACAGGCACTGGCACATCATCTCGACCAGGCCGGTATCCCGCATGATGTAGAGCCCCTGGTTACGGTAGGCAGGAAACATCATGTCGCCGTCTTCGAAAGCCAGACCCTGGCCGATCGACACGGCTTCTTCGCCCAGTGCCTGCATGTAAAAGGTGATCTTGCCCTGCCGCTGCATACGCTGCATGCGGTCATCGTAGGCCCGGGTCAGGACCATAAGGCGTAATGCTCTGACCAGCGTGTCCTTGTCCAGGTTCGGATCCCAGGGGCCCTGCGCGACGTGATCGTCGTCCAATACCCGCACCAGCCCAAGCGCGAGGTATTCGATTTCCCCCGCCCGCGCATCGATGGGCGGGCGTTCGACGGCGCCTGCCGGCGACAGGTTGAGGTAACTGAAATCCGGCGCCTCGCCGGGCCGCGCGGTGGGCCGCGGAATATGGAGGTACGGCTGCTTGCTCATGGCCTTTGCATCCCTCGGTGTTAGTACGCGGTTTTCAGCGCCGCTGAACTATGAGGCCTGCCCGGTACGCGGGCGGGCGTAGGGTGAGCATTCTACAACGGTTTACTACGTATTTACCCGGTTGAATTGTGGCCTGATCGCGCTCATTGTAGGAACATCTCCCCGGAAACCATCGGAGTTTATGCCATGAGCGACTTCAGTTATCCATACAAGGATGCTGCTTTTATCATCGACGAATTGATCGACTTCGATCGCCTGTGCGAGGACGGTGGTTTGCAGGATGTTAACAGCGAACTGGTTACCGCCATTCTGGAGGAGGCCAATCGCCTGGCTACTGAAGTGTGGGGTCCACTCAACGTCGTCGGTGATCAGCAAGGCGCCACCCTGGATGAAACAGGTGTGCGGGAAACCCCGGGGTTTGTCGAGGCGTATCGTCAGTACGTCGAGGGAGGCTGGGCTTCGCTGCCATTCGGCGAGGAATACGGCGGCCAGGGCATGCCCAAGCTCGTCGGCACGGCGACCGAGGAGATCTGGCAAACCGCCAACCTCTCGCTTTCGCTGTGCCCCTTGCTCACCCATGGCGCCGTGGACGCGCTCGAGCAGCACGGCTCTGATGAGCTGAAGGCGACGTACCTGCCAAAAATGATCAGCGGCGAATGGACCGGCACGATGAACCTGACCGAGCCGCAAGCCGGTTCGGACCTGGCGGCCGTTGCCGTGCGCGCGGTCCCGGAGGGAGACCACTACCGGGTTACGGGTCAGAAGATCTTCATCACCTGGGGCGATCACCAGATGACCGGCAACGTCATCCACCTGGTGCTGGCTCGCCTGCCCGACGCGCCACCGGGCGTCAAGGGAATATCCCTGTTCCTGGTACCCAAGTTCCTGCTGGATGCAAACGGCGAACCGGGTGAGCGCAACGATGTTCAATGCGTCTCGCTGGAGCATAAACTCGGCATTCATGCCAGCCCGACGTGTGTAATGTCCTACGGCGACAAGGGCGGTGCGGTCGGCTACCTGGTCGGCGAAAAGCACCGCGGCCTCATGGCGATGTTCACCATGATGAACGTCGCGCGGCAGTCGGTGGGCCTGCAAGGCCTGTCGGTGTCCTCACGCTCCTATCAGCAGGCGCTGGCCTGGTCCAAGGAGCGCTTGCAGGGTACCCGCAGCGACGGCAGCCGCTACCCCATCATCGAGTTCCCGGACGTGCGGCGCATGCTGATGCTGATGAAGGCGGGTATCGAGGCGATGCGCGCATTGGCCTATGTGGCAGCGGCCGAGATCGACCGCAGCCGCCTGGCTGGCGACCCGGCCATTGCGGCAAAACACTTTGCCCGGGTCGAGTTGTTCACGCCCATTGTCAAGGGCTGGCTGACCGAGATGTCGCAGGAGCTGACCTCTTACGGCATCCAGATTCACGGTGGCATGGGTTTTGTGGAGGAAACCGGCAGTGCACAGTTCTACCGCGACGCGCGGATCACGACGATCTACGAGGGCACCACCGGCATACAGGGTAATGACCTGGTGGGCCGCAAAACCCTGGCCAATGACGGAGCGGTACTGGCCGAGCTGCTGGCCGATATGGACGCGGTCGCCGCGGAGCTGTCCGCCCACGCGGAGCTGTCCGCCCTCGGGAGGTCGCTGGCGGAAGGCATCGAAGCGGCCCGCACGGCGCGCCAATGGGTGCTCGACCGGGCCCGCGAAGACCGCAACGTGGCCGGAGCTGCGAGCGTCAACTTCCTGATGCTACTCGGTTATGTCTGTGGCGGCTGGCTGATGGGGCAGTCCGCACTGAAGGCGTCGGCGCGGTTGGCGTCGGGCGGAGGCGATGCGTCATTCCTGAACGCCAAGCTGGTGACGGCACGTTTCTATTGCGAGCACCTGCTGCCGCGCGCCGGCGCCTGTCTGGCGATGATCGAGGCGGGGCCGGATAGCATGATGGCCCTGGCCGAGGACCAGTTCTAGGCAAAGCATCGGGGCGGTCACCTACAGACTGGTGTAGAGAATCAACGCGATCGAGATCGGCGCGACCCAGCGCAGCAGCCAGAACCAGATGCGGAATAAGGCGGGGTTCTTCATCTGCAGTTCCGCGCGGATCATGTCCGGTTTGATCAACCAGCCGACGAACACGGCCAGCAGCAGGCCGCTCAGGGGCATCATGATATTGGCGGTCAGGTAGTCGAGGATTTCAAAGTAGCCGAAATCGGCGAACTTCTCGAATGCCGCCAGCGGGCGCCAGGCGGACCACAGGTTGAACGAGAACACGGTTCCCAGCCCCAGTATGAATATCGACAGACAGACGATAGACGCGGCCATCCATCGGGGCAGGCCGGACCGCTCCTCCCACCACGCGATCATCGGTTCGACCACGCCGATAACCGATGTGATCGCGGCGAAGAAGAGCAGGATGAAAAACAGCGTGCCGAAGATGAGCCCGCCGGTGACGGACCCAAACGCGATAGGCAGGCTGACGAAAACCAGGCCCGGCCCCTCGGCCGGGTCGAGGCCATGGGCAAACACGACAGGAAAGATGGCCAGCCCGGCGATGATGGCCACGAGCGTGTCCGAACTCGCAATGATGATCGCCGACCGGGCAATGGAAATGCGCCTGGGCAGATAGGCGCCAAATCCCATCATCAGTCCCATGGCTACGCCGATGGAGAAAAAGGCCTGGCCCACGGCAACCAGCACTACGCGGCCATTGATGGCCTTAAGATCGAAGTCGAACATGAAGTGCAGGGCCCGTGGCATATCGCCCTCGAAGAAACCGTAAACCACCATGGCCAGCAGTAATGCGAACAGCGCCGGCATCAGTACCTTGACGGTGGCTTCGATCCCTTTCTGTAACCCCCGCGCCAGGATCAGTGTGCACACGCCCATGAAAATTCCGTGCCAGAGGATCATTTGTCCGGGGCTGGCCAACAGGTCATTGAACTGCGCGCCTACCGCCGCGGCATTCTGCCCGCTGAAGTCACCAGCCGCGTTTTTGAATATGTAGGCGATGGCCCAGCCGGAGATCACGCTGTAGTAGGTGCCGATCAGGTAGGCGGCCAGCATGCCGAACCAGCCGACTACTGACCAGCGCCTCGTGCGCTGCTGGCTGGAAGCGACATTGGCCATCGCGTTGGGTGGGCTTTGCCGACCCCAGCGCCCCACGGCGACTTCGGCGATCAGGATCGGGGTGACTACGAAAAACACGGCCAGCAAATAGACCAGCACGAAGGCGCCGCCGCCGTTCTGCCCGGTGATGTAAGGAAACTTCCAGATGTTGCCGAGACCGACTGCAGCGCCGATGGCTGCCAGCAGGAACGTCAAACGGGAAGACCAGTTTTCGTGCTCTTTGTGAATGATCGCCATGGCTTGTTTGTCCGACTTATTCGTTCAATGCTGCAAAACGATGGTTCGATGACCGTTTTCGAAGACCCGGTGCTGAGCGTGCCAGCGCACGGCCCGGTTCAGCACGGTGCTTTCCACGTCCTGGCCGAGCCGCTCCAGTTCCCGGGGCTTCATCGAATGGTCCACCCGGACTACGTCCTGCTCGATGATGGGGCCTTCGTCCAGGTCCGTGGTGACGTAGTGGGCCGTTGCGCCAATCAGCTTCACGCCGCGGTCGTAGGCCTGGTAATAGGGCCTGGCTCCCTTGAAGCCCGGCAGGAAGGAGTGGTGAATGTTGATCGCGCGACCGGCCAGGGTTTCGCAAGCGTGCGGCGTCAGGATCTGCATGTAACGGGCCAGGACCAGCAACTCGGAGCGCGTTTCCTCGAACAGGGCGAGGATCCTGGCCTCCTGTTGCGGCTTCTTGCCGCTTTCGATCGGAAAATGATGGTAGGGCAACTCATACCACTCGGCCAGTTCCCGCTGGTCGTCGTGGTTGGAGACGATACCGGTGATCTCGATCGGCAGGTGGCCGTCCCACCAGTGATGCAGCAGTTGGTTGATGCAGTGGCTTTGTTTCGAGACGGCAATCAGGGTCCGGACTTTCTGGCCGGACGGGTGGAACGCGTAGCGCATGCCAAAACGCCGCGCCACCGTGTCTTTGTATTGCTCGGCCATGGCGGCGAGATCCTGTTCCGAGCGGGCGTCGTCTTCGAACTCGACGCGGACGAAGGATTTCTGCGCCTCGTCGTCGACGAAATGGGACATCTCCGTGATCAGCGCGCCGCGTTCGGCCAGGAAACCGGTAACGGCGGCGACAATGCCGACGGTGTCGGTGCAACTCGACTTCAGTACATAGCTCGGGCGACTCATTGGGTTACTCCGGATACTTGGGCTAATTCGTTGGCGTGCGGCGCCGAGGCTTGCAGCAGCGACCACAGGTAGGCGGCGATGCTGCGGTCGGCTATGAGGTCGAATGACCAGTCGTCGCCAGCAGGCCTGTGATAGTGAATGGTCACCGCGACCTCGCCGAGGCGGGTCCGCGCGCAGTGCCGGCCTTGTCTCGTCCCGGCAGGAAAGTCGAGGCAGCTGAGCTTGGCCAGTAGCCAGGGAGCGGCAGCTCCGGTGAGTCGCAGGACCACGAGCCCATCGGTCAGATCGTAGGCGATAGCCTGTGTCGCGCCAGTCGCCGGCTGCAGCAGCTGTGACAACCACTGGGGTTCCTCCGACCCGGTGACCGCCAGCCACTCATTCGGGCCCAGGCAAAGAATCACCGGATCCGTGCCGTCGCATTGACCGGTTGCGATAGGCAGATCCCCGGTCGGCAGATCGGCGTTCGACGGGTCTGCGATAAAACGCAAGCGCAGCAGCTTCAGGTCCGTGATTTCCCGAATCCTGACAGGTCCGACGAGGACGTCGCGCTGTTCGACACCCGCTTGCTGCAGAGGGGAGGGATGCTCCGGTGGGATCACTGCTTCATTCATGCTCTGCTGCCTTTTAACACTACGTGTTCAGTCTGGCGTTCGCTGGATCATAAAACACCGGCGCTACGACTTTCACATTGAATCTTTGCTCTTCGTCACAGACCGTGACGATTTCGCCGATCCGGCTGCGCCCTCCGCGCAGCATGGCGAGCCCGATGGCGCGGTCGAGGGTTGGGCTGTGGCAGGCGGAGGTTACCCAGCCATCGGTCACGGCCGGTGGCTGGCGGTCGGCACCGATCAATAGGTGGCTGCCGGGACGCAGTGCCCGGCCTGGGTCGATGGGCTCCAGCCCGACGAACTGCTTGCGATCGGTGGCGCGGTTGGCCGGCCGCTCGAGTGAACGCTTGCCGATGAAGTCACCGGCCTTGCGGCGCGCCACCTCGCCCCAGCCGACGTCATCCGGGGTTGTCGACCCATCGGTGTCCGTGCCGACATGCAGGTATCCTTTCTCGGCCCGAAGGACCATCAGACTCTCGATTCCGTATGGCTCGATGCCGAAGGGCTGGCCCGCCGCCAGTATGGCTTCCAGCAGGGCGCTGGCGCAGCGCGCCGGAACGCTGATCTCGTAGCTGAGCTCGCCGCTGAAGCTGACCCTGGCGACCCGGCTCTGCAGCGCGGCGACGAGGCCGCAGGCGGCCGCCATGTGCGGCAGAGCGGCAGGCGCCAGGTCAATATCGGTTCCGAGCGCGGTCAGCACGTCGCGGGCCCGCGGCCCGGCCACCGTGAAGCACGCCCACTGTGTGGTCAGGTCATCCACCAGGACGCGTAAATCTCGCCATTCGCACTGCAGCCATTCCTCCAGCATCCCGGCGATGCGCCCGGCGCCGCCGGAGGTCGTGTTGAGAAGGAAGCGGTCCTGGGCCAGGCGGATGAACACCCCGTCGTCGATGATCACGCCATTTTCATTCAGCATCAGGCCGTAACGCACACGACCCACCGGCAGGCCGGATACGTTGTTGATGTAGACCCGGTCCAGGAAGCGTGCGGCGTCCGGGCCGCGGACTTCAAGCTTGCCGATGGGCGAGTTGTCAAACACGCCGACTGTGGACCGCACCGCGAGCACTTCCCGTTGGACCGCGTCGTGCAGCGACTCGCCGGGTCGCGGATAAGCGTCGGGGCGTTGCCAGCCATAATCTTCGAACTGTCCCTGCAGTTTTTGATGCATCAGGTGTGCCGGCAACAGGCGGCGGGGTGCGTAAAATTCGCCGCTGCGGATGCCGGCCATGGCGCCCAGAGTCACGGGAACATAGGGCGGCCGGAAGGTCGTGGTGCCGACCTCGCCAGTGGCACGCCCGGTCAGCGCGCCCAGCACAATGAAGGCATTCAGGTTGCCGGTTTTGCCCTGGTCGACCGACATTCCGGTGGTGGTGTAGCGCTTGAAATGCTCCACGGAAACGAAGCCCTCGCGCACGGCCAGTTCAGCGTCGCCCAGCGTCACGTCGTGCGCCAGGTCGATCCATTGCCGCTTGCGGCTGGCCGTCGGCCGCTGAGCGCCGACCTCGGCGGGTTCGACCATGCCGCGCGTCACCTGCGGTACCGCCAGATCATCGGCGGGGTGGCCGAGTTGCTCGCTGATCCGGCGCGCTGCCAGCGCCGCGTCGTCCAACGTTTGCTGCAGATGCTGCATCCCGCTGGCCGCGCCGGTCACCGACCAGGCCGCCGGCAGGCGGTCCGGGACAAAGCTCTGGCTGGGCTCATCGAAGCGCAAGGTCCCCCGCGCATGGGCCAGCAGGTGCACGCGCGGCGCCCAACCCCCGGATACGGCCAGCAGGTCGCAGGCGCGGTGGCCAAGGTCGGTCCCCTCATGCCGGGCGATGCGCACCGAGCGCAAGCCGCCAAAGCCGCGCGTGTTGCTGATGCAGGCACCCTGGATCAGCTCAGCTCCTGCCATTTGCAGGCGTTTTTGCAATGCCGGCGAGATGCTTTCCCGGCTGTCCACCACCGCGCTGACCGGCACCTGCAAGTGCAGCAGGTCGAATACGGTCTGGTAAGCGGAATCGTTGTTGGTCGCAACCACCACGGCAGTGCCCGGCACGACGGCGTGGCGGTTCACGTAGTGACGCAGCGCTCCGGCCAGCATGATGCCGGGACGGTCGTTGTTGGGGAATATCAAGCCTTGTTCGATGGCTCCGCTGGCCAGCAGGACGTGGCGCGGGCGCACGGTCCAAAGGCACTCGCGCCAGGTGGATCCCTGGCCGGTCTGGAGCAGGGTGGTGACGTTGTGGTCATAGACACCGGTCACCACGGTGTGCTCGAGCAGCAGTACGTTGGGCTGTTCCCGCAGACGGGAAACGGTGCGCGTTGCCCAGTCGCTGCCGTGTTGGTCGTCCAGCTCGATGTTTTCACTGTTCAGCACACCGCCGCAGTCGGGGCTCTGTTCCGCCAGGATCACGCGCAAACCGGCCGATGCGGCCACCTGCGCGGCCATCAGGCCGGCTGGGCCGCCACCGCAAATCAGCAGATCACAATGGGCGTTGACCTGCTCGTAGCGGTCCGGATCGGGGCCTTCCAGCGGCCGGCCCAGCCCGGCAGCGCGCCGCACCAGGCCTTCCCAGGTTTTCCAGTTGGGCCATTTGAACGTCTTGTTGTAGAAGCCGGCCGGCCACAGAGGATGCGTGAAATCGACCATGCGGCCCAGGTCGAAGTTGACGGATGGCCAGCCACTCTGACTGGCGGCGACCAGGCCCTCCTCCAACGGGACGACCGTGGCGCGACAGTTTGGCACACGGGCGTGCCCTTCGCCGATTTCGACCAGCGCGCAGGGCTCCTCCTCTCCGGCCGAGAAAATGCCGCGTGGGCGATGGTACTTGAAACTCCGCGCAACGGCCCGGACACCGTTGGCCAGCAGGGCCGAGGCGAGGGTATCGCCGCGAAAACCGACGTAAGGCACCCCGTCGAATGTAAAAGTCAGGGGCTCTTGACGATCGATGCGACCGCCGCTGGCCAGCCGGAATGGCCCCAGGGGTGGACGGATCATGGCGCGTCGCGTCCCTTGGGCGGCAGATCGCCCATCGGCAGCGAGTCGAGAATGTCGTGTGTCACCGTGTCACGGCTGACGATAAACCACTGGCCGCAGCCGTAACGGTGCACCCATCGCTCGCGGAGCAGCCCCTTCGGGTTCTCCCGATAAAACAGGTACTGCGCCCAGTCCGGATCGCTGATGTGCTCGGGGTGATCCGGCCGGGCACGGCTTGCTTCACCGCCGCAACGGAACTCCGTTTGGTCGCGCACTCCGCAATATGGACATTTTATTAGTAGCATTTACAATTATTTATTAAGTTTATGTAATGTAATTAGTGAGCAACACCCGAGGCGGCTCCCTCATCGATCAGGCGGCCGCTGCTGAAGCGGTCCAGTTGGAACGGCCTCAGCAGTTCATGCGGGCGGTCATGCACGATGGTCCAGGCCAGCGTATCGCCGCCTGCCGGTATGGCCTTGTACCCACCGGTTCCCCAGCCCGTGGATACGTAAAGGTTTTCCACCGGCGTCTTGCCGACGATCGGACTGACATCGTAGGCCATGTCGCAGGCTCCTGCCCAGTGGCGCATCATCCTCAGGCGGCTGAACATCGGCAGCAATTCGACCAGTGCCGCCAGTGTGTCCAGCTGCGTATTCAGGCTGCCACGCTGAGCGTAAGAGTTGTACAGGTCTGCGCCGCCGCCGATAACGATCTCGCCACGGTCCGACTGGCTGACGTAGACGTGGATCCTGGCCGACATCATCACCGTGTCGAATACCGGGCGCACCGGTTCCGTGACCAGGGCTTGCAGGGGAATCGTCACGATCGGCAACTGCAGTCCGGCCATGGCGGCCAGTTGACTGCTGTGCCCGGCGACACAGAGCGCAAACCGGTCCGCGCTGATCCGGCCCCGGTTGGTGCGGACGGCGGTAACGCGACTGTCACTGCTTTCCATGCCTTGCACTTCGCAGCGCTGCAGGATGTCGACACCGGCGGCGGACGCTTTGCGTGCGTAGCCCCAGGCCACCGCGTCGTGTCGCGAAATGCCGCCGCGTTCCTGGATGAAACCGCCGGTGACCGGGAAGCGGCAGTCGAGGTTGAGCTGGGGAACCCGCTGCCGCACTTCGTCGCGCGACAGGAGCCGCGAATCGATGCCGTTCATCCGGATCGCGTTGGCCCAGCGCCGGTAAATTTCCATCTCGTGCGCGCTGTGGCAAATGGACAGGATGCCGCGCTGGCTGAACATGACGTTGAAATCGAGTTCGCGGGCCAGGCCCTCGAACAAACGCAAGGAGTGTTCGTAGAAGGCGCCGCTTTCCGGGTAAAAATAGTTGGAACGGCTGACCTGTGTGTTGCGGCCGCTGTTGCCGCCGCCCAGCCAGGATTTTTCCAGCACGGCCACGTTGCGGATGCCGTGGCGGGTAGCCAGGTAGTAGGCGGTGGCCAGGCCGTGGCCGCCGCCACCGATAATGACCACGTCGTAGTGCTCCTTTGGCTCCGGGTCGCGCCAGGTACGTGGCCAGTGCCGATGGCCGGTCAGGGCATGGCGCAGCAGTGAGAAAGCCGAGTAGGAAGTTGCCACCATCGATTTCGCTCAGTGCGCCACGCCGGCGGCGGCGCCTTCATCGACGAGTTGACCGGTCTCGAAACGGTCGAGCGAAAACGGTCGCAGGAGTGGGTGGGGTTCTGCATGCGCGATGGTCCAGGCCAGGGTGTCGCCTCCGGCCGGGATCGCCTTGAATCCGCCGGTACCCCAGCCCGTGGAAACGTAGAGATTTTCGATTGCGGTGCGGCCGACCACCGGGCTCGAATCGGGCGCGATGTCGCAGACACCGGCCCACTGGCGCATCACGCGCAGACGTCCGAAGCTGGGGATGAGTTCGCGAACCGCCGCGGCGTTGTCCCGCGTCGTCGGCAAAACGCCGCGTTGCGCATAGGAATGAAACGGGTCGGCGCCACCGCCGATGACGATTTCCCCGCGGTCCGACTGGCTTACATAACAGTGGATCACGGCCGAGCCGATCACCGTGTGCAAAACCGGCTTGATCGGTTCGGTCACCATGGCCTGAAGCGCGATGCTTTCAATGGGTAGTTGCAGGCCGGCCCGCGCCGCCAGTGCACTGCTGTTGCCGGCCACGCACAGCGCGAAGCGGTCACCGCCGATGGAGCCCTGGTTTGTGTGCACGGCCCGGATACGGCCGTCGTCGCACTCGAACCCGGTCACCTCGCAACCCTGCACGATATCGACGCCGCTGGCCGAAGCGGCCCGGGCATAGGCCCAGGCCACGGCATCGTGGCGGGCAATTCCGGCACGGTGCTGGACGAAACCGCCGACAATCGGAAAGCGGCAGTCGAGATCCAGGATCGGCACCATCCGCCGGATGTCTTCACGATCGAGTAACTCCGAGTCGATGCCGTTCAAGGTCATGGCATTGGCCCAGCGGCGGTTGATTTCCAGTTCCTCGAGGCCGTGACTGAGCTCGAGGTTGCCACGGGGACTGAACATGATGTTGAAGTTGAGATCGGCGGAAAGCGACTCGAACAGCTGCAGCGAGTGCTCGTAGAATGCCGCACTTTCCGGGTAGAAGTAATTGGATCGGCAGACCTGGGTATTGCGTCCGGAGTTGCCGCCGCCCAGCCAGCCCTTCTCCAGCACCGCGACGTCGCGGATTCCATAGCGGTTCGCCAGGTAATACGCGGTCGCCAAGCCGTGCCCGCCGGCGCCGACAATGACCACGTCGTAGTGACGCTTCGGCACAGGGCTGCGCCATGCGGGTGGCCATCGCCGATGGCCCCCAAGGGCGTGGCGCAAGAGGGAAATGGCCGAGTAGGATTGCATGGCGGCAGGATAGCTCAGGCCCGGAGGAAATCAAATGATGCTGCGCGCACGATTACATTTGCGCTATCCACTGGACTATAATCCGGGCACATTCTCCCGGAGAACAATAATGCACACCCAACTCTCAAGCCGAATGATTGCCCTTGCTACCGCCGGGTTGGTCTTTGCCCCCCTGGCACACGCCGAGGAGCTGGTCCTGGAAGAGATCCTGGTAACGGCCCAGAAGCGGGAACAAACGCTGACGGACGTACCGGCGGCGGTCTCTGCTATATCGGGCGACCTGGTCAGGGACTACATCGGTGGCGCCCAGGACATTCGCGCGCTGGCTGCCCGGGTGCCCGGGCTGAACATCGAGACTTCGAATGGCCGCACGCAGCCGCGCTTCTACCTGCGTGGACTGGGCAACATCGACTTCGACGTCAACGCCAACCAGCCGGTCGCGATGATTTACGACGAGATCGCACTCGAAAACAATACACTGCGCAGCCTGCCGTTGTTTGATGTCGAGCGCATCGAGGTGCTCAAGGGGCCGCAGGGCTCACTGTTTGGCCGCAACACCAACGCCGGTGTCATCAAGATCGATTCGGTCAGGCCCAGCACTGAGCGCAATGGCTATTTCATCGCCTCCTACGGCTCACGGGAGACGTTTATCGCCGAAGCGGCCAGCAACTTTACGTTGACCGACACGCTGACTTCGCGCGTTTCACTCAAGTACCAGGAGCGCGGCAAGTGGATCGACAACACCTACAACGGCCCGGGCGACGACTTCGGTGGTTTCGATGAGTTCGCGTGGCGCGTCCAGCTGCAGTGGGATCCGTCTGATACCTTTTCCGGCCACCTCAAACTGCACGGTTTCAGCCAGAGCGGCAGCGATCCGAACGTGTTCTACGCCAACGCGATCAAGGTCGGCACCTCCGGCTTGCGGCCCGAATTCAATGAGAAGATCGCCAGCCAGGACAGCGGGGACATCGCGACGCTGGACCTCGATCACTACGGCGGCGCGCTGAACCTGCAATGGAACCTGGCGAACGAGATGACGCTGACGTCGATCACCGGCTACGACACGGTCGAAAACTTCCAGAGCGCCGACGTGGACGGCGGCGAGATCTCGTTCGATCCCGCCGATATCGGCGAACTGGGCAAGCAGGTGTTCTTCGGTGTCGCCACCGGTGACGGCCTCGACGACCTGGAGCAGTTCACCCAGGAGTTCCGGCTGGCCGGGCAGGCTGACCGGCTGTTTTACCAGGTTGGCCTCTATTATTTCGACGAGGACTTCGACCTGATCAACCAGGACTTTCTCAATCCTTCCGCAACCGCATTGGTCAGCCAGCAGACCACCTCGAAAGCCGTGTTCGGCCAGGCCGAGTATGCACTCACGGAGGCCTGGTCACTGACCGTAGGTGGACGCTGGACCGACGACGAGAAAGATCTGCAGGTCGGGCCCGGAGTGCCCGGCGGCAGCGTGACGCCGGCTTCGATTTCGGTCTCGGACAGCTTCTTCAACTGGGATGTCGCGCTGTCATTTGACGCCAGCGAGGACTGGACCTGGTACGGCCGCCTCGCGACCGGCTCGCGCGGCCCGGTGACGCTCGGACGCTTCGGCTTCGTCAGTTCGGCGAAGACCGAGGAAACGTTGTCGGCCGAGCTCGGCTTCAAAAGCATGCTGATGGACGGCCGGGCCCGCTGGAACACCTCGGTGTATTCCTTCCGGAACGACGACCAGCAATTGACGGCAACCGGCGGCGCCGCGAACGTGAACCAACTCCTGAACGCGGACAAGGTGAATGGTTATGGTGTGGAGACCGAATTCGACCTGCTGATCACCGAGAACCTGTTCGCTTCGGCGAACCTGAGCTACAACGACACGGAAATCGATGACCCCGGCCTGCGAGACGACTTGTGCGGCTCGGCTCCCACCTGCACCGGTCTCGACCCCATTGCGGGTATGCGGGATGGTCCCTTCGGTCCGGTGACGGAGGTATACATCGACGGCAACCCGCTGCCGCGGACGCCCGAGTGGATAGCAAACTTCATTCTGCAGTACACGCATCCCCTGCAGAACGGTGACCTGTACTTCAACACCGACTGGAACTACCGCGACAAGTCGAACCTGTTCCTGCACCGGTCGATCGAATTCGTCCAGGAAGCACGCTGGCTGGGCGGCCTGCGCGCCGGCTACCGCACCGCCAGTGGCATGGACTTCGCACTGGTGGGCCGCAACATTACCGATGAGATCGTGGTCGAAGGCGGCATCAACTTCCTCAACCTGACCGCCTTCGTCAACGAGCCCGCCTACTGGGGAGCTGAGTTCCGAGCCAGTTTCTGATCCGGGGCGGGGTTGCCCTGTTTACTGGGTCGTAGTCGCAGGATCGACAGGAGGGCCGGCCGTGCCGGCCCTTTTCAATAGGGGTATCATGCAGTGTTCGCCCATTTAGGAATCGCAGAGTGAGCCCAGCCCTCAAGCTGTCACATTTCCTCATGCTGTGCCTGTTGCCGTGGCAACTGGCCGTCGCCCAGCAGGCGCCCGGCGTGATCGTCAGCGAGGCGGTCATCAAGCCCTTTCCGCTATCGGCCGAAGCGCTGGGCAACGCGCGCGCCAACGAGGCCGTCGAGATCCGTCCCCAAATTACGGCGGCTATCGTCGAAATCCTGTTCGAAGAAGGGCAGAAGGTGGCAAAGGGCGATATTCTCGCCCGGCTCGAGAGCTCAGAGCCACTGGCCGACCTGGCTGCGGCCAAGGCGGCGCTGGTCGATTCGGAAAGTCAGTACCGGCGATCGAATGAGCTGTTCAAGACACGCGTGGTCTCGGAGTCCCAGCTGGAACAGCTGGAAGCCAAGCGGGACGCTGACCTGGCGGCAGTCAACGCCGCTCAGGCGCGGCTCGACCACACGGTAATCCGGGCTCCATTTGCCGGCCAACTGGGCTTGCGCCGCGTCAGCCTGGGTAGCATTGTCGGCCCGACCACCGTGATCACGACGCTGGACGACACCTCGTCGATCAAGCTGGACTTCAACGTGCCGGAGGTTTTCCTGGCGCGGCTGGCGCCGGGACTGACCGTCACCGCCCACAGCGCGGCCTGGCCCGACCTGACATTCAGTGGCGAGGTCACCACCATCGATACGCGAGTCGACCCGGTAAGCCGGACCGTGATAGTGCGCGCGCTGCTGCCGAACGATGACCAGCGCTTGCGGGCAGGCATGTTCCTTACGGTCACGGTGCTCAAGGAGGATGTCGAGTCGCTGATGATTCCCGAGCAGGCCATCGTGCCGGAGCGCAGCAATCAGTATGTGCTCGTGGTCGGTCCGGATAACGTGGTCGAGCGCCGTCGGGTCGAGAGCGGTCGGCGCCGCCCTGGGGAGGTGGAAATCCTGGATGGTCTCCAGGCTGGTGAGCGGGTCATCACCGAGGGAACGCAGAAAGCTCGTCCGGGGCAGCAGGTGGAAATCCTGCCCGGCCACAGCGGATGAGGGTTCAGCAGTAATGATCATTTCCGACCAGTCCGTCCGGCGGCCGGTTTTTGCCACGGTTATATCGGCCCTGCTGGTGATCATTGGCCTGGCCTCTCTGGGCCGGCTGCCGGTGCGCCAGTATCCGGATGTCGATTCGCCGGTGGTTTCCATCGAGACCAGTTATCGCGGCGCCTCGGCCGAAGTCATCGAGACCAAGGTCACGCAGATCATCGAGGACGCGATCGCCGGCATCGAGGGCATCGAGAAGCTCAACTCGACCAGCCGTGACGAGCGTTCCGATATCCGGGTCGAATTTCGCCTCGATCGCGATATCGACGCAGCTGCCAACGATATCAGGGACCGGGTCTCGCGGGTGGTCGACCAGTTGCCGACCGAGGCCGATCCGCCGGAAATCGCCAAGGTGGACAACGCGGGCCAGGCGGTCATGTACCTCAACCTGACCTCCGATCGCCATTCGGGCCTCGAGCTGACCGATTTCGCGGACCGT
>Ga0316191_10001305_pt1 | contig 17413 bp, 18 predicted proteins | sample Eddworburr2cm_MG_FD_204928 | JGI IMG/M metagenome (GOLD analysis project Ga0316191, IMG submission 204928) | Coastal sediment microbial communities from Maine, United States - Eddy worm burrow 2 cm | ecosystem: Environmental > Aquatic > Marine > Coastal > Sediment | place: USA: Maine...
CGTCCTCCTGCGGATCCCGTACGACGATGCCGGATCCATCAATGCTACGAACCACAGGGTTGCCAGGAAGGTCACATCGTGGACGAAACCTGCGCCCGCCGATTGCGGACCGTGATAGAGAAAGCTACCGACCCCCGTTGCGGCCATCAGAACGCCGAACGCGATCCGCATGGCCCGTTCCGCTGGAGCGGCGCGCCGTGCCGAGACGATGACAACGATCCCGACGAGCGTGTAGGCAAGGCTCGTCCAGGCCTCGACTGGTTGCAGGAGCCAGCCATCGCCGAGCGCTTCGCAATCGCCGATCCCGAGGGTGGTGGTCATCGCCGCAATCATGAAAGCAGGCTACCGCGCGGTGTGCCCGCGTTGGCACTCTGCCTCTGCCTGTGGATAGATCCGTCAAGAAACCACACTAGGTGGCCGAAAAGTTCTAGTTGAAGGCTCAGAGTAGTCGTCTTACACTGATCGCCCCGGTGTTGGGCTGCACTGGATGCAAGGAGGTCGTCACATGGACTCGCTGGCAGAATCGATCGAACGCCGATCGTTCGATGTGGGGCGCCGCGGGTACGACCGTCGGCAAGTGGACGGATTCCTTGATGAGATGGCGGTGTCGATCGCGGCTCTGGAGGAAGAGCTCCGAGACACCCTGATCTACAACCGGGAACTCGAGCGTCGTCGCGTCGGGGGTCGCGAGGCCGAGGAATCGGTTGAGAGCGCCTACGTAGCTGCTGCAGACGCAAAGCAGAAACTCCTATCCAATGCCGAGGAACGCGCGGCCACGATGCTCCGCGACGCCGAGATTGAAGCGGCGCGACTGCTGACCGAGCCGCGAGCCGCCGCCGAGCAGGCACGACGTGACGCGGAGGGGCTCCTGCTCCAGGCGCAAGCGCGCCTCGACTCCGCGAACGAGGAAGCGACTAAGATCGTCGAAGACGTCGAATCAGCGCGCGCCGAGGCGATTCGCCTCGGCGAGATCGACATTGCCACCGCTACTGGCGAGGCTGAGCGTCTTCGGGCCGAAGCCGCGATGGAGGCGTCCCGAGTGGAGGATGCAGCAAGGGTGGAAGCGGATCGGGTTGTCGCTGAGGCGACGGAGCGCGCCTCTGAGGTCTACGAAGCCGAGCGCCGCAGGGCTATCGAGAGGTTCGCTCAGAGTCGAGATGAATACGAAGAACTCGCTCGGCGCCTTCGTGCGCTGAAAGAGGCAACAGGGGACATGCTCACGAACGCTCTCCGCGACTACGAAGCGATTCGCGTTGTGCTCGACGAGTCCGCGGTTGAGGCGAGCTGATTCGGAAGCGATGGTTGCCTGAATTGAGAACGGTTGTGCCCAAGACCGATAGCATTTCAAGGAATCATGCCGAATCGTACATCGAAACGTCTCCGCCAGCTTGATCGCCGAGCCAGCACAAAATCGCAATCGGCGAGTTCGCGCCCAGGATCTCCCGACGCAGCCAGTACTGATGTGTCGTGGGCAGCGTTCGTTGCAGGTACGATGCTGGTGGTCTTGGTGTTCACGGCACTCGCCGCGTTCTTCGGAACTCGAGCGGTCGAGTCGGATATCGAGCAGCGCGTGGACCAGGCACTTGGCGAGGCCGGCTTCGATGACATAACCACCGACGCTTCAGGTCTCGCTGTCGCCCTCAAGGGCCAGTACCGGGAGGGGCAAGATCTCGATGCCGGGATTCAGTCTGTTGCCTCGCTGGTTGGCGTCGGATCGATCGACGCGTCGGGAGTCTGGGAGATCGACGCTGCCGTAGCCGTCGACGTCGAGATCGTGGGAGCGCCCGTCGTATTCACGTGGAGTGGAGAATCCGTCACGGTGGCCGGTGCGGTCTCAACGGAGGAGCAATTGATTTTCGTCGAGGAATCGCTTGCGGCCGTGAGCCTCGGCGAGGACGGTGAGATTCGATTTGCAGCGATCGACACCGGCGACGTCGAAGTTGTCGAAGGCCTCGCATCGGAGGACGAGTGGATCGGAACCAGCATCGCCCTCGTCGGTGTTCTGGCATCCACGCTCAACGAGGGTTCAGTCGCCGTCAATCCGTCCGGTGAAGTGGTGACGACATCTGGCAAGACCGAGACGCGACAGGAGAAGCGCGATCTCGTCGTAGCAACGGATGATCTTGTGGTCGCCCTCGGTGCCGACGGTTTCGACTTCACCGATGGCGTACTTGGTCCGCCGAAGCCGCCTGCGCCGACGAAGGCAGAGGTCGAGGAACTTGACCGAACTCTCTCCGAACTGATCGAGGGCAAGGTTGTCGAGTTCGAGTTCGCGAGCGATCAGCTCACCGATGACGGCACGGCGCTGCTTGACGATCTACTTGTTGCTCTCGTGGAGTTCCCTGCGGTCTCGGTGGAGATTGCGGGTCACGCGGACACCGACGGGAATGCCGACCGGAACCTGGACCTGTCGCAACGGAGGGCCGATGCCGTTGTCGCCTACTTCGTGAGCCGCGGGGAAAGCCCGGACCGCTTCATCGCGGTCGGCTACGGTGACACGCGTCCGATCGCCGACAACTCGACCGCAGCGGGTCGGCAGAAGAACCGCCGTATCGAGTTCATTGCGCTGGAGGGATAGTGCTGTACGTCGGGTCACAGATCGTCATCTGGATCGTCCTCGCTGTCGCTCTCGGCTTCGCCATCGGGTGGATGGTGAAAGGCCGACGCGGGATGAGGGTCAAGCAGCGCAAGCGATACTGATCCCACGCGAGTCGCCTGCACCCTCCCTGTGTCGGACGGATTCCGTGATCGGATTCGGTTTGCTAATCGCCTGCGTTCGTCGCGGGGGCTTCGTCGTGCGGGTCGGCCATGACCGGATCCCGGACAAGAGCGGTTCCGAGGAGGAACGTCGCGATGCCGAGCACCAGCAGCGAACCTCCGACGTAGACCGGGACCACACCGATCTGTCCGGCGATCATGCCTCCGAGTGCTGCTCCGATCGGAAGGCCGAGCCACGCCAGCGTGCGTGATGCCGCGATCACCCTGCCGAGCAGCTCCGGCGGGGTCAGGCGCTGGCGCATCGTCGTCAGAGAGACATTGACCCACGCCATGCCGGCGAACGTGAGACCCGCGGGGATCACGGCGATGAACGAACCGATCAAGGCGAGAGCGAGGAATCCGCCGCCCACCATGAACAAGCCAACGACATACATGGTGCCGAGCGGGACGCGCGCCGAGATCCGGGGAGCGAAGACTGCGCCGATTGCTCCGATCGCGGCGTTGAGCGCGTAGAACAGGCCGATACTTGCTCCGACTTCGGTGAGGTCGCCGACTGCCGTGGCCGGCTGGTCGAGGACTTCGGTGACCACGAAAAGCACCAGCAGCGCCTCCAGCGGTTGAAACACGAGATTGGTGAGGGTCCCGCCGAGCGTGGCCCACCGAAGGCGAGGGTCGTCGAGAAGGAACCGGAGTCCGTCGACGAGCGAGTCGCGAAAGGCTTCGCTCGACACTCCAGGCCGGTCATGGACGACGCGCAGCATGGTGAGAAACAGAGCCGACAAGAGGAACGTTGCGGCGTTGATGAGGAACGCGACTGCGAATCCCCCGCTCAAGGCGATCAGAATTCCGCCAACGAGTGGTCCGATGCTGTAGGTCGCCATGCGCGCGACCGCAAGCTGGGAGTTGGCGTCGATCAGCATGTCGTCGTCGATCACCGACGGCATGAGCGTCTGCAGCCCGGAGTCGAAGAACACCGACAGGGTCCCGATGATGAACGCTACGCCGAAGACGAGCCACCGAGTACCGGCTCCGTTTGCCGCGGCGAAGGCGAGCCCGGCGAACACCCCCGCCCTGGCGAGATCGACCGCGATCAGTGCCCCGCGGAGGTTTCTCCACCGATCGAGGATTACCCCTGCGACCAGTCCGAAGAGCAGCATCGGCAGCGTCTCGGCGGCGGCGGTCAATCCGAGGTCGATCGGTTCGGCCGTGAGGGCGAGGATGAAATAGGGCAGCGAGAAGAACGCGATGTAGTCCCCAAAGAGGGACACGGCCTGTCCGCCGACCAGGGGGAGCATGTTGCGGCGAGCCCTGCGGCGTTCGGCTACCCCGAAGGGATCATCGAGGCTGTTTTCGCCGTGCTCTCCCGAGTCCATGTTCGCGTGGCATGGTACCCGACTCAGGGGTGCGAGCGTGACCGTCGCGAAAGCGATTACGCTAGGGGTTCACCGACCATGCTGAGGAACAGAGATGGCGAAACTGCAGGATCTTCCGGCCATGATCACGGATTTCCGTGATCTCGCGAAGGAATATCTCCTTCAAGAGACCGTGGGGCCGGCGAAGAAGCTTGGACATTTCGCCGGGTTCTCGCTCGGCGCTGCCGCGCTCTGGGCGCTGGGGATCATGTTGCTCGGCGTTGCCGGCCTGCGCGGGCTTGTCGCGATCCTGCCGGAAGGGCCGTACTGGGAGGCGCTCGCCTACCTGATCATTGTCATTGTCGCGGTAGCGATCATCGCGATTCTCGTCAAGGTCGGTCCGAGCTCCGAGACCGAACCTGCTGAGTCTACGACGGGAGGCACACCGTGACCATCAGCCGCGACGATCTCGAGGCCAGCCTGCGGGATATTCAAGATGTAGTGGTTACCACCGAGGAAGATGCGAAGGCCAACATCGCGGTGATCGTCGGCGCTGCGGTCGTGGTGGCCGTCGTCGTCATCGCGTACGGAGTCTGGCGTTCCCGGAGGAAGCGGATTCATATCCAGGTCTTTCAGACGACATGAGCGCGTTCGGCACCTACGTCATGACTCGGTGGTACCGCAGGTTCCCGATGCCGGTTCGTGTTGGGGTTCGTATCGGGGTCGGCAGTGCACGGGAGGCGGTTCGGAACTATGACATGTCCCGCCTCGCCCTGAGCCTGGCGATGGTGGCCTACGGCTACAGCAGGAGGCGGGCTGTGCCGCGTCTCGTCTACTCGACCTCGATCGACACGGACCAGAGTTTTACGATCAAGGTACTGCGCGGCCGCCGGCCGATCGCTGAAGGTCGCGTGGACCGGTAAGGGGCCACGATGCGCAACCAGAAGACGTGGGTGAAGGTGGTCATCTGGTTGGTCGTCCTGACGATGATCCTGTCGATGGTCGTTGCCGGTATCTCGGCGATCGGGTGAGCGACGCCACTGGAACGCCGTTCGAAGCGGGAGACGCGTGCCTGCTCTTCGATGTGAAGGGCAGGCGGTACCTGATCGACCTGATCCCGGGCCGAGACTTCCACTCCCATCGTGGGGCGCTTTCGCACGACACGATCATCGGTGCGCCCGAGGGTGCATCCCTCAAAACGACGAGCGGCACGTTTCTCACCGTTCTGCGGCCTCGCCTCGCCGACTACGTGCTGAAGATGTCCCGCGGCGCCACCGTTCTGTATCCAAAGGATGCTGCCGCCTTGATCGTCTGGGCCGACGTCGGACCCGGTATGACGGTTCTCGAGGCTGGCACCGGATCGGGGGGTCTCGCCATGATGCTCACGAGGGCCGTCGGACCGACGGGCAAGGTCGTGAGCATCGAACGGCGCTCCGACCACGCCAAGCTCGCCAGAAAGCGTATTGCCGGATTCTTCGGTTCCGTTCCCGATTGGCTCGATCTTCGGGTCGGAGAGGTCACGGACGCCGTTGAGGAGATCGCTCCCGATCGCATCATTCTCGACGTGCCCGACCCGTGGGAGACCGTGGGAGCGGCGGCCGAACACCTGCGTGGTGGCGGAATCTTTGCGTGCTACGTCCCGAATATACCGCAGGTTGAGCAGGTGCGGGCGGCGATCGACGAGCGTGGCTGCTTCCTGGAGGTCACCTCGTTCGAGGTGTTGATGCGCGACTGGTCCGTGAGCGGCCGGTCGGTCCGGCCATCACATCGGATGGTTGGCCACACCGGGTTCCTGACGGTGGCAAGGAAGATCCTTCCGAGAGAAGTGCCACCGGTCGAGACAGACGCCGGCTAGCACGAGAAGAGGCCGCACCCCGAAGGTGCGGCCTCTTGCGTTCGAGTCGCTGACCGCGGTCTACGGCTCGATGAAGATGCACTCTCCCGGGCACTCCTCGGCTGATTCGACCACGGCGTCCATCTGATCGTCCGGAAAATTCGCGAGTCCTTCGGCTCCCTGACTATTCCCTTCGGATTCAGCAAAGATCTTCTCGCCCTCGCGGACGTACGCAAGTCCGTCGTCGAGGAGCACGAAAACATCGGGCGCGATTTCTTCGCAAATTCCATCTCCGGTGCAGAGATCCTGGTCGATCCAGACCTTCATGGTTTTGTCCTTTCGCAGTGTGACGGGAGAAACATAGTGCTCCGCGGGCGGAAGAACGAGTTCATCCGAGCATCTCCGGTGTTGTTCACTGAATGAGCGTGTCGCCGCATACAACCGTCGGGCCTACACTCGGAAAGCGAACCAATACCCGACCGACGAATCGATCCGAGAGGACCCGGCCGTGAGCGACCGCGACGACCCGAGACTCCAACACCAGATCAGGCTGCTCGAGGAGGAGATCGAGGTACTCCGGCGTAGGTTGCAGGAGGCGCCCCGCCGGGTTCGCCTGCTCGAGGAACGACTGCTGGAGGCTCGCGGACGGCTTGCTCAGGCCGGTGGTCAGAACGAGAAGCTTGCCTCAGCCCTCGAAGAGACCCGCGAGCAACTCGCGCTGCTCCGCAACGAAGTCGAGAACCTGACCGCCCCACCCAACCCGTTCGGAACCGTCGTCCGTCGCAATGAGGACGGCACGGTGGATGTCAGCGTCGCCGGACGGAAGCTGCGTGTGAACGTTGATCCGACCGTCGAGGTGAAGGCGTTGCGTATCGGCCAGGAAGTGGTTCTCAACGAGGCTCACAACGTCATCGACACGCGAGCGTACGATCCGGTCGGCGAAGTCGTGACCGTGAAGGAAGTCATCGCGGACGACCGCGCCATCGTGCTCGGCCGCGGCGATGAAGAACGCGTGGTCGAGCGATCAGAGGCCGTCGACGAGGAGTTCCTGCGCGCCGGCGACCACGTCCGGATGGATCCGATGACGGGCCTGATCCTTGAGAAGCTGATCCGGCCGGAGGTCGGAGAGTTGGTCCTCGAAGTCGTGCCCGACGTCACCTATGACCAGATTGGCGGCCTCGGCGACCAAATCGAGGTGATCCGCGACGCGATCGAACTGCCGTACGTCCACAAGGATCGCTTCGAGGAGTACGACCTGTCACCGCCGAAGGGTGTGTTGCTCTACGGCCCTCCCGGCTGCGGCAAGACGCTCATCGCCAAGGCGGTCGCCAACAGCCTGGCCAAGGCCGTCGCCGAGAAGGAGGGGAGCGACGACACCCGGTCCTACTTCCTCAACATCAAGGGACCCGAACTGCTCAACAAGTATGTCGGCGAGACGGAGCGGCAGATCCGTCTGATCTTCGAGCGGGCGAAGGAGAAGTCGGACCAAGGCGTCCCGGTCATCGTGTTCTTCGACGAGATGGACTCTCTGTTCCGGACGCGCGGCACCGGTGTGTCATCGGATGTCGAGTCGACCATCGTCCCGCAGCTGCTCTCGGAGCTCGACGGTGTCGAGGCGCTCAAGAACGTGATCGTGATCGGCGCATCGAACCGAGAGGACCTCATCGATCCGGCGATCCTGAGGCCGGGGCGACTCGATGTGAAGATCAAGATCGAACGCCCGGACCGTGCGGCAGCGGCCCAGATCTTCCGCATCTACCTCACTGATCGACTTCCGTTCGACGCTGACGAGCTTGCCGCTCATGACGGTGACGTCGATGCGCTGGTGTCCGAGATGGTCGACATCGTCGTCGAACGGATGTACAGCGAGGAAGCCGAGAACCGATTCCTCGAAGTCACCTACGCCAACGGAGACCGCGAGGTGCTGTACTTCAGGGACTTCGCGTCAGGCGCGATGATCGAGAACATCGTGCGGCGTGCCAAGAAGGACGCGATCAAGCGCGATATCGCAGACGGCATGAACGGTCTCCGGACGTCCGATCTCGTGTCGGCCATCACCCAGGAGTTCCGTGAGCAGGAAGATCTGCCGAACACCACCAACCCGGATGACTGGGCGAAGATCTCCGGGAAGAAGGGCGAGCGGATCGTCTACGTACGGACGCTCATCGAAGGTGATCGTGAGAATCGAGCGGTGGAAGCGATCACGCCCGGCCAGTATCTCTGAGGCTTGATGGCGCTCCGCAAGGTGCTCGGCACCGAGACCGAGTTCGGAATCACCGTCCTCAACCAGGCGGGCTTCAACCCGGTGACGGCGTCGTCCGCGGTCGTCGCCTCCTATCCGGGGAATGGGTCGCGTATCCAGTGGTCGTTCGACGAAGAGAGTCCCGGACGAGATCTGCGGGGAAGTGAAGCGTTCCGCCCTGCCGCGGTAGATCCTGCCGCGGCAGATCCTGCAGTGGGACTCGTGAACACGGTCCTTACGAACGGTGCACGCCTCTACGTGGATCACGCACACCCCGAGTACTCGTCGCCCGAGTGCGCCGACCCGTGGGCCGCCGCGCTGTACGACAAGGCAGGGGAGACCGTGCTGGTCGATGCGGTCGCGGCGGCGCAGCGGTTGCTGGGCCCCGACGAGCGCATGGTCGTCCACAAGAACAACTCCGACGGCAAGGGGAACTCATATGGGGCCCATGAGAACTACCTCATCGCGCGGATGATCCCGTTCGCTGACATTGTGCATCAGCTCACGGCGTTCTTCGTATCACGGCAGATCTTCACCGGTGCCGGGAAGGTCGGCAGCGAGAACGGCCGACCATCGGTGGACTTCCAGATCACACAGCGAGCCGACTTCTTCGAGGAGGAAGTGGGGCTCGAGACGACCCTGAAGCGACCGATCATCAACACGCGAGATGAGCCACACGCCGACGCCTCGCGATACCGCAGGCTGCACGTCATCATTGGCGATGCCAACCGAAGCGAGCTTCAGACGTTTCTCAAGGTTGGCACCACGGCGCTCGTTCTTGACGCAATCGAGGACGGAGCGCTCCACGATCCTGTCGCATTGGCCAATCCCGTCGATGCGGTCTGGACGGTGAGCCACGACCCGGCCCTCGCATGCACGTACCCAACCAGCGCCGGAACCCGCATGACCGCGCTCGAAATCCAGTGGTGGTACTTCGAGCGCGTGGCCGAGTACGCCAGAGCGAGAGGCATCGGCCCCGTATGGGAGCGGGTGCTCGAGGAGTGGGAACGGGTCCTCGCCGACCTCGAACGTGACCCGATGAGGACCTCGGACCGACTCGACTGGACGGCGAAGCTCCGCATCTTCGAGGCCTACCGGCGCCGTGACGGTCTCGCGTGGGACGCTCCGAAACTTCGCCTCCTCGATCTGCAGTATCACGATGTGGATCCGCGCCGAAGCCTGTATCAGCGCCTCGTCGATCGCGGCGCCATGCAGCGGATCTTCACCGACGCAGAGGTCGACGCTGCCGTCATCGATCCACCGGAGGACACGCGGGCGTTCTTCCGCGGCTCGTGCGTCCGGCGGTACCCCGACGGACTGGTGGCGGCAAACTGGGATTCGCTGGTGTTCGACGTTGGGGAAGAAACACTGAAACGGGTTCCTATGATGGAACCGCTCAAAGGCACCATGCGGCACGTGGGCGATCTGCTCGACGCCGCGCCGAACGCGGCAGCGATGGTCCGTGCCCTGGGAGGGAACGATGGCTGAACAAGAACGCAAGCAACGCCCATCCGATCGGCAGGGGAACACCTCCGACCGGGAGGAAGCTGCCGCCGTTGAGAACTCTGAAGAGATCGCCGAGCGCATCGACGATCTCCTCGAAGAGATCGACTCGGTCCTCGAGGAGAACGCCGAGGAGTTTGTGAAGAACTACGTCCAGAAGGGTGGCCAGTGATTGTGCAGCTGCCGATGGCGCCGGACTCCAACGGCATCACCCCCGAGGCGAGCTTCGCAGCGCTCTTGGATCAGCACGATCTCACCCCTGCTTGGAACATGCCAGCCGGCGCGATCGACGCGCCGGAGGCCACCACGATTCTCGCGCTGCGGTGGGCCGATGGGATCCTCATGGCCGGCGACCGGCGAGCGACGGCAGGCAACGTCATCGCCCACCGGCGGGTGAAGAAGGTCTACCCCGCCGACGACCGATCCGCGGTTGCGATCTCCGGCACCGCCGGGATGGCGATTGAGTTGACGAAGCTCTTCCAGACCGAGATCGAGCACTATGAGAAAATCGAAGGGGCCCGCCTGAGCCTCGATGGCAAGGCGAACTACCTCGCACGGATGGTCCGCGGCAACCTCGCCCTCGCATTCCAAGGCCTGATCGTCGTGCCCCTCTTCTGCGGCTACGACGACCAGACGCAGACCGGCAAGCTCTACAGCTACGACGTCGTCGGCGGCCGCTACGACGAGCAGGACTACGCCACCACCGGCTCGGGCGGCAACGAAGCCCGGGCGTTCCTCAAGGGAGCCTGGACCGAAGGGATGTCGCAGGCGGAGGCGATCCGCGTCGCGCTCGAGGCGCTCATCGCTGCCGCTGAAGAGGACTCCGCCACGGGCGGACCGGATCCGAAGCGGGGGATCTACCCCAACGTAGTGACCGTCACCGGCCAGGGCTTCCGGGAGATCCCGGATGATGAGCTCGCGCCGATCGCCGAGGCAGCGTTGGAGCAACGACCATGACCGCTCCGTTCTACGTCCCGCCAGAACAGCTGATCAAGGACCGGGCAGAGTTCGCCAGAAAGGGCATCCAGCGGGGACGGCCCATCGTCGTCATGGAGTACGAGTCGGGCATCCTGCTCATCGGCGAGAACCCGAGCCGATCGTTGCACAAGATCGGCGAGATCTATGACCAGGTGGCCTTCGCAGGCGTCGGGCGTTTCAACGAGTTTGAGACGCTGCGCGTCGCCGGAATCCGATACGCCGACGTCAAGGGCTACACCTACGCCCGGGCCGACGTCACCGGGAAGGGTCTGGCCAACGCCTACTCGCAGGCGGTGGGCCAGATCTTCACACATGAGGTGAAACCGTACGAGGTCGAAGTCCTCGTCGCCGAACTCGGCGACGACGAGAACCATCTCTACCACGTGCGCTTCGACGGCACGTTGCGCGACCAGCACGGCTTCGCCGTCATCGGTGGCGAGGAGGACCGCCTCCTCGAACCGATCGCAACCGGATACCGGGCTGACATGAGCCTCGATGAGGCGATCGCGCTCACCACTTCGGCGATCAGTGACACGGGTGATCCATCCGTACCGGACGCCGGTTGGGAGGCTGCCGTCCTGGACCGGGCGCTCGGCCGCCGGAAGTTCCGCAGGCTCAGCCCCGACGAGCTTCCAGACGCCGACTAGTCCGGAGGTCCGAGACCCGACGACGTGAGAATCGCGCGTGCATCGGCGAGTCGGTCGTTCGCGACCCACACTTCGACCTCGGCAAGGCCTCCGATCCCCACCGGGTACGGTCCGAACGACTCGCCGTGCATCCGGACTGCGATTCCCTCCGAACGCAAGAGGGCGGCGAGGAGGTTCGCGTGTGCCTGATCGCCGACGATCGTGAGCGGCTCATAGTGGGTTCTGTCCGGTTGACGGTCTCGTCTGCTCATGGCCTGATTCTGGCACCGTTCAAGAGGTGTGTGGGCAGATCCATCAGCACGGTACGCTGTTCTGGTGGACCGACGGATCTACGGAATCGAGAACGAATACGGGGTCACCTGCACGCTGCGCGGGCAGCGGCGCCTGTCACCCGACGAGGTGGCGCGCTACCTCTTCCGCCGGGTCGTGTCGTGGGGGCGCTCGTCCAACGTCTTCCTCGAGAACGGCTCGCGCCTGTATCTCGACGTCGGGAGTCACCCCGAGTATGCAACACCCGAGTGCGATTCGCTCACGGACCTCATCGCGCACGACAAGGCGGGAGAGCGCATCCTCGAAGGACTCGTCGAGTCGGCTGAGGAGCGGCTGACCGAAGAGGGAATCCGTGGCGACATCTACCTCTTCAAGAACAACACCGACTCGGCCGGGAACTCCTACGGGTGCCACGAGAACTACCTGGTGGGCAGACAGGACGACTTCCAGCGAACGATCGACACCCTGATCCCGTTCCTCGTCAGCCGGCAGATCTACGCAGGAGCCGGGAAGGTCTTGCAGACGCCTCGCGGGACCGTCTACTCGACGTCGCAGCGTGCCGAGCACATCTGGGAGGGCAGTTCGTCCGCGACGACACGCAGTCGACCGATCATCAATACCCGTGACGAACCGCACGCCGACGCCGAGCGATACCGCCGGCTCCACGTGATCGCCGGCGACTCGAACATGTCCGAGTACGTCACCTACGCCAAGGTGGGCACGACGGCGGCAGTCCTGCAGATGCTCGAGGACGACGTGGTCTTCCGTGACATGACGTTGGAGAACCCGATACGCGCCATCCGCGAGATCGCCCACGACACCTCGTGCCGTCGCACGGTCCGCCTCGCCAACGGGCGGGAATTGTCTGCGCTCGACATGCAATGGGAGTACCTCGAGCGGACAATGCGGTACGCACGCACGAAGGGCTTCCCTCCCGAGGTCGACCGAGCCGTCGGTATGTGGGAGCACCTGCTCACCGGACTCGAGAAGGATCCGATGACGCTTTCTCGCGAGGTCGACTGGGTCGCCAAGCTTCAACTTCTCGAACGCTATGGGGCGAAGCACGACCTCTCGATGTCGTCGCCGAAGATGTCCCTCGTTGACCTGGCCTACCACGACGTGAACCGGGAGCGTGGCCTCTACTACATCCTCGAACGGCGCGGCCTCGTCGATCGCGTCGTGACCGATGATCAGATTGCGCGAGCGATGACGACCCCTCCGGTGACCACCCGGGCACGGCTGCGGGGCGACTTCATCAAAGCCGCAAAGGCCAGGAACCGCGATTTCACAGTCGACTGGGTGCATCTGAAGCTCAACGATCAGGCGCAGCGAACGATCCTGTGCAAGGACCCGTTCCGCTCGGTCGACGAAAGGGTCGAGAAACTGATCGCCTCGCTGTAGCGTCGCACTGATGCAGAAGGTCATCGAGCGAATTCTCAACCTCCTCGCCTTTCTCCTCACCGTCGACCGACCGGTGACGGCGGACGAGATCCGGCATACCGTCGCCGGATACGATCCAGCAAGCGACACCGCGTTCCACCGCACGTTCGAGCGCGACAAGGACCTGCTCAGGCGCCTCGGGATTCCCATCGAACGGGAGGCCACCGACGTGTTCGAGGTCGAGTTCGGCTACGTGGTTCACGACGATCGCTATGCCCTCGATGACCCGGGTCTCACCGACGAGGAGCGCACCGCTCTCGCGCTCGCCGTTCAAGCCGTGGGATTCGGCGGGCGCCCGTCCGGTCAGGAGGCGCTCATGAAGCTCGGAGGGGCCGTTGGAAGCCTCGACGGTACCGAACTCGGTGCCGACCTCGGGGAGCAGGCAGAGACCGTAGCGGCCGCGTTTGGAGCGATCTCGGAGCGGCGCGTGCTGTCGTTTGACTATCGAGGACGGTCCCGCCGGGTCCGGCCCTACGGCCTCGTTCACCGCCGCGGGCATTGGTATCTGGTTGCCTCGGACGTCGGAAGCGAGGACATCAAGGTCTATCGGATTGATCGGGCGGCGAGGCTTGTCCCGGGTGACCGGGCCGACGCCTTCGCCCCGCCGGCCGGGTTCGATCCTGCGGCGGCCGTCCTGCATCATCCGTGGGACGCTGGAGCAGACGCGATGATCGCGCGAGTGGAATTCGACGAAGAGGTGGCGTGGATCGCCGAGCGTGAGCTGGGTCCGAGCGCCATCATCGAACGGAGGTCCGACGGTTCGATCGGCGCTTGGGTCGAGGTCGCTGCCCCGTCCGCATTTCTCGGTTGGCTCATTGGCTTCGAGGATCAGGCGGAGATCATCGAACCGAGAGAACTGCGTGAACGCTACGTCGCGTTGGTGGGCCAGCAGTGACGAACTCACCCAAGACTGCCGGTCGTATCAACCGCCTTCTGGCCATGTTGCCGTGGGTCATTGCGAACCCCGGTGTATCGGTTGATGAGGTCTGTCATCGTTTCGGATACAACCGAGCGGACCTGATCAAGGACCTGAACACGGTGTTCGTCTGCGGCCTCCCGGGCTACGGCCCCGGAGATCTCATGGATGCGTCCATCGATGACGACGAGGTCATCGTCGAGATGGCCGAGTACTTCTCTCGACCGCTGCGCCTGACGGCTCCGGAGGCGCTGGGGATTCTGGCATCCGGGAAGGCTGTCCAGTCGTCCGGCTCCGGCGGTGCCGCACTCGACCGGGCGATCGAGAAGCTTGAACGGACACTGCTGCCGGACGGAGCCGAAGCCGTCGTCGTCGACCTTCCCGAGCCGACTCTCGTTCGCGAGTTCCGTTCGGCAGCGGACGACGGCTCGGTGATGCGCATCGACCACACGTCGATCTCATCCGGGGAGCGCAAGAGCCGGGATATCGAACCGTGGTCGGTGTTCACGACCCTCGGCAACTGGTACGTCTCCGGCTATTGCAGGAGCGCCGGCGCGGAGCGTGTCTTCCGCGTCGATCGGATCCGATCGGCCGAAGCCACCGGCGAACGTTTCGAACCGGAACCGGCGGCCCAGCAGCCGGAGATCCGCTACACACCGAACGACGACGACACCCACGCTGTGATTCGACTGGGCGACGGTGCTCGATGGGTTGCCGACTACTACCCGGTCGATGTGCTCGAGACCGGAGCAGACGGAATGGTGATCCGGATGAGCGTGGGTGACCCCGCTGTTGCCGCCCGCCTGCTGATCCGTCTGGGGGACGGTGCAGAGCTGCTCGAGGGCGATGACGTTGCCGCTGCAGTCAGCGATCTGCGAACGCGCGTCTTGACGCGTTATGCCGCCGGGGCACGGAATGACTAGAAGGAAATAGTCATTTAGGACACGGCTCGGATGCCGATGAGTTATGCGACGCTGGCAATGGAGCAAGACAGCATGACCACCATCCGAACCACCTGCACAAGCTGCGGAGATGTAGAACTCACGATCGACGATGTCGGTCTCGAGATGGCCGCCGGATCGGACGAGGGTCGCTATCGGTTCGATTGCCCATTCTGCGGTACCACGCAGCGACGACCTGCAAGCAGTCGAGTCGTGAGCGTTCTCCTTGCTACGGGGGTCGGGTACGACATCGTCGCACCCGCAAGTCCGATCACCGAAGAGGAGATCGAGGCTTTCTCCCAGGCGCTTGACGGGCAAGAGTGGTTCTGGGAACTCGCATCATCAGATTCGTGACCGGGCGGGCATGAGCTGAGGGGTCATCGGTGCCTCCGGGATTGAACCCGGGGGCACCATACGGTGTAGGGGTCGGTCGCACTCAACCCCCGAGATCCGTTCCAGCCTCTACCATCCGCTCATGGGGAGATCTTCATCAACCGCGGCAGGGTCGACGTCTGTGGTCGCTGACTCTCCGCAGCCTCGCTGCGATCGGATCGTGAGCGCATGAACGATCGACTCGGGGATGCCGTCGAGGCGTTCCTCCAAGGCACCGGATTCGAGCCGGACCCGTTCCAGATCGAAGCCATCGCTGCGATCGAGCGAGGCGCTTCGGTTGTGGTCGCTGCGCCGACGGGTTCCGGCAAGACCCTGATCGCCGAAGCCGCGATCGAAATAGCCCTCGCCGCAGGCAAGCGGGCGTTCTACACGACGCCGATCAAGGCCCTCTCGAACCAGAAGCACCGCGATCTCATCGAGCGGTACGGCGAGGATGGGATCGGTCTCCTCACCGGTGACAACAGCGTGAACGGTGAGGCCCCCGTTGTGGTGATGACCACCGAGGTCCTGCGGAACATGATCTACGCAGATTCCGCAGCGCTTGATGGGCTCGGTGTGGTGATCCTTGACGAGGTGCACTACTTGCAGGACCGATACCGAGGATCGGTTTGGGAGGAGACGATCATCCACCTTCCGGACGGCATCCAACTCGTCAACCTGTCCGCGACGGTCGCGAATGGCGAGGAGTTCGCCGGTTGGATCAGCGCTCGCAGGGGTGCGACGGAACTCATCGTCGAACAGAAGCGCCCTGTGCCGCTCGAGTCGATGTACCTGATCCGCGACCGCTACCACGACAACGCCATCGAGTGGTTCCCGGTATTCGACAAGGACGGCACCCGGCCCAACCCGCGTGTCGTCACACTGTTGCGGAAGGGACGGGGTCGCGCCAAGCGGTTCTCGACCCCGCGCCGTCTCGAGGTGGCGGAGACCCTCCTCGCTGCGGCGAAACTCCCGGCCATCTACTTCATCTTCTCCCGTGTCGGCTGCGACCAGGCGGCCCGTACGGTGTCCTCAGCGGGGCTTCGTCTGACGTCGGCTGCAGAGCGTGAGACGATCCGGTCGTTCGCATCCGAAGCCACGGCGCATCTCGATCCCACGGATCTCGCGGTGCTTGGCTACGAGTCCTGGCTCGCGATGCTCGAGAGCGGTGTCGCGGCACACCATGCAGGGATGGTGCCTGCGTTCAAGGAGACCGTTGAGCAGCTCTTCGCGTCCGGGCACATCAAGCTGGTATTCGCCACCGAGACCCTTGCCCTGGGCATCAACATGCCGGCAAAAGCCGTGGTCCTCGAATCGTTCAGCAAGTTCAACGGTGAGTCCCACGAGCTTCTGCGCGCCGGTGACTACACCCAGTTGACGGGTCGGGCGGGGCGGCGGGGGATTGACGAACACGGAACGGCGGTGATCCTCTACAGCTCGTACGTCCCGTTCAAGCAGGTCGCCGACGTTGCCGCTCTCGGGAGCCACCCGCTGGTGTCGTCGTTCGAGCCGTCCTACAACATGGCCGTGAACCTGGTCGCCAACTACCCCAAGGCGCGAGCTCAGCAGCTCCTACGAGCGTCATTCGCCCAGTTCCGTGCGCAGGAGCGCGCCCGCAAGCTTGACGAACGAATCGCCGAGCGGACCGCAGAGGTAGAACGCTATCTCGCCGCGGCGCAGTGCGAGCGAGGGGACATCGAGGCCTATGCGGCGGCGCCCGCCGGGTCCGATCGGGGATCCGACGCGACACGGGCCTTTCTCGACGGACTCGATTCGGGCGACGTGATCGACCTCGGCGACGGGGAGCGGTGGGTCATCCTTGCCCGCGGCTACGGAGCGAAACCCCGGTACCTCCTCGTGTCCGAGCACGGAGCGCAGCGCACGGTGCAACTCGCCGGCCCCGGCTCCGTGCCCCGCCACCTCGGGCGCCTCGATCTGGCTCAACCCGTTCAGAGTCACGATCCCGTCTACGTCGCCGCCACGACGGCATCACTCGCGTCGTGGCCGACCGAGCCAGCGTGGGGCGTCGATGCCCCGGCGGCAATCGGCATGTCGATCGCCGCGTGTCCGAAGGTCGATGAGCATCTCGGTTGGCTCGCTCGCTCCCGCCGATCCGAGAAGGACGTGCGTCGTCTCGAGCGGCGCCGGCAGCGGAGCGGCGATGACATCGTCGAGCGCTTCCAGGCGCGGATGCGCGTGT
>Ga0316191_10001308_pt1 | contig 17406 bp, 11 predicted proteins | sample Eddworburr2cm_MG_FD_204928 | JGI IMG/M metagenome (GOLD analysis project Ga0316191, IMG submission 204928) | Coastal sediment microbial communities from Maine, United States - Eddy worm burrow 2 cm | ecosystem: Environmental > Aquatic > Marine > Coastal > Sediment | place: USA: Maine...
CGTCCCTTTGCTTGATGACGCGGTAGTACGCAAACAAGAGCCGCGCTGCAACTGACCGCCAAGGCGACCACTCTTGTGCCATTGCGCGCAACTGTGCTTCTTTGGGTCTCTCTTCCAACGCATAGAGGCTCTGGGCCGCGACTTGCAGGGCCAGATCACCGGGTGCGAATACGTCTGCGCGTCCAAGACTGAACATCGCATAAATTTCAGCCGTCCAGCGCCCAATCCCCGGCACAGTGACAAGTCTTTTGATGATATCCTCGTCTGGTAAACGTCGCAGTGCCGGATAATCTATGTCCGCCAATGCCAGCGCTTGGGCATAGCGGATCTTTTGACGGCTGAGGCCAAGCGCACGCAAATCTTCCCATTCCGCCCCCCCAACTGCTTGCGGTGTCGTCATAGCCGCCGCCTCCAGTCGTGCCCAGATCGCATTGGCCGACGCGACACTGACCTGCTGACTGACAATCGCGCTAAGAAGTTCTGCGAACCCGTCCCCGCGCCGTCGCAAGGGCAAAGGGCCGGTCTGTTCAAGGGCCATTGCCATACGCGGGCACTGTATTGCGAGCCATGCCGCCCCTTCTGCGACATCAAGATCGGTCTCAATCAGCTTGCCTACGACCATACCCTTGCCTCCCAAGCCAAAGCATCAGCCACGTTTTCGACAAGAGGTACCTGATCCGCGAGAGGCTTACGCTCAATCATCATCACTGGGATGCGCACGGCTCGTGCCGCAAGCAGCTTGGACATGCTGGCGGCCCCACCGACATTACGGCAGATCAAGTGCGTAATCCCTAAACGGCTAAACAGTGCTTCTTCTTCAAATTGTGAAAATGGCGGTTGTCCGGTCACCACGTCCACAAAGGGAAAAGGAGCGGCACGTGCGGTAGCACCTGTGTGCCGCAGGTATAGCGTGGCCCCTTTAAAGTCGGCGAACTCAGGTAAACTGGCCCAACCGGTATTGGAAAAGACGCGCGCGCCAGTCGGTATATCCGCGACCGCGTCGCGGATGCTGGGCTTGATAATCCAACGGTCGCGCAGCGTAGGCTGCCAAGGCGGGCGCACGATCCGCAAGTAAGGCAGCTGCAAGTCTTGGGCAGCTTGTCGCAAAGGCGCACAGATTTCATCGTCAAAGGCATGGCTGGCATCCAGCACGAAGCGAACGCCTTCACTCGATAGCCAAGTGGCCGCTTCTGCGCGGTTCGCAAACGCCCCGATGCGTGTTGGCACAGGCAGTGCGCCAAACATCCGCTCGGGCTCGGGCAAGCTCGCGATCAGCTGTCTGCCGCGCGCCAGAAGCGCTGTCACCAGCCCGTGGGCTTCGCGGGCACCGGCCATTACCAGTATCGTGCATTCAGCATTCATAACTGCGACTTTAAGCCTATAAGAGACAGGAGCAATAGGGTTGCAGCGGCCCATCGATTGGCGGTACGCAGGGCACATGGAAGCCACGTCAGACAGTCGCGCAAAACGCAATGTTTTCGTGCTGGTGCTTGCGCAAGCGGTACTGGGCGCGCAAATGCCAATGTTGTTTATTATCGGGGGATTGGCTGGCCAGTCCCTGGCCAGCAACATCTGCTTTGCGACCCTTCCGATCACGTTGATCGTGCTTGGTTCCATGCTTGCCGCGACACCCATTTCCGCGATCATGCAGCGCTATGGGCGTCGAGCGGGTTTTATGCTCGGCGCAGCTGCAGGTGCCATCGGCGGTGCGGTCGGCGCATACGGGCTGTATCTTGCTTCTTTTCCGGTCTTTCTGCTCGGCAGTCTGATCACGGGTGTCTATATGTCGGCGCATGGGTTTTATCGCTTTGCAGCCGCTGACACGGCGTCGGACGCCTACCGGCCCAAGGCCATTTCCTATGTCATGGCAGGCGGCCTTGCCGCAGCGATTGTCGGGCCACAACTGGTCAAGTTCACAGCGGATGCCTACGTCATTCCGTTCATCGGCACCTATGTCGCTATCATCCTGCTGAATGTTGTGGGGTCGCTTCTGTTTTTCGCTCTCGACATCCCGAAACCGCCGCCGCCAAGTGACGATGACGATGCTGGCAGAACACGGTGGGAGCTTATCACGACACCGCGGATCATGGTGGCAGTAATTTGCGGCACTGTCACCTACGCGCTGATGAACCTGGTCATGACATCAACACCACTGGCCGTTGTAGGTTGTGGTTTTACAACCAATAACGCGGCAGACGTCGTGACCGCGCATGTGCTGGCCATGTATGTCCCGTCATTTTTTACCGGTCATTTGATTGCGCGGTTTGGCGCACAACGCATCATGGGCATGGGTCTGCTTATTCTAAGCTGTGCAGGCGGTATCGCCCTGTCGGGCGTAGCACTTGAAAACTTCTTTTTTGCGCTGATCATGTTGGGGCTCGGCTGGAACTTCGGGTTTATTGGCGCGACCTCTATGCTTGCAGGAGAACACACGCCGCAGGAACGCGGACGCATGCAGGGTCTGAACGATTTGATCCTGTTCGGCGGCGTCACCATTGCATCGTTGTCGTCCGGCGGGTTGATGAACTGCTCTGGCGGGTCACCCGAAGAAGGCTGGATGGCTGTGAATATCGCGATGGTACCGTTTATCGCTCTGGCGGGAGCTGCTTTGATATGGCTGGTGTTCCAACCCAAACCACGCACCGCTTAAGCGCGTTTCATGACCAGCGCCACAGCAGGATCGAACGCTTTAGTGGTGCCACTGCAATTGTGCCATCCGCCACGCTTTGCGGCGCTTTAGCAACCTGCCCCAGAATAGTCTGAGCCAGAAACGCTTCGGTGACCGCAGGATACGCCGCACGGTCAATCAAAGAACGCAATGTGGTACGCGGCGGGCAGCGCGATACCGCGTCACGCGCGAGATCGGCCACCGCCTCACGGCGCCCATCAAGAAGTGGCACGCGACCGTGTTCCTCAAGCGCGGGCACCGCGCATAGAAATCGTGACAAGCCGGTGCTATAGCCCAAGGTTTTTACCGCTTTTTCCATGTCAGCATTAGGTGTGTCACCCAATGCCTCAAGGCCAGCCAGCATTAGGCTTGCGGTTGTATCCGTAAGATATGTTTCGAAATGCACCTCGTCTTCGAACGGGTCCTTGTAAATGTCCCAACGACGTGCGGCGACCAGCCGGTCCAGCCACGCCGCGCTTTCGGCTGTCAAGAAACGACTAAGCGGTGTGACGACCTCGTGGCGCCGGACTTGGCCCCCTTGGGCAATCTCTTCCAGCGCATCACGCCACCACTGCAGGCGCATTTCGGCAATCATTGCTTCTTGGGTGACCCATGGGGCGCGGGTGACCTCAACGTTAAACGCATACAGCGGAAACAGCACTTTGCGTGCGGCCACGGGGCTTGCCATCGCGGCCGCAAAACGTTCGGGATCGCCTTTTTCGACAATTGCGGCACAGGCGGTAACGTCGGCATCAAAGCTCATTTGGGCCGGACCACACACAGCAGATAGCCAAAGCTTTCCCGCTCCGTGCGCCAGAGCGCGGCCTCTGCCTTTGCTTCTTCAAGGACATCAACAAGCGCGCCCTGTGCTTGAGGGTGAAGGGCTGCAATGCGCGTATCAAGCGGCATGTAGTAGGCTTCCCATGCCGCATCGGATAGCCGCCGTGTTGCAAGGCACGCGTAACCCGCGTCCTCAATCGCCTGTAGCACACCCGCCTCGTCGGTCATATCAGGATACTCCGTCCAGCCCGCACGCGCCGCATCAGACGGATCAGATGTGAACCAGCAGACCTGAGAAAATACGACAGCACCTCCGTCACTCAGGGCGGCGCGCCACGTCCTTAAGGCCTGCGTGACGCCCAGAAAATAAATCGCACCAGCGCACCAGATCAGATCAAATGGTCCTGAGATTTTGGTCATATCCCCTACAGACACCGTGACCGCCGGATCATCGCCATAACGTGCGCGGGCCTGCTCCACAAAAGCCTCTACCTTGTCGAGCGCGGTGATCTGTCCGCGCGGGGCCGCTTCTTTCAAAGCAGCAATATCCGCCCCTGGCCCGCATGCAGCGTCACAGATGTGAGCATCCGCCGCCAGATTGACCACCTGCGTGGCCCAAGCGACATCTGCCGGTTCTCCGGGACCTTCGCGCGGCAAATCCTGATGCAACTCGAAAAACGCGTCCCAGTAGGCCTTGCTCATGACGGTTTCCAGTCACGCAGCAACTTCCAGCGGATCGCGTCCAGCAAAGCTTCGAAAGAAGCATCGACGATATTGGCCGAAACCCCCACCGTAGACCACCTGCGACCTTGCGCGTCTTCGCTGTCGATAATGACGCGCGTGACCGCTTCGGTGCCGCCCTGAGTGATGCGCACCTTAAAGTCCACAAGGCGCATATCATCGATAATCGCTTGATAGGGTCCAAGATCCTTGGCAAGAGCTTTTGCCAGCGCGTTCACGGGGCCGCGGTCGCTGCCTGTCTCATCCATGGATTCAGAAACCGACAGCTTCTTTTCGCCATCCACCTTCACCACGACAACCGCCTCGGACAGGCTGACAATCCGGTCGTATTTATTTTTGCGCCGCTCGACAGTCACGCGGTAGCGTTTGACCTCGAAAAAGCTGGGCATCTGCCCCAAAGCATCGCGGGCAATAAGCTCAAAGCTAGCCTGCGCGGTGTCATAGGCATAGCCCAGCGCCTCGCGCTCTTTGATCCGGTCAAGGATCAGCCCCAGTGCCGGGTCGCCTTTTTGCACCGACAGGCCCGCGCTTTTCAGGCGTTCACGCAGGTTGGACTGACCCGCCTGATTGGACATCGGAATAATACGCGCGTTCCCGACACTGGCAGGATCTATATGTTCGTAAGTTGTTGGATCTTTCATGATCGCCGACGCGTGCAGCCCCGCCTTGTGCGCAAAAGCAGAAGACCCGACAAAAGCCGCCTGCCGGAATGGCACGCGGTTCAGGATCTCATCCAGCATCCGGCTGGTGCGTGTCAGAGTTTTCAGCGCCTTATGGGATATGCCCGTTGTGTATGCGCTGGCATAGGGTTCTTTAAGCAAGAGGATCGGGATCAGAGAGGTAAGGTTTGCGTTGCCGCACCGTTCGCCCAACCCATTCAACGTTCCTTGGATCTGTCGCGCGCCTGCATCGACTGCAGCCAAGGTACAGGCTACGGCGTTTTCGGTGTCGTTATGCGTATGAATGCCTAGGTGCGAGCCGGGAATGCCCGACGCTATTACCGCAGCCGTAATGTGCCGCACCTCTTCAGGCAGCGCACCACCATTGGTATCGCACAGCACAATCCAGCGCGCACCGGCATCATACGCCGCATGGATTGTTTGCAGCGCATACTCCGCGTTGGCTTTGTAACCGTCGAAGAAGTGTTCGGCGTCAAACAACGCCTCCCGGTGCTGCGCTTTCAGGTGCGCAACGGACTTGGCGATATTATCGGTATTTTCCTCCAGCGAAATACCAAGGGCCGCTTCGACGTGAAAATCGTGGGTCTTGCCCACCAGACAGACCGCAGGCGTGCGGGCATTCATGACCCCCGCCAAAACGTCGTCATTCTCGGCCGAGATACCTGCGCGTTTCGTCATCCCGAAGGCTGTCATGATCGCACGGGTTTGGGGCGCATCCTCAAAGAATGCGCTGTCAGTCGGATTGGCCCCCGGCCACCCGCCTTCGATATAGTCCACGCCCAGCGCATCCAGCGCTTCGGCAATGGTGCGCTTTTCCTCGGTCGAGAACTGTACGCCCTGCGTCTGCTGCCCGTCGCGCAGGGTGGTGTCGTAGAGGTAGAGACGGTCAGTCATGCGTCGTTTTCCGCTGTTGGGTTTGTCGGGCATTGTGTAGTTTCAACGCAGTCCCCTTTTAGGAGAGCGATAGACAAGATTTTATGCCTCCGGCTGGAGTTTGTTTGGCAAGATGAAAGGAGCTTTTTAAAGTGCGAGTTTTTCGTGCAAGTTACCTGGCGTTTTTCGGCGCATTGGCTCCTAGAGTGCGCGTTTACAACAAAGTGCGGAAGCCAAACACTTAATGCCTCACCGGCGGCTCCTTGGTGATTCAGGGTCATTTCAAGGCTTCCAGTTTTGAGGGATCAAAGTTCTCTGTCCTATCTACAACAACTTCTGTTTTCGAAATGCGCACTTCCAAACCCGCGCTCAAGAGAGCACCCTTTATTCGATCAGCTTCAGTAAAATCTTTGGTTTGAATGGCTTTGGCCCGAGCATTGGCTAACATCACCTCATAAGGCGCCAAGTCTACCGGTTCACCGAGGATTTTTTCCAAGGAATAGCCAAAATCCGCTTCCCAGTCTTTTGTGTAGTCGAAACCAAGAAAACTCATTCCCTCTGCTAGGTGAACACGGTCTTCAACGCTGTGCTTTGCCGATTTTGCTAGTTCATGGAGCCGTGTTATTGCCAAAGAGGTATTCAAGTCATCGGCTATTGCTTCAACCAATGAGTTTGGTGGTTTAGCACCCGTAAACCTGTGCGCGACTTCGTCGCGATCTTCATCTATGACACGCACCCAACTCAGCAGCGTCTTCTCCGCCTCCTCCCGCTTCTTCTCGGTCCAGTCCATCGGCTTACGGTAGTGCGTACTTAGCATCACAAAGCGAATCACTTCACCCGGCACGCCTTGGTCCAAAAGATCGCGCACGGTAAAGAAGTTGCCCAAGGACTTGGACATCTTCTTACCCTCGACCTGCAGCATCTCGTTGTGCATCCAGACGTTTGCAAAATCGTGGCCTGCGCATTTACTTTGGGCAATCTCGTTCTCATGATGCGGGAACATCAGGTCGTTGCCGCCTCCGTGAATGTCGAACGATTCACCGAGCAGGTCTTGCGCCATAGCCGAGCATTCGATGTGCCAGCCTGGGCGACCCCTGCCCCACGGGCTTTCCCACCCTGGCGTCGCATCATCGGACGGCTTCCAGAGTACAAAATCCATCGGGTCTTCTTTGAAGGGGGCGACCTCAACCCGTGCACCTGCAATCATGTCGTCAACTGACCGCCCCGACAGCGTGCCATAATCCTTGTAGGATCGCACACGGAACAGCACATGGCCTTCCTTGACGTAGGCATGCTCTTTCGCGATCAGATCTTCGATCATTGCGATCATCTGCGCGATGTACTGCGTGGCGCGGGGCATCGCGTTGGGCTCAAGCGCGCCAACGGCCCCCATGTCATCCAGAAACCACTGCGTTGTCTCAGCGGTGATCTCTCCGATACTGCGCCCACTGTCGGCCGCGCGCGCGTTTATTTTGTCGTCCACGTCGGTGAAATTGCGCACATAGGTCACATGTTCCGGCCCGTAGACGTGACGCAGCAGCCGGTAAAGCACATCAAAAACGATCACGGGTCGTGCATTTCCCAGATGCGCGCGGTCATACACCGTCGGACCACAGACATACATCCGTACGTTTTGCGGATCGATCGGGACAAAGTCGTCCTTGCGGCGGGTCTTGGTGTTGTAAAGCTTGAGCGTCGTCATGACAGGCAGTCCTAAAGAAGGGGTCAGCGCGGACATAGCAAGCTTGGGTGTAGATGAAAACGACCTAGAAGCGCCCGCAGATGGGGATCAGCAAATAATACAGCAAATTGATGTTGCGTAGGTCATGCCCTGTCCTAGCGGTCAGACTGACCTTCCGTCAAGACCGATTGACGAATCGCACCCCCTCTGCGCCCCTGTGCGCCAAATCGGCAGGAGCATCCGCTATGGGGTTATCAAAGCGCATTACAGGTCTGACAGGCGGCGGATCAGACGGCTGGGACGTCTTTTTAAAAGCGCGCGAGATGATTGCCGCTGGAACTGATGTCACAGAACTGACCATTGGCGAGCATGACATCCGCACGGCAGCCCCCATTTTGCAAGACATGCACCGGTCTGCGATGAACGGGCACACCGGTTACGCCGCCGTTCCCGGAACTCAAGCGCTGCGGGAGACCGTAGCGCGGCGGGTTAGCACGCGCACCGGCGTGCCGACCGGGCCAGAGAACGTGCTTATCACCCCCGGCGGACAAGCTGCCCTCTTTGCCGCGCACATGGCGGCCTGCGATGCGGGCGACACGGCTCTCTTTATTGATCCGTACTACGCTACCTACCCTGGCACGATCCGGGGCGCCGGTGCTGTGCCGCAGGTTATCAAGGCGCATGCGGAAAACGCTTTTCAACCACGAGCCGAAGACATTGCAGCCCATGCCGGTCCCGCGCGGTCCTTGCTTGTCAACACGCCTAACAACCCCACAGGCGTGGTTTATTCGGCAAAGACACTGAACGACATCGCCGAAGTTTGCCGGTCTAAGGACCTTTGGCTGATATCGGACGAGGTCTATGATACGCAGGTCTGGGATGGCGCGCACATCAGCCCCCGTGCGTTGCCTGATATGGCAGAGCGTACACTCGTGGTCGGTTCCATGTCGAAATCACACGCTATGACCGGATCACGCTGCGGTTGGATCGTAGGACCGGAAGACGCCATAGCCCATCTTGTAACGCTTGCCACGCATACCACCTACGGCGTCCCCGGCTTTATCCAGGACGCGAGCTGTTTCGCCCTGCAACAAGGTGAAGCCTTTGAGGCAGAGATCGCGGCCCCCTTTCTGCGTCGACGTGCTTTGGCACAAGACATTATTGCCGCGCAGAACACCGTTGGATTAGTGCCTGCGCAGGGTGCCATGTATCTCATGCTTGATATCCGGGCGACGGGGATGACAGGAGAAGGCTTTGCCTACGACCTTTTGGACACGCACCACATCGCTGTGATGCCGGGCGAAAGCTTTGGTCAGGCCGCGGTTGGCCACCTGCGTGTGGCAATGACCGTTGAGGATACCGCTTTTGCCGAAGCCCTCAAAACTGTGGTTTCTCACGCGCAGCTGCGCGCAGAACAGAACCGTCGCGCGTATTAGCAAAGAATAGCAAAACGCTAAAAACGACCTGCGGTCGCAAACAGAACAGACGATCCCGTATGCCCTACGCAAAACTTGCTATACTTCGGGAGGACGCATGGACGGTGACCGCATCAAGATCACACTGGTATCGCGCACAATTGGTGCCGATCGTGGTCGCGCGGCACGCGGACGTCCCTGAAAGTGGTTAACCCTCAACCACCACTTTAACAGGAAAAACCCATGACACAAAAAACGCAATCCCGTGCTGGCGGCCGCTCTGCCCGCCGCGCCGCGCGTGCCGCTCCGCTTGCAGAACACCTGCGCCCAATCCGTGCCGGTCTGGAAGGGGGCCGCTATGCTCCTATGACAGCCTCTCAATTGGACCAGATCCACAACGCTGCCCTGACGGCGCTGGAGACAATTGGCCTTGTCGATGCGCCGCAAAGCGGTGTGGAGTACCTGACCCGCGCCGGCGCTATTTTAGGCGATGACGGGCGCATCCGCTTTCCACGCGCGCTGGTGGAGGATGCAATCGCCTCTGCGAACCGGTCAATCACCCTGTATGGGCGCGACCCACGCCACGATCTGGATCTTTCGGGCACGCGGGTACACTACGGCACAGCGGGCGCGGCAGTGCATCTGGTCGAACCCGACGGGCGCAATTACCGCGAAAGTACGCTGCAAGACCTGCACGATGCAGCACGGATCACCAACGTTCTGGACAACATCCATTTCCTGCAACGGCCCATGGTTGCCCGCGACATTGAAAACAACGCCGAAATGGATACCAATACAGTGTACGCCACGACATGTGGCACGACCAAACACATCGGTACGTCCTTTTACGACCCCGCTCATGTCGCCCCTGCCATTGAAATGCTGCACATGATCGCCGGAGGCGAAGACAAGTGGCGCGAACGGCCCTTCATGAGCAACTCAAATTGCTTCGTGGTCCCTCCGATGAAATTTGCCACCGAATCCTGTCTGGTGATGGAAGAGTGTATCAAACACGGGATGCCGGTTCTGCTGCTTTCTGCAGGTATGGCAGGTGCAACGGCGCCCTCGACAATTGCCGGAGCCATTGTGCAGGCGACAGCAGAGTGTTTGGCGGGACTTATCTACGTGCAGGCTGTAAAACCCGGGCACCCTGCGATTTTCGGCACGTGGCCTTTTGGCCTTGATCTGCGAACAGGCGCTATGACCGGTGGCTCGGGCGAACAAGCCTTGCTGACCTCAGGCTGTGCCCAGATGCACCGCTACTACGATTTGCCTGGCGGGGCCGCTGCGGGCATCGCCGATAGTAAACTGCCGGATATGCAGGCGGGATGGGAGCAGATGTGCTCAAACGTTATGGCGGGGCTTTCGGGGCTTAACATGGTGTATGAGGCCGCAGGTATGCATGCATCCCTGTTGGGATTTTGTCACGAATCCCTTATTCTGGGGGACGACCTGATTGGTCAGGCGCTGCGTTGCGTGCGCGGGATCGAGGTTAACGATGAAACTCTGGCACTCGACCAGATGCGCGCGGTCTGCATGGGCGGACCCGGGCACTATCTTGGCACAGAACAAACGCTGGGTCGAATGCAGGCAGACCATGTGTATCCAACTCTGGGGGACCGGACGTCTCCGAAGGAATGGGTTGAGAACGACAAACCGGACCTGATCGAAAAGGCTACCGCGCGCAAAGAGGAAATCCTCAGCCACCGTTCGGACGCCCGTTTTGATCCCGCGCTGGACGCAGAAATCCGCAAACGTTTTAAGATTTATCTGCCCGCCTGAGGCATGGTCTTGGTGGCCTGAGCGGATTAAGGGCACAACCCGCTCAGGCCTGTTTTGCTTATGCCGGCATCAGCCCTGCGTCCTGCGCAGCCTGAATTTCGGCCTGATCCAAAGCGCCATCCGCGTTAAGATCCATTGCATTGAACGCATCTGCAGTGATTTCCGGCATCACAGCCTGCACTTCGTCGATGGTCAAAAGGCCGTCGCCATTAGCATCCGCCTCTGTCGCGGCTGAAACGGCCCCCGCTGCAAAGATCGCAAATACGGTGGCGGTGATTGATATCTTGGTCATGTTGGATACTCCCAAAGTTGCGCGGAACATCTCCGCGCTTTTTGGATGGCACAGAGCGGACAGCATCACATCAACGGGCGTGCAATGTCCCCGCAACAGGCGTGAGCATGCACAACACACTAGAAAACAGCGGTGAGTCTCTGCCGAGCAAAATCCCGCCACAGGTCATTTGGGCGAACTGTGACCGGTCCGCCTGTATATAAAGCACATTACCGCCGATCGCATCTTCGAACCGTGTACAAGACCACTGCTATGTCCAGCGAAGTGGCCATTGCCAATTACGCTGCAGCATGTCTGCATTTGCGGAAATGAATTTGCGCTTCATATCGGAGTGCGGCGTTCTGGCCGCAGAAGTTATCCTGCTTTAAAGTACAACGACCGGACTGCGCTAAAGGAGCCGTAGCATGTCGATCAGCATCGAAATTGCCAAATTTTTAGCACGCAACCACACCACACCTCCGCCTGGCCTCGGACAGCGCTATAATGCAGAAAAATTCCTGCCAGAAGCAGGTAACACGGTGGTTTGCCCGCTTGACTTCGACAGTCCGACACATGCCGCTGTAACCGGTGCGCGACGACGCATGCTGAATTTGCCAAATGCGGATCACTTTATCTACACGCCACAAAGCAGTCTGCACATGACGGTATTTGAAGGCGTTATCGAGACGCGCCGCATCAAAAACACATGGCCCGCGGATTTCGACCTTTCAGCCTCGGTAGACAGCGCCAGTGACGCAATACTTGCCCGCCTTGCTGAGTTTTCACCACCACCCCGCTTTGCTGTTCGCGTGGCAGGGTTACGGCCAACCGGACTAATCCTAGAAGGAGCTACAGAGCAAGATAGCGCAAATATGCGCGCGTGGCGTGACGCACTAACTGGCCCGTTCGGATACCGTCACGATGACCATGACAGCTACCGCTTTCACATGACTTTTGCATATCCGATTAAGTGGCTTCCGACATCCGCTCAATATCAATGGGAAACCGAATGTGCGTTAATCCTCGCTGAACTGGTAGAGGCCGCACCCGTTATCCCACTTAGGCAACCGACCTTCTGTCAGTTCGCAGATATGAATCACTTCGACGCGCTTTTGGCCCTTGGTACTTAAACAGCCATTGCCAGACAGAGCATGTGTTACGCCCCTTTGCGGGATTGAAAGCGGTTTTTTCCCTTCATTTCAGAACTTGGTTACTGTGGGATCAACACAGAAATCAGGGAATTATCGTACACAAAGAAAAGGGGCCCCGAAGGACCCCTGTTAGTTTCGCCGTTCAAGCTCAATTTGTTAACCGCTCGGTATTTTTCTGCCTGCGGCCTGAACGTCGTCAGGAGCGAACGCATCCGCTCCGTGTCCGTTGTCCCGCCTTGGCGGGGCGACGAGGTGGTGGCGGTCGTTTGCACGCAAACGATGAGAACCACCCCCTTTCGTATTAGAGAGGCCAAGGTCCCACCCTGCCCTGCTCCAATTTCGTCGGGGTGCGTCCAGTCTGGAGAACCAGACGCCACCCCTACACATCCCCCAGGGATGCGTATGACTTAGCTACACCCGCTTGTCCCACCGCAGGTGTTGCACTTCATGCAGGTGCCGTTGCGCACCAGCGTGTAGTTTCCACATTCCCCGCAGGCTTCACCTTCGTAGCCTTGCATTTTGGCCTTGGTGCGGGCGTCCATCTCGACGGTCCCCGTGGCCACCGCCGTGGTAGAGCTCATCGCCACCGCAACACTGCCGCCTTCAACGGGTGCGATGTTGTCGAAGGATGTGGCCTGCGCCGTCAGATGCTGCCCGCCCTGAAGGACCACCAGTTCTTGTGGCAGACGCTTGCGCAGGTACCCTGTCGAACTAATTTGTTTCAGCACTTCCAGTGACTTGGAGGCAGCAGTTTCACTGATCTCCGAGACGTTGCTTACGCCTTCGCTCTCACCACCGCCCAGATCATCAAAGCTGTGGCCTTCGGGTTGGACATGCGCCAGATCCGTGCGGTCCAGATAGCTCACCGCTAGTTCACGGAAGACATAATCAAGGATCGACGTGGCGTTCTTGATCGTCTCGTTGCCTTGGACCATGCCCGCAGGCTCGAACTTGGTGAAGGTGAAGGCGTCAACGAACTCCTCGAGCGGTACACCGTATTGCAGCCCAACAGACACGGCGATGGCGAAGTTGTTCATCATCGCGCGGAAGCCCGCCCCCTCTTTGTGCATGTCGATAAAGATCTCGCCAAGGTTTCCGTCTTGATACTCACCGGTGCGCAGATAGACCTTGTGGCCGCCCACGATTGCTTTTTGGGTGTAGCCTTTCCGACGCTGAGGCATCTTTTCGCGATGCGATTTGACGATCTCTTTGACGATGATCTTCTCGACCACTTTCTCGGCCAGCACTGTCGCTTTTTCCTGCGGTGTGCCGGTCTCTAGTATTTCTGCTGCATCCGCGTCGTCTTCGACCAATGCTGCCGCCAATGGCTGGCTGAGCTTGGAGCCGTCACGATAGAGTGCATTGGCTTTGACACCCAGCGACCATGAAAGCTCGTAGGCTTTCTGACAGTCTTCGATGGTGGCGTCATTTGGCATGTTGATCGTTTTAGAGATAGCACCCGAGATGAACGACTGCGCCGCGGCCATCATGTGGATGTGGCTGTCAACGGACAGGTACCGCTTGCCCTTTTTGCCACAAGGGTTCGCACAATCGAAGATGCTGTAGTGCTCTTCTTTCAGGTGCGGTGCCCCTTCGAGCGTCATGGTGCCGCAAACATGGTCATTGGCCGCGTCGATGTCCTGCTTCGAATACCCGAGAGATTTCAGCAGATCAAACGTGGGGTCGTTCAGCTTTTCCGCTGGAATTCCAAGCACCTGCGTGCAGAACTCTTCGCCCAGCGTCCACTGGTTGAACACGAACCGGATATCGAAGGCCGATGCAAGTGCCGCATCTACCTTTGCCAGTTCATTTGCACCAAAGCCGTGGCCGGCCAATGTGGTATGGTTCACGCCCGGTGCATTGCCGATTGTGCCATGTCCAACCGCATAGGCCACGATCTCTTCGATCTCCGCAGACCCGTAACCCTGCTTTTCAAGTGCAGCAGGCACGGATTGGTTGATGATCTTGAAATAACCACCACCCGCGAGCTTCTTGAATTTGACCAGTGCAAAGTCCGGCTCGATCCCTGTGGTGTCACAGTCCATAACAAGGCCGATGGTGCCCGTCGGCGCGATCACTGTGGATTGCGCATTCCGGTAGCCGTATTTCTCACCCAACTCCAACGCCTGATCCCATGCACCACGTGCAACTTCGATGAGACGCGCGTCAGGGCAGGATTTGTAGTCAAGCGGTACCGGGTTTACTGCCAGTTCTTCGTAGCCACCCACCTTGCCGTAAGCGGCAGTGCGGTGGTTGCGGATGACACGCAGCATATGTTGCGCGTTCTTCTTATAGCCCGGGAACGGCCCCAGCTCACCCGCCATTTCAGCAGATGTGGCATAAGCGACGCCGGTCATGATCGCCGTCAGCGCGCCGCAAAGGGCGCGGCCCTCGGTACTGTCATAGCTGTACCCCATGTTCATCAGCAAACCGCCGATGTTGGCGTATCCTAGACCCAGCGTGCGGAAGTCATAGGACCGCTGTGCGATCTCTTTCGATGGGAATTGCGCCATCATGACCGATATTTCCAGCGTCACTGTCCAAAGACGGGACGCGTGCATGTAGTCTTCGACCTGGAACTCGCCGTCCTTCAGGAACGTAAGCAAGTTCATCGAGGCGAGGTTACAGGCTGTGTCATCAAGGAACATGTACTCTGAGCACGGGTTTGAGCCACGGATCGCACCATCTTCGGGGCATGTGTGCCAGTCGTTGACCGTGTCGTGGTACTGGATGCCCGGATCGGCACAGGCCCATGCGGCGTGGCCCACTTTTTCCCATAGGTCCCGCGCTTTGATGGTCTTGGTGATCTTGCCGTCAACACGGTTTATCAGCTCCCAATCTGCATCTTTCTCGACTGCTGTCAGAAAAGCATTGGTCACTCGGATCGAGTTGTTGGAGTTCTGGCCTGAGACAGAGTTATACGCCTCGGAGTCCCAATCCGTGTCGTAGGTCGGAAATTCGATGGCTGTGTGGCCCTGCTTAGCATAGTCCAGCACGCGTTTGACGTATGTTTCTGGAATCGCAACCTTTTTGGCTTCGCGGATCGCCTGTTTCAAGGCATCGTTCTTGGCCGGATCATAGGCGTCGGCCTCGGCGCCATCCCATGTTTTGATCGCCTCGAACAAGCCGTTGAGCTTTTGTTCGTGCATCTTAGAGCCTGCAACGATGGAAGCGACCTTTTGCTCTTCGACAACCTTCCAGTTGATAAAATCTTCGATGTCGGGGTGATCCGCGTCAACGATGACCATCTTGGCCGCGCGGCGGGTGGTGCCGCCCGACTTGATCGCGCCCGCTGCGCGGTCACCGATTTTCAGGAACCCCATGAGGCCGGAGGATTTGCCGCCGCCCGAGAGGCTTTCGCCAGCAGCACGCAGGCTCGAGAAGTTCGTGCCTGTGCCCGAGCCATATTTGAATAGGCGTGCTTCGCGCACCCACAAGTCCATGATGCCGCCCTCGTTCACCAGATCGTCTGAGACCGACTGGATAAAGCAGGCGTGTGGCTGCGGGTGCTCGTAAGAGGATTTGGATTTGGTCAGCTTGCCAGTTTTGTAGTCGACATAGTGGTGGCCTTGCGCCGGTCCGTCGATGCCGTAGGCCCAGTGCAGGCCGGTGTTGAACCACTGCGGGCTGTTTGGCGCTGCGCGCTGGCTTGCCAGCATGTTGCGCATTTCGTCAAAATAGGTTTGGGCATCTTCTTCCGTAGAGAAGTATCCGCCCTTCCAACCCCAATATGCCCAAGCGCCAGCGAGACGGTCAAAAACTTGTTTGGAGGACGTCTCGCCGCCCATCTCGGCACCTTCTGCAGGCACAGAGCGCCACAGAAACTCGGGCACGCCTTTTTCTTTCACCTTGCGGGTTTTCGAGGGAACGCCAGCCTTGCGGAAGTATTTCTGCGCAATCACATCGCTGGCGACCTGGCTCCATGAAGACGGGACCTCAACTTCGTCGAGGCGGAACACGACAGTGCCGTCAGGATTGCGAATCTCGGATACGGTATTGATGAAGTCCAGGTTCGCATAAGCGTCTTCGCCTGCGGTCGTAAATTTACGTTCAATTTTCATGTGCGCTGCCTCATATTCAGCTGTCCATCCCAAGAAACCTGCTGTCTGTGCAGCGCAGTCTCCGCCTTTTGCCACCGGCCAGAGAGCACAGAATTCCCGTATACGAGCGCTTGACCTGCGCTCGCAGTGAAAGAGTTGGATCAAAGATGATCGCCTGCTGTCCCTGTCCCGTCGTTACGCCTTTTGAGCGTTTATCCACTACATCTTGTGGCGTTACCGTCGGCTTGCACAAACTGACGTATATTGCCCTATCCGGTCAACGGCCTTTTTAATTTTTTTTTGCCATCGTGGTGCTTGACGGATCGTTGTTTTTTAGGGTGTGCGACTCGTCACGTGATTCAACATATTAACGTAGCGTTAACTGATGGTCGGCGCCGCGAAATATGCCGCACTGCAGCGTGCGCGAATTCATGAACAATTGCTGCCAGTTATCTCGATTGCCTCAGGTATCGGCACAACGCATGCAAAGGTTAATGATCGAAAAGCTGCGACCAAGGCCATATCTCGACCAACCTGGCAGCCCCTGATAATTTTTTTAATTGGAGCCTTAGGAATGTGTCGATATCGCCACATGGGAGCCATTCAGAAAACCGACATATGGGGCCATCTCACCAAATATTATCAATTTCAGCACTAGATATAGTGAAGGCATAAAAATCGGGCATAAAAAAACACCCCTAGGGGTGCTTTCATATAGTGGTCGGAGCGAGAGGATTCGAACCTCCGACCCCCTGTACCCAAAACAGGTGCGCTACCAGGCTGCGCCACGCTCCGACGAAGCACTCTTTAGACCGCCTTTTCAGGTTTGAAAACCCCTAACAAGGCCAAGCTGCATTCTGTTGTGTAAAACTTGGATGCCGAAGCACATCTCCGACCGAGATTCCCAGTTGCTTTGCCTTGCCGCCATTGACCTCCAGTACATGGGTCAAACCATCACCGCCCAAGACCGGTGTTTCATCCAAAGGCTGCGCCCGATGGTGGATGTGCTGAATCACTCCCTGCGGGTCGACAAAAATCATATCAAGCTCGATGAGCGTGTTGCGCATCCAGAACGACAGCCGTTGAGGGCGCGGATAAACAAACAGCATGCCTGCGAAGGCCCCCATTTCGGTCCGGTGCATCAAACCCTGAGCCCGTTCCTCGACATCGTCAGCGATTTCAACAGAAAAACGCGCCTGCCCCCAATCACCTTTCAGAAAAACGGCAGTGTCGGAACAAGTTTGTGCCGCCACGCCCGAGGCGAGGACAATCCACAGCAGCGCTGCGTGAATACCTATTAAGCGTCGGGTTCTAATGCCGCTTC
>Ga0316191_10001309_pt1 | contig 17392 bp, 13 predicted proteins | sample Eddworburr2cm_MG_FD_204928 | JGI IMG/M metagenome (GOLD analysis project Ga0316191, IMG submission 204928) | Coastal sediment microbial communities from Maine, United States - Eddy worm burrow 2 cm | ecosystem: Environmental > Aquatic > Marine > Coastal > Sediment | place: USA: Maine...
AAGGTCCCCGTTGAGTTTTCCGCTCACCGTTGGCGTGATTCCCACTATATGCCCCTTTCTCTTACCCAGGGTATTTCCACTGCTTAACCGGAGATACCCAAAATCCCGGTTGAATATTGTCGAGGACAAGTCGCAGGTGCTGGTAGAGATGGTCAGGCGCGGCGACATCGACACGGCAATATTAGCGCTACCCTTCCACTATGAAGGCCTGCTCAGCATGGAATTCTGGCGGGAGGACTTTTACTGGGTGGCATTAAAAGGGGAAAAACATGCGCGGCAAAAAGAGATTACGAGCAAACAATTGAACCACAGTAATTTAATGCTGCTGAAAGAAGGGCACTGCCTGAAAGACCATATCCTGGAAGCGTGTAAATTTCCGAAGCAGGCCGCCAACCAGGGCTTCGGCGCGGCCAGCCTCAACACCTTGATCCAAATGGTTTTGGGGGAACTGGGGACGACGCTGATCCCGGAGATGGCCATGGAGCAATTAATTTCGCAGCACAAGGAACTTGCAGCAGTGCATTTGAACGAACCCGGGCCCCATCGTCGAATTGCCTTTCTGCTGCGACCCAATTATACGCGCATATCGAGTATCGAAGCCTTGATTGATCTCTGTAAAGAGGCTCTGAAGCCTTGAATTTACATCCTAAAAAACTGAACATATCTTTCTGATTAATTCAATTTACTTATGACATCACCAGGTCTAGGATTGCAGCGTTAACCAACAATGCTGTGGAGAGTAATTCCATGATAAAAAGATACATAACCTTGTTTACGGCTGCTGTAGTAACCCTCACGACGCTGGCGCCGGTAAGTTCCCTGGCAGCGGAGGGAATGACCAGGTACAACCAGTTCTGGTGGCCACAAACACTGAACCTGGAGCCGCTTCGTGCCCATGATGCCCGGTCTAACCCCTATGGCGTCGATTTCGATTACGCGGAAGCATTCAGTAATGTTGATCTCGAGGCCCTGAAAAAGGATATTGAGGCGACGCTGAAAAATTCACAGGACTGGTGGCCGGCAGACTGGGGCACCTATGGCGGCCTGATGATCAGGATGGCCTGGCACAGTGCCGGTACCTACCGTGTGCATGACGGGCGCGGTGGTGCCGACGGCGGCCAACAGCGCTTTCAGCCACTCAACAGCTGGCCGGACAACGTCAGCCTGGACAAGGCGCGCCGATTGCTGTGGCCGGTCAAGCAACAATACGGACCCAGTGTCTCCTGGGCTGACCTGATGATTCTGGCCGGTAACGTATCGCTGGAATCCATGGGTTTTGAAACCCTGGGCTTCGCCGGCGGGCGTGTCGACGACTGGGAGGCTGACAACGTTTACTGGGGTGCCGAGACAGAGTGGCTCGCTAACAACAAGCGCTATGGCAAAGACGGCAAGCTGGAAAAGCCTCTGGCGGCTGTGCAGATGGGTTTGATCTACGTGAACCCGGAAGGCCCCAACGGCAATGGCGACCCGCTCTCTGCGGCCGCAGACATACGTGAGTCGTTTGGCCGCATGGCAATGAATGATGAAGAGATTGTTGCGCTTATCGCCGGTGGACACACCCTGGGTAAAGCCCACGGTGCCAGGCCCGCTGACTGTATCGGGCCGGCTCCTGCCGAGGCCCCTATCGAACAGCAGGGACTTGGCTGGAAGAACAAGTGTGGTACCGGCAAAGGGGCCGACGCCATGACCAGTGGTCTGGAAGGTGCCTGGACCGCTACACCTACCGCATGGTCTATTCTTTACCTCGACAACCTGTTCAGGTTCGATTGGAAAAAGACCAAGAGCCCGGCCGGTGCAACACAATGGATTCCAACGGATGAAACTGCGGCAAACATGGTACCGGATGCCTTCGACCCCAATAAACGGCATGCGCCGATCATGTTTACAACGGATCTCGCGCTCAAGGAAGACCCGGCCTTCAGAAAGATTTCCGAACGTTTTCTGAAGAATCCAAAGGAGTTCGACCTCGCTTTTGCCAAGGCCTGGTTCAAACTGACGCATCGCGACATGGGTCCGCGTACTCGCTATGTGGGTAGTGAAATCCCGGAGGAAGTGTTTATCTGGCAGGATCCGGTTCCAGCCGCCGATTACAAGTTGATCGACGCAAAGGACGCGGCCAGGCTAAAGGCAAATATCCTGAAATCCGGTTTGACCGTTCCCGAGCTGGTTAGAACAGCCTGGGCATCGGCCTCCACCTACCGCGGCTCCGACATGCGCGGTGGAGCCAACGGCGCCCGGGTTCGCCTTGAGCCCCAGAAAGACTGGGCAGCCAACAATCCTGAGGAACTGGCCAAGGCATTGAAGGCCCTCAGCAAGGTTCAGGAAGACTTCAATAAATCGCTGTCGGGCGGTAAGAAAGTCTCACTGGCTGATGTGATTGTGCTGGGTGGTGCTGCAGCCGTGGAACAGGCTTCCAAAGAAGCCGGCGTCAATGTTGCAGTTCCCTTTACACCAGGACGCACCGATACATCGCAGCAGATGACCGATGTGAACTCGTTTGCAGTGCTGGAACCGACCGCAGACGCGTTCCGTAACTATTACAGCGACAACAGTTACGGCTCCCCGGCGAAAATGATGGTTGAAAAGGCTGATCTGTTGACCCTGAGCGTACCGGAGATGACGGCGCTGGTAGGCGGCATGCGCGCCCTCAATGCCAATACCGGACAAACTGCATACGGGGTTTTTACCGATAAACCGGGAACTTTGAGCAATGACTTCTTTGTAAACTTGCTGGACATGTCCACCGTATGGGCAAAATCTGCCAAGAACGAAGGCGTTTATGAAGGAAGGGACCGGGCGACGAACGATCTAAAATGGACCGCCACTCCCGTGGATCTCATTTTTGGATCAAACTCCGAGTTACGTGCCGTGGCCGAAGCCTATGCTACTAACAACGAGCAGTTTGTGAACGACTTTGTTGCTGCATGGACCAAAGTCATGACTCTGGATCGCTTTGGCCCGAACTAGTCCTGTATCAAAGCTTTACCAAAGCGATCAGGGTCAGCAGGGTCTGTACAACACCGATACGGCGACGTTTAACACGTCGCCGTATCTTTTCCTGTTGTCGCAGCACCGATGGCGCGGTTTGTGTGTGACCCCCTGTGCTCCATGGAAGAACGCAACAGCAAACCTGAGCTTTGCAAACCCGTTTAGTACGAGGCGCTTAACAAGCCGGAGCAGGCGAATTCGTTGATAATATTTCTATGAATGCACTACTAAATGATTTGGATAACGAGGCCTGATGTACTGGTTCAGATTCACGCCTGGGACAAGAGATGATTGAAAAATACAGGCCACTACACGGAGCGACACTGGTGTATATCCCAACGTAAAGACTACCCGAAAGATTCAGAAAAACGCTTCGGCTGGCTAGCCGAAAACCCTGCCAGCAGGTGCCAGCCAGTACCATTCACTAGCGGTCATTCCCACTCGATTGCAAATAAGCCATTTTTATCTTTTATATTCAATGGCTTATTTTCCCGTTAATTGTTAATACCATGAAAAATACCATGTGCAGAAATTGCTGCTGATACTCACCGGAAATGTTGAGAAGCGACCCCATGCCGTGCTGCAGGCTTTGGCACATCATGATTCGAGTCGCGCCCAAAAACTTTTTTTTCGCCCATGCGACGAGTGCAATTGCTGCACGAATGCGTGATGTGTTGGCAGTGGTTTGAATACCTTGATCCGTTTCGCCAGCGCTTCCAGCTTTTTGTAATACCGAGCACCATGGCCGTAAGCCTTACTGCGCGCCTGTGCCAGGATATCCAGCAACAGGGCGCGGTAGCAAGCCGTGGCCGCAAGATTGCAATCCGCTTTTTCAAACGCCTTGGCCAGCCTCAGCAGACTGTCATAAAAACACTCCGCCAACCCCTGATGCCTGGCCAAAACCAAGTCCTGGGCTCGCTCCGTCTGGTTCAGGTTCAATAACAGATCTGCGCTAACTACGATATTACCGCCCTGTTCGGCTTGTTTGATTGCTGCACTACACGCTTTCTCTCTCTCATCCTCGTCCAAGGCCTCCAGATATCGCGTGAAACTGGCGTAGCTCTGCTCGCTTTGAAATAACCGGGAACGAATCACTTTAAGCTGCTTCCGGTCGCCCGTTTTAACAAAGACCTTATCCAGCAATTCCAGACGATCATGCTCAAAACGGTCCTCCCATGCCTGGTTCAGATAACGCATTGCCATCTCGGGCTGCTCGTACTGCAAATATTTTTCACAAATCGATTTCATTTGCAGATTGTTTGACTGTGGCGAATGTATCAATACCGATCGCTCGTATAAGGCAGGATCGCGCAAGGCATCGGCGATCTGTCCTAATGCCACGCCGCTATGCAAGGCCACGAGATTGAGTTTGTCTTGTTGTTCGGGAGATTTTAACGCCTTGCGCAACGCGTTTTCGTACCGCCAGGCAAGTTGCTTCAGCTGATCCGGCGTCAACAGCAGATGGGCATTTGGCAATAGCGGATCAAGCACACCATAATCATTCTGCTGATACAGCTGATATATCCGCTCGAGCCAGTCGACGCCGGCATCCCGCCAGCCTTTAGCCGCCATCAACCACAACAGTGCGGCTTGGCGATATACCTCGCCCACTGCTCCGCCAGAATCATCGACACGGTTGAGCACCGATTCTGCCGTCGCCAGGAACCGGTCGACCAAATCAAACGCATGTTCCGGTGAGCGCTCCAGCAGTCCGCTTTCAATGTCGGCGAGGGCCGCTTCCAGTTCGCGTGCAAAATCAAAACTCGCCCGATAATCGATAAACCTCCGCCCTCGTTTCAGCGATGCAATACGCTTGCGCAGCACCTTGGACAGGGCGACCGGATCATTTGCCAATGTCAATGCTTCGATCTTGTCGCTCAACTCCGGATAGCGGAGGTAAAGGTCGAATATAAAATTCCGCAATATATCTGCATCGATATCAGCCAGTTTTTCTTTGAGTGTATCGACGTTCATAGGACAAAATGGGAATTCATTAAATCGTTCAGGCTTGTGCAGATAAAATCGCTCGCTCCAGAGCGAAGAGAATCATTTCCTCATCAGACCAGACTGAGCCGGTTCCACAATCGTCAACTCATATCGGGTTGTTCTGCCACCACCCGGTAGCGGGATGATGATACCCTTGGCGACCAGGTCAGAAAGATCACGACTGGCCGTTCGATTCGGACACTTGGTAATCGCTTCATATTTTCTAGTCGTTATTCCGCCTTCAAAGCCCTTTCGACCTTCAGCGAATACCCGCGACACCATCCTGGCCTGCCGGTCATTCAGCTGGTCACCATAGGCTTCGTAGAATCGTGTCTTGGCCAGTACAAAGTCCACTTCCCCCCTGGCAATTTCCTGTGCCTTGATTATTGTGTCTGCGAAATAATTAAGCCAAACGTTAACATCCAGGCTTCCACGACTCGCTTTCTCCAGTTGCAGGTAATAGGTTTTTTTATCCCCTTCTATCGCCGTGGCAAGACAGGCCATGGTTGGATAACCAAGAAACTGGGAAAGCGCATGGCCAGCGATTGCCCTGCCGACTCGACCATTACCATCATCGAAGGGATGAATTACCTCGAACCAGAGATGAGCAATACCTGCTCTTGCGATTCCGTGTATTGGTTTGTCCCCGCTCAATGGACTGGCTTGGTTGTACCAGTCGATAAGCTTTGCCATTTCATCAGGGACTTGAGTCGCTGGCGGGGCCTCATAGTGAACTTTTTCCCGCCCGTAAGGCCCGCTCACTATTTGCATCGGTGAAGGATCGTTGCGGTATGCGCCTCGCAGAATAGACGTGTAGCGCTGCTCCGGGACAGCCATGGACTGCCACTTGCCCAGCAGTTCATTTGTCAGCGATGCGTGCCAGTTCTTGCGAACGTCCACCAGCAGCGAAGCTGCCCCCGCTGCTTTCTGGTCTGAGTTGTCCGGTAGCGAATCCGATGTCATCAAAGATAGTAGCGACGACCTGACCGATTTCCTATCCAGATACTCTCCCTCAATGGCGCTGGTTTTGATGGCTTCGGAAAGCATCAAGTCGATCATGGCATCCTCTTGAGATGCCATTGGTAGCGCATCAAAGCTGCCCGCCAGGCGCTCCGAGTTCAGGCGAAACTCAAGTTCCCGGTGTTCGAGCGCAAGCTTGTCGTAGCGGAAATCGGGCCAATCGGATTGTTGCCATATCCATCTCATAGCGTGATTCTAGCACTTATTCACGCCACATTATATATTTTATTGGCGTGTTTATAGCTCTAAATCACGCCACATTCGTTCGAAAAGAGACATCTGAGCGTCGAACTTGAATACCACACTCCGCCAATTTACCACTTATGGTATCACTACCTTTCGCGTTACAGCGCGCGGCAGATACCATGAAAAATACCATTGATGATGCAGATTATATTATCAATTAAATGTTTTTTATCATTATAATTCAATAGGTTATAAATTCCCGTCACTCCCACTCGATTATAAATAAGCCATTTTTATCTTTTATATTCAATAGCCTATTTTCCTGCTAATTGACAACACCATGAAAAATACCATGCTCAGAATATCCTTTAAAATACTAGAAAAAATTGCCGATTGAACGCTGCCATACACACCCTAGGGAACCTTCCTGGCTTTGACTTCCAGGTGTATGCCCTCCTGCTCCTGCAGGTATTGGATCATCGCGAACAGGTTACTCGCCTGGGGGTTTCCTTTTGGGACGATAGCATCACCCAGATTCAGGTGGCCGATCTGACTGCACCACTACAGCCTTGTTAACACCCCCAGGTGCCTGGAGTTGCTATCACCCGCACATCGTGATAAGAATGTCGAACCCAGTAATATCGCTTTTTCAAAGGTATTTCTGGTAGTGCGATTCAGATCAAAACCCATGGAGGAGAACCGAAATGAATGAAGCTATTTCGCGAGACGACAATCCAGTAGAGGATATGGTTGCAAGACTGAACGAAGCATATTCAAACAGACATCTGGACGAATACAGGGCTCTTGAACTCAAGGACAGTTTCACTGAAGAAACCACCTGCGCCATACAATGGGGACCAATGATGAGAACCTGATCGGGTTCGATTCTCAAGTTACACATATCTGAGGTCCTGCTTCCGGAACCCAAGCTGCTCTTCTCCGGAAGCAGGACCTTGTCGTTTGGTAGCTCGATGACTGCCTCGTCATCATTAGAAGTGTTTCGCATGAAAGAGAAAGCCACTCCATTCGCCCCGATCGAGCTGGTTGTTGTCCAGGCGACCTCGTTTTGCAACATGAATTGCAGGTATTGCTATCTGACTGAGGAGACCAGAAAGACCACGGACAAGATCTCACTGCCTCAAATCGAATCATACTTTTCAAAGATATTCCAGAGCCGGTTCCTCGCAGATCGTATTGTCGTGAGCTGGCATTCCGGGGAGCCCCTGGTGCTGGGAACAGACTATTACGAAGCGGCCTTTAAGTGCATTACCAGGATCGCAGATGATATCTGTGATAGCCCGGTCGAGATTCTGCACGATTTTCAGTCCAATGGCACCTTGATCGACGAGAAATGGTGCCGGTTTTTTCGAAAGTACAGTAAAACAGTCACGGTTGGTATTAGTTGTGACGGGCCGTCTACCATGCATGATTTCTGCCGCCTCGACTGGAAAGGCTCTGGCACTTTCGATAAAACTCTGCGAGGCATCGATTTACTTATAGAGCACGATATTAAATTCGGACTTATTGCCGTCGTTACGCCACATGCACTGACGGACCCGGATACGTTTTTTGAATTTTTCTATGGCTACCGAAAACACATTTCAGAGTTTCGTTTCAACCTGCTGGACCAGTTCACCGAGTCGGGCGAGTTTTCCTACGAGAATTCGCGCAGTCAGTATTACAGCTTCCTGAAAAGAGTCCTGGACAGGATCGACGCACTGGATGACGGCGATGAACTGCTGAATATCAAGAATTTCTCCTATTTTTATAATCGCGTGTTCTCTTCCCGGGAAGAGCGCCAAAAACAAACCGCAGCGCATATGTGCCAACCGTTCCGGGCATTCAATATCGCAACAAACGGCGATGTGTCCACGTTTTATGCCGGTGTATCGGTGGATGAATGCCAAGATATCTACGGGGACAAAAATGGTCTGGTTATCGGTAATCTGAATGATGACGACCTCGATACCATCGCCGCATCATCGAAAGCTGCCACAATAGTCAGAGATTTTCGTCACAGCCATGCCGTTTGCGAGCAATCGTGCCCGTATTTTGAGCTTTGTCCCGGCGGGTATAACCTGATCAAGTACAACAGATATGGTAGATTTGATGTGGCCGAAACGCCCGAGTGCCGGCTTCAGGTCCAGACGTTTACCAATGCCTTGCTGGATCATATCAATGAAAGGCTGGAACAAACGGCGAGTTGAGAAGACAAGTCAGGAGTGGCGAGTGTTTATAGAGGGTTTTCGCCGGGCTTTGCTTTCCGAAACACCATCCCCGTATTCCCGGGATCTGGGCGCCTTCCTGTCTCATTCGCGGTTACTGAACAAGCAGTTCAGTAAAGACACCAAGCGCACTCTAGAATTATTGCGCACAGACCGGATCAAGTACTGTCAGTTCCTGAACATTCCCGTTACAGAAGTGGTGCCGCCTACCGCAACGACGTATATGCCAAAAATCCCGAAGTCGACGTATCAAGCGGAGGGCGTGATGGGTGCCACCTCGCTGGAGCTGGGCAACCTGTTTGGCTATGAAGAAACCAGCAGTTTCGTGATGTATGACATTTACCCCGTCAGGAATTTCGAGGACTCAAAATCCTTTGTTAACTCCAGGAAAATGCTGTCCTTTCATTCCGATGGTTCGGCGCACCCGAAGCTCAGCCCTGACTATGTCATGCTGTATTGCCTACGTAGCAGCCATCAAGCGCACAATCTCATCGTGGATCTCGATGAGCTGCTAGGCCGCCTGCCTTCACCGATTATCGATTTACTGAAGCAACCGGTATTCAGGCATCTGGTGAGCCAGAAACCGGATCGCTACGACATCAAGCCAGTACTATTCGAGGAGCATGGTGAAATCACTGTCAGGTACGACGAAGATAATGTGGCCGGCGTAGGTGCTGAGGCGATTGCGGCGCAGCAGATCCTGAACAGGGAAATTCGCAACATTGCTACCACTGTGACAAATTCGGATCATTCATTGCTGATCATCAACAACAAAAGATCATTACATGCGCGCTCAAGTTTCACGCCTGTATTTGATGGCGCCGACCGCTGGGTCAAGGGAGCGTTTGTAACCAAATCAGATGTGCGAGATGGCCTGATGCTGGGTCTGCCGACCTGAAGGTAATCGTCGGCCTGTGGGGCACCTGGCCGATCGGGCATGAAAAAACAGGCCATTAGTTGTATTAGTCGCGACTTGACTTGACAGTTACCAACTCCGACGGTCGAGCCTGTGTCAGGACAGTTCAGCTGTCCGACCTTCTATTACCGAAGAGCGCGTACATCGCGCAGCGTCTGCATAGGCGTCCTGCCACAGCACATCTTTCCCTGCTGCGCTCGTTCGTTATTCTAGCCTTCCACCCAGACGTCGAGATCTGCCTGTCATATTGCCAAGTCGGCGTAGATGACCGAACCCCTCGACCCGAAGCGACGTCGCGGGAGGCTACCAACTAGCGCTACGAACGGAACATGTTTCGATACCAGGGGACGTCTATGTCCCGACCCATAGCGATAACCCGGAGAGCGACCCGCATCTCTATGTCCATCGGCATAGCACCGCAAGAACGCGTGGTCGCAGTCGCGGACAGCATCTAGGGTAGACGAGCCTACGGCTGCCACAGCGCCAAAGTTCAACCATCAACTACATGAAAGCACGTCGTAAGCGCCACGATTTCTTCGCCAACGGCAAGTGGGGGACGCTCGTGCCAGAACTCCGAGCCGCGTCCCAGCGCGACAAGGCCTTCCCGTGCCAAGATCTTGGTGTGGGCCACTTCACCGGCATGGGGCTCCGCGCGCCCCCAAACGTGCAAGTGAAGCCCCGCGCTTGGCTGGGAATCTGCTCGTTCAGTTACCTGAAGATACACGATAGCAGTGGCCCGACAGCCCTCGGGCGGGTCGTCCTGGTGAAGAGCGAGGTGATCACCGGCACCGTAGACCGTGATGCAGCTTCGATCCTCCGTCATCCGATACTCACCGCCGAAAAGACGTCCGATAAACCGGGTCACTTCCGGCGAAACAAGAAATGCCCTGGCGGACGCCCCTAGCTCTGCAGTTGAAGAGGAGAAGGCGATCTGTCTGCGCCCACCAACACTCTCGGCGGGCTGGAAGCAGGCCTGAAGTGATTCTGCCTTCATTGCCCGTAAACTGGCCGCTGGAATGCCACCAGTCAGGCCGGCGAATCCGCTGCGATCGATCTCCTCGCGAAGCAACGGTAGATTCTTCCACGCCGTACTCGTCAACATCCGACCTCCGCCCTCGGTTAGATGCCCAGGAACCATCGCAGGCACCGCAGCCACGTCATAACCCTCTCATTCACCTGAGCACGCTCTTCCCATCTCTAGAGTCCACATTGCGTATGCCTACAGGAAGAATAAACGCCGTTTTTACGCAAGTCCAACAACCTCTGGTCGCCGCTGAGCCCCTCAGCAGCCATGCGATGTCCCGAATCCACCTGACGGGTAGCCTGCTAAGCTGAGGACGTACCCTGTTCGATCCGCAGTTGAAAATGCGCTTGAGCCGTTGCACCCAGGTCATCGAGGCTCGGCGTGAGATCATGCTGGAGCGATTTGATGAAAATTCAATGCGATGAGTGGGCATTTTAGCAACGGCGAACCTCTGAGAGGCTGCTCCCCTGCCCTCTCTCCGAGACTCCTAATGTGGACATCAACAGGCTTGCTCGGCCGAGTGCTAAAAAATACATGACAGTACACAACTGCCCCACATGGTATCGCTAGATTTTGCTCAACAGCGGTTGGAAAAAACCACGAAAAATACCATTGATGATGCAGAATACATAGTCAATAAAGAGTGCTTTATACTATGAAGATCATAAAATTATAAATTCCAGTCACTCCCACTCAATTGTAAACGGGCACTTTTTGCCACTGAATATCAATGATTTACTTGTTGGGGTAAGCGGTAATACCATGAAAAATACCATGCTCAGAAAATCCTTCCAAATGCTCTATAAAATTGCCAATTGAACGCTGCCACACAGCACCCCTTAGGCCACTTTCCGTGCTTGCGTATAAGAAGAATAAACACCCTTTCCACCCAGGTCCAGCAGCAACTCTGACCGCGAATGACCCGCCCGGCAACCGTTCGATAGCCCCGCATGGGCCTGAATTCCACTCACGTCGCTGTAAACACGCCCACTTTTTCTCCACAGTCGGCTCCATTCCCACTATCCGCCACGACAAATCCCTGCCGCGGCGGTGTGAGCGCAGCATTTGAACTGAACCGTTGGTTTTCGGGCTCGTCAGTCGAACAGCCCCTGGTGCAGCCCAGCCGGGGGCGCCCGGCTTTCGGGTAACGCCCTGGACTCGCTGGTTTTGGCTTTGTGCTTCAGGTGATCGAGGATCTGTTTGATCACCACCGGGTCTTCGATGCAGGCGATAACCTTGACAGCGCCGCCGCATTCCCGGCAGGTCTCGATGTCGATATTGAAGACCCGCTTCAGGCGTTGCGCCCAGCTCATCGAGGCGCGGCGTTCGACAGGGGTTCGCTCTTGCGGGTCATCCACGGCTTTAGGCTTGTTGCCCTTGCCCCGCTTTGCCGGCGTGACCGACGCTCGGTGCTTGCTGTTCGGCGCAAACACACCGTGGAATCTCGTCAGGTTGACCCGTGGCTTGGGGACCAGCGCCGCCAATCTTGCGATGAAGTCCAACGGCTCGAAGATCACATGGGTGCTGCCGTCCCGGTACGGTGTCTTGAGCTGGTAACGGATGTTGCCATTGGGCGTGAACGACAGGCGTTTCTCGGAGACCGCCGGCCTTGAGATATACCGGCACAGGCGTTCGAGCTTCTTACGTTCATCGGCCCTGGCCGCCACCCCGGCATGCAGGCTGAACCCGGCCACCTTTCCTGCCCCGCCATCGACTGGCTCATCGCTGGCCGGCAGTGTCTGTAATGTGAATACCTTGCGTCCCGCCTGTGGGCCGACCGCAATGCGGTACGTGATGGAATGCCCCAGCAGGGGCGTCATCGGGTCGTCGCCCACCGCATCCAAGGCCAGGTAGCTGTTCTCGGCATCCCGCTCCAGCAGACCCTGGCGTTCCAGAAAGCGGCCGACACGGTGAGCGATAGTGTGCGCCAGTCGGGTGAGCTCGGCGCTGGTCGGTGCCTTCACCCAGCGAAACAGGAGTGAGCCGTCGGGGCGCTCAACGTACACCCCGTCGAGAAACAACATATGGAAGTGAACATTCAGATTGAGCGCAGACCCAAAGCGCTGGATTAAAGTGACGGCACCCGTCCGAGCATGCTTACACGAAAACCCTACCTGTTTGATCAGCTGCGTGGCAATGCAGCGGTAGACGATGCCCAGCACCCGACTCATGGTCTCGGGCCGGCTCGCAAACAAGAAACGCAGTTGGAACGGGAAACTCAACACCCATTGGCGCACCGGCTGTTCAGGAAAGACCTCATCCACTAGCAGCGCGGCGCTTTCGGCCATGCGCCGCGCCCCGCAGCTCGGGCAAAAACCCCGACGTTTGCAACTGAAGGCGACCAGGTGCTCAGCATGACAACTCTCGCAACGCACCCGCAGAAAGCCGTGTTCCAACCGGCCGCATTTGAGGTAATCCTCAAACTCGCGTTGCACATAGCCCGGCAGCTCCCTGCCCTGCTCAGCCAAATGGGCAGCGAACGCCGGGTAATACTCGTCGACGATCCGATAGAGCAGGGTTTGCTCGGGCCGGTGACGCTGGTAAAAGGCAGCATCCCGCTCCCGGGTGGCCATCCTGGCCGCCGCCGCGTGGGGCATGATCCGCGTCCTTGCGATACTGTGTTTCTATACAGTTTATCGCCTGGTTGCACGGTCCTGAAGCACTCAGTCGGTGATGCCGACCCGTAGCAGTCTTTGCCCGCCCGGGCACTCGATTGAAAACAAGCTATTTTTACGATTGATTTTCAATAGGTTACTTGTTGACCAACACCTGATACGCATTGCATCAATCAGCTACAGCCACAGCTAGACATGACGGACTGTAACGACTAGAATTTTGTTCAACATGATTAATTTAATTAAAATAGGTGCGCCATGAAAATAGTCAACGCCAGTGACGCTAAACGCGAATTCGGTGAGGTTCTTATCAATGCACAACACGGTCCTGTTGGCATCAACCGCAATGGCAAACCCGTTGCCGTGGTAATCTCAGCGTCTGAATATGCGCAACTTGAGGCGCTGAAAGAGGCGCATCTGAAGCAGTCCATCGAGGAAGGTATCGCCGACTTGCAGGCTGGAAAAGTCAGCGATGGCAAATCCGTCATCGACAAATTACGCAAACGGGTGAATGGCTAAGCCGTGGCGAGGCGTAGCCCCCACTTCCAGTTCACCGACAAAGCGGAACGTGATCTTGACGGCATCATCAACTATACCGTCCAGGAGTGGGGAGCCTCTCAAGCCAATACCTACCTTGACGGCCTGGAATCGCGCGCGCAACTCCTTGCTGAAAATCCAGACCTTGGAATAACACGCGAGACAATCTCCAAGGGGCTACTCAGCTTCCCTTACGAAAGCCATATTCTGTATTACAAAAAACACGCCCGAGGCATCGTGGTAGTACGAATACTCCATCAGCATATGGATCCGCTGAAGCACCTTTGATTCTTCCAGTCAGCCGTACTTCTAAAGGGGGGACCGATTTAGATTGCTGCTTTCCCGCTAACCGCACTTAATGCATATACCCAAAGTCTGTAGCGGCATAGTGTCTGATACCGGGTACCGATGCTGAGAGCGCATAAACTACAGCTGCCCAAACTGGCGGGGCTCATGCGTAATCACCAATACCATGAACAGCTCGACACGCATTGCATGGTACTGGAGCGCCATGCTGATATTGAGCGCGGCGATACCATGATCTATGCCATTAAATAATGGTAATAACTGCTTGCCGATGCCTGCCAGTGCCAGAAGTTGCCAGACAGAAATGAGGATAAGTTATTGGTTGTGCAAGCTTGCTGTGTCTTGATGCCTGCAGGTGCCAGCCAGTGCCAGATCTGGCCTACTCCCACTCAATCGTGGCAGGCGGCTTGCCGGAAATATCGTAGGCTACCCGGGAGATATCCGGGACTTCGTTGATGATACGACGGGAAACCAGGTCGAGAAATTCGTAGGGCAAGTGTGCCCAGCGGGCTGTCATGAAATCAATCGTTTCGACAGCGCGCAATGCGACCACGTGCGAATAGCGGCGACCGTCACCGGTGACGCCTACCGATTTCACCGGCAGAAATACCGTGAAGGCCTGACTTACCTTGTCATACAGTTCGTGGTTGCGCAGCTCTTCAATAAAAATATGGTCCGCCAGTCGCAGCGTATCAGCGTATTCCTTTTTCACTTCACCAAGTATGCGCACGCCCAGCCCGGGACCGGGAAACGGGTGGCGGTAAACCATGTCATAAGGCAGACCCAGCTCGACGCCCAGCTTGCGCACTTCATCCTTGAACAATTCGCGCAAGGGTTCGCACAGTTGCATGCGCATATGCTCCGGCAAACCACCGACATTATGGTGCGATTTGATCAGGTGCGCCTTGCCGGTCCTGGCGCCGGCCGATTCGATCACGTCAGGATAAATCGTTCCCTGTGCCAGCCACCCGGTCTCGCCAGTGAGTTTACCGGCCTCCTCCTCGAACACCTCGATAAACATATTGCCGATGATCTTGCGCTTCTGCTCCGGTTCATCAACACCATGCAGCGCAGTCAGAAAACGCTCTTCTGCGTCAACGCGGATAACACGTACACCCATGTGCTCGGCAAACGTGGCCATCACCTGGTTACCTTCCCGATAACGCAACAGGCCATTATCGACAAACACACACACCAGCTGATCACCGATCGCCTTGTGCAACAGCGCCGCAACCACCGAAGAATCAACGCCACCCGACAGGCCCAGCAGGACATTGCCCTCCCCAACCTGCGCCTGGATGTCGCGAATACTGCTGCTGACAATATGATCAGGGGTCCACAGCGTATCGCAGCCACACAGGTCAATCACAAAGCGGTTGAGAATACGTTCACCCTGGCGGGTATGCGTGACTTCCGGGTGAAACTGAATACCGTAGTAGCCGCGCTCATCGTCGGCCATGGCTGCAATCGGCGCACTGTCTGTGCTGGCTGCGACCTTGAAACCGGCCGGCAGTTCAACGACACGATCTCCATGGCTCATCCACACATCCAGCAAACCATAGCCATCTTCTGTCGTATGGTCTTCGATATCTGTCAGCAGACGTGAATGACCACGGGCTCGCACTTGTGCATAACCGTATTCATGCTGATCCGAACTCTCAACCACCCCGCCCAGCTGTGCTGCCATGGTTTGCATGCCATAACAGATGCCCAGCACCGGCACACTGCTATCGAAAACGACCTGCGGTGCCTGCGGTGCATCATCGCCGGTCACCGTTTCCGGACCACCCGAGAGGATGATACCTTTTGCTTCGAACCTGCGGATGTCATCTACATCTACATCATAGGGGTAAATTTCACAGTACACGCCAATCTCGCGCACACGGCGCGCTATTAACTGGGTGTACTGGGAACCGAAGTCCAGAATCAGGATACGGTGCGCATGAATGTCGTTATTGGAAGTCACAATACCATCTTTGATAAGGGGTCCCTTCTCCCTGCGGGAGAAGGGGTTAACAGGAAGCCGTGCATCAGACCCGGTAATTCGGGGCTTCCTTGGTAATCGATACGTCATGCACGTGGCTTTCTTTCATACCTGCATTGGTAACACGAATAAATTCCGGCTTGGTACGCATCTCTGCAATACTGGCACAACCGGTATACCCCATACTGGCGCGCACCCCGCCCATCAGCTGGTGCAGGATCGCAATCATGCTGCCCTTGTAGGGGACGCGACCCTCGATACCCTCGGGCACCAGCTTGTCATGCTCGCCACCTTCCTGAAAATAACGGTCACTGGAGCCCTGTTTCATGGCACCCAGCGAACCCATGCCCCGGTAGGCCTTGTAGGAGCGACCTTTATAAAGCTCTACCTCACCCGGCGCCTCTTCGGTACCGGCGAGCATACTGCCGATCATCACCGAGAAAGCACCGGCTGCCAGTGCCTTGGCGAGATCACCTGAATAACGAATACCACCATCAGCAATCAACGGGATACCGTCCTTGCGTAATTCATCTGCCACGTTGGCAACTGCCGAAATCTGCGGCACACCGATACCGGCCACAATGCGGGTGGTACAGATGGATCCAGGACCGATACCCACCTTGACGCCATCGGCACCGGCTTCTACCAGCGCGCGGGCAGCCGCTGCCGTGGCAATGTTACCGCCGATGACCTGTATATCCGGGTAGTGCTGCTTGACCCAGCGAACCCGGTCAATAACACCCTGCGAATGACCATGCGCGGTATCGACAATCACCACATCAACTCCGGCCTGTACCAGCGCTTCCACGCGCTCCTCGGTGTCACCGCCGGTACCAACCGCGGCGCCAACCCGCAACTGACCATCCTCGTCCTTGCAGGCGTTCGGGTAGTCAGTAGATTTCTGGATATCCTTGACCGTGATCATACCGCACAATTTGAAGTCATCATTGACCACCAGCACACGTTCAATGCGATGCTTGTGCAGCAGCGCAATCACTTCCTTCTTGCCGGCACCCTCGGCGACAGTTACCAGACGCTCCTTCGGTGTCATTACATTGGTTACCGGCAAATCAAGATTGGTTTCAAAGCGCCGGTCACGACTGGTGACAAGACCCACCAGGTTGTCGCCATCGACCACCGGTACACCGGAGATATTGTTGGCGCGTGTCAACTCGATGACTTCACGGATACTGGTCGAGGAAGACACCGTGATCGGGTCCTTGATGACACCGCTCTCGAATTTCTTTACCCGCTGCACTTCTATTGCCTGTTCGGCGACCGGCAGATTCTTGTGAATAATACCTATGCCGCCTTCCTGGGCCAGCGCAATCGCCAGCCCGGACTCGGTAACCGTATCCATGGCGGCAGAGAGGACGGGAATATGCAGTTTGATCTCGCGGGTCAACTGACTGTCCAGACTGACATCTCGCGGTAACACAACGGAATGCGCCGGTAACAGCAGGACATCGTCAAAAGTTAGAGCTTCCTGCGATATGCGCATATTTCCGGGTTCCGCCTGTTGAGAATGGCCGCCAATTATAGGGACTGGCGCTACTCCGGTAAACTCCACAGCGGCCTTTTCTCACTGATTCCGTGTATCCTTGC
>Ga0316191_10001310_pt1 | contig 17391 bp, 14 predicted proteins | sample Eddworburr2cm_MG_FD_204928 | JGI IMG/M metagenome (GOLD analysis project Ga0316191, IMG submission 204928) | Coastal sediment microbial communities from Maine, United States - Eddy worm burrow 2 cm | ecosystem: Environmental > Aquatic > Marine > Coastal > Sediment | place: USA: Maine...
TTCCCATTGCTATCACTTCCTGTTTCAAAAGGACCAATTAACCCGCAACCGGGCGAGCAGTACCAGGTTCAGAACTTTGCGATGTATTGCTTGCCTTCCATACAGGCGCTGAAAGCCTTCTTGAAGTTATCGATTTGTGCCTGGCTGGCCTGCTGTGTCTGCTGCGACTGGGCCTGAACCTGTTCCTGGGCCTGCTGCTCCGCTTGACGCCCTCTGCGCCGTCCCGCGACCACTCCCGCCGCAGCGCCATAAGCCGCGCCTTTGCTGGCGTCATCATTGGCGATTTCACCGATTACCGCACCTGCGGCTGCACCGCGAACTGCACCTCTCGCCCCGGACCCTCTGCCAGCCTGGCTGGCTTGCTGCTGCGCAGCTGCGGCTTGTTCAGCGTCGGCAGCCTGCTGTTGCTGTGCCTGGAACGGGTCACTGCCAGTGTTACCTTCCGCCCAGTCGTAACATGCGGCCTCGTCCTGTGACTGCTGTGAGGCTTCCTGACCAGCAGCGGGAAAGACCTGAATGCCCAATGTTGAGGCCAACGTCTGTTGCGCTTGAAGCGGCGTTGTAACGAAGACAAGCGCAGCCACAGCACAGATGATTCCTATAATTCGCATTGCTTAAACTCCTTTTGCTGGCCCCCATCGGGGAGCCAGTTGATTGAATACATAAAACTGCAGAATCAAAGAATAAACCTAATGTATCTTAGGCCGCGTATGCGTGAGGCGAAACTCGTAATTTTTCTAGTTGCCCAAACGGAGATTTCCATATTAAGCCAAATGTACCAAGCGAGCTATTGAGCGAAGGTGCCCCCGAAATCTCTCAGGGTATTACTGGTAAATATACGGGTAGCGTGGTTTGCGATTCAGGCATCTAATGCTATACAGGCCATCGATTCACATTTTCCATGGCTATCCTTTTCTTTTCGGCGACGAAATCATGGGGCACAAAAGTTCGACCTGCGCAATATTGGCTGACCGTCACACGGCTCTGTCTGAGGGTGTTCGAGGTCTGCTCGAAACTACCTTTCAAACGGTGTATACCGTGGCTGACACCCAATCACTGAAAGAAGGTGTGCTACGTCTGTCTCCGGCCTTGATTGTGCTGGATCTATCACTGGAGGGTGGTGACTTTCCACGTTTATTGAATGAAATACGTGAATTGTCGCCGGAATCCCAGGTACTGGTGTTATCCATGCATGATCAAGCAACCGTTGCCCGTACTGCGCTGACATGCGGCGCACAAAGCGTAGTGCTCAAGCGGTGTATTGGCAGCGACTTTTTAACTGCGGTCAGTGCTATTTTACGCGGTGAAAAGTACGTCTCTCCGGGTTTCGGGCTCAGCGCTACCGGAAACTGAAAACTTTCATATTTCATTGACGCCGCTTTGCAGGGCAAAACGAATCAACTCGGCGCTACTGGAAGCACCGAGTGATTCCATCATCGAGTACTTGTGGAATTCAACCGTTCTTGCCGAGATTTCCAGACGTGACGCGATGGCCTTGGCCGAATGTCCATCCACCAGCAATCTCAGAATCTCGCGTTGCCGAAGCGTCAATTTTCGAACCGGATCCATATCGGCTCCGTCACCCTTCCGCATCGCGCTTAACAATTCTCCGGAGATGGCCGGGCTGATGAAGGTCTGTCCCATGGATGCTGCACGCACTGCCATGATCAACTCCCCCATCGCAGAATGCTTGAGCACGTAACCCATCGCACCCGCTTCGAGCGCCCTTCGTGCATAGACGACATTGTGATGCATCGTCAGGAAAACCAAGCGCACATCGGGGTTTACCTTCTTCAGTTCCTCGAGTGCTTCAACACCATTAAGTTCCGGCATGGTGATATCGGAAATGATCACATCAGGATTAAGATTTTCTGCCGCAGCCAGCAAGGCGCGACCGTCTTCGACTATTCCGACCAATTCAAATTCAGTCTCCAGCAAGCGCTTGAGACCTTCTGCCACGATACGGTGATCATCGGCAAGCAGCACTTTTATGCGCATCATGGGGCTGCTGCGCCATTCAAGGGTACCGTCGCGCTCACGGTAGTGCCCTTGCCAGGCTGGCTGCGAATTTCCCAGCTTCCCCCTGCCAATTGGGCGCGTTCACGCATGCTCGACAGGCCGAGGCCGGACTGCTCGGTGACGTGGTTGATATTGAAGCCAATGCCATTGTCACGCACATTCAGTACTAAGGTGTCCTTCTCGCATTCAAGCATTATCTCAATCGTATCAGCATTCGCATACTTGACTGTATTGTTTATCGCCTCCTGGACAATACGGTAGATACACAGTGCCACGTTGGCTGGAATCTGTTTCGGTATTTTGTCGAATCGCTCAAGGATGGCCACATCGGTGTAGCGGCGCAGTCTTTCGCATTCAGTTTGCAACGCCGTTACCAGTCCCAGATCATCAATCAGTGCCGGGTGCAATCGGTAGGACATATCATGCACATCCTTACTGATTTGTACCAGTTCGGGGTGCAGATTTTGCAATACCTCCCTGGTTGCCTCGGAATCGGGGCTGGACGCAACAAAGCTGGCATCGATGGCAACCCGCGCCAGACGCTGTGACAGGTCATCGTGAAGCTCGCGGGCAAGATAGCGGCGCTCATCTTCCTGGGCCGAAATCAGCCGCCTGCCCAAACGGGTACTCGCCCGTTCTGCTCGCCGCCGGCGCCGATTCTGCAACCAGAGAGCGCTTATCAGCAGCAGCAATACAGCTATCACCAGCGTGGTCAGCAGGAACTCTTTGGCATACGCTTCCCATAAGGTTGGTGGTTTGAAACGGATGACACTGCTGGCCGGCAGCCGATCAGGGTCGATCCCCCATGCCTGTAGCTCCCGCCAGTCATATGTGGGGACTCCCAGGTCGACCAACTTCCAGATGAAATCAGATGGCTCATTGTTAAGCAATTCTTGGGCTGTCACGGCGACCTCTTTACCTATTTTATCGAGCTGGATAAGTCTGCCGCCCAGGATACCCAGGCCAAGCTGATCATCGAAGGCACCGAAAACAGGAGCACTGCTGCTTGAGCGTACAAGGTTCAGTCCGGAATAGTAGTCCAGCAAAACACCGTCCACATCACTACCATAAATCCCGAAAAAAACAGCTGATCCTGAAGGAAGCCTGGCAATCTTGTTCAACAGTGCCGCTAACTTCATTTCGTCGGTGTAGTCAAAGTTGATTCGGTCAGAGTAGCTTTGCAGTTGCTTCTGTGCCAGGTTCACAAGCATTTTTTCGTCGGGGGACACCCCGAAGATCATGACGATATGTGAAGTATCAGGCTGCAATCTCAGGAAATCTTCAACAGTACTCAAGAACGAGAAAGGGGTAACAATCGCTGCATCGCCGGGCCGAAAGCTCATATCAGCGAGAGCAAAATCTGCAGCCACGGCAATGAAAGCGGTATCTGAAAAAAACGGGTCTCGATTTTTTAGCCAGAAACCAGTTGCTGCTGGACCCATTGATACCACCAGGTCGGGGGGGGCGCTGGCAAATTCATTTTGTAGCAGCTGCGCTTTCAATTCTTCACTACCCTGGTTATTTTCGTTACGTTGTTGCAGATTAAACTGTCGAAAAGCGATGGGTGATGCGTGGTTCTTCTGCAGCTCGGCCATAAAGGCATTTCTTGCTGCGAAGTAAGGTGCCGTGTTTTCTTCAAAACTGTTAAGAATCAGTACCTGCAGGGTCATGTCTGTTTGCGCGCAGACCGGAGAACTGGCGAACATCAATCCGGCTATTGCGATCACGAGATAACACAGGTTGCGTAAGGTCAGAGACATGCACGCATTTTGATGGCATTGCGAATGACCCGCAAGCGCCTGTGGGAGGCGCTCCTCGTGGCGGTTCAATAATGAGGTGGTGTTTCGTCCTGCGGGCCAGCACCGGGAATGGCATCGCCAAATTCTTTAATACGCTCGTTTAACAGGACCAACTGGCGCTTCAGTTCGAGAATCTCACCATCCTGCCTGGCAACAACGGCATCCAGGCGCTCGTGTAATTCATCCTGAAAAGCGACCTGGTTTTCGAGTTCTTCGATGCGTTTGGCCAGTGTTTCCAGCGTATCGTTCACTCTTCGATTTCCGGTATCTTTTCCGGTGGCTCCCAGAGTTCAACACGGTTACCGTCCGGGTCTATGATCCAGCCGAAACGACCAAAGTCATGTTCCTCTTTTTCCGGGATCACCTCACCACCGGCAGCGAGGACATTGGTTAGGGCGGCATCCAGGTCATCGACGACCAGGTTGATCATGTAAGACTGCTGGGGATCGCCGAAATACTCCGTATCGGATGCAAAGGTGCTCCATACCGTGAAAGCGTTGGCCGGCATGCCATCAGGCGAAAAGCTGGTGCCGTGGGTGGTTCCCCAGGCCTCGGTCACAAGACCCAGGGCCTGCTGGTACCACTGCGCAAGCTTCGCCGGATCCGACGAGCGGAAAAACACGCCGCCGACACCCAAAACCCTGCCTTTCTGTTCGTTACCCATCAGCTCTTGCTCCCACGAAAAACCTGTTCCAACAACCCGAATAATTCGAGAAACATACCTTCATGGTACACCAACGCTTCCAGATAAGGGATGAAGCGGCCTTATTGACCAAAAACATGCTGAAACGTCAGGCGCATATGTGCCCACCAAGCCTTTCATTTCTACACCGTCTGCCGTGTAGACCAATTCCTCTGTGTATATTTCCGTCAAATCAATTCCATTCTTTTGGTCAAATTTTTTGTTACCTGTCTTCAATTATTATAGTGCGACATCGCCCCGTGTCAGTAAGCGGCAACAAACCGGTTGCGTTTTCTGCCTACCGACCCCACCTCGCTATACAGCAAACACAGGAAACAATTATGAGCCAAATGGATAATAGCCCCGAAGTCAGCATGGACCCCACCGCGCTGACACGTGAAGAAGTCTATACAGACAGTCGTGTCGGCACGATCCGCAAGATGACGCCGGTAACGATTGACGGTGAAGTGGATAGCAGCCGGCCTGTACAGTTTATCGGTTCCACGCAGATCATGACCCCCGGTGGCGCTCTGCCGCTGTCATTTGAGATCGAAACCGATACGCTGGAAGGCGCAGTCGCCGGGTTTGGCGATGGGGCCAAGCTGGCCGTTGAACGAACCATGGAAGAATTAAAAGAAATGCAGCGCCAGCAGGCGTCTTCGATCGTTGTTCCAGGCAGGGAAAACAGCAAGATACAGTTTCCCTGATTCCAGACCATATCGCCGATCCCTCGCACAGTAGGCGGAAAATTGAAAATCATCTAGACTGTTACCGGTATGCACTCAGGATACCGGTGACACCATGTATAACACTCTCTCCTTTTCCTTCCTCCGCCGTTTACCTTTGATCTTTTTGACGAGCTTTTCAGCTTCAGCACTCTGCCAGGATGACCTGGTTTGGAATACGCTTGATCCCGACAAAACGGTTTACCTGGAGTTGCAGGAAGGCACGGTGGTCATCGAACTCAACCCCGCCTTTGCCCCCAAAACGGTCAAGCAGTTCAAGAGCCTGCTTGAAGAACAATTTTATCGGGGCCTGAGTTTTTATCGGGTTATTGATGGTTTCGTTGCCCAGGGTGGCGACGAAAGCGACGTTGACGGCAGCCAGATCACAAAAATGCTGAAAGCCGAATTCGAAATTGACTGGCCGCTGAAACCAAAAGACAAGGAAGAAGCGGAAAACTGGGTGCCAATGTCATGGACCCCGGTACAAACAGACGACATGTTTGCCCCCTATACGGGCTTTATTGACGGGTTTCCTGCCGCACGTGATAGCAAGAAAGGCGGCAAAGCCTGGCTGACGCATTGTCCCGGCACCGTCGCCATGGCCCGTAACGAAGACCCTGACAGCAGCGGTACAGATTTTTATATCGTCATCGGCCAGGCGCCGCGCTACCTGGACCGCAACCTGACGATTTTTGGCCGCGTGGTTTGGGGAATGGATGTGGCACAGCGCATCAAGCGCGGCCCGACCCTTGATAACGGCATTATCGAAAAAGACCTCGACCGCACCTGGATCAAACGGATGCGCCTGGCCTCCTCGCTTGAAGAGAGCGAACGGCTGGACATTTGGGTCGCCGACACCAACAGCAAAGGTTTCAAGGACTCTCTGAAAGACCGCCGCAACCGTAACAACAGGTTCTTCCACCACAAACCGCCCAAAGTGCTGGATATATGCCAGGTACCGGTACCTGTGAGATTGGAGAAAACACCCAGCAAACGCCCTTAAAACCACAAACCAATCCATGACAGGCAAACACCTGGATTTGAAAGTGAGAAAAATCACGTGGAAGCTGGCAAAGGGCAACACCACAGACCGCCGGTATGAATGCGGACAAACTCGCTGAAGCCGTCGCCCTGGCACAAAGTAAAGCCGTAGTCGAACCCAGGGATTTGGAACAGCCGATCACGGAATCTTGATCGCCGCGAGACGCGGCGATTTGCCTCTAACTGAATATATCGCTATCCACCATTTTCCGTCACGATCCGGTACAACACATTCAGCAACTTGATGGCCCCCTTGGTCTCCATGTAGGTCATCTTGCTGAAATCCACCAGGGTATCACCATAACCGGTTAACGAGGCCTCGCTACCGAAAGTGTTACGTACCAGAACGATGGCTTCTTTTTTAACAGTCTGTTTGCTGGTCCAGTATTCCTTGAGGGCCATCATCACGCGTTCCGGCGACATGGCCAGGCGGAAAACAAAGGGTTGTGATTTCAAACTGACAATCGTGCCAATCTGCCGGCGATCATGGACCAGCGTCACGTAACGATGCCCGGCCCGGCGGTACTTGATCTTGGTACCCATGTACCAGACCGATTTCATAAATACATTTTCCAGGAACGAATCAATCAAGGCACTGTCATCGACATTGTTTTCATGAATCCGGCGCACTATCCATTCGCGCGGCCGTTCACGGGATTCAATGTTGGTCATTTTTGACAGTTCCATGACCTTCAGAACCGGCTGTAATTCCTTGCTGTCGATCTGGCCGTCGTCATTTTCGTCCAGCAAACTGAAAAGGGTATCGAAGTAGGCTGAAATCGCGTTTTTGACTACCTCCCTGTCGGGTGAACGGTCGAACAGGCTGGTCGCCTCCGGCAGGTCATCAAGATAATCCCAGCTTTGCAGACTGGTAATCGTATCCACCGAGGGATCACGTATGAAGTGCTGGAACAATTCCGGCCAGGCGATCTGCATACTGACCAGTGCAAACAGGATTTTGCATTCCCCGTCCGTGGATTCACGTCCGGCATTGTGATTGTGAATACGCTCCAGCAGTTTTGTATAGTTAACCACCCGCTTGATGCTGCGCGGGTTACGCCCGACCGTGAACTGGGTGATATCAAGGAAAAACTGCCTGCTTGCATCATCATAATCACCATTTTTGATACAGGGCAGACCGGATTTGTTCAAAAGGTCGATGATGTAGTCATCAAGTTTGTAGGATGTGGTGGGTACGATAAATGGCAATTGGATCATCTTGTCGAAGAAGGCCTTGCCGCTGGTCTTTTGCAAATCGGCACCGAGCTTTTCAACCATGCCCCTTTGTACCACTTCATAATCCAGCGCCATGACAAATACACATCCCGGCACGTCTATGAAATTCTTGATGGCTTCGAGTAGTTCCAGGGCCATAGCCGGGCGAATCCGGTCCAGATCATCAACAAAAATGACCACCCGGCGGTCATCGCTGCTGTCTGCCCATAGCGAAACGAGTTTTGCAAACTCACCTTTGAACTGCAGCATCTGGCCGGAAATATCGATATAGGAATTATCACTCCGGGTGTCGGCGGTCCTGCCCTGTGTCACCTCCCTGATCTGTTCCATAACGATAATAAGTTTTTGATTCGCAGCTTCGAGCAGTGATTTTAGCGCTGCCCCGTCAGTTCCCTCCTCCCGTTCCAATACCTGCCCCAGGCTATGGGTCAACGCATAAAGACAGGCCACAACCATGTTGTCGTCCTGATCAAATTGCGAATAAGGCCAGCTATCCAGGTTAATGGTTTTGCATAGGTCTGTATCCAGCAAGCCTGATTGCTCACCGTCCCCGCTGCCGCGCAGCATGTTCATAAGGCTGGTACGCCCGATACCCCAGTCACCCTGGATACCGATGGTCATCGGCGACTCACAATCGTGGATGAAATCACGCAATGCTTCTGCATACGGGAGCAGGTTCAATGTATCGGCTTTTCGCGCCTCATCACCTTCACCGAGGTTCGAGGTAAACCTAAGAGGTGCTTCACGCAATGTGACGTCCTTCATTATTAATCCCCATACCGATTTATGTTCTCAGGCATAGTTTAACGCGAATGGAATATTTTGCAGGCTTGTGGGGAATAATCCGGGGAATTTGCTACGTTTGGAAATAGCTGACTGTGGGAGGCGCGTCCCACAGAGATATTTGGTTTACATATCGCCAAATTGGAGTTCTGCCAGTTTGGCGTACATCTGGTTGGTTTTTATCAGTTGGTCATGATTACCGACAGCCACGATTCGACCCGCGTCCATAACGACAATGCGATCCACTTTTTTAACCGTCGCCAGTCGATGCGCGATCACCAGCGTGGTCCGGTCTTGCATAAGCCCTTCAAGCGCCAACTGCACCAGTCGCTCGCTTTCGGCATCCAGCGAACTGGTGGCTTCATCCAGCAACAGGATGGGTGGGTCTTTCAGAATCGCCCGTGCGATGGCAACACGCTGTCGCTGGCCCCCGGATAAACGCGTGCCGCGCTCACCCAGGAAGGTATCGTAGCCATCCGGCAAGGCGGTTATAAACTCATCAGCAGCAGCCGCAACCGCTGCCTGTTCCACTGCAAAATCATTGGCATCGGGTTTGCCGTAGCGAATATTTTCGCGCGCACTGTCACCAAAAAGGACCGTGTCCTGGGGCACCAGTCCGATTTGCTGTCGTAAAGCCGTGGGTGATAGCTGTGCTATATCGATACCGTCAATCTCAATACGGCCTGCCTGCGGGTCATAAAAACGCAGCAGCATCTGGAAACTGGTGCTCTTGCCGGCACCTGAAGGCCCGACAATAGCCACGGTTTCACCCGGCTCAATATCCAGTGAAAAATCTTCCAGTGCCGCATCATCCGGCCGCGAAGGGTAGTGGAATTTAAGATTTTTAAACGATATACGACCACTTGCACGTGCCGGCAATTCTGCCGGGTTTTCAGGTGCCCGGATGGACGGCCTGGCAACCAGTAATTCCGACAAGCGCTCCATGGCCCCGGCACCACGCTGCACTTCGCCCCAGACCTCACTGAGACCCGCAGCTGATGATCCCACGAACATCGAATACATCAGGAACTGTGCAAGTTCACCACCGGTCATCGAACCTGCCAGCACGGCCCTTGAGCCTGCCCACAGAATGATGGTGATCGCACCAAATACCATGGTAATTCCAATCGCGGTCAGAAAAGCACGTGTCCGGACCCGCCGGATGGCTGCTTTGAAGCTCTCCACCACGGCCTGGCTGTAACGTTCACTCTGCAATGGTTCCAGTGTGAACGCCTGCACCGTCTGGATCGCATTGAGGGTTTCATCCGCAAGGCCGCTTGTATCCGCAACCCGGTCCTGCGTGGTGCGCGACTGGCTCCGGATACGGCGTCCCACAATGATCATTGGCGCTATCACGATCGGGATACCCATCATGATATAAATCGTCAACTGCACGCTGGTCAATGCCAGCATAATCAGGCCACCTATCAGGGCAACCGAAGTACGCAATGCGATGGAAAGACTGACACCGGAAACGCTTTGCACCAGGGTGGTATCCGCCGTTAAGCGTGACAGCACTTCGCCGGTGCGCGTGGTTTCAAAAAAGGTCGGGTCCATGCGTACAACCCGGTCGTAAACGGCCGTGCGGATATCTGCCACTACCCGCTCCCCCAGCCATGAAACCAGGTAATACCGCAAGGCCGCAAATCCCCCGAATACCGCCGCGGCGGCAAAAAACCATCCAAAATAACGATTAATCGTACCCACATCGTTGGCAGCGAAACCATTATCTATCAGGTAGCGGAGCGCCACCGGCAGTGCGAGCAGGGCGGCTGAAGCAATCAGCAATGCCGCCAGCGCGGCGAACAGTGTGCCCCGATACGCGAGGATGAAGGGAACCAGGGACTTAAGTGGTTTGAGTGACTTGCCCTTCGGGCGTGCAGTGGTGTTTTGTTCAGCCATCTAAGTCAAATGGGGCTGATCGGCGTAGATTAAAGGTTTGTCACACTTGTGGACTCTGCCTTTGGGAGGCTTTGTTTTAATGGGTGGCTCTGTTTCACACAGGGAGTCCGCTTCATAGCAGCTTTGGTTGCTGGAAGGATTTGATCTCCGGGAGAGGATGATCAAATGCTTCTACCTCGACCAGGCAACTGTGTGCCGTGGGACCCTGGGCCAGCTTGGATGTACCAATATCGCGGGTCAGTGTATTGGGATTGCCGTGGATTTCGAGGCTGTCGGGGTCGGAAGGGTCGAGGGGTTCGTACCAGGCACCGGTTGGCAGTTCAACCACCCCGGGCCGGATTGACTCCGTCAGGCTGACACCTGCAAGACAGGCACCGCGGTCGTTGTAAACGCAGACCACATCACCGGCGCTGATGCCACGCTGCTCTGCATCCCGCGGGTGCATACGCATCGCCTCACGCCCGTTGATCTTGGCATTAAGGCTGGTCACACCATGGTCCATCTGGCTGTGCAGACGGGTCCTGGGCTGGTTGGATACGAGGTGCAGGGGAAATTCACGGCTGCGTGCGCTTCCGATGAACTCGTCCTTATCGAACCACATCGGGTGGGCACCGCAATCGTCATAGCCGAAGTCTTCAATGGTTTCTGAAAATATCTCGATTTTTCCAGAAGGCGTTTTCAGCGGATGCTTATGCGGATTTTCCCGGAATTGTTCCAGTGGAAACCTCACTTTCCCGATCTGTTCTTCCACGCCAAATTGCCGGCCCGCCCAGAACTCTTCGAAACAGGGCAATTCGACCCCCTTCTCCGCTGCATTTGAACGGGTTTCTTCATACACATGCGACACCCACTCCATCTCGCTACGACCTTCGGTGAATTCTTCAGCAAAACCCAACTGTCCCGCTATGGCACTGAAAATTTCAAAATCACTGCGTGAATGTGCAAACGGCTCCACCGCTTTAAGCATGGGTGAAAACCAATGGTCGCGACTGCTGCCGCCAAAATCATTACGCTCCAGGGTGGTCGTACACGGAAACACGATATCTGCCTGCCGGGCCGTCGCGGTCCAGACCTGTTCGTTGACGATGATGGTATCCGGCTTTTTCCAGGCTCCGCGAAAACGGTTCAGGTCCTGGTGATGATGAAATGGATTCCCGCCCGCCCAGTAAACCAGCCGAATATCGGGGTAGCTTACCCGCTTGCCATTGAAATCAATCGTCTCACCCGGGTTCAGCAGCATATCGGCGATACGGGCCACGGGAATATAAGTGGACACGGGATTGTCACCCTGGTTGAAACCACCGGTCTTGAACGACGGTAACTTCCTGCCCAAAAAACCCATGTTATGGATACAGCCATAACCATAGGCCACACCGCCGCCTGGTTTGCCGATATCCCCCAGCATGGCCCCTAACACGGTGATCATCCAGTAGGGTTGTTCGCCATGCCGTTGACGCTGCAAGGACCAGCTGATGCCAAGCACACTGCGCTCCGCAGCCAGGTCGCGGGCCATTTGACGGATATCTTCTGCCGGAATATCCGATAATGACTCCGCCCAGTCAGCATCCTTGGCCTGACCGTCGTTGTCACCCATCAGGTAGGGCAGGAATCGTTCAAAACCCACCGTGTATTTCTGTAAAAAATCCTGGTCGTGCAAGTCTTCTGCAACCAGGGTATGCGCGAGGCCCAGCATGATGGCGACATCGGAGTTCGGCCGGCAGGGCCACCACTCGGGATCAATAAATGCACCGTTGTGATCTGTCCCTACATCGTCTTTGACCGGGCTGACACACACCATTCGCACACCGGCGTCTTTCATTGCAAGCAGCTGATCTTTAGCGGTATGTGCCCCCAAACCACCTATATTGACCTGCGTGTTTTTCATCGCGGCGCCGCCAAACAGCAGCATGGTGCGTGTGTGTTTTGCGATATCACTGGCGGTTGGCGCATGAAACACCAGCTCCAGGAAAGACTCGCCCAGCACATGCGGAATGATCGCCTGAGCCGCAGCCGTGGAATAGGAGGCCACCGAACTGGTGTAGCCGCCAAACTGGTTCAGAAACCGGTGAAGCTGACTTTGCGAGTGATGAAAACGACCGGCACTGGCCCAACCGTAAGAGCCGCCATAAATGGCCTCGTTTCCAAATTCACTTTTAACCCGCTGCAAGGCCCTGGCCGCCAGACCGGTAGCCGTTTCCCAGGACACCGGCACAAAAGCCTCGATACCGCGCTGAGTGGAATCGCTGTTCCACTCATCCTTCAAATAGCCGGCACGCACCATTGGCTGCGGTATACGTGCGCCCTTATCCAGCGCATTGAGCAGTGACTGGCCGATGGGACTCGGGTTCGGGTCCTCATCAACGGGGTGAACAGCGACAATGGCGTCACCTTCTGCCTCAACCAGGTAATTACCCCAGTGGCTGCAAGTTGGAATCAGTTTGGTTTTATCCACAGAATTTTTCATCGGCGAATTCTAACCTGTTCCAATGAAATCGTGTAGGAGTGACACTCGCGTCGCGATTTACTACACGTCGAAAAATGTATCCGGCCCCTTTACGCCTTTACGTGCGACGATGTCCGGAAAAACTATGAACAATCAGTGAAGCAGCACAATGAATTGGTGGCCATCAATGTCGAATTGCGCGAAGAAAGGCTGGAGAAGAAGAATTGTGTCCGCTAGTATTTCTGCAATACTGTTTAAACACACACAACAATCACACCCATCACAGGCGTCTGGAAACAGCTTATGACCATCATTAACAGAATAACCGTTGTCGTCGTATCACTATGGTTATTCTTTCCGCAAGTCATCCTGGCGGAAGATGAACATCATGCCGCAGGGAGTCATGGTCCCGGAAATAATAAAGGTGCCGAACTTCATCTTTCAACCGGCCTCCATCAGCTACTCAATGACGAAATGGCGGCCATCGAGAGTGGCATGCAGAATCTTGTCCCTGCCATCTCCTCAGGTAAATGGGAAACCGTGGCCTCGATCGCCCAAAACATCAGCGACAGTTTCATCATGAAGCAAAAGCTGACCGTGGCACAGAAAGAGGAGTTGCACCAGGCATTACCACCCTTATTCATAGAGATGGACCAAGACTTTCACGCCTCGGCGGCCATGTTGGCTCACGCGGCCGGAATGAAAAATGCTGACGTGGTAAATTTCTATTTTTTCAAGTTGACCAGCGCATGTGTCGCCTGTCACACGAGGTATGCCGCGCAGCGATTTCCCGGCCTGGTGAAAGAAAATAAAGAGGAAAGACACCAGCACTGACCGGTAGCTTGTGTCCGGAAGCCGCCGTTGGCATTTGAAAGAAATGACAGTCCGGTGTCAGCCGCAAAGCAGACACTTGAGTTTGTTTTAACCTGGTGCACAAGGATTGGAGAATAGCGACGCGAGCGTCGCTCCTGCAGTTCTAGACCAGGTTTTCTATGGTCTTGTCCCGCATGATGAATTTCTGGATCTTGCCGGTTACCGTCATCGGGAATTCATCCACGATGATGATGTGTTTGGGCACCTTGTAATAAGCAATCTGTTCGTTGCAGTAGGCACGGATTTCGTCGACGTCCATGGATTGTCCATCCCGTAGCTTGACCCAGGCAGCTACGGCCTCGCCGAATTTTTTATCCGGCACACCGAATACAGCCACTTCCTGGATTTTCGGATGCTGGAAAAGGTACTCCTCGATTTCACGCGGGTAGATGTTTTCACCGCCACGGATAATCATGTCCTTGACCCGCCCGACGATATCGCAATAGCCATCATCGTCGATGACCGCCAGGTCGCCGGTGTGCAGCCAACCTGCCGCGTCGATGGTTTCCGCCGTCTGCTCTTCATCACCCCAGTAACCCAGCATCACGCAATAACCACGTGTGCAAAGCTCGCCCGAGGTGCCCCTGGGCACCACTGCACCGTCCTCGTTAATGATCTTGACCTGTACGTGCGGGTGGATACGTCCGACCGTGGATACGCGCTTTTCAAGCGGGTCATCGGTAGCACTCTGGAAGCTGACCGGGCTGGTCTCGGTCATGCCGTAACAGATGGTCACCTGCTGCATATTCATGTCGCTGATGACCTTGCGCATGACCTCGATCGGACAGGGTGCACCGGCCATGATTCCGGTGCGTAGATGGCTCAGGTCGAAGGTTTTAAAATCCGGCTCTTCAAGCTCGGCTATGAACATCGTCGGCACGCCGTGGAGGGCGGTACATTTTTCTTCGCTGACGGCCTCGAGGACAGCACGCGGCTCAAACGCTTCCGACGGAAATACCATGGTTGCGCCGTGAAGGACGCTGGCCAGCACCGATAAGACCATACCGAAGCAGTGGTATAGCGGTACCGGGATGCAGAGACGGTCCTGGTCGGTGAAATTCATCGCCTGGCCGACAAAATAACCGTTATTCAGCACATTGAAATGTGTCAGCGTGGCGCCCTTGGGTAAACCGGTGGTGCCGCTGGTGAACTGGATATTGATGGCGTCATCGGGTTGGCTTTTCAGTGCCCGTGTTGCCAGCTGTGCGCTTGCGTCCGCAGGTGCCATGCCAGCGATATCGGAAAATTTAAACATGCCTGCAACGGGCTCATCACTAATGACAATAAGTGAACGAAGCTCGGGTAATTGGGGCAGGCTCAATTTGCCAGGCTCGGAACTGCCAAGCGTTGGTGCAATCTCATGCAACATCCCGACGTAGTGACTGGACTTGAATTCACGGGCCAGGATCAGGGCTTTGCAGCCCACTTTATTAAGCGTGTAACTCAACTCTCCTTTACGGTAGGCCGGGTTGATGTTTACCAGGATCAGGCCGGCTTTTGCGGTTGCAAACTGCGCGATCACCCACTCGACATTGTTGGGTGACCAGATTCCTATGCGGTCACCCGGCTGAAGATCCAGGGCCAGCAAGCCGCCGGCAAATGCATCCACGGCTTCACCCAGTTGTTTATACGACCAGCGGATATCCTGGTGACAGACGACGATGGCTTTTTTTTCGGGCCACTGCCTTGCAGCCTGGTCAAAGGCATCGCCCAGGGTCTGGTAGATCAATGGCTGGTTGCTGGTGCCGCAGACGTAACTCGCTGTCGTATTCATACTAGCTTCCTTTCAGCGCTTCATTTGCGAGGTTGCTCAGTTCAATGTTCAACAGATACATAAGTGATCAGTTGGTGGTGTAAACGTATTATTCAACCACCCAGGAATCAGCGCCCCGAATCAGTTTATCCCAGTCACCCGGCCCTCTCTTACCGTGCACGATTGCCTCGGCGCTGCGAACCGATTCTCCATAGCAACTTTCCTGCACGGCCCGGAATACACCCATGGGAACGGGAAAGTCGGGGTTGTGCATGCGGGACAGGAAATATGCCAGTACAGTCTGGTCAGACTTCTCATCGTGAACCAGCAGGTCTGCCTCGGTATATTTTCCATCGCCCAGGGAGACAACTTCGGGTTCCAGGCCGTTGAGGCGGATGCCCTTGTCACGCTCCTTGCCAAAAATCAGGGGTTTTCCATGCTCCAGCATGACCCGGTTGTCATCACGCTGTTTTTTATCGGAAACCGCTTCAAAGGTCCCATCATTGAAGATATGGCAGTTCTGGTAGATTTCGACCAGTGATGTGCCTTTGTGATGTGCCGCACGTTCCAGGATGTCACGGAGATTCTGCTGGTCAGTGTCAACCACGCGCGCTGCAAACGTAACACCCATTGAAAGCGCCAGCGCAATTGGTTCAACCGGCCGGTCAACTGACCCCACCGGTGAAGTCTTGGTCATTCTGCCAAGTTGCGTCGTGGGAGAAAGCTGACCCTTGGTCAGACCATAGATGCGGTTGTTGAGAAGCAGGATATTTATGTCTATGTTGCGGCGCATCGTGTGTATGAAGTGGTTGCCGCCGATGGCCAGCGCGTCGCCATCACCCGTGATTACCCACACCGATAATTCTGGACGCGACAGTTTCAAGCCCGTGGCGATAGCCGGCGCACGGCCATGTATGCTGTGCATCCCGTAGGTTTCCATGTAATAGGGGAGACGGCTGGAGCAACCTATACCGGAAATAAAAGCAAAATTCTCTCTCGGAATACCCAGTTTTGGCAGCACCAGCTGTATCTGCTTCAACACGGAATAATCACCGCAACCGGGACACCAGCGGACATCCTGGGAAGATTCAAAATCCTTTCTTGTGAGGTCATTCAAGGGAAACTTATCCATGACGTGTCATCTCTTCGATAGTTTTGCGCAGTGCACTGACCCTTAAAGGCTTGCCCTCTACCCTGTTAAAGCCCGTAATCTCCCGCAAGTACCGGTTGCGCAACAGTACCGATAACTGCCCGAGGTTGATTTCCGGCACCAGGATTTTTTCAAAACGGTCAATGATTTCACCCAGGTCGTCCGGCAAAGGGTTCAAATGCCGCAGATGCACATGCGCAACGGCATGACCATTGGCGATGGATTGACGCACGGCCTCGGCGATTGAACCATAGGTCCCACCCCAACCGATGACCAGCAGTTTTGCCTCGTCACTGCCTTCAATGATGAGCGGAGGGAAGTCCTTCGATATACCGGCGATCTTGGCTGCGCGCGTTCTCACCATCTCATCGTGGTTGGACCCATCAACAGATACATCCCCGCTTAAAGAATCCTTTTCCAGCCCACCGATCACGTGCTCCATCCCGGCGGTGCCGGGACGAACCCAGGCCCGGGCCAGGTTTTCATCACGCTCGTAAATCCGGTAGCCATCTGCATCGGTGCGGAAATTCACTTCAAACGGTGGAAGCTTATCCAGGCGGGGAATGATCCCGACCTCGGTAGCGTTCGCAATACCACCATCTGAGAGCACTATCACCGGCGTCATGTACCGGGTGGCAATTCGAAAGGCCTCGAGCGTCGTATGAAAGCAATCAATGGGTGAACGTGCGGCGATGACTGCCACCGGACACTCACCATTGCGGCCATAGACCGCCTGCAATAAATCCGACTGCTCGGTCTTGGTTGGCAGCCCGGTGGACGGACCGCCACGCTGTACATTGATGACCACCAATGGCAACTCGGTCATTGCAGCCAAACCAATGGCCTCGGTTTTTAAGGCCATGCCGGGCCCGGAGGTCGTGGTCACCGCCAGCGAACCGCCAAATGCAGCGCCCAGTGCGGAACAGACCCCCGCGATTTCATCCTCGGCCTGGAAGGCGGTGATATTGAAATTGGGCAACTTCAC